>Ga0316195_10000058_pt1 | contig 31375 bp, 33 predicted proteins | sample Phised1_MG_FD_204937 | JGI IMG/M metagenome (GOLD analysis project Ga0316195, IMG submission 204937) | Coastal sediment microbial communities from Maine, United States - Phippsburg sediment 1 | ecosystem: Environmental > Aquatic > Marine > Coastal > Sediment | place: USA: Maine | collected...
TTTGAGCTCGATTACCTCTGAGGGTCGACGCTCCGCCCAAATGCCATGCCGATCCCCCGGGAACATGGCTGCAGCTGTGTCCCCCTGGAGGATACGAGGATGGGACAATAAAACTCGAAGGCTATTGGATACGCGTCGCGATTGAATCGCAGCAGGCATCGGTCTATATTGCGGCAAATGAAAACAGACTATAAAACGATCCAGGTAAAACCGCTCAGCCCGGCCCTCGGCGCGGAGATCGGCGGTATCGATATCGCTGCCGGCATTAGCGATGAACAGTTCGCCGAGTTACGCCAGGCCTACGTCGACAATGGCGTCGTTTTTCTGCGCGAGCAACACATCAGCCCGCAGCAGCACATCGATTTTGCCGAGCGCTGGGGCAAGATCAACGTGAACCGGTTTTTCAAGGCGGACGCCGACTACCCCGTTATCGCCGAGGTGCGCAAGGAAGCCGATCAGAAGGCCAATATCGGTTCCAGTTGGCATACCGACCACTCCTACGACCAACGCCCGGCAATGGGCTCGATCCTGTACGCACGCGAGGTGCCAAGTGTCGGTGGCGATACGCTGTTCGCGAGCATGTACGCGGCTTACGAAGCCCTTTCCGACGGACTCAAGCAAATGCTTGGCAAACTGCGTGCCGAGCATTCCAGTCGCCATGCGTTCGGCGTACCCGCTTATTTCAATGCCGATATCGACGATATCGGCGGTCGGCTCGGCAACACCGAGGCGGCCACCCAGGATGCGCTGCACCCGGTAATCATTCGGCATCCGCTCTCCGGTCGGCCGGCGCTGTACGTCAATGGCGATTTCACCGTAAAGTTCGAGGGCTGGACCCAGGCCGAGTCCCAGCCATTGCTGGATTACCTGTACGCGCACGCCAGCCAGAACGAATTCACCTGCCGCTTCCGCTGGCGCAAGGGTTCCATGGCGATCTGGGATAATCGCGCCACGCATCACTGTGCGTTGAATGATTATCACGGCGAGCGTCGCCTGATGCACCGCATCACCATCGACGGCGAGAACCTGGAAGCTTACACGGCACCTTAGGCCACAGCGGCCGCGCGATTGCGGGCGTCCCGGCAGATAGCACAGCAGGAAACGAATTGAGCGAAAGTAACCCGATCGGGCTCAGGGCATTCGTCGGCGATGCCGGCCTTGCGCTGGCGCGGCTGAACGCATTCGAGTGCTTTTCCAGGGCGCTGTTGGTGGGCGTGATCCCTTTGCTGGCGCTGGAAGCGCTCGGCAGCAAGCAGGCCGTGACCCAGGCTTACCTGCTGGCGTCGTTGCTGACCCTGACGGTGACGCTCAACTTTGCCGCACTGGAGCGCCGCCTGCAACGGCGCTGGGTGGTGACCCTGGGTGCCGGCCTTACGATCCTGGCGGCGTTCGTTTTCTGGTTTGGCGATGGTTTCGAGCTGGCGCTTGCTATCGGCCTGCAGAAGGCCGGCGGGTCGTTGTTCGCGGTTTGCCTGTCTTTATACATCATGGACTACATCGGTAAATCCGAGCTGATCGTTACCGAGTCGCGACGTATTTTCTACAGCGGCATCGCCTGGATTGTCGGGCCCACGCTCGGTGTCTGGCTTTGGAACGATTACGGGCACTGGACGCCGTTTGCGCTCACCGTGCTGTCGTCGTTGCTGGCGCTGGCTTACTTCTGGCGCCTGCGCCTGGGACATAACCGGGTGATAAGCCCGGCGAAATCGACCCCGGTAAACCCGCTGAAGCTGATTCCGCGCTATTTTTCGCAATACGGGTTGCGCATCGCCTACCTGGTCACGCTGACCCGCTCGATATTCTGGCTGAGCCTGTTTATCTATGGCCCGATATACGTGGTCGAAGCTGGATTGCCGAGTTGGATGGCGGGCGGGCTGATTTCGTTTACCAGCGCCCTGATGCTGTTGAGCCCGCTGATCAGCCGGCTGGTGCGTCGCCGCGGTACGCGTATCGTCATCGTCGGCGCGCAAAACCTGAGCGCTGTCGCCCTGGTACTGCTGTTTCTGACCGGTAAGCCCGCTGCCATCGGCTTGCTTTACTGGATGCTGGCGGCGCTGGGCGCGTCCGCGCTCGACGTGGTCGGCAATATCCCGTTTATGCGCATGGTAAAGGCGCGCGAACGCACCGAGATGACAATGATTTTTTCGACCTGGCGCGAAGCCTCGAATTTACTGACGCCATTGCTGGCCATGCTGGTACTGCAGTTCGCGCCGATCGAGACGTTCTACCTGCTGCTGGCGCTGCTGCTGACGCTTGCCAGCATCGCGGCTTCGTTTCTGCCGCGACGCCTGTAAGCAGGGGCCGGCGACGCCGGCCCCGGACTTGTTAGCTGGCTGCCTTGACTTCGTGCATGTAAACGTCTTGCTGCGGGTAAGGGATACTGATTCCTGCCTCGTCGAAGCGAACCTTGATGGTCTCGAGCAGATCCGCCCGCACATTCCAGTATTCGCCTGATTCGACCCATGGACGCACGTTGATGTTGACGCTGCTGTCGCCGAGTTCGCCGACCACGACTACGGGCGCGGGATCCTTCAGGATGCGCTCGTCGGCTTCGATCACGGAGAGAATGATATCGCGCGCCTGGCCGATGTTATCGTCGTAGCTGATGCCAAACACCAGGTCTATGCGACGTGTCGGTAACGCGCTGACGTTGGTGATATTGCCGCCAATGATGGACGAGTTGGGCACGATGATGCGCTGGTTGTCGGGGGTGTGCATCATGGTTGCGAACATACCGATCTCGTCGACCACACCGGCGGTACCGCCCGCCAGGATGTAGTCGCCGATCTTGAATGGGCGAAAGATGATAATCATCACGCCGGCGGCGAAGTTGGACAGTGAATCTTTCATCGCCAGACCGACGGCGAGGCCGGCGGCACCGACGATTGCCAACAGCGAAGTGACGTTGACGCCGAGCGAATCGATCGCGGCGAGCACGACCGCGACCAGCAGTATGCCGTAGGTAAGATTGCTGAGGAAACTGACCAGCAACTTGTCGGTGCCGGCCTTCACCATCACCTTCTCTAAAATATTGCTGAGCTTGCGGGCGATAAATTTACCGACGATAAAGATGGCGATGGCGATACCGATCTGGATGGCCCAGTCGATGCCGTTTTCCGAAATCCAGGTTTGCAGGTTCTCCATGATGTCTCCTAATTAGTATTGTTAATATTGGGGTTGCGAAATCGAAACAGGCGCGATTGTCCCACTTGTCGGTGACAATTGGGAGAAAAAAATGCTGTCTGCACTTGATTGCTTGAATGTTCATGGTTTTGACCAAACCTGCCGGCCGATGCGGGTTAATACTGGCGACAGAATCCCCCCGGTTTTGGCAGGCAACAGAGAGCTGGCCGCGATGACTACTGCCGTAATGAACGATCCCGGATACCGACGGGGCGCGCCCGGTCGGGGAAGACCACTAGCACCGTCATTCCCGCGCAAGCGGGAATCTCCCAACGATAGCAACGCTGCCAACTACCCGGTTCCCGTATCTTCGAGGTGACGCAAGCTCAGGGAAAACCGGGCCGCGAGGCTAACTGTCGGCCAGGCTGGTCAGGCTCAGGTCGTCGAAGTAAACGCCCTGGGAGGTGTTCGAATCGGAGTAGTCGACATACAGCGTGAAAGCCTGGATCTTCGCAGTGTTGGCGGGCGCCGTGGCGATGCCGGTATCCAGGAAAATCCACTCGCCGGCCGGTGTCAGGCTGTTTATCTTGTTGGACGTCTTCGCCAGCGGAGTCTTGTTGGCCGCTGTCTCGACCGTGCCGAGATCGTTGCCATTGGCGTCGAAGAAGGACAGCTGAATGATGCCGAACGCGGTCGCGCCCCGCAGCGGCGCGAGAGTTGCACCGTATCCGGTCAGGCGCCAGCGCGAGCCCGGCCTGGCGGGTAATTCCTGGTAGCTGCCTGACACGGTTCCGGTCAGGTATGGAGGGAAAGCCACGGTTCGACTGAAGCCCCAGTTGAACATCGAGCCGCCGTCGCTACGCGCCATGTCAGAGGAAAACTGGCTTTCGTCAAATAGTACCCAGCCGCCCTGGTCCGGCGGCAGTTGCATGTCGAAGCCGGCGTCCTTGAGCAGGTTGTTGTCAGCGGCAAAGGCAACCGGAGTTGCGCAGATGAGCAGGGCGCAGAGAAACGCGCTGTAATGTATTCCGGATCTGTGTTTCATGAATGAGCCTCCCCTGGGTTGGGTAACGAAAATAGAGCATGGGATTTGTCACAGCCTTTTCGATCGAATCTGTATGCCTCGTAAAAAGTCGTCACGCGCAGTCATTCAGTATAAGCACCCGGGTTCGCCCGGGCAAACCGGTCATATCAGCTGGCGTCGGTGTCACGCTGCCGGCGACCGGCGGCAGTTCGTCTAGCGACGCGTCAGTCCGGACCAGGAGATGGCCTGTTTCTCGACCTTGCCCTCGCGCCGAATGACATAGATGCCCGAGCTGGCGATCAGGCCGATACCGAGCAGCGTCATCAGGTCTGGCAGCTCCGACCAGACCAGGTAACTCAACAGCGTTACCCAGATGATCATGACGTATTCGAACGGTGAAATACGCGACGCCTGCTCGCGTTGATAGGCGCTGCTGGAACACATGAATCCGAGCGCGCTGGTCACGCCGGTGAGGATTAGCACGAACAGGTCCGTCCCACTCGGCATCGACCAGGCACGCAGCAGGAACTGGGTGCTAGCGGCGGCCTCCGGCAGAGGCTCGACGGATGACAGTAGCCAGCCACTGATACCACCGAGCACGCAGAAAACGACGCTGGCATACAGCGACATCAGCGCCGGTGGCTCGGTCATCTTCGCCACGCGCACCATCAACTGGCAGCAGGAATAGAAGAACGCGGCCAGGATGGGTAACAGGTCGTAATAGCTGAAGCTATCCGTAGTCGGACGCAGCACGATCAGGACGCCGATAAAACCGACAACAATGCCGGCGAAGCGCCTTACCCCGACATGTTCGCCGAGCAGCGGTATCGATAACAGCGTGATAAAGAACGGCGCGGTGAAGAACAGTGCGGTTGCCGTGGTCAGCGAAGTACCGGCGAGCGCGACGTAGAAGCACATGAAGGCGATCAGCATGAGCGCGCCGCGCACCAGGTGAAGGATCGGGTGATACCGCAGCAGCATGCCAAGGCCACCCTGCAGATGGATCAACAGTAACAGCAGGGGAATTGCCGCCAGTCCGCGAATCGTCAGTATCTGGTGTACCGGGAAAGCGGCGCTCATATCCTTGATGATGACATCCTGGATTGCGAACAGCAGTTTGCCGCTGGCGAGGATGGCGACGGCCTGCAACAGGTTGCTGAGCTTGAACGCCCTGATCAAGTCGCTACTATTTTAAGATCGAGGTCGACGGCTTTCAGCAGCTCGACCTCCTGTTCCAGGTCCGCGGCCGTGAGCGGATGATCTTCGAGCCAGTCCGCGGCGATCTCCAGCACCATTTCTCGCGGAGACTCCAGGCGCAGGTGCAACGGCGGCATCTCGATCGGCAGGCGACCCCGGTTCAGCAAAACGCCAAGCCGCAGCAGGCGCGTCATGATGTCGAGCGCTTCCGAGCGGACGTAAACGCTGTCCTCGATGAGATCTGGCACATACTTGCGGCGGTGCAGGCGCACCATGATCGACAGCGCGCCCTGCTCCTGGCGCGAGAATCCGGGCAGGTCCATGTTTTGCAGGACGTATCCGCCGTGTTGATGGTACTGGCTGTGCGCGATCATCAGGCCGATTTCATGCAGTTGCGCGGCCCAGCCAAGCAGCCGCTGCTCGCGTTTCAATAGTCCCTGGTGCTTGATCTGCCGGAACATTTCCAACGTGGTGTTGCGCACGCGCTGGCCCTGCTCGAGATCGATGTGATGACGCTTCATCACCTCCAGCACCGTCACCGCGCGCCGATCCTCGGACATTTCGCGGCCGACGAGTTCGTGTAACACACCCTCGCGCAGGGAACCCTCGGAGACGCGCATGAACTCGAGCCCGAGCGCGTTGAAAATGGCCGTCATGACCGCGACGCCACCGGCGAACACCGGACGACGCTCTTCACTGAGTCCGTTGATCTTGAGCTTGCTGAGCTTGCCCGCCTTGATGATCTTGCCGACCAGTTTTTCCAGGCCCTCACGCGTAATCCCGGTCTCGCTCCAGTTGTTTGCGCTGAGCACGTTGTTGATCGCGCGCGCGGTGCCGGAGGTTCCGATTATGTCTTCGGCCTGGAGTCGTTTCAGGGTCGATATGGCCGGCTCCATTTCCAGCTGCGCGTGCAGAATGGCGTAGCGCATGAGCCTCTGATCGTACTTGCCGTCGCCGAAAAACTGCTCGCTTGCGCTGACGCAACCCATGTAATAACTTTCAAGGAATATCGGTTCGCTCTTGTCGCCGACGATGATTTCGGTACTGCCGCCGCCGATGTCGACCACCATGCGTCGGCCGCGATCACCCTGAAGCGTTTGCGCCGCGCCGAGGTAAACCAGCCGGGCTTCTTCGACGCCGGAAATGATCTCGATGGAAAAGCCGAGCGCCTGTTCGGCGCGGGCAATGAACTGGCGTGAATTCTTGGCCTTGCGCAGGGCGTTGGTGCCGACCACGCGCACATTGTCGGGCTTGAGACCGCGCAGGCGTTGGCCGAAGCGCGACAGGCATGCCAGTGCGCGCTCGCTGGCCTCCTCGGTGAGCAGGCTTTTCTCGTCCAGTCCACCGGCAAGACGCACCATGTCGCGTTCGCGATCGATGACGGTCAGGGCATGCTGTTCGCGCCGCGCGACGACCAGGTGAAAGCTGTTCGAGCCGAGGTCGATGGCGGCAAACTGTTCTGGTCCGGTCGCGTCACTCATACATACATGGCGACCTGAGCGCCGATGCTGCCGCAGTCAGGCTCCACGCCGAGTCCCCGGGCGTAGTGGCCGCGCGCATGGGTGAGGGTCTTGCGATAAACGCGAATGTGGCCGATTTTCATATTTCCACCACGACGTTGCCGACATGGGCCTTTTGCATGAACATTTCCTGCGCCCGGCCGAGGTCCCGCAGCGCAAAGGTTTTTGCCAGCAGCGGCTGCAACAGCCCTTGCTCGATCAGGCTTACCAGGCGGCGCATGGTGCCGGGCGGCACGATGGTCGCACCGGTGAGCTGCAAGTCTTTATAAACCAGTTGGCGCAGATCGAATTCGACCTGCGGGCCGGCAATCGCGCCGGAAGATGAGTAGCGCCCACCCTGGCGCAAGGCGTTGATCAACGGCATGAATGTGCTGCCACCAACCACGTCGAGGGCAACGTCGACTTGGCCTTTGGCGGCCTCGGTAATGTCCCGTTCGAGTTGTGTCGAATTGCGATCGATCACCCGCTCTGCACCCAGTTGCTCGAGCAGCGTCGCTTTGGCGGGCGCAGCAATCGCGATGACCCGCGCACCGCGCAGGCGGCACAACTGGATCGCGGCCGAACCGACACCGCCGGAGGCACCGGCAATGACCACCGTTTCGCCCGGTTGCAAAGCAGTACGCGCGACCAGGTTTTCGGCGGTAGTGTAGGCACAGGGAAAAGTGGCAAGCTCGGCGTCGCCAAGCGCAGTGTCGATGCGGATCGCGTTTTCATTGCGAATACGGGTGTACTCGGCGTAACCGCCGTCGCATTCCGAGCCGAAATAAATCGAGCGCGACGCATCCAGCCAGTCGCCGGTCGCGAGTATCCACGGATCGAGAATGACGCGTTCGCCGATACGGCTGGTGTCGACACCCTCGCCGACGGCGGCGATCCGACCAGCGACATCGGCGCCTTGAATGCGCGGAAAACTGATGCTGGCGTTGCCCCAGCTGCCGCTCGACGCATCGGCGGAATCGAATCCCGCCTTGCCGCCAGCCTCAGTGATGCCCTCGGTGACAGACTTCGAATACCAGGCAGTGCGCGTGTTGATGTCGGTGTTGTTGAGCCCACAGGCGCCAACGCGCACCAGTACTTCGCCGGGTCCCGGGGCAGGCGTTGGCCAGTCGTCGTGGTATTCGAGTTTGTCGAGACCACCGTGACCGGTCAGCACCACTGCACGCATTGTTTTCGGGATGGTCATTTGTCCGGGATACCTGGATGTATCGAGTTCGAAGATTCGGCTAGGCAGCAGAGGGCAGGATTATAAACTGGCGTGATTCTTGATTGCACGAAGTAACTGTAGGTCATAGCAGCGGTTAAATCGAGTGCGAAGGTGTTTACGGTGAGGTTTGGTTCAGCGCTTGCAGGCGTCCAAGGGAGTCCCGCGACTCGCGCAACCGGGCCGACGTTGGGCTGTCGCTGACCGCCTCGATGGCCCTGTAACAAACCGTACCTGCCCGATCCGCAGGCGAACACCTCGAAACAGGAGAACCCGACTATAATCAATGAGCAACCACTTGTATGACAGCGACGGCGCGTGCATCGCTGTTGTCAGTATCTTGGAGTCAACCTATGCCAGAGCCGATTTCGGTAGAGAATTTTAGCGAGCTGTTCGCAGCCGATAACGAGTTTGCAGTGATCGACCCGCGCCCGGCCGGCGCGTTTGCGCAGGGCCATATACTGGCCGCGGCCAACCTGCCACTGGCGCTGCTAGCTGAGCGGATTCGCGTCGTCGTGCCGCAGCAGCAGACCCCCTGTGTCCTCTGTGATGCCGGCGCGGGCGAAGCGCTCGAAGCGGCGGCGCTACTGGAGTCGCTCGGTTATACCCAGGTACAGATTCTCGACGGCGGCCTGCAGGCCTGGCAGGACTCGGGCGGGGCGGTATTCTCGGGTGTCAGCGTACCGGGCAAGGCCTTTGGGGAGTATATCGAGCACGCCTGTGCGACTCCGGCAATGACGGCCGCCGAATTGCAGGCGCGCCGGCAAGCGGGTGCGAAGATACTGTTGATTGACGCGCGCACCGAGGCAGAACACTCAAGCTACTGTATCCCCGGTGCGATCCTGTGCCCGGGCGCGGAACTGGTATACCGGGTGCCGCCGGTGATCGAGGAGGATACCGACATCGTCGTTCATTGCGGCGGTCGCACGCGCAGTATCATCGGTGCGCAAACCCTGATCGACGCCGGTTGCGAACGTGTTTTTGCGCTCGAGAACGGCACCATGGCCTGGCAGGCCGAGGGCCTGGAACTGGAGCATGGCAATCACGCCAGCCTGCCGCCACCGGAAAAATCGTGGTTGATGCCGATCCGCGCGATGGCCCGCCAGATGGCTTCGCGCTGGTATATCGATCGCATGCGCTCGATCCCGCTGAAGACGGCCTGTACGCGCTATCTCATCGATGTGCGCAGCCGCGAGGAATACGAGGTAGGCCACATCCCCGGTGCGATCCACGTACCCGGCGGGCACCTGTTGCAGAATCTCGACCGCTACCTGGTGGTGCACAACGCGATGGTCGTATTGATCGACTCGGACCGGGTGCGGGCGACCACGGTCGCGGTATGGCTGCGGCGCATGGGCTGGCGACGCGTGTTCGTATTCTCGCTCGACGATGACAAGAGCGATCTCGAGACCGGGCCGGGCGCGATCGCAAGCCCGCTGGAGGATCGAGATCTCGACCCGCAGGATTATGCCGACCCGCAGGAACTCATAGCGAAGAATCGGGCCTACCTCGAGTGGGAACAGGCGTTGCTGCAGCAGGTCGAAGGCGATCCCGCCGCCCGCTATCTGCACGACGACTGAAGTTCCAGCCGGCATAACCCGCCATTACCCTTTACCTGCCGGTGTGCAGGATTGATTCCCAGGCGCCCGGATCAAAGCCGACAATGCGGCGCCTGCACGGATTGACGTGCTCGCCGCTCGAGTCGTGCGGAAAGGCGGGCAAGACCGTGTAGAATAATGCTCGCAGCAAGCCTGCACGCTTCATCGATTAAACAGCATTGTTGGCGCACAGCCATGGGAGTCGAAAATGAGTGATCAGCAAAGCCCGACCGAACGGCTTTACGCCATTGTCGAACAGGGCCTGTGCATCGGTTGCGGGCTGTGCCAGGCGGTAGCGGGCAAGGATCGGGTTAGCGTCATCAAAACGCAAAACGGCTTCCTGACCCCGGTCGTAGTCGCCGAACTCGACCACGCGACCGTGGACCGTATCTACGCGGTTTGCCCGGGCACCCGCGTCGAGGGTCTGCCCGAGCGCCTGGTCGAGGCCGATACCAAACAGGACAATGTCTGGGGCCCGTGGCGACGCATGGTGCGCGCCTGGGCGACCGATCCAGAGCAGCGTTTCGAGGGCTCGACCGGCGGCGTGCTCACCGCGCTCGGAGCCTACCTGCTGGCGTCGAAGCGTGTCGATTTCATCCTGCAGGTGAAGACTTCGACCAGCGAACCCGGTTTCGGCGAGCCGACTCTCAGTTTCAGCGAGGCCGAGGTATTCGAGGCGGCCGGATCGCGTTACGGCCCGGCGGCGCCGTTGCTCGATATCGATGCCGTGCTCGAGCGCAACCAGCCATTCGCCTTTATCGCCAAACCCTGTGATGTCGCCGCGCTGCGCAACTATGCCGAGCAGGACGAGCGTGTCGACCGACTGGTCAGGTACTGGCTGGTCATGGTCTGTGGCGGTTTCGGCACACCCCGGGGTACCGTCGAATTCTACCGGCGTGTGGGCATTGACCCGGAAGCGGTCACCGGCCTGCGTTATCGCGGTCGAGGTTGTCCCGGACCGACCCGCGTGGATACGCCAGCCGGCTCACAGGAGTTTCATTACATTGATTTCTGGGGCGAGGACGAAACCACCTGGACGCTGCCGTTTCGTTGCAAGATATGCCCCGACGGCATCGGTGAAGCCGCGGATATCGCGGCAGCGGATACCTGGATTGGTGGCGGACCGAACCGGGTCGACAGCGTCGATGACCCCGGTACCAACGCGATTGTCGCGCGTACCCGGGCCGGTGAAGAGCTACTCGCCGCGGCAGCAGCGGATGGCGCGCTCAGCATCGAATACGACATCGTGCCGGACACCCTGAGCGTGTATCAGCCGCACCAGGTCAACAAGAAGTATGCCGCCTGGCCGCGCCACCAGGGTTTGCGCGACGCGGGACGCCTGGCTCCGCAGACCGCGCGGCTGCGCATCGAGGAACTGGCGGCGGATCTGCCGCGGGCGAGTACCGATTTTCAGCGCAATGGAACGCGTCAACGCGTCGAGTCGGGCAGGGCATCGGAACCCACCCCACGGCCATGGAAGCCTGCGGATAACGCCTGAAGCGCTGCTATCAATTCGCCCCTTTTAGCTGGTAGCCGCGCAGGTACGCGGCGAACTGCTCCAGCGCCTCTATGCCGCTTTGCTCCGACTCGGCACACCACGCGCGCAGGCGCTCGACCCGGCCCGGTTCGTCGCCGGAGCCACGCGTCCACACCAGTTTCAACTGCTGCTTGAAGTGGTAAATGGTTGCCAGGGTTGCGTCTTGCGAGAGCGCGCGATCGATGGTTTCCTCGTGTCGCCCGGTCAACACCAGGCCTTCTCGAGTCATCAGCTTGCGCGCGCGCCGCAGCAGGCGACGGCCCATGCGATCCGTATTCTGGCGCGCCTGGCGCAGCGCCGGTCGAATCACCATCTGGCCGTAGCGTTTCAGAATCAGGAAGCGTTGGCTGACGACCGCGCGCGCGGTTTCGCGGTCGATGAGGTCCTTGCCCCTGTGGCTGATGGCGCGTGGCGCAAGTCGGCGAATACGGGCAAGACGGAACATCGCCAGCAGGCGCAGGTAGGCCCAGCCGATGTCGAACTCCCACCATTTGTTCGACATTCGCGCCGAGGCCATGTAGGCGTGATGGTTGTTGTGCAACTCCTCGCCACCGACGAGGATGCCCCAGGGCATCAGGTTGGTGGACGCGTCGGGGGTTTCAAAGTTGCGGTAACCGAGGTAATGGCCAAGGCCGTTGATGACGCCGGCGGCCCAGAATGGAATCCACAGCATCTGTGCGATAAAGATTGCCAGGCCCGGCAAGCCGAACAATGCGAGATTGATCAATAGCATCAGCAGGATGCCGATATTGCTGTGGCGGCTGTAAAGTTCGCGCTCGAGGTAATCGTCGGGCGTGCCGTGACCAAATCGGACCAGCGTTTCGAGTTGCATCGCCTCGCGGCGGTAAAGCCAGAAACCCCCGAAGAGAACCGTCAGGATACCCTTGAAGCGCGGGCTGTGCGGGTCCTCGGCGGTTTCGCAACAGGCGTGGTGCTTGCGGTGAATGGCGACCCATTCGCGCGTGACCGTGGCCGTGGTCAGCCACAGCCAGAAGCGGAAGAAATGACTCACCACCGGGTTCAGTTCGAGCGCGCGATGTGCCTGGTGGCGATGCAGGTAAATCGTCACGCTGATGATAGTGATATGGGTCAGCAGTAAAGCGACGCCGATGTATCCCAACGGGGAGAGTGTCAGTAAGCCTTCAATGATCATTTTTAGGTGCAGGTCTGGGCCGTCGTCAGCGAGATTACGCCGGCTTTAAAAGAGTGATGACTCGGGGATATGGTCGGTTTTATCGCCATGTCCAGGCGTCTCGCGAGTTTCGAATGACTTGAGTTTAACCCAATTTCGGCGCATCCAGACAGGTTTTACGAAAATGCGTTTAAATTATTCGGGCCAGCGTTTATGCTGTTGCCGCTGCCATTCCGGCAGGCTCGAATCGGTTAACCAGCAAAATCCCGGAGGGGAACCCATGTCAGCGGCCAGTGAAGACCCGAATCTCGCCATTTTCTGCGATTTTGAAAACGTCGCCCTCGGCGTGCGCGATGCACGCATCGAAAAGTTCGACATCAACCTGGTGCTGGAGCGCCTGCTGGTGAAGGGCAGTGTCGTCGTCAAGAAGGCCTATTGCGACTGGGATCGCTACAAGCAGTTCAAGGCGGTCATGCACGACGCCGCTTTCGAACTGATCGAAATCCCGCACACGCGCCAGTCCGGCAAGAATTCCGCCGATATCCGCATGGTCGTTGACGCGCTCGATCTGTGTTATACCAAGGAACACATCGACAGCTTCGTCATCATCAGCGGCGATTCCGATTTCTCGCCATTGGTGAGCAAGCTGCGCGAGAACAACAAGATGGTGATCGGCGTGGGCGTCAAGAGCTCGACCTCCGACCTGTTGATGAACAACTGCGACGAATTCATCTATTACGACGACCTGGTGCGTGACCAGGAGTCGGTCAAGCAGCGCAAGCGCAAGGCGCCACCGCGCAAGAAGGCGGCGAGCAAGAAGAGCGCGACGAAGCCGGAAGACGGTAAAACGGATGACGACAAGCTGGTCGAAGACAAGTCGGAAGACGTCAAGTCTGACGAGGACAAGATGGAGGAGGCGATCGCGCTGGTGATGGAAACCGCCGAGGCGTTATACGCTGAACGCGACGACCGCGACAAGCTCTGGGGGTCGATGGTGAAGCAGGCGCTGAAGCGCCGCCGCCCGGGTTTCAACGAGCGCTATTACGGGGTGCGCTCGTTCAGCGATTTGCTGGAAGAGGCCGAGCGGCGCGAGTTGATTCGCCTGTCGCTGGATGAACGCTCCGGCGGTTACCTGATCCAGAAAGTCGACGACGACTGATCGTTGCAGGCGCGTCGCGCGGCTTAGCTCGCCGCGCGCAGCTCAACGGTATTGCCGGCGATATCGCTGATGTAGAGCGAACGTCCCATGCCGCCGGCGCCGTAACGTTCGTGAAACTCGCCACAGTCGACGCCGCGCGCGCGCAGGTAGTCGATCAGCCCGGCTTCATCGAAGGCTTCGATCTGCAGGCAAAAATGATCCAGGTTGTTGCCGTCGGGGCCGGGTGCGGGTCCGCCCTGTTTGCCGAGTTCGCCGTCGACATCGACGATATCGATGAGCGCGTTACCGGCGCGTAACTGGGTCAGGCCAAACTCGGCCGAGGTTTCGCGCTCCAGCGTGCAACCGAGCACATCGCAGTAAAATTCGATGAGTTCGCGGTAGCTTGCGGTGCGCAGCACGATGTGATCAATCGCGACGGGTTTTATCATCTCTTCACTCCTTACGGTTTCCGATTCTCCTATGCTGGCAGCGGTGCTTAGGCAAACCAGACCAGGTCGGTAAAGACATGGCCAGCAACGAGTGGCCAGAGGTTGCGCAGGCCGAGATAGGCGAGTGCCATGAACAGTCCGACGATGTAGGTCGATACCAGGTTGGCAACGCCGTCTTCCCAGTGCACCAGGCTGAACAGCAGTGGCGACAGCAGCAGAAACAGCGGCAGCGCCTGGCGCATGCCGGCGAGCGCCTTGTGCAGCATACCGCGAAACAGCAACTCCTCGACCAGCCCGGCCGACAGCGCGAAATAAACGACGACGACAAAATAGAGCATGCCCGATTGCGGCACGACGGATTCGTACTGGAAAAAGCCCTGCGCCGGCAAGATCGCGCTGAAGAAATCGTAGCAGGTCCTGTAGACGCCGTAGACCAGCGGCGCGAACAGCATGCAGACGAGCAACAGCAGGCCGATATTGCGCTGCCCGCGAATGGCGCCGTGAAAGCCGAAGTCGGCGAAGCCGATGCCGGGCAAGCGCGTTGCGGCCCAGGCGATACTGGCCGGTATGACGATCCAGGTCAGCATTTCGAAGCTCCAGTAGAGCGGCGCGCTCGCGGCAATGGCCGAGTTGACCAGGCCGTTGACCAGGAACGGCGCGATGCCGAGCAGGGCCAGCCCGAGCAGGCGTTGCTGCTGGCTCACGTGAGTCATGTGGCGCTCGCCAGCGTTGCCAATGTGCAGCTGGTGTATTGCATGAGTCCTCCGCCTGGCCGGCTGGTTCTGGTGTCGGTCACAAGTGTAGTCGAGGACGCCTGCCGGCGCCCGCGTTCAGCCTGCATATTGCCCGGAGAATGGGGTTACCTGGGGCTGGCACTGACCGAGGAAATCTCCGCGTAACCGTTGAGGTTGCATACTCCGGTGACGTATACGCGCAGGCGCAGCTTCGACTGAATGCTGTCGACAAACAGGTCGAACATCAATTCGGCACCCGGGGCGTCGTAGTTCAGGAAGTAGCGGTATTCCTCACGGCAGCCGCTGGGATTCTTGCTACCCTGCAGCTCGATCTCGTAGTAATGCCGACCGGTGGGAACCAGTTCGACAACCGTGACATAGTCGGTCCAGCCGGCGCCGGCCTGTGCCGACGCAGCGAGCATGGCCGCGAACAGGCCAATCGTCATGGAAATCCAGCGTTTCATCAATTCTGCCTCTGCGCTTGCGTTAGTCGTTGCAGCGTGAACCATGCCCGCGGGTTCGCCGCGGCGAATGCGATGGTCGACACCGGGTAGCGTACAGCGATGCTTCAAGGCTTGCCATCACGTACCATAACCGCGTAGTCGCAGGCGATGGTCGGTTCGAAAAACCGGCCCGCGACGCGATAGCCCAGGCGCTGGTAGAAGGGTTCGTTGCGGGTGACGAAGGTTTCCAGGAATGTCGCCACGCCGGCCTGGTCCGCCTCGGCCAGTGTCGCCTCGATCAGTGCGCTGCCAAGCCCCTGATTCTGCCAGGCAGGCAGTACGCCGGTGATCGACAGGTACCAGGCCTGCGCGTCGACCAGGCGCTCCGACTGCCGTGACATGAAAGCGACGATGCTGTCATAGGTGGCGGCGCTATCGGCCCCCATGTGGTTTTGCAGGAACTCGGCCTTGCGCTGCTTGCACTCGGCCGCGCGCTCGACCTCGAGCGGTATCGACCAGATGGCAACGCCGTGCTGATGAGTTTGCGGAAAATGCAGGATGCCAAATTCATCGGCTTCGCGCATGGAGTAATCGAGATAGCGCAGCAAAGCCTCGCGGCGTTGCGCGGGTTCAGCGACGCTCTGTTCCATGGTGGTGTAGAAAGCGTCCTCAGCAAGTGCGTCGTAGAGCGCCTCGGCGTACTGCCGGTGCGCGAAGCGGTAGGGCTGGTTTGCGGCACTCAAAAGGCCGCACCGAAGCGCTGTGCGGATCGCCTGATCCCAGCCGGTAGCTGGCAATAGCGAGGCAGCAGCTCATGCTGTGGGATCATGTCTCTCCATTAAATATGCCGCGTAGCTGCGGCTGTTGGATATGCTTCGTGCCGGTAGCAATCTGACACTTGCTGGCGCAAAGACCTGCAGAATTCGCATTGACCTGGCCAGGGCGCCTGAGTGACCGCCGGCAATCAGGGAGGTCGGTGGCGAACCACATGTAAAGGCTAACCCGGTTGGCATAGCCCGCTGCGTTGCAGAGCCTGGGGCCACAGCTTCTGCCAGACTGCCCAGTCGTGCTCGCCGGATGCCGCAATCACGCGGTTCTCTGCAAGCAGACTGGCAAGCCACTGATGCTGCCGATTCATACTGTCGTCCTCGCCATAGGCGAGGGTCAACATCGCCTGTAGCGACTGCTGCGAATCGAGGTTTCGCCAGACCTTGACGAAAGCGGCTTCGCTACTGGCGTTATCGTTTAGGGGATCTTCGATATAGGCCTCGAGTTCATCCCAGTCGCCGAGGAACGGAGCCATCAGAATCATGCCCTCGATATCTTCGGGATGCTCCGATTGGTAGATCAGGCTGCCCATGCCACCCAACGATACGCTGAGAAACCAGATGCGATCGATGCCGGCGGCGCGCGCCGGTTGAATGATATCCGCATGCAGACGCTCGATCAGGACACGCTCACGGTAGTAGCCGAAATGGCTGTTGGCGCCGTACAGGTTAGCGTCGGGTCGACAGTCCAGAATTTCCGCCACGGTGCCGTAAGTTACGAAGTTGGCGGCACCGCCGCCAAGTCCGTGCAGTAGCACCACCAGCGTGGTGTTTGCCTCCTGGTAGTGAAAATATTCACCAGTCATCGGCACTTCGGGGGTTCTCAGGTAGTGACAGCCCGATATCGATAGCGCCAGGAGGGCGATCAGCCATCCTCGGCACACGCGTAACGGATGTAGAAAACTCAATGTGCTACCCGGGTATTCGACGTGTCAGGCAGGCCTCAGGCCTTGATTTTTGCCTGCCCGCGAATATCAATTCGATACGACTAAGGCTCATGTCGACGGCTTCAAGACATAGCGATCAACAGGCGCCGACAGGATCCGCAGCGGGGCCCCGCTGCATGTCGATTTAATCATTCTGCGCGAAGTAAAAATTGTAGGCCACGATAAACATATCGGCACGAACATCGACGTCTTCGACATCGCCCTTACCGCTCCACCGATTGCTGCGATAGCTGACGTTGATTGCGTGCTGCCTGGCGACAAAAATGTCGGCGCCGAAACCTGCATACAGGCCGATGCCATCGATCTCGTCGAAATCCTTGAAGTCTCCGGCCTCCTCGACGTCGTCGAGATTGCCAATTTTGATAGTGTTAAGCGAGATACCGAGAACGCCGTAGGGCCGAAACTTGTCCGCGCCAAAGGAATACTTGACGCCACCCATGAGGTTGAACTGGAACAAATCGTCATCGAATCCCTTCTGCTCGTGATAGCTGGCACCCGACAGGATCTCCGCCGAAAAGCTGTCATCGAACTGGTAGCCGCCGCTGAAGGTTAGGCCGCCTCCACGGTCGGCGTTGCTGAGATCATCCTCGAAACTCAGGCTGACGGCGCCACCGCCGAGATACCAGCCTTCTGCCTGAACCGGCATACTGGCAACGCCCAGAATAACCATTCCTGACACCCATTTAATGAAAAATTTATACATTCCCACACCTCTCGATATTTACCTGCAAAAACTCGGCTTCGGTCGTAACCTGCATTCTGATTTTCGCTGCGCATCAATGATTGCGCCAATGATACGCTAGTCACCACAACCTGTCAGGCCGGACCAATCCTTGCAGCCAACCAGCGCCAGCCGATTACTTGACGTACTTGCGAGCCCATTTCCTGATTTTACTGTAGGGCGTGTTATCTCTGACCTCGACCAGGAGTTTGCCGTACTGGCCCAGGGCATTTTGCCCTAGCGCCTTGCAAAACCAGGCCAGGGTGTCCTGGGTTTCACCATCCAGCCCCTCGCGCTGGTAGTTGGCCTGCAATTCCCGCGCAATCATTTCCAGCAATTCAGGATCGGACTGACGCTCGTGAAATACGGCACGCGCGCCCATACGCTGCACCGCCGTATCGGCACTGTTGATCATCTTCATGTAGTTGGCCACCTCGAAAGGCTTACCGCTGACGCTGAAATCGCTTTGCGCAATTTCAGCATTCCAGCGCTCGTAATTTGCCAGGTCTCTGAGGGCATTACCCGCGTGCCGCTTGATTTTTTTGTTGCCGGCTGACGCCTTGGCACTCTCGAGCAACGTTTGGTATTTGGGGTTACCGCTGAAGCCGAGGGCGCGTATTTGATGCGACATCAGGTTGACTTCGTCGGAGTTTAAATCGTTGGTGCTGTATGCTTGCTGTGGCCATTCCGCGATCCTGTCGAACAGGCGTTCATCGCTGAGCCCTGACCACTGCAGGCGTTGCAGCATCTCGATTTTGGTGGCGTCCCCCGCCTCTGCCAGGATTCTTAGCTTGTCGTCAATCATCGCCTCCTTGCTGTCATAGGCCAGAGCCTGCACGGTAACTATGAGTAACAATAACCCGGCGCTAAATTTCACTGCGTTCATTTTCTTCTGCCCCTCGTCAGTTCCAGCGTTTGTAGATCAGCGAGGTATTGATCCCGCCAAAAGCAAAATTATTGCTCATTACGTACTCGGTATCGATTTGCCGCGCCTCACCTATGATGTAATCGAGTTCTCCACAGCGCGGGTCCACTCGATCGAGATTGACCGTGGCGTGAAACCAGTTACTGTTCATCATCTCGATCGCGACCCAGGATTCCAGTGCACCGCAGGCGCCGAGCGTATGGCCGGTAAAGCTTTTGAAAGCGCTGATGGGCATCCTGTTGCCGAACAGGCGAGCCGTGGCGTGACTTTCGGCGATGTCGCCGCGATCGGTAGCGGTGCCGTGCGCACTGACGTAGCCGATCGCCTCAGCTGCGAGCCCGGCATCCTCGAGTGCCAGTCGCATCACGATTTCCTGGGTTTCCGTCGACGGCTGGGTAACGTGGCAACCGTCTGAATTGCATCCGAAGCCAACCAGCTCGGCATAAATTTTCGCGCCCCGGGCCTGCGCGTGTTCCAGTTTCTCCAGGATCAGGGTGCCGGAACCCTCGCCGATTACCAGTCCGTCTCGGTCACGATCGAATGGCCGTGGCGATAAATGAGGCTCGTCGTTGCGCACGCTGGTGGCGTACAGCGTATCGAATACCGCCGCCTCGGTCGGGCACAGGGCCTCGCAACCGCCGGCGACCATTATTTCCTGCTGCCCGTGCCTGATTGCCTCGTAGGCGTAGCCAATCCCCTGGCTGCCGGAGGTACAGGCGCTCGAGGTGGTGTAGACACGCCCGCGCAGGCCGAAATACACACCGATGTTGACCGGCGAGGTATGCGCCATCATCTTGATGTATGAATTTGCGTTGAGATTTCCGGAAGGGCCCTGTAGCAACATGCTGGCGAAGTCGCAGGTGGCCGCGGTATCACCGGTCGATGAACCGAAAGCGACCCCGGTCATGCCGTTGTGCAATTCCTCGGTGCCGAGCAAGCCGGCATCCTGCAGGGCCAGCTCGGAGCTGCGCACCGCCATCTTTGCAACGCGGCCCATGCTGCGCAAATCCTTGCGCCGGTAATGATCGGGCATGACGAAATCTATGACCGGCCCTGCCAGGCGGGTATTGAGATCCTCGTACTGATCCCAGGCGTCCATGCGCACGATGCCATTTTGCATCTGCTGCAGGCGTGCGCGAATCGATTCCCAGTTGTCGCCAATCGGCGAAATACCGGCCATTCCGGTGACTACCACGCGCGCCGTCAAACCATCCCTCCATTCACCGATAAGACCTGGCGCGTGATGTAGCCGGCGTCTGCGGACATCAGGAAACTGACGCTTGCCGCTACCTCCTCGACTGTGCCAATACGCCGCATGGGTATCATCTTGAGCGCTTCCTCCATGGGCAAATCCTCGGTCATCTCGGTCTCGATCAATCCCGGCGCCACGCAATTGACGGTAATTTTGCGCTTCGCGAGTTCCACAGCCAGTGCCTTACTGGCGCCGATGATGCCGGCCTTGGCGGCGCTGTAGTTGACCTGTCCACGATTACCCATGATCCCGGACACGGATGACAGCGCGACGATCCGCCCGGGTTTGCGGCGACGAATCATCGGCATGACGAGCGGATACAATACATTATAGAAACCGTCCAGGTTGGTTCTCAGAACCTCGTCCCATTCCGCGCCTGGCATGGCGGGAAAGGCATTATCCCGGGTGATGCCGGCATTACACACTACCCCGTAACAGGCGCCGTGCTGCTCGACGTCGGCCTCGAGCACTTCGGCACACTGTGCACGGTTGGCAATATCGAACTGTAACACGCGTGCCGTACGCCCCAGTTCGCGGATGCGCGCACCCAGTTCTTCCGCCTGATCACGGCTACTACGGCAGTGCAGCACCAGGTTGTAACCGTCGTTGGCCAGACGCCAGGCAATACCGGCACCGATGCCGCGGCTAGAACCGGTAACCAGAACCGTCTCACTCATCGCAATGCTTCCTGTAAAAATGCATCGGCATCATCGGGCTGAAATACGTTGACCACAGCTTGAGCACTGATCCCGTCTCCTTCAAGGTTACAGTTGAACACGTTCAAACCGTTGGCACCGAGCATTTCGGGCTGAACGCGCACGCGTAATCTCTGGCCGATGTCAAAGCGTTCCGCGGTACATTCGTATCTACGCGTGCCCAGCAGAAATCCGATCCTGGGCTTGCCGCCATGCAATCGCTCCTCCAGCCCGGAGTAAGCCGCGATCGCCTGTGCCATATATTCAAGCCCGATCCAGGCCGGCACACCTAGCGCATCGGCGAAGGTCGAATCCCGACTGATCACGACTTCGGCCTGCAACCAGTCATCGCCATAGTCTACTATTTCGCTCAACAGGCTCATCCTGCCGGAATGAGGCACCAGCTCGGCGACGCTGTATTCCCGTTTCACGCGACCCGCTCCAACAGCACGGCGATATTGTTACCGCCGAAGGCGAAGCTGTTGCTGAGCGCGCGGCGCGGGCCCGCAACGGCCCGTGTCTGCGCGTCGACCAGGTTGATGGCCGGCAATTCCGGATCCCGCACACCATCCCAGACGTGCGGCGGCAACCAGCCGTCCGTCGCCTGGCACAGCGCCAGCCAGCAAATGCCTGCTTCGATCGCGCCAGCCGCGCCCAGCGTGTGCCCGGTAAACGGCTTGGTGGAGCTGCAGGGCGTGTCGAGTCCGAACACCTGCGCCATGGCATGCGATTCCATCTGGTCATTCAACGGCGTGGCGGTGCCGTGCAGATTGACGTAATCGACATCGCTAGCGACAAGGCCGGCATCGTCGAGTGCTCCCTGCATGCAGCGCGCCGCGCCGCTGCCACTGGGATCGGGCGCGGAAATGTGGTGCGCATCAGAACCTTCGCCTACCCCGCAAAGACGGGCTCCCCGGGCTTCGCGGCTGACCAGGAACAGGGCCGCGCCCTCGCCAATATTGATGCCGTTGCGATTGCGGCTAAACGGATTACAGCGCGTATCGCTGACCGCCTCCAGCGACGAGAATCCCATCACGGTCAACTGGCACAGAGTATCGACACCGCCAGCAATCACCGCATCGCACAACCCGGCTCGCAGCAGGCGGCGGGCCGCAGCGAGCGCCTTGGCCCCGGATGAGCAGGCGGTAGAGATACCATAGGTCGGCCCGTTCACCTTGAGTACCTCGGCGACAAACTGGGCGCAGGCGCCCATTTCCTGGACCGCGTAATCGTAGTCTTCGGCAACACTCGAATTATTGACCCAGTCGCTGACGACTGCTTCAGTTTCGGCAATGCCGGAAGTGCTGGTGCCGATGATCACCGCGACCCGGTCGGCACCGTAACGCGCAATCGCCGCGGCTGTCTCGGCCTCGATCTGCTGCAGCGCTGCCAACGCACAGCGATTGTTGCGGCTGCGCCATTTTGCCTGCGCCAGCGGTAATGCGGGTAACTCGCCCAGGTACATGCCGAGCGGTACCGGGCGACCGGCGCCATAGGCATCGGTACTCACCAACATGGACGTTTCAGAACGCAGGTTTTGCGTAACTGTGGCAACCGAATCGCCCGCTGCACACAGCATACCGAGCGCGTTCAGGTAGCAATCCTGTGCGCTCATAAACTGGTTCTCTCGAGCGTTTCGACGATCACACGATATTCCTTGAGATGGTTGTCGATGCGCAGCTCCCCCGGCGAATAGGTAATGGTAAGAGCGGCGCCAGAATCGGTCAATAACTGTCGCGCATTGGTTGAGACTTGCAGGCGCCAGCCTGCACTCGCAGGGTAATGGGCGCGTACAGACGCTTCTGGCCAGGTGGCAGCCTGCATGATTGCCAGTATTTCGCGGCCTGGGAGATCGAACATTGCCAGGTCCTGCTGAAGCAATTCGGTACCGTCGTAATCGAGCGTCAACAGGCGCTGCCCGCTGGGTAGTAATACCACCAGCCCGAGTTGCTCACGGGTAAAGCGCGCAACCGCGAGAAACTGCTGTTCGCGTTGCCCGGACTGCAGGGTTATTTTCTGTTTCAGCAGCGCCGCCGCCGGCCCCTCGCTCGGTGGCAGCAGGTTGAGCTCGTGGAGCCCGGGCGCCATTGGTTGCAGCGAACTGCAGCCGGCCAGCAGCAACAACGCGGAACCTATGCAGCAGCGAATCATCGCGTTCGGCATAGCTCCGCCAGGGTGTCGATACGCGATCCGGGTTTGGTGTAGGGATTACTCCGGTCCCAGGCGTAGCCGGCGAAGATCGAACAGATCATGCGCTTGATTTGCTCGTTTTTATTGTTCGCAAAAATGATGCCCTGCAAGCGCCCGTCGTACCAGCTTTCAACAAATATGCGAAAGGTATCGACGCCCTCGCGCAGGGGCCCTGCAAACTCCTGTTCCCAGTCCGGTTGCAACCCTTGCAGCTGTCGATCGAGTACCGTCGCGGCAAGGTTCGCGGATTTGAGCGCAATGGTAACGCCCGAGGAAAAAATCGGATCGAGAAACTCGCCGGCGTTGCCCAGCAGGGCAAAATTTTTGCCATACAGGCGCTTCACGTCCGCCGAGTATCCCTTGATCCTGCGAACTTCGGTATCGTACCCTGCGTCCTGCAAAAAATCGTCCAGTCGGCCGGCCCCACCGATCAGCTGCCGCAGCTGCTCTGCGTTATCGCCGGGTAACTGCTCGAGCACCTCATCGGGTGCCACGACACCAACCGAGGCACGTCCATCGCTGAACGGGATTAGCCAGAACCAGACGTCCGTCTGCCGGGGATGCACGGTTATCATGATCTTGTTGCGGTCGAATCGCGGATCGTTGATGCGATCGCAAATGTGGGTAAACAGCGCGGTCCGCGACTCCATGCACGATGGCTCTTCGAGGTCCAGCAGGCGTGGCAGTACCCGGCCGAATCCGGAGGCATCGAGCACGAATCGCGTATCGATTTCGTAGGCGTCACCGGCGTCGTCCCGCACCGTGAGGCGAGCACCGTCCTGCACCGGCTCAAATCCGGTCAGCTGGTGCCCAAAACGCAGTTCTGCGCCCTGGCGTTGCGCCTCGTTAGCCAGGATCTTGTCAAAATGGGCCCGCTGCACCTGGAAAGTGGTGCCCCAGCCGGCGGAGGTTTTTTCATTGAAATCGAAACTCTCCTGCGCCTCGCCCCGGTAAAACGCGGCGCCGTTCTTGAATTGAAAACCGGCCTGCTGCACCGCCTCCAGCATGCCCGCCTGCTCGAGAAATGTCATGCATTGGGGCAGTAAACTCTCACCGATCGAAAAGCGCGGGAAATGCTCACGTTCCAACACCAGTACTCGGTGCGAGCGCTGCGTCAGCATGGCTGCGGCGACACTACCCGAAGGCCCGGCGCCAATTACCACGGCATCGTAGGGTTCTGCAGCTAATGTCATTGTCTGAACTCGAGGCAAGCTATTTGATTGTTTACTGGCGACGCGCCATGGGGGCCAGCAACCACACCAGCGCCAGGCCAATCGCAACGGTTAGTCCGAAGTGGTGCAATACCGGTGTGGCGCTGACGGCGAGCAGTCCAAACGCCAGCAAACTGGTAAACGCCGATAGCGATACCGCAAGCCAGGTATGCGCCGCTTCCCCGGTTTCGGCTAAAAAGATTCCCATATCGAGCCCAATCCCCAGCACCAATATCAGCGCCATCAAATGAAACAGGTTTATTCCTTGCTGTAACTCTACCAGAATCGCGAGCGTAATGATGGAAGCAGCCAGCGGCGGCAGCACAATGCGCCACAGCTGGAAACGGTAACGCAGCGCGAGCGCAACCAATACCACCAGGTAGGCGAGTAACACCCAGCCGGTAATCTGCACTCGGTACTTGCCGAGCAATGCCGACAGGGTTTGCACGCGGTCGATCAGGCGCACGCCGGGCATGCCGCTCGCCAGTTCGCGTAACCGGGCTGTGGCTTCTGGCGAGAGCTCGCCGCTGAAGCGAATTGCGGTAGCCGCGGCGGAACCGTCGTCGCTCACCAGCAGATGATGCTCTGCGGCGTTAGCGGTCAGCTGGCGCCAGGCATCGGCATCAATTCGATTCGGCAGGGCGCGAGTAAGAGCGTCCTGCGCCGCCTGCAGGTGTGCGGGTGATAACTTTATGCTGTTGAACAGGGGTTGCAGTTCGCTGCGGTAAAGGGCTTCTACCAGTGCGACATTTTCCGCCTGGCGCTCCATCGATGGCAGGCTCGAGGAAAGCATCTGGAAATCGGCAATAACGCCCTGCTGCGCTAAACCGAGCAACGCAGGACGCATGCTTTCTTCGAGTTGCAGACAGGCTTCGAGCGAATCCGCGCTTACCAGCAGAAAGCGCGAACCCCCGCTGCTGCCCAACAATTGGTGCAGCGCACGTTCCTGCTCAAGCAACTCGGGCGGTGAAGTCTGCAGCAGGCGAATATCATCCTGTGGCACGCTTTGCCAGATCGACAACCCGGCCAGGAGCAACACCAGCACCAGCAGCGCCAGTAACGGGCGGTTGCGCTCGAGGCGAGGGAAACGGTTGCGCAATTTCGCCAGGCTGGCGGCGAGGGGCAAGGGTTGTAGGGGTCCGCCGGCAGTCAGCAGCGGCAACCACAACACCACGGTCAGCCACGCGGTACCGAGGCCCAGCACCGAAAAAACCGCCATCTGGCGCAGCCCTGGAAACGGTGTCATCGCCTGCGCGGCGTATGCTGCGACGCTGGAAAACAGGCCCAGCAATAAGCCCGGCATAATTCGGCGCAGAACCGCAGGTGCCGCCAGCACCTGTCGTTCGCACAGAAAGTGCAGTGCATAGTCGACCGAAACACCAACCAGGCCCGCGCCAAAAGCAAAAGTAACGAGGTGCACGCGCTCGAAAATCAGCAAGCTCGCGGCGCTGGCGAACAGGCAGCCGGTGGCCACCGGGAACAGCAGCAACAGCAATGGCCGCAGGCGCCGGAATACCACGAGCATGATGAGCGCGATACCGACCAGCGAGCCGACGCCAATGGTCGAGATTTCACGTTTCGCCTGGCTCGCGCCAGCCGCCGCGTGCAGCAGCATGCCCGACATGGCGAGCTTCGAAATTCCGGGCGACAGCTGTTGGCGAAGTTGCTCCAGTCGAGTCAGCAAACGCTGCTGTAAGGCGGGCGAGAACGGGTCCTGCGCCAGCGTCACCACCAGCAGGTAGCTCGGGATTGGCGCATCGGTAAGCGCAAGCAGTGAATCGCTGATCTGCACCCGCAGGTGCGACTGGCGCTGCAGGTCGAGCTCGAAATAAAAGCCGAACGGATCTTCGAGCAAGGAATCGGCCCCGGCGAGCGGAGAATACAGGCGCGCCAGTGCGCGTTCGCGCAGGTAACCGAATTCACCGCGGCGCAGACGCTCGCGCAAGCCCTCGTCCAGCAATACGAAGCGATAGGGATACTGCTCGCCGCGTAAGCTGGCGACCTCCCTGGCTTCGACACGCCAGTCGACCGATTCGACCTCCGCCAGTTCCTGCAAAGCTGTGGCCATGGTCGACACCGACTTGCGCAGGGCCGCGTCGTCGCTGCCGGATAGCACCAGTAGCAATCGCTCGGAGAACTCACGGCTCATCTGATCGCTGGCAAGCTGCTGCAGCGGGTCCTGCTCGGATTCCGGCAGCAGGTTCAAGATACTCGAATCGAAAGCAGGTCCCTGGTGTAGTGCCAGCAACACCACCAGCGCTACCAGCAGCAGCCAGCCCAGCGCTAGCGGTCTGGCATTTGAGCCCGAGGTTCTCACCCTTCCGGCACGTCCAGGTGAATAGTGGTTCTGTCGCCACCGTGTTCATGCAGCACGATGACGCGCAGCAGATCGGCGCCGCGCAGTTCGACCTGGTTGATTACCTGACCGATGACGGCATCACGCGGCTGCAGCAGAGCGCGCCATTGCTGACCATCGATATCGCCCGACAGCTCAAAGTATTGCTCAAGACGCGACCAGTCGGCACTCAACACCGCGAACATGATTTCCCCGAGAATGGCCGCACCCGGATTGCTGCGGGCATCGATACGCAACAATTCGTTATCGCCCTGGCGACTGCTGAGACCCGATGGCGTGATCACCAGTTCGTTCTGGATCGGCTCGAGAATTTCCCAGCGAATCGATTCGCCGCGACGATAGCTGAACCGGCCCGAGGACAGCAACGAGGTGTCCAGTGCGCCGAGATATTTTTCCTGGCGAAAACGACCCTGCAGCTGATCGGGGGAGCTGGCGAGCCGGGCCAGGCCGGCGAAACTGATGTCTGCCCAGGCTGTGACTGGCGACAGCGTCAGCAAGATCGACAGTGTAATGGCGAGGACGGGTCTCACGGCTCGATACCCAGCTTCTCAAACAGGATATTCGGTGAGACGAACAGCATTTCGTTGCTTACCATGTCGAGCGCTACCTGTACCGTGTAGGCGCGGGTCAGGCGCTGGCCACTGGCCGCGTCCTCGATCAGGTAATTGACTTTGAGCCGGTTTTCCCACTCTTCCAGTTTGGCAATGACGCGCACCCTCTGCTGGAACAGCAGTGGTCGCGGGTAGCGGATGCGCATGTCGATAACCGGCCAGGCATAGCCCGAGGCTTTCATTTGCGGGTAGTTGTAATCGATCTTGTCGAGCAGTGCGCAGCGCGCAATTTCGAGGTACTTGACGTAGTTTCCGTGCCAGGCGATGCCCATGACATCGACATCGTGAAACGGGATTTCAATTTCGATTTCGGCTTCGATCACCGCTTTACTCCTTTGTCGCCGGCGCGCTCGTTACGCCAGAAGGGGAAAAAATTAAACCATTGTAAAGGCGCCTGCAGGCAGTAGTGCTGTACCCGATCGGCGAAGGACTGCACCGCGTCATCAAGGATCTGCGCGCGCTGTTTTCGCTTACGGAACTCGATCTGCTCGCTGAACTTCTCGAGGTGGACATGGTATTGCCCCTGTTGCTTCAGGCAAAACAATAAGTAGACCGGGCAGCGCAACAGTCCGGCGAGAATGAACGGGCCCTGTGGAAACGCCGCCACGCCGCCGAGAAAATTGACTTCTGATACCCTGTCCTGACCGGTTATCGGGGTGCGGTCACCAGCGATTACGATGTAACCGCCGCTGCGCACTCGCTCGGCAAACAGCATGACCGTGGCCGGTGACAAATCGTTAACCTGAAGGATGTCGATTTCTGCATCCGCCGACACCCCGCTCAGTAAGGTGTTGAACTTTTTCGCGTGGCGGGTGTACACCAGTATCGTCAGGCGCATGTGCGGAATCTGCTGGGCGATGGCATTGCAGATTTCGAAATTGCCGAGGTGTGACACGACGATGACTCCACCACGGCGATTTACCTCGAGGTCGTGCACGATATCGGCCTTCGGAAACAGCACGTCCTCGCGGCGAATGCGCCCCATCCATACCAGGATTTTGTCGAGCATAATTTCGCCGAACATGACGAAATGCCGAAACGAGGATAATCCGTCGCGCTGCGCAGGGGCGAGAAGGGGCCGGATGCGCCGCAGGTAGTCCTGCGATGCGTGCCGGGCGTTGGGGCGGAACAGGTAGTAGTAGACCATTACCGGAAACAGGAACAGGCGAAATCCTCCGCGACCGGTGAGGCGATATACCAGCAATAGAAACTTCATGCCGATTACGGCGCCGGACTCGCCGATTCGCGACCAGTGCTGCGCGCTATCAACCATAAATCCGGCGCCCGAGAATCACTGGCAGACGTAACAGCATGCCGAAGAACAGACGCGTGTGCATGCGCGTTATCCGCAGGTTATCCCTGCACACATCGAAATGCGACACGCCGTCGAGCGGGTAGCTGACGCGGGTTGGTATTCCAATCACGCGTCCACCGCGCCAGTGCCAGCGCACCATCACCTCAGGATCGAAATCCATGCGATCGCCACAGGGTTCCTGTTCCAGCATCGCCACCACGGCAGCCAGCGGATAGACGCGAAATCCACACATGGTGTCGCGAATATCGAAGGACAGCGTGTTAATCCATACCCAGATGTGCGTCAAGTAACGGCCGTACAAGCGCATTCGCGGAACGCTCGCATCGAATTCCGGGTAGCCGCTCACCAGGCTACACGGATGCTGACGCGCGGCCTCCAGCAGGCGCGGTAAATCATCGACATCGTGCTGGCCATCCGCGTCGACCTGCAGGCCATGGCTGAAACCATTCGCCAGCAGTGCGCGCAGCCCGGCTTTTACCGCGGCACCCTTGCCGCCATTTTGCTCCAGGCGCAACAGTTTGACCCTGTCGCTGTGACGTTCACCGAGCTCGACCAGCACTCGCGCGCAGGTCTCGTCGCAGCCGTCATCGACCAGCAGCACGTTGCAGTCATGGGCCAGAACCGCGTCGAGAGTAGCGCCGATGGCGTGCTCGTGGTTATACACCGGGATCAGCACCGCCGGTCGAAACGACACGCTATCGGAAGCAGATTCGCCCACGCGAATGCACCCCCCGTTCTGATTCGAAGCAAAAGTTGAGCTTGCCGCTGCTGGCATCGAAGTCGAGACGGATCTCGACCTCGTAATCTGGCAGGATCACTTTTTGAAACTTGACCACTTCGAGTTGGTGAAAGCGCCCACTCACGGGTAACCAGCGACGGCCAAATGCTTCGGCCCAGTGCACCTGCGCGATACCCGGCAATATCGGCTGGTCTTCCATGTGCCCGTGAAAGTATTCGAGCCCCGGCGGAATGCGGCAGCGCAGAATCAAATGTCCGTTATCCAGCTGGCGCTCGAGTATCTGCGGCCAGTGGTCCTCTGCCGCTGCAAACAGCGCCTGCAGATTCTGCAGCGGTACCTTACCCTGTGCGTCGCCGGGCATTTGCTCGACAAAGCGCCAGCGTCGCGGTATCGCTACCGCATCCAGCTCGCCGTCAAGTAAGTTCCTGAGTCGCTGTATCAGGGCCTTGCGGCCTACCTGCTGCAGTTGAGCCTGGCCCGCTGAGCTCAACTGCAGCACTGCCGCGACCTCAACGCGGACTCGATCCAGTGTGAGCGCCCGTGCCTCGTCAATCATCTCGCTGCTGCGTAACAAACGCTCGATCAAGTTCAGCGAAATGCGTTTGCCTTCGACCTTGACGATGCGGTCCACCCGTCCCAGCAGGCGAAAGCAGCCGTCGGCGTCGAACTCGACCCGATCCGGCAACACCAGTCGCTCGACATCAAGATAGGGTGCCTGCACCGCAAGCGTACCTTCTGTAGTCGCGCAGAGCAGTACCCCGGGCAGGCCGCACCAGGCGGCATCCGCATCGGCTTGCTGCTGGCAACGCCAGGCAATCGCTCCGGTTTCGCTGCTGCCGTAGATCTCGCGCACCGGTGCCTGCAGCAATGCCGAGGCATGTTGACTGTCAGCACGCTTTAGCGGCGCGGCCGAAGAATACGCGGCAGCGCAGCGGCCAGCGATGGCTGACCAGTCAAACGTCGGACCGAGGCGCGCCAGGTGCGAGGGGCTGGAAACCAGGGTGAAGCGAGACAACAGGGCGCCGCGATGAATGATGTCTTCCGGGAACTCACAGATGCGCGTATCGAAACTGCGACCTGCGCTAAATGGCCACAACAGCGCAATCATCAGGCCGTAAAAATGGTGGTGGCTTACTGTCGTCAGCAGCTGGCTGTCGTTATCGCCAGGCCAACGCGCTTCCAGTGCGGCAAGCTCCTGGTCCAGTTGTATCACGGTCTTGGTAATGGTTTTGGGCGTGCCGCTGGAGCCCGAGGTATGGATCTCAAGCAGCACGCGGTCAGCCTCGAGTACCGCCCAGTCGCCGAATGCAGCAGCGTCGTCGCGGGCGTTGCTGACCGGATTCACCGCCGCTGGGAAATCGCCAACAAAGCCATCGACCTGGTTCTGCAACTGTGTCACGCTGCCGGGCTGGTTGTCGCTGGTGATGCAGGCGATGCGCTGTAGTTGCCAAAGCGCCAGCAGGATGGCGAGAAACTCGCCGCTGTCGCCGTGATGCACAGCAAAGCGCTCCCCCGGTTGTGGCGCAAGCGTCCCCACCCATGCGCTGACGCGTGCGACGAACTGATCGCTATCCAGCGCGCCGGTGGCGCCTTGCGCCACCACCTGCCTCGGCCGACACTGCAGCCATTGCGCTAATGGGGTTAGCACGGCCATGCTGTCAGTGCATTACCCGCTGGCGCAATAGCCATTCGCCAGCAGCGAGCGCACCGATCAGCAGATACGCAATAAAACCGTTATATAGCACCCAGATTTCGTCCGACGCCCACAGCGCGGTCGCCGCGGCGAGGCTGCCGTTGACGACGAAGAAAATAGACCAGGCCAGGGTCACGCGTTGGGTATAGACAACGCCGGCTGCAGACAGGTCCGGCTCGCGCAGGCGCGCCAGGCGCTCGACGAAACTCGGTGGCGACAACAGGCTGCCGGCAAATAAAACCAGCAGCCCCAGGTTGACCAACGCCGGGTAGAATTTGAGTCCAATCTGATGCCCCCAGGTAAAGGCGACGATCAAAACGGTGACCAGAATCGCCAGCAAGACCCGTCGTTCGCCAGGACGATTACCGGCCAGCCAGCGCAGCGCCAGCAAAACCAGCAACATTGGCAACAGTTTGGCCGCGGAGTAGTGCTGCAGCCCCCAGTAAACCATGAAGGGATAGCCGACGGTAAGGATGATGACAACAACCTTGAGCAGTCGCTTCATCAGTCATCGAGCAACAACCGGGAAACCGCATCGACCACATCCTGCACCGTGCGCACCGATTTGAAGTCGTCCGGTTGCAGTTTCCTGCCGGTAATTTTCTTCAGCTCGACGACCAGGTCGACGGCGTCGATGCTGTCGATGTCGAGGTCTTCGTAGAGACGCGACTCGAGCGAGACCTGCTGTGGATCGATGTCGAACAGTTCTTCCATCACCACGAGGATGCGCTGGAAGATCTCCTCGGGACTATTCATGCGCTTTCCTGTTGCTGTCGATGCTCGCGCACCAGGGCCGC
>Ga0316195_10000059_pt1 | contig 31258 bp, 40 predicted proteins | sample Phised1_MG_FD_204937 | JGI IMG/M metagenome (GOLD analysis project Ga0316195, IMG submission 204937) | Coastal sediment microbial communities from Maine, United States - Phippsburg sediment 1 | ecosystem: Environmental > Aquatic > Marine > Coastal > Sediment | place: USA: Maine | collected...
GATAGTTCGAAAAGGGTTTCCAGGAAAAAATCGTGAAATTCTTTTAACATATCCATTATCCAATGTTCAATCAATTGGAATAAAAATTACAGAAGGTTTAAATCCAACTCGAAGTATTTATTTATGCTTAAAAGATGAAAGACAAATACCTTTAACACCTGTTCAAGAACCAACTTCGATTTCAGAATTAGAAGAAGAAGCAGCTGATTTAGCAAAATTTTTAGATTTAAAATTAGAAAATTTATAAGATTTTATTGCTTTTTATGCTCGCATAACTTTATAATATAATCATGCGGGCATAGTTTAGTGGTAAAACCTTAGCCTTCCAAGCTAATGATGGGGGTTCGATTCCCCCTGCCCGCTTTTTCATTAAATATTAGAATGAGCAGCAATCTTTTTTTATAGGAGAATATATAAATATGTCTGGTGGATCTACGGGTGAACGTCCGTTTTCGGATATTATTACTAGTGTACGTTATTGGATTATTCATAGTATTACAATTCCATCACTTTTTGTGTCAGGATGGTTATTTGTTAGTACTGGCTTAGCATATGATGTATTTGGAACTCCACGTCCAAATGAATATTTTACAGAAGATCGTCAACAAATTCCATTAGTAAACGATCGATTCAGTGCAAAACAAGAATTAGAAGATTTAACTAAAGGTTTATAATTGAGGTAAAAAAAATGGCAAAAAATATTAATCAACCTGTAGCTTATCCTATTTTTACGTTCCGTTGGTTAGCAATTCATGGATTAGCAGTACCCACTGTATTCTTTTTAGGTGGAATTACTGCAATGCAATTCATTCAACGATAAATTAATATATAAATAGACAAGAGGTAATTTTTATGACAGGTCCAAATCCAAATAAACAAGCAGTAGAATTAAATCGAACTTCTCTTTATTGGGGACTTCTATTAATTTTTGTTTTAGCAGTACTATTTTCAAGTTATTTCTTCAATTAATATTCATATAATAGGAGTTTTTTATGGCAAATACTGGTAGAATTCCGTTATGGCTTGTAGGTTTAGTAGGTGGTTTAGCAGTAATTACAATGCTTAGCTTATTTATCTATGGTTCATATTCAGGTTTAGGTTCATCATTATAATATAATTATAGTAATATTAATATATTACAATAATGGATTAATTCTAAAATTTTGATCAAAATTTTAGAATTAATCCATTTTATTTTCTAAATTGTTTATTTATTTTTTTTAAGATTTTTTTAATAAATTTAATAAATTTATTACTAATTTGCCAATTCGTTTGAGTTCCTTTACCAAACCAACCATACCAAAGTTTCGGGAAGAAACGATTTAAATTTTTTTCTTTTTCTTCAGGATCTTGCCATGATGTATTCCCACCACTATAAATACTATTTTTTGGACGTGGACCAATATGAAGTTCTGTATTTTCTACAAAAAATGGCATATAAAAGTATTGCCCCCAAATTGCATGAAATAAACCAAAAAGTATAAATCCAATATGAGCTAATACAATACAAGCTATAACTCCATTTAAGACATTAATTTGTAAAACTAAACTTGGATCTACGTAATTACCATAAGATTTTGCTTGTGGAATAAGCACGAATGTTTGAAAGTAATAAACTCGATAGATAAAATAGATAAAAATTTGTTCGATCATGCCTATAATAAGTAAAAAAGTCCAATGCCATCTTACCAAATATGGACAGTATCTTTTACCTATTCTAGTAATTACCGCATAAGCCGCTACCCCTGAAAGTTGAGTCCAAAATTTACTACAAATCTCATATATTTTTGGTATAATTTTATTATAGATTTTATAATAAAGTGGAAGGATATTTGAATTAGTTGGTTCTTGTATATTGGAGATAGCCATTGAAATTGGATCAATGTAATATCTAAGTCCCGTTTCCTGATCTACATTTATTATCCCTTTAGTAAAGGCATAATATAAAATTTGTCCTGGATTATACCAATGAGTATTTTCTCCTAATTTTAAATCAGTTAAAACCATTTGCCGCTGCATTGAACGTAACTGAACTGCGTCCATTCCTAACTTATGTAAAAATGGAAGTTTTAATAATACACTTCGGTACATTGATATAAGATCAATTAAGTGTCTATACCATAAGTATCCAGCAAAAAGTCCAATACATGTAATATAAAAAGAAGTTTTCAAATTATATCTTATTGCGAGAATAATAAAACGAGCAAAAAGAATGAAAAATAAAACATTTTCAATATCAGCTAAAGTTAATCCATCTTGAATTTTTTCCCATAAACCTTGGACAATTAAACGAAACGTATCTAAAGATACATTAGTATTAGGGACTGGTTCTATATTTGAAAGATTAAAATCATAACCACTTTCTATTGCTTGACGGATCTCGCGACTAGTGGGGTCTTCTATTCCAAACCAATTTAAGACTGTTTCTTGATCAATATTGATTAAAAGAAGTAAAAGTCTAAATAGATATAACATAAATTAATTTTATTAATACATTAATTAAAGAATTTAATATTTTACTCACTTGCTTGCTAAACATACTAAATTTTTTCTTAAAAATCAAGATCTTATTAAAAGTTTGATAACAGTCGTAATAAAGAATTAATTTTATAAAAGCTACATATAATATTACCCCCAAGGGAATTCGAATCCCTGTCTGCTCCGTGAAAGGGAGCTGTCCTAGGCCTCTAGACGATGGGGGCATAATATTTTCTTTATCTATAAGAAATAAAAATTGTAAAGCGGGCAACGCGATTCGAACGCGCGACATCAACCTTGGCAAGGTTGCGCTCTACCACTGAGCTATGCCCGCTAGTAAATTTTTATTTCTTATAAATCAACAAGATATTTTTTATCTAATCTATAAAAATTTGTAAAATATGTCAATACTTTAAATTAATTTAGAAATTATAGTTTAAACTATAATTTCTAAATATTTAAAATGTTGCTGAAATACCATCTGCACCAGCAAGTAAGAAAACAAGTAATATCCAACCTTGGAAACCTCTTGTAAACTTATCTTTTGAATTTTCCCATTCACCTGGTGTAGCTAAAGCTACAGGAACTGTTATAACTAAACCTAATGAAACTAAAACTAATATAGTTGTTAAAGCAGTTATCATAAATCTTTTTAAAAAATTTTTGTATTGATGATCAAATTAAAATGTATACAAGATTAAAGATTACCTTTCTTTAAAGCTAATAAAACAATTACTGCTGGACCTGCTAACATAATAACACCTGTAGCTATTAATTGTCCTAGAACTTGATAATTAATCATTTTTAAAATCCTTATTTATCAATTTTTAATAAAATTTTAAGTAATAAAATAACCGATAATGTTATTTTTCATTTTACTTTAAAACTATTAAAGTAAAACTATTATTTTAAATAATATTTAAAATATTACAGTTTGATTATATATAAAATTTATTTTAAATAAATACTTTAATATTTTTATATTTTCATGGTAATATCTAATTAGGGTTGCTAACTCAATGGTAGAGTACTCGGCTTTTAACCGAATAGTTCTGGGTTCGAGTCCCAGGTAGCCCAATTTTTTGAGAAAAGACAAATATGAAATAAAAAAAATTAAATTCGTAGTTATTTTTACCTAACTTTTAAAGTTAGGTAAAAAATGATTATTAATTAGTCGATAGGACGCATTGATAATACAGGTTCATTAGCACGGTTAATACCTTTTTCGAAACCAGCAGCAGCCGCACGAGCACGACCTGAATGCCACCAGTGTCCAACTAGGAAGAAGAATGCTAAGAAGAAGTGTGAACAACATAACCATGAACGTGGTGATACATAGTTAACTGAGTTAATTTCTGTTGCTACACCACCTACAGAGTTAAGTGAACCTAATGGAGCATGTGTCATGTATTCAGCAGCACGACGTTCTTGCCAAGGTTGGATATCATTTTTAATTTTATTAATATCTAAACCATTTGGACCACGTAATGGTTCAACCCATGGTGCACGTAAATCCCAGAAACGCATAGTTTCACCACCGAAAATAATTTCTCCACTTGGTGAACGCATTAAGTATTTACCTAAACCAGTTGGACCTTGTGCAGATGAAACATTTGCACCTAAACGTTGATCTCGAACTAAGAATGTAAATGATTGAGATTGTGAAGCTTCAGGACCTGTTGGACCGTATAATTCACTTGGGTATGCAGTATTATTATACCAAGAGTATAATGCAGCTGTGAAACCCATAAGAGAAATTGCAGCTAAACTGTATGATAAGTATGCTTCGCCTGACCAAACGAAAGCACGACGAGCCCAAGCAAATGGTTTAGTAAAGATATGCCAGAAACCACCAACAAGACATAATACACCAACCCAAATATGACCACCAACAATATCTTCCATATTGTTAACAGACACAACCCAACCATCTCCACCAAATGGAGAACGGAATACGTAACCAAAAATTACGATTGGGTTTAATGTAGGAGTTGTAATGAAACGTACATCTCCACCACCTGGAGCCCAAGTATCATAAACACCACCTAAATACATTGCTTTAGCAACAAATAATAAAGAACCTACACCTAGTAAACATAAGTGAATACCTAAGATTGTAGTCATTTTATTTTTATCACGCCAGTCATAACCAAAGAATGGGAATGATTCTTCTAATGTATCTGGGCCTAACAGTGAGTGATAAATCCCACCAAAACCTAAAACAGCTGATGAAATTAAGTGAATTACACCAACAGCAAAATATGGTACAGTTGTTGTAATTTCACCACCTGGTCCAATACCATAACCTAATGATGCTAAATGTTGCATACAGATAAAACCTTGTTCATATAAAGGTTTTTCTGGTACAAAATGAGATACTTCAAATAAAATCATAGCACCAGCCCAAAATACCATTAAACCGGCATGAGCTACGTGAGCACCTAATAATTTACCTGAAACGTTAATTAAACGGGCATTTCCGCTCCACCAAGCAAAGCCTGTAGATTCAATATCGCGACCCGCTATACTACTATTAAAGGGCGTTTCCACGTGGTAATACCTCCTCAGGGAATACAAAGTTTTCATGTGGTTGGTCTTGTGCAGCCATCCAAGCACGAATACCTTCGTTTAATAAAATATTTTTTGTATAGAATGTTTCAAATTCTGGATCTTCAGCAGCACGTAACTCTTGTGATACGAAATCGTATGCACGTAAGTTTAATGCTAAACCAACGATACCAATTGCACTAGTCCATAAACCTGTAACTGGTACAAATAACATAAAGAAGTGTAACCAACGTTTGTTTGAGAATGCTACACCAAAAATTTGTGACCAGAAACGGTTAGCAGTAACCATTGAATATGTTTCTTCTGATTGTGTTGGTGTAAACGCACGGAATGTGTTTGCAGCATCACCATCTTCAAATAATGTATTTTCTACTGTTGCACCATGAATAGCACAAAGTAATGCACCACCTAAAATACCAGCAACACCCATCATGTGGAATGGGTTTAATGTCCAGTTGTGGAAACCTTGTAAGAATAATAAGAATCGGAAGATTGCAGCAACACCAAAACTAGGTGCGAAGAACCAACTTGCTTGACCTAATGGGTATAGTAAGAATACTGAAACAAATACTGCGATCGGACCTGAGAAAGCAATCGCGTTGTATGGACGAATACCAACTAAACGTGCAATTTCAAATTGTCGTAAACAGAAGCCGATTAAACCAAATGCTCCATGTAAAGCAATAAATGCCCAAAGACCACCAATTTGACACCAACGTGTAAAATCACCTTGTGCTTCAGGACCCCATAAAAGTAATAATGAATGTCCCATACTGTTTGCTGGAGTTGATACTGCAGCTGTTAAGAAATTACATCCTTCAAGATATGAACTTGCTAAACCATGTGTATACCATGATGTAACAAAAGTTGTACCCGTCATCCAACCACCTGCTGCTAAGTAAGCAGTTGGGAATAATAATATACCTGACCAACCAACGAAGACAAATCGATCTCTTTTTAACCAATCGTCAACAAGATCAAATAAGCCACGTTCTTGGTTTTGCCCAATAGCAATGGTCATATTATAATAATCCTTTAATTAAATTATTTACTGAGTAAACAGATATAAATTTTACTCTGGTCTTATCAACCTATACTTAATATTATATGCAAATATTTTAGAAAATAATTGAAATTTTAAATTTTTATTAAATTATTCAAACTATTAAAAATTTATGAATTTTAATTTCTTTAAGTTAAAATTAAACCGTTATTAATTTAACCTAAAGAAACCAAAATTAATTAACTAATATCATCAATTTGAGTATATATAAAGAATAATGCCATACTAAGTGCTGGAAAAACTATTCCAACAATAGGAACCAAAATTGCAGGTAAAAATGCAGCTGCCATATTTTTATCTTAAAAAATTTTGTGATTAAATAGTTATCAATTTTGAAAATTGATAATATTAATTGTATATGAAAATATGTTAGAATTAAACATTAATATAAATCAAAAATTTAAATGGTTTTATACTAAAATTAATATTATTAAATCTAACATTATTACTCTTAGAAACTTTATAGATTATATTTATTAATTATGGAAACTTTATTATTATCTCGTTTACCAGAAGCATATGTCATTTTTAGCCCGATTGTAGATGTATTACCTATTATCCCTGTTTTCTTCTTATTATTAGCATTTGTATGGCAAGCTGCTATTGGATTTAGATAATTTTAAATTTATAATCAAAACTTATTACTGTATAATTATCTGTAATACAATATTCACATTTATATTAAATAAATAACAGTAAATGGTAGAACCTTTATTATCTGGAATAGTTTTAGGATTGATATCTGTAAGTGCGCTTGGTCTTTTTGTTGCAGCATTTTTACAGTATCGTCGTGGTAATCAATTTGAAGTTTAATTTTCTTTAGAATCTTACAAAGTTTAAATTTGTAAGATTCTAAAGAAAATTACAAACTAAAATAAAACGATTTTTTAATTTAAACTAATATCATTATGATTAATGAAAATATTTTTAAAATCTATTGACTATTTTAATCGAATTTGGTAGTCTTAATAAAAGTAATTTAAAAACTAATTTTTAAGATTTTTTCTAAAAATTAAAAAAAAAAAATAAATTGCTGGTGTAGCTCAATGGTAGAGCAACGGATTTGTAATCCGTAGGTTGGGGGTTCAAGTCCCTTCACCAGCTTTAATGTTAAATTTAGTAAATTGATACGTCTTAAATAATATATATATATATTATTTATTTATATATTAGCTCACATAGGCCCAGTAGGAATCGAACCTACATTGGAAACTTAGAAGGTTTCTGTCCTAATCCGTTAGACGATAGGCCCGTATATAATATGGGTAATACAGGATTTGAACCTGTGACCTTCTGCTTGTAAGGCAGACACTCTACCGCTGAGTTAATTACCCATTATTCACAATTTATACTTATATATATATATATAAATTGATAGAACGTCAATATATTGATACGTTTTTCTAATTAATTTGTCAAAAGTCTTTAATTAGAATCTTTTTTAACTTTATTTAAAGACTAATCTAAAATTAAAATTAAAATTAAATAAAAAATAACCAAAATTTCATATATGATTAGATTCGATTTTGAAGCTTAATAAAGCATTTTTAGTTGTATTCATCAAGTTGAAATTAGAATCTCGTTTCAAATTTTATAAAGGTAGGATTCGGTTAAAACTCTAATTCGCTAATAATCAAATATTTAAGCTTCAATAATGAATACTTAGTTATTCAAGATACTTTTGAATGCAATTATATAATTTAAAGTTAAATTAATTATTTAATTTTAAATTATATAATCATCATAAAATAATTTTAATATTGTTTTATGATGATTAATGTGTTAAAGTTGAACTATAGAGGGGTCGGTGCCCGAGTGGCTAAAGGGAGCGGATTGTAAATCCGTTGCGTTTCGCTACGTTGGTTCGAATCCAACCCGGCCCAAATCTTATTTTCTTAGTATTAAAAATATATTTCACTTAAAAAGCACATACTTTATTAACTTTAATTTTTAAAGTTGTTGCGATAAAAACTTTTTAGTATTTTCTCATTCAATTTAATCTTATAAACCTGTCATACTAACAATAATATTGTACAGAATTATAATAACTAATAGAAAAAAAATAATTAAAATAATACGGAGTTTTTTAATTTTGAATAAATTTTTAAAAGGCGCTAGAATTATAAGAATTAGACCTGCTAAACTACTAATAAAAAATCGTGGATAACGAGATATATTATTCCAAAAATCATTCATATAAAAATTACAATCATTAGTTCTTTTAATACAATTATATATAATTTTTATATCACTTGTAAAATTATATTTTATTAAAATGTTTAGTAAATTATTATCATATTTTGATTAATTTATGATAATATTTGTTACAGTAAGATAGTTTAAGGCTCTGTAGCTCAGTGGTTAGAGCAGGGGACTCATAAGCCCAAGGTCGTAGGTTCAAATCCCACCAGAGCCATCTATCTTTTAATATAATAAAATTTTGAGTTTATTAGTTTAGGAGAAATGGCTGAGTGGTCGAAAGCAATAGATTGCTAATCTATCGTACAATTATTTGTACCCAGGGTTCAAATCCCTGTTTCTCCTTTGTAAAAAAATAAAACGAAGAAAAAGTTGACAGATTACAAAAATTAATTAAGCTTAAGATATTAGAATATGGGATTGTAGTTCAATTGGTTAGAGCACCGCCCTGTCACGGCGGAAGTTGCGAGTTCGAGTCTCGTCAGTCCCGTTTTAAAAATGGAATAAAAATTATTTAATAATAATATTAAAAATATTATTATTAAATAATTTTTATTCACCCTGAACTTTTAACAAAGCAAATCCTAAAGAAAGGCCAAATAAAGTCATAAAGAAACATATAACTGCGGCGTTAAGAATCTCAGCATTTGCATACGGAAATATTAATTTGATTAATTCCATAATTTTTTTAATTTTAAATGTTACAAAAAGTTTAAATAATTAGAAACCGTTTCGAGCCCAAACAGTTAATGCTAATGAAAATGTAAACATTGTCATTAAACCGGCCCAACCTAGACTTATAATATCCATAGATCTATATTTTTAATTTATTTAATTTTTATAATTTAAAAGGATTTTAAAACCTTTTAAATTATTTTTTACTAGTATTATACAATACCATTTGTCCAATCCACATCAACCTGATCGATAATTAGAGATGAATTATAAATTTGTAATATAATTAGTAAAAATACTAAAAATAACGCCATTGTTATAGCCATAAGTGGAGTTGTTCCCCAACCTGGTGCAACTTTACCATATTCAGCATTTAATGGGCGTAAAACCTCACCTAATCTTGTTCGTAATGCCATAAAATATTTATATTTTTAATAAATTAATTTTTCTAGTATATGTTATATAATATTAAACTGTTAATTTAGATAAATATATAACATGGAAACAGCAACTATTATTGTAATTTTTGTATCAAGTTTACTCGTAGGAATTACCGCATATTCTATTTTTACTGCTTTTGGACCAACATCAAAAAATTTACGTGATCCATTTGAAGAACATGAGGATTAAAAAATAAAACCAAATAAATGGTTTTATTTTTTAAGAATTCGAGGTGATTCTCTGAAAAATACGGCAAAGAAAATTACAACTAAAGTACCAATAAGTAAAAATGTATAAACTAACGCTTCCATTGTTTGATCCTATTTAAATATAAAGAAACTTAAAAAACTAACTGTATTTTATACAGCACCTTGTTTTTTCGTTGTTTTATCACCAAGTTTTTGGAATACACCAAATTCTACCTGTTCTGTAACTTCTGCCCCAATACCAGTGAATACATCACGGAAGATTGTTCGGCCACCATGCCATAAATGTCCAAAGAAGAATAATAAAGCAAAGTTAGCATGGCCAAAAGTATACCAACCACGTGGACTACTTCTGAATACACCATCTGACTCTAAACTTGTTCTATCAAATTCAAAAACTTCTCCTAATTGAGCTTTACGAGCGAATTTTTTAACTGTTGGTGCATCTTTAAATGTTTGACCATTTAATTTACCACCATAGAAATCAACAGTTACTCCAACTTGCTCAATACTGAATTTTGATTCAGCTCGACGGAATGGAATATCTGCACGGATAATACCATCTTTATCAACTAAAATTACTGGGAATGTTTCGAAGAAGGCTGGCATTCGACGTACTGTTAATTCACGACCTTCTTTATCACGGAAAACTGGATGACCTAACCAAGCTTCAGCAATACCATCTCCTTTATCCATAGCACCTGCACGGAATAAACCACCTTTTGCTGGGTTATTTCCGATATAGTCATAAAATGCTAATTTATCTGGAATTCGTGACCATGCTTGACTTTCAGATAATCCTTCACTTACTGATGCTTCTACTTGGCGTTCAATTTCTTGTTGGAAATATCCGCTATCCCATTGATAACGTGTTGGACCAAATAATTCAATTGGAGTTGCTGCTGCACCGTACCACATAGTACCTGATGTAACAAAAGCAGCAAAGAATACAGCCGCAATACTACTTGATAAAACAGTTTCGATATTACCCATTCTTAACGCACGATATAATCGTTGCGGTGGACGTACCGATAAATGGAAAATACCTGCGAAAATACCAAGAATACCCGCTGCAATATGATGAGACGCGATACCACCTGGGTTGAATGGGTTAAAACCTTCTGGTCCCCATGCTGGTGCTACAGGTTGTACTTTTCCTGTAATCCCATAAGCATCTGAAACCCAAATACCAGGTCCAAATAATCCTGTAACATGGAATGCTCCGAAGCCGAAACATAAGATACCTGATAATAATAAATGAATACCAAAGATTTTTGGTAAATCTAAAGCAGGTTCACCAGTTCTTGGATCACGGAATAATTCTAAATCCCAATAAACCCAATGCCAGATAGCAGCTAAGAAACACATACCTGATAAAATAATATGTGATAATGCTACACCTTCAAAACTCCAAATACCAGGATTTGAAACACTCTCACCTGTAATACTCCAACCACCCCAAGAATCAGTAATACCTAAACGTGTCATAAAAGGGTTAAACTAGAGCAGGCGTTACCGCCTAAACCCCGTCGACAGATCCGGACGTGAAAGTTTCCCTTCATCCGGCTCCTGCTAGTTAAATGAAAGTTCTAATTTCTTGCTTTTGCTTCTGCAATGGCAACTTTATCAGTTCGAGTTTTCCGAACATGACAATCTTGATGTAGTAACTGAAGATTCGCATAAATGTCTTTTCCACCTAATGCTTTAGGTTGAATATGATCTACTTCCATTACCGAATCTAAGTAGAAACGGGTCCGACAGTAGGGACAAAATCCTTTCTGAAGTTTTAATAGTTTCGAAACTCTAGTTGGGAGTCTTTTATACGATATCATGCGAACTGCCCAATAAATATTATCTCCGTCAAATGGAGACTTTGTACCCTTAACCTTTATCCATTTCTTGAATTTAATCCAAGTTAATTTTGGTAAAAAGGTTTCCTTAATTTTCCCATTTTCATCTTTTTCCGTACCATAAAAAATCCAATTGTCTTGATATGGAAAGTTGTTAAAGTAATATGTTTTTCCGGAAGGAAAATATTTTTCTTTTACTTCTTGACGACCATGTCGTTTGTCAATTCGGAACATCCAAGCTCGGAGTTTTTGATGAATATAATGAGAAATTTTAGAGAATACTTGTTTGCATTCACTATATCGATAATAGTTTCCCCACCCAATAATTTTAGGTTTTAATAGAGAGATTAATCGATAAGATGAGGCAGCTTTATTTTTCTGTATGATTTCTCGAAGATTTAATAATATTTGTGCTTGTCCAGAACGGGATGGATAAATTTTAATCCGGTTGATACCATTTCGTCGAATCGTAATCAAAGTGAATCCTAAAAAGTCAAACCCTTGAGTTGAACTATAGATTTTAGTCTTTTCTTGATTAATTGTTAGTTTGCAATTTTCCCATAGCCATTTTTCAATTTCGTTTTTAGCTTGATTGATTACTGATTTTTCCTTATGAATAATAAGGATATCATCAATATACCGGATAACTGTTAAAGCAGATTGTTTAGCTACTTTGTTGTGATTCTTAGCTGATATAGAGATTACCCATTCCTTTAAATGGTTTATTAAACCATGAAGAGCAATGTTTGATAGTAAAGGTGAAATTATCTCTCCATGTGGAGTCCCCATTTCATTCTTAATAAGTGATTCAAGTGATTGTTTTAGGGATGTTTTTTCAAGAATACCTGCTTGTAACCATGCTTTTACTTGATTTTGAATAATTGGAATTGAATTCAATTTTTCTAGTAGTAAATTCTGAGTAATTCTGTCAAAACATTTTTCAATGTCCACTTTTAAGACCAACTTTTGATATTCCGGTTGTTGTCTTTTGGTGCTAAGTGCTTCGAACGCAGCTTCAATAGCATCCTGACAATTGCGGCCTGGACGAAACCCATAAGAATCTTGTTCAAAGCAAGCTTCCCACTCTGGTTCTAATGCCATCCGACATAGAGCTTGTTTGGCTCTATCTTCAACTTTTGCTATACAGAACGATTGGTTTTGATTTAGACTTCCCGGTTTTGCTATTTCTAACTTTCGAATTGGATTTGTTTTACCATCTAATTTAAGACGAGACACTAATTTTATTTTATCTTTCGATGTTTCATAAAGCTTCATATCTACACTTGGAGTTTTTTTCTCTTTGTTTTCTTTTGTTACTTGACGTACAGCAAGTAATTTAGAATCAAAAGATTTTAACAAACGCTGTTGTAGATTATGTACTAACCATTTATTGCCATCTTGGCTTGCTCGGTAGATTCTATTTTGATATCTAAAGACTCGATGTTCGACCAAAGGCCAATTAATCGAATTCCACTCTAAATTGTTCATATGTGATACCTAATCTACTAGTTTCATATTAACTAACCCGATAGACGTCAGCGTATACATTCTACCTCCACAAGCAGTATGTCATTTGCTTCTTCTATCAGTCCATAACTTAGTGTTAATAGGGATTGGATTGATCCCCACCTCTTTAATTTTTAAGGTAGGCACTAAGTCTTCCCCTGTTCCACATCGAAATTATTTCGTCTAATTTAGGCCTGTACACTATTTAGTAGAGATCCCTCTTGAGGAGAAGGGTATTTGTGCACAATAAGGTTACGAACTTATTATGTATCTCTAAAAGTATCTCAGAATTTCGTCTGCGTATGTTTCGATACTACTAAACTTAAATACATGCGAGGATAAACCATATTAGACCACTACTAGCCTTTGCTTAACTTCCTCGATTCCAAACGAGTAATCAAGGCTAATAGGACAGAGCACAACCTCTGTGAGGAGTTTCACCTCATTTCAATGCAGTTATACTTTATTGTTCAATCATGTTACTTAAAGGGATTTAATTTCCCTTAAGTCACAAATTTTTATGAAAATTAATTTATTTATTTAATTCTACTTTCAAAAGTATATTCCGATGTTCTAAGTTAACTTTAACAAGGAAATATATCTCCTTTAGCATTTCTACACATATTTCGAAACCTCATTAGTCCAACACTTGCTGCTTTAGAACAAACATAAATTTTTTGACCGTAAGGAATTTTCACTATTCTACTAGTAAAAGCCAAACCTTCACAAAAAGTTGCTACTAGACATAGCCCAGTACAAATTTTATCGCCTCTACTTAGATCTTCGAGCGCATTAAACGCTGTTTTTCCAGCTGAATAGGTAGACTGAATAGCTAATCCTCCATTAAAAATATTTTCTGTTGTTTCTTTTATTCCTAAAGCTTTCAAAGTTGTATTTCCAATTTTATAAGAAAAATTGGTCATTTCCTCTTGTACAGCAAGTTGAACAGTACGTGCAATTTCTTCTTTATTCATAGAATTAAAAATTAGAATTAAAAATTCTTTTAATTACATAAATTTGTAAATAATCGATTTAAAGTACGAAAGTCTTATATATTTGTTTTAAACAAATTTTACACTTTCAACGGGTCACACCATAACGAACATACCTTGACGCCACATTGGATTTAAAACAGGATCTGAAGGATCAAAAATAGCTAATTCATATAATGCCATTGATCCAGCCCAACCAGCAACTAAAGATGTATGCATTAAATGTACTGCAATTAATCTTCCAGGGTCATTTAAAACAACAGTGTGAACACGATACCATGGTAATGCCATAGTAATACATTCCTCAATATAATATAATGTGGTTTTTGACTTTCTTACAACTAAACTATACTAAAGTTAGCTACTGTATTATTATAAGCAAAGATAGAAAAAATTAATTAATTTTATTTATTAATAATCAGAAAGTAAATGTTTAATTTCTTGCTTTACTTGTATAAATTATAGAAATACGTTAAACTAAAAAAAATTAAATATAATTATTTTTGATTATTTTTTATCTCTTTACAAACTTTTTATATTCTTCTATTTAATAATAAATCATTTTTATGGCCAAAAAAAGTATGATTGAGCGCGAGAAAAAGCGCATTAAATTACATAAAAAATATGCTTTAAAACGAGCTAGCTTATTAAAATTATATCAAAATGAAGGTAACTTTAATTTAAAAATTGAACTTCATTCAAAATTACAAAAACTACCTCGTAATAGTTCAAAGACAAGAATTAGAAATAGATGTTGGAAAACTGGACGACCACGTGGAGTTTTTCGTGATTTTGGATTATCACGTCATGTTGTTCGAGAAATGGCACATCAATGTTTATTACCTGGAGTAACAAAATCTAGTTGGTAATCAAAATTTATTCAAATTAAATTCAATGATTTTATGAATTTAATTTACAATTATAATTATAACGTTAAAAGATTTATTAAACGCTTTTATTACAATTTAATATACTACATTCTTTAGAATCAAACTAGTTTTTATTTAAAAATTTAAGGAGTTTATTATGATTTATGATTCACAAGTTTATACAGCATTATGTATTGCTTTATTAGCTGGTATTTTAGCTGTTAGATTAGGTTCAACACTTTACGAATAATAAATTTAAGTAAATAAACTAAATAATTAATCGTTAATTAAAAAACTTTCTACATTAATAATTGATAATAAGTTATGGTAACAGAAAATTTAAAAAAATTTACTACTCCAGTTTTTCCATTCACAGCAATTGTTGGTCAAGAAGAAATGAAATTAGCTCTACAATTGAATGTTATCGATCCAAAAATCGGTGGAGTTATGATCATGGGTGATAGAGGAACTGGGAAATCAACAACAATTCGTGCAATTGCAGATTTACTTCCAGAAATTGAAGTAGTAAAAGACGATCCTTTTAATTCACATAAATCTGATTTAGATTTAATGGGTAATGAAGTAAAATTAGCTATTCAAAACAATGAACCGATTGAAACAGAGTTAATAAAAATTCCAATGGTTGATTTACCACTTGGAGCAACAGAGGATCGAGTTTGTGGAACAATCGATATTGAAAAAGCTTTAACTGAAGGTGTAAAAGCATTTGAACCAGGATTATTAGCAAAAGCAAATAGAGGAATTCTGTATGTTGATGAAGTAAATTTATTAGATGATCATCTAGTTGATATTTTATTAGATTCAGCAGCTTCAGGTTGGAATACAGTTGAACGAGAAGGTATTTCAATTCGTCATCCAGCACGTTTTGTTTTAGTTGGATCAGGAAATCCTGAAGAGGGAGAATTAAGACCTCAATTATTAGATCGATTTGGTATGCACGCTGAAATTCGTACTGTAAAAGATCCGATTTTACGTGTTAAAGTTGTTGAAGAACGAACATCTTTTGATCAAACGCCAATGCTTTGGATTGAAAATTATGAATCAAAACAACAAGAATTACGTGATCGAATTGTATCTGCTCAAAAATTATTACCAAATGTTCAAATCGATTATGATTTCCGAGTAAAAATATCTGAAGTTTGTAGTCGTTTAGATGTAGATGGACTTCGAGGTGATATTGTAACTAATCGTGCTGCTAAAGCTCATGCTGCTTATCACGGTCGTGATAAAGTAACTGTTCAAGACATTGCAAGTATCATAACTTTATGTTTACGTCATCGTTTAAGAAAAGACCCATTAGAATCAATTGATTCAGGTGATAAAGTAGGTAAAGTATTTAAGGAAATCTTTGAAATTGAAGATTAATAAATAATTTATTTTTAATTAAATTATAAACTTTTAGGACACTAAACGAATAATTAAAATAATGTCTAGTGTCCTTAAACAATTTTTTTTAATGTTTTATCTTTATCTCTCATTTAACAGTAACAGATTTGCAAAAAATAATTTTACAGATTAAAATTTATAAAATAAATTAAATATATGTTAAAATCGATTGGATTTATTATAAGTATTTGTTTAATTATAATTATTTTCTTACGTATGCCCCAAGAAAGTTTAGGGTTATCAAGTTTAGCAACAAAAACTGATTTACTAGGTTCACCTAGTTCAGCAGAACGATCTTTAAATATTTTAACTGCTTTTGGAATTTTAATTTATTTCGCAATTGCTATAAAACTTAATTTATCAAATATTTAAATTCTATAACTTAGTTAATTTAGTAAATATTACTTGGATAATTTCAAATATAAAAAATTTATAACTATATTTATCTTTATATTATTAGTAAATAATATAAAGATAAATATAGTTTTAGAAGATTCCTAATGAAATCGCTTTATCAATTGGCACACATGCACCAATTCCTAACCAAACAGCCACAAAGAACCCAAGAATAAAAGCTAAACTTGCAATTGGTCGACGGAATGGATTTTGGAATTTATTTACATTTTCGATAAATGGTACAGTGATTAATCCTAAAGGCACTGAAGCCATTGCTAATACACCTAATAATTTATTAGGTAATACTCGTAATAAATTAAACGTAGGGAAGAAATACCATTCTGGTAAAATTTCTAATGGTGTATTAAATGGATCTGCTGGTTCGCCCATTGGTGTTGGTGATAATACAGCTAATCCAGTACAACATGCAAACATACCTAACATTGTTAAAGGGAAAATATATAAAATATCATTTGGCCAAGCAGGCTCTCCATAATAGTTATGACCCATTCCTTTCGCTAATTTAGCTCTTAATTTTGGATCAGTTAAATCTGGTTTTTTAATTACTGACATAATAAAATTGATTAATAATTTACAGTTATTTTATTTTTTCAAATATAAGGTGTCTTAAGTCAAAATTATAATGGACCTGAAATACCTTGCTTACGAATCATTAAGAAGTGAGTTAACATTAAAACTGCAGCAACTAATGGTAAAACAAAAGTATGGGCACTATAGAATCGTGTTAGTGTAGCTTGTCCTACACTTTCGCCTCCACGTAATAATAGAACTATCGGGTCTCCAACTAATGGAACTGCTGCTGGAACACCTGTTACAATTTTACATGCCCAGAATCCAACTTGGTCCCATGGTAATGAATAACCTGTTACACCAAATGAAACAGTAACAACTGCTAAAGTTACACCTGTAACCCAAGTTAGTTCACGTGGTTTTTTAAATCCACCTGTTAAATAAACTCGGAATACGTGTAATACTAGCATAAGTACCATCATACTCGCAGACCATCTATGAATAGAACGGATTAACCAACCAAAATTTACGCTTGTCATAATATATTCAACAGAAGCAAACGCATCAACAACACTTGGTCGGTAATAGAAAGTCATTGCAAATCCAGTTGCAACTTGTATTAAAAAACATGTGAAAACAAGACCACCAAAACAATAAAAAATATTTACATGAGGCGGTACATATTTACTAGAAATATCATCAGCAATTGCTTGAACTTCTAGTCGTTCTTCAGTTAGGTGAGTAGTTCGATTGCTCGGACAACTTCCTTTCAAAACCGGACATGAACCTTTCAATTCATCCGGCTCCTGGGAGATAAAGATATTATTATTTCTGATATTTAATACGACGAATTTTCGACAATTCCGCTTTCGTTTTAGATAAGTGACAGTAACGATGTACTGCGTGTACATTGCTTCGAAGGTTTTTCCCTCCAAGAGCAATTGGTTCAATGTGATCCCGTTCGATAATCGCATCTGGGAGAAAGAATTCTTTACATATGCCACAACGACCTTTTTGTTCTCGAATTAATCGAGCTTTAATAGGCGGGATGAGTAAGCTTTTTCCAGTTCGAGTAGCCCAATAATTTAGGTTACCATCAAATGGTGAAGCTTTACCTTTAACCTTGGTATGACGTTTTATAGGAATTTTTGAATGAAGTTGTAAAGTTGTTACCATTTCATTTTCCTTTTCCACGCCAAATACCCAGTTTCTGTTTCCAACTTTATGCCAATACATATTTTTAAGTTGTATTTTTGACATTTTCGGGTGACGTTTTCGTGCCCATTTCCAAAGATGTATCCAAATGTAAGCATCTAAGGCTTGGAAAGTTCTACTGGAAATTTGTGAACGTTTTGATAGTGCCCATCCACGTATTATTGGATTTAGTACCTGAATAAGCCGTTCTTGCCTAACACCCTTATATCTTTGTATAATCTCACGAATTTTAGCTTTGTGTTTACTTACACCCTCTTTCGATGGAGTAATTAACGTAATAAAGTTTTGTTTCGTCTGGTGCTTGACCGTTGCTTTACGCTGTCTTTTCCGTATTGGTTTTTGAATAATGTCAAAGCCTAGAAACGAAAAACCAGGTGGAGACTCTTCTGTTCTTTCAAGTGTATGTACTATTTGGGTTTTTATAGGATGTAATTTCAACCCAATTGGTTTCAAAAATTCTTCGGTTTCCCTTTTGAGTTCTACTAAGATATCTCTATCTGGATACATTAAAACGAAGTCGTCAGCATATCGTACGTATGTTAGGGCTTGTCGATTATTTGGACGATGACCACCTAGGGTATTGATATATTCATCTAACTTTTCCCTTAAACCATGTAGAGCAATATTTGCCAAAAGTGGGGAGATGATTCCCCCTTGGGGTGTCCCTATTTCAGGGAATGCAAAATCTTTTCCATCTAGAATGCCAGCTTTTAGCCAGGCCCGAATTTGTTTTTGCATCCTAGGGTAAGTATTACATTTATCTAATATATATTGATGGTTTATTTCATCAAAACATTTTGATATATCTGCATCTAATACCCATTTTGGCTTCTTGGAAATTCCTAAAAAGATATTTTCTATCGCATCTGTGGCAGATCTCCCTGGTCTAAATCCGTAACTTGTAGCTTCGAATTGTGATTCCCATTGTGGAGATATAGCCAAGTATACTAAAGCCTGTTTGGCTCGATCTTCAATTGTCGGTATTCCAAGTGGGCGTAATTTTCCATTCGGATATTTTATGTAGATTCTCCGTATGGGTGAACTTTTCCCATCTATTGATAATTTATTTGCCAAAGCAAATTTGTCTTTAGGTAAAGTTATAATGCATTTATCTACTCCAGGAGTACGTTTTCCAATGTTGTCCTGTGTTACCTTGCGAACTGCAAGATATTTAGCGGATTTGCTGGAAATTAATAGTTCCTGTAATTTATACATTTTACTATGTTCCTGATTTGTCGCTGCTTTAAAGATACGAAGTTGAAGGCGGAAGACAGTGTTTTCAATGGTTCTCCAATCAATGTCATTCCAACTGTTTATGTTTTCCATGTTAAGTTTTCCTTACTGTTCTTAAGCAATCTATATTTCCCGCACCACGTCTGCATATCCCGGGAGTTACCCCTTCCTTCTGAGCAATGCATGTTTGTTCATGCTGGGCATTGGCTTCTTGGTGCATCCTTCCCATTTTTGCGCATATAGTGGTCCTACCTAGTAGAGACTAGGAGCGCTTAATAGGTTACTTCGTTTCGTATTAGTACTGCTGCTTACTTAGGCTCTGACTTTGTACCGGTAGCAAGGATGCTCAAATTTAAGTTGGTTAACTCTCTTTCCTTATATGCTACTACTCAACATACGTTACGATACTTTATTCCATCAGTTCTCTTGGCAGATAGCCATATAAGCTCGTGATTTATATCTGTATGATCCACCGTTGAGTTTCTTGATCATGTCGATTTTCCTGCTGAGCTTCTAACGTTTGATAACCATTCTCCCGTTAGCCAGCTCACTTAACAATTGAGCACTATTGTGTGGGATTTTAACCCACGTCCTAATACGACCTCGAATCGCACAACCAATCGTATACTTTACTCATAAAATAACTTTGATAAAATTCTTACACAGTTAAGCAAAACAAAATTTTTTATTTTTAGATTTTTATAAAGGCGAGAGTGGGATTCGAACCCACGGAACCCGCAAAGGTTCATCTGATTTCAAATCAGACGCAATCGACCAACTCTGCCATCTCGCCAAAAAGATTAGCTACAAAACTAATCTTAAATATTAATTAACTTTCATATGTACTTTTTCCACTAAATTTGATCGAAGCAGGATCTGGATTTTTTCCAATTGAAAAACTACGGCTATTTACCGCTGTACGACCTGGATTAACTTTTTCTGGAAAAACACCATCTTTCGGATGTAAATATTGAACTTCACCACTAGGGAAAATTCGATAAATTTTGTAATTATTAATTTTAAATGTCCGTAATTGTGTTCCTAATGCTAAACATTGTTCTTTACGAGCTAAATATAATAAATTCTCGCCATTACGCATTATCGCTGCACCACCAGTAGGCATTTCAAATATTTGCTCTTTAGGACTAGTCCAAGTAATAGCATATTTTTCTTCAACTTCAGCTGAACGTAGCCAGCCGCCAGTACTTCCACCAAAAGTAGGAAACGGTGTTTGTAAATTTAATGTCATTTGTAAAACTTTATAAATGTTTAACGTTCAATATATAATTTTAATAAAAAAAAAATTTTTTTCACTATTAATATTATTATTATCAAAATTTCTAGCGGAGAATGGATTTGAACCATTGACCTTCGGGTTATGAGCCCAACGAGCTACCAGACTGCTCTACTCCGCGAGAGATAAAAATGAAATTTACTAATAATATTTAGAATCTATTCTTAAGTTTAATTAAAAGTTATTATATTTTCTTAAATTAATATTTATAAATATTATACATAAATATATATATAACATATTTATGTATAATATGTCAATTAAAGTAAGATATAAATTATTATTATTTTACTTTAATTCATTATTTAAGTGATGCTTTACCACCTGCATCTTCAATTTGTTTTTTAGCATCTTCAGCAGCATCTTTAGCCATACCTTCTTTAACTGCTTTTGGTGCAGATTCTACTAAATCTTTAGCTTCTTTTAATCCTAATCCTGTTAAACTACGTACAATTTTTAATACTGCAATTTTCTTATCAGCAGGAACTGCATCAAGCATTAAATCAAATTCTGTTTTTTCTTCAACTTCTTCAACTACTGGAGCAGCTGCCATTACCATTGCTGGTCCAGCACTTGCTGAGGCATCTACACCAAATGTTTCTTCAATTTTTGATACTAATTCCGAAGCTTCTAATAATGTTAAAGTTTTTAAACTTTCAACAATTTGATCAATTTTTTCTGACATAATAAATATTTTTAATAATATTAATAGTGTAAAATTTTATTTTATTTTTTGATTTATGCAAAAATAGCTAAATCCAATTTAATCGATGAACCCATTGTTGTACAAATAAATAAACTCTTAAAATATTTACCTTTAACCCCAGATGGTCGATTTTTTTCAATTGAACTATACAATGCTTTTAAATTTTCAATTAATTGAACGTCACTAAAATTTGATTTTCCAAAACTAATATGCACAATTCCAGTTTTGTCAGCTTTATATTCAAATTTACCTTTTTTAAATTCTGTTAATGTCGATTCTAATGTAGTTGTAACAGTACCCGATTTTGGAGATGGCATTAATCCTTTTGGACCAAGTACCCGACCCAATTTAGCTAATTTTGGCATCATATTTGGAGTTGCAATTAATAAGTCAAATCCAAGAAATCCTTGAGTAATTTTTTCAATTAAATCATCATTTCCAACAATATCAGCACCAGCTGATTTTGCCTCTTGAAAATTGTCTTCATTTGTTAGAACAGCAATAGTTACTTGCTTACCAACTCCATGAGGTAATGTTACAGTAGTTCTTAATTGCTGATCAGCATATTTTGGGTCAATATTTAAATTCGCATGCAATTCGACTGTTTCTACAAATTTTGTCGTAGATGTCTCTTTTAAAACTGTTATAGCTTCTTCTAGATTCAAATAGACATTGTTTTTAGTTTTTTTTACATTTTCTTTATGCCGCTTTGATTGTTTTCGCATAATTTTTCTCCATTAAAAACTTATTTAATTTTAACTTAATCTACAATGGAGATACCCATATTACGGGCAGTTCCTTCAACAATTTTCATAGCACTACTAATTTTCTTAGTATTTAAATCTGGTAATTTTACAGTTGCAATTTCTTCTAATTGAGATTTCGTAATAGAACCAACACTTACCTTATTTGGAGTTGATGAACCCTTTTTAATTTTAGCTGCATTAGCCAATAATACAGACGCTGGAGGTGTTTTAAGAATAAATGTATAACTTCTATCTTCATAAACTGAAATTTCTACAGGAATAATAAGTCCTACTTTATCATTAGTACGAGCATTATATTCTTTACAAAATGCCGCAATATTAACACCATGTTGACCTAAAGCAGGTCCTACAGGTGGTGCGGGTGTTGCTTTACCTGCAGGTAAAGCAAGTTTTACTAATGCAGTAATTTTTTTAGCCATGAAAATTTAGTAATATAATTTGATAAAAATATTTAAAGAATTTTATTAATTTGTAAATTCTAATCAAATATTATGTTTGAATTAAAAATAACTATAATTGTTATTTTTACTTTTTTATAAAGTAAATTAGTTATAAAATTTTTTATTTACTTAAATTCTATTAATTAAAAATATAACCTCTTAAAAAAAGAGAAACGCGTCCTGAAGGACTTGAACCCTCGACATCTAATTTTGGAGACTAGCGTTCTACCAACTGAACTAAGGACGCTTATATAATAACTATAATCTTAATCTACTAAAATTACAAGATTTTAAATCTTAATTAAATTTTAAAATTGAAAAATGGAACAATTTCCAAAACCCAATAGACAAATATTAGTTGAAAAATATTTACCCCACAATTTTTTAGCGGAAAAAATGGTTTTAAACTGTTTATTGATAAATTCTGAATCAATTGAAATTACATTGAAAACACTTTCAGTTGAAGCATTTTATTTTAAAAATCATCAAGAAATTTATAAAGCCATTACTTTTATGTATAAAAATAAACTACCAATTGATATTATTACTTTAAGTACATTTTTACAAGATAATGGATTACTAGAAAAAATTGGTGGTATAAAAGTTTTAACTGAACTTATTAGTCAAATTCCAAATTTAGTTTATCTTGAAGAATATATTCGTTTAATAAAAGATAAATTTCTTCGACGTTTATTAATTAAATTAGGTTATGAAGCAATTAATTCAGGCTATATAACTAACATTCCATTAGAAACTATATTAAATGATTTTGAAAATAAAGTTTTTAATTTGACAAATGAAATTAAGACCCAAAAATTATTTAGTAGTGCTGAGTTACTTAATAATATTTTTTTTGAATTAAAGAAAAAATCTTTAAATAATTCATTATCGGGACTAGCTTCAGGGTTTCATGATTTAGATTCACTAACTCAAGGTTTTCAAAAATCTGATTTAATTATAATTGCTGGTAGACCTTCAATGGGTAAAACGGCATTAAGTTTAAATATAGCATTAAATATAATTAAAAATTTAAAATTACCGGTTTTATTTTTTAGTCTAGAAATGTCTAAAGAACAAATAATGTATAGATTATTATCAATTGAAACGAATATTATTCAAAGTAAATTAAGAAGTGGAAAATTATATGAAACTGATTGGACTAAATTAAATAAAATAATAAAAATTATGTCCAAATTACCACTTTTTATTGATGATACACCAGATTTATCTATTCAAGAAATTCGATCTAAAATAAAAACAGTAATTTTTGAACAAAATCAAATTGGATTAATTATTATTGATTATCTACAGTTAATGCAAAATTTAAAATTAAAAACTGAAAACCGAGTTCAAGAATTATCTGATATTACTCGAAGATTAAAAAATATTGCTCGAGAATTTAATATTCCAATAATTGCTTTATCACAATTAAGTAGAAATGTAGAAAATCGTGTAAATAAAAAACCAATGTTAGCAGATTTAAGAGAAAGTGGATCTATTGAACAAGATGCAGATGTAGTATTAATGTTATATAGAAATAATTATTATAATTTAAACGACGAGGAAATTGCTGATTTAGATTATTCTTTGACTGAATTAATTCTTGCTAAACAACGTAATGGTCCAATTGGTAGTATTAAATTAAAATTTGATGAAAAGCGAACAAAATTTTCTAATGTCGATTTATAAATTTTATAAATTAAAAATAGTGAATAATGCCCAGACCCAGATTCGAACTGGGGACACGAGGATCTTCAATCCACTGCTCTACCAACTGAGCTATCCGGGCTTAAGTTATTGTAAATATCAATATATCATAGATATAATAAAATGACAATATGATTTTTATAAAAACTTTAAAATTTATTAATAGGGGTTGATTTTTAACTATAAAATTTAGTATAATCTAAAACGAATATAGATTTTATTATAACTTTTAAGTTTATTTATCATGTCAGGATTGTAAAATAGCAGCATAAAATAAATATTAAAGTTAGTATTAAAACTATATTCATTATTTAATTATTTTTTGAAAATATTTGGAACTGCTATCGGGTCTTTTAAGAATCTGAAAAAGCTGTAGATTTTGGCGAAAGCGGCGATGTCAATTTTCAGCAATTGAAGTCTGTAAGGATAGTTTATAAATTTATGTAAACTTTGTGAACCAAATGTTACTGTAGTCGTAACGATACTAATATAAGTAGCTTATACATACAGTATTTATATGTTGCTAGAGAAGGTTAAACTTACCACAGGGGGGGCTGTTAAAAATTTTATTGAATTCTCTTTAAAAAATTTTTTATTTTAGTTTTTAAGTTTTAATTAAAATGTAGTATAGAGCACTTTTAAATTATTTAAAATATTAATATTAATTATATTTTTTTTGTAAAAGCTGATACAATATTTATTGTAGTTAATCTTACTATTTTTAACTTTATTATTTAAAATAACAGGAAATTAAAAATGACATCTTTATCTTCATTTGTAGTTGCTTTTGTTGTATCACCTTCATTATCAAACTTTTTCGCTAGTTTAGTTGCAGGTGCAGTTGTTTTACTTGCTATTGGTGGTGCTTTAGCTGTCATTAGTACAAGTGATCGTGTTACAAGAAGCTAGTACTATATCTATCTACTAGATTTTAAATTATTTAATTATTTCAATTTAGTTTAATTTTTTACTAATTAAAGATTTTAAATCTTAAATAATAATTAAATATATAATGTAAATTTCTGGTGTTTCTAGTTAATCTAATTTTAAAATAAAATGGATTAAATTAAAATTAAATACCTTATGATAAACTTTAGCTTTGGCCCAAATATTTTTTTAGGGATTATTGTAAGCTTTGGGGTACTAATATTATATTTCCTCCGAAATGTTAAACCTGAAGTTGCAAGAGATGAGGATATCTTTTTTGCAACTATTGGTTTATTGTATAGCTGTATTTTAATGGTTCATGGCTGGAGATTAGATCCAATTTTATTATTTAGCCAAGTACTTATTATTGTGACAGTTTTAATTGCTGGATGGGAAAATATTAGATTACGAGGGTTGATTGCAAATATGGCAAAATTGAAAAAAAAGAAAAAAAGATAATTTTTCAACGTATTTTAATCTTGGTTTCAAATTCGTAAATAATTTTTTTTAAATTATGCTTAAAAAGTATTTACAACTTTTTTCTGTATTCTTCTTTGGTATTTTTAGTATTTCAGTTATGAGTGCTTCAGCAATTGATTTAGATGAAGCAACAAGAACAGTTGTTAAAGACGCATCTGGTAAAACAATTATTTTAACTCCTGAACAAGTTAAACGTGGTAAACGATTATTTAATGCAACTTGTGGAGCATGTCACGTAGGTGGGATTAGTAAACCAAATCCAAACGTTGGTTTAGATCCTGAAGCTTTAAGTTTAGCAACACCACGTCGTGATAATATTGATGCATTAGTTGACTATTTAAAAAATCCAACATCATATGATGGTTTAGAGTCAATTGCAGAAGTTCATCCAAGTATTAAGAGTGCAGATATTTATCCTCGTATGCGTTCATTAACTGATGAAGATTTAACTGCAATTTCTGGTCATATTTTATTAAGTCCAAAAGTTCTTACAGAAAAATGGGGTGGTGGAAAAACTTACTACTAATTTAAGATATGGAATAATTTTTTCAAAAAGTGAAAATTTATCTTTCACTTTTTGAAAAATCTTCATAAACTTCATAAAGATAGTTCGAAATAAAAAATGTTTTTTCACTAAAAGCATGTAGCTCAGTGGATAGAGCATCAGATTCCGATTCTGAAAGTCAAGGGTTCGATTCCCTTCATGCTTATAGTTAAAATTAATAAACTATTTTTAGGGGCTGCTTTGGTTTCGACATTTAAAATTGAATAAAGTATGATTCAGGTCGAAGCTTGTATTCTTCGTAAAAATCTACAAACTTAAATCTAAATGCTAATACTATAATTTCGTTTATATTTCAAGCAGTAAATATTAGAAAAAAAGAAAATATTTCAAATTTTTTACAATTTGCTGTTTAGAAACTAAATAAATTTTTTATCCAAAATTGTTCACTATCAGTAGACGTTTTATCTGTTATAGTTTAGAATAACTTTCTATAATAAATTTGTTCTTATTGAACTATGCCTGTGAACGAGTACATTAAACAATTTTAAATGGACGTGGGTTCAATTCCCATCAGCTCCAAATCTGCATTCGTGGCCGAGTGGTTGAAGGCACCGGACTCATAATCCGTTTTCCTCTGGAACATCACTGGTTCGAACCCAGTCGAATGCATCTAAAATATTTTAATATTGTCTTTTTTAAAATCTAGTTGTAGTATTAGCAATAAAAAATAATTACATTTAATAGTTGAAACTTATGGTTAAATTAAATGCCCAAAAAATAATTAAAGATATAGAAAATAACTATATTAAAAAAGATCTTCCAGTACTTAAAATTGGTGATAACGTAAAAGTTGGAGTTAAGATTATTGAAGGTAATAAAGAACGAGTTCAGTTTTATGAAGGTACTATTATTGCTAAAAAAAATAGTTCAATTAATACAACAATAACTGTTCGAAAAATATTACAAGGAATCGGTATTGAAAGAATTTTTTTAATTCATTCTCCAAAATTGGATTCAATTACAGTATTACGTTCATCAAAAGTTAGACGTGCCAAACTTTACTACTTAAGAAACTTAAAAGGAAAAGCAAGCCGTTTAAAACAAAAACTTTAACAAAAATAAAAACGTATTAAAATTTTAATAAAAAAAATTTATCTGTATCAAATTTACGTAGTATAATATAAATTAGCAAAGTAATATTAAAGCAATTTTTAAAATTTTACTTTCTATTTATAAAAAATAAGGAGTTATATGGTTACTTACAAAGTGACGTTAATCAGTGAAGAACACGATATCAATGCAACAATTGATTGTAATGATGATGTATTTATTTTAGATGCTGCTGAAGAACAAGGTATTGAATTACCATACTCATGTCGTGCAGGTGCTTGTTCAACTTGTGCAGGTAAAGTAACAGAAGGAAACATTGATCAATCAGAACAAACTTTCTTAGATGATGATCAAGTAGAAGCTGGATTTGTTTTAACTTGTATTGCATATCCAAAATCAGATTGTAAAATTTTAGTACACCAAGAAGATGAATTATATTAATAATAAAAGATAACTAATTTATTAGTTATCTTTTATCATAACTTTTACTAATATTATTTCATAGAATTTACCTCTCTTCCTACCTATTTCTAAATTAAATCACTAGCTATCTGAAGATATTTGCTAAAAAAATCTTTATTCGAGGAATCGTTATTTTTAACTTATTCTCATTTTCTCAATATTTATTTAAAACAGATAATAAAGCTAGAATATTATATCGACTGAAAAATTTATAATTTTATAGTTTCGAAATCGGTTATTAAATTTATTTTTTTTCCACATAAAGTGAGCTAAAACTTTTATGGGTTTTATTAAATCACCTGATATTTTTTTATTCTCAATTATTAAAGTTCAATATTGATGAACGATTTCTTAAAGCTAGTACTCTATATTTCGAATCTTCTTTTGCAAGAATTCTTAATTTTTTTTAGAAAAGCTTTTTTTACTTTTGGTAATTTTTTATTTTTTTAGCAGAAAGTAGTTTTGGCAAAATTTTTTTCTTATTACTAATCATAATAGGATTCTCACCAAAAATAAAAATAGATAATTATATAAAAATATCGTCTAAATTAAACTTGGATAAATATATTTAGTCAAGAAGATTAAATTTATTTATCAAAGAACTACATTTTCTAGGTAATAGATTTTTATTATATAGCTAGAGGTATTAATTATTTTTATCAATTAGTTCCAATTAGATTAGATTAAGTTAAATTAAAAAATATTAAAAACCAAATAACATACTAATATATAGATGTTATTTAGTTTTTAAAAATTAAAAGTTAAACGTTAAAAATTAAGCTCTGCAGCTTGAACTTTTTCGAATTGTTTTTTCTTTAATACTAAGAATATTTGCGTTAATAAAACACTGAAACAAAAAGCAAGGTAACCAATGATACGACCAGAATTTTGTAAAACAACTTCTGCCTCTTCTTGACCAAAACCACCAACGTTTGGATCAGCATTTAATGCTTGGTCTGCTTTTACAACATCACCTTGTTTAACAATTAATTTTAATCCAGCAGGTACAACTTGAGAAGTTTTTTTACCATTTGAATCAACAATTACAACATTTGATTCACCTTTTTCAGATACTGTAATTTCTGTAATTTGTCCTGCTTTTGGAGCTCCAAAAACATTTAAATTACTTTTTTCACCTGTTGGGTAAACTTGTCCACGACCACGGTTACCACCAGCATAAATTGGATAAGCTAAATATTTAACATTTGAATTTGTTTCTGGATCAGGTGAAACTACAGGGAAAATTAATTCTTGATGAGTTTTTCCAGCGATAGGACCAACAACTAGAATATTATCTAATTCAGTACTATATGGTGAAATAAAGACACCTTTATTTTTCGCTTTAACTTCATCTGATATCTGACTTTTTGAAGCTAATTTAAATCCTTCTGGTAAAATTAAGATACCACCTACATTTAAATCAGCTTCTTTTCCATTTGCTCCAATTTGTTTCTTACTCGTATCGTAAGGTACTTTTATTTCCACTTCAAAAACTGAATTTGGAAGAACAGATTGTGGTGCTTCAACTTCAATTGCTTTTTGATTTAAATGACAATTTGCACAAGCTAATTTTCCATTTGCTGCACGAGGATTTGAGTAATTTTGTTGTGCAAAAACTGGATATGCTGATGAGTCTTGAATGCAAAAACCAAATAAATTTATAGCAATTGTTAAAGCAAATAAAAGACTTTTAAAAAACTTGTTAGTTGCCATAGTTTAAATATTTTTTAAGTCTGGATATTCTATTATATAAATTAATTCTTTATTAAAAACAAGATAGCTAATCCTGAAAAATATAATAGCAATATTGCTACAGATAATAATAACTGTGTTAAAGGATCAGTTGAGGGTGTTAAAATTGCCCCAAGAATTGTTGACATTAATATTATATATTTCCATGCACCTAACATTTGTTGAGCAGATATAATATTTAATAACCCAACTAGAATTTGAAGAATTGGAATTTGAAAAGCTAATCCTGTACTATAAAATAAAACAAGAATAAACTCAAAATATTGATCAAAAGACCAGAAAGGTTCAAGCACTTCTTCACTATAATTTAAAAAAAAGTTTAATGCAGCTGGTATTAAAGTATAGTAAGAAAATGCTAATCCCAATCCAAATAAAATTAATGAACTTAATAATAAAGGTAAAATAATTTTTGTTTCTTTTTTAGTTAATCCAGGTAATAAAAATAATATTAATTGTCCTATTACAAATGGACTTGAAAAAAGTAATCCAGTATAAAAGGATATTTTGATTGTTGAAATAAAATATTCACCTGGAGATATTTGAAAGAATTTTACATTTTGAATCGGAAGTTCTAAAATTTTAACTAGATCTTTGACCTCAATAAATGCTACACAAGTTAACAGTAAAATTATCCAAAACACAAGAAAAATTCGTTGACGTAGTTCTTCTATGTGTTCCGAAAAAGGTAATTCTAATGTTACGGTTGTATTATTTATGAAATTAAAATTAGAATTAGTTGCCATGTAATAAAAATATATTAGTACTATTATATTAAGTTATATATTTAAAAAATTAAAAACTTAAGTAGTATCTAAAAATTTAGATACTACTTAAGTTTTTAAAACTAATATAGTAATTATTCAATTAAAAAATTAGTATAAAAATATAAATTATTTTTATGATAAATAATTTATAGCTTCTAAACGTGCTGTTGCTTTCTTTAATTCTACAGAAGCATCAAGTTGAGCTTTACTCGTTTCTGCATTTTCAACAGCTAAAGTTGCTTTTTCTAATTCTTTTGTAGCTTCACTTAATTCAACATTAGTTAGTTCTTCTACATCATTTACTAAAACTGTTACTCGATTTCGATCAATTTCAGCTAATCCACCACATAAAATAATAGGTGTCCATTTGTCATTTAGCTTGATACGTAATAATCCTGTATCTAAAGCTGTGATTAATGCTGCATGACCATCTAATACCCCTACTTGGCCAGTTAAACCAGGTAAAACAACTTCATTAGCTGTTGTTGAGCAAATAACTCTATCTGGGGTAAGAACTCGAATGTTCATAACCATATACTATACTCCTTATTTTAGAGTTTCTGCTTTTGCAATTGCTTCGTCAATATTACCTACAAGATAAAAAGCTTGTTCAGGTAAATCATCTAATTCACCATTTAATACCATTAAGAAACCTTTAATTGTTTCTTCTAAGCTTACATATTTACCAGGTGAACCTGTAAAGATTTCAGCAACA
>Ga0316195_10000060_pt1 | contig 31109 bp, 24 predicted proteins | sample Phised1_MG_FD_204937 | JGI IMG/M metagenome (GOLD analysis project Ga0316195, IMG submission 204937) | Coastal sediment microbial communities from Maine, United States - Phippsburg sediment 1 | ecosystem: Environmental > Aquatic > Marine > Coastal > Sediment | place: USA: Maine | collected...
GTATAAACAGGAGTAGCGTAATAGGCAGAGAGAAATTCTCCTTTAGGGTCTGCCCATTCATCTTCCTTTGCACTGGCAACGTACAGGGGTCTGGGGGCTATTAATGCCAGTAATTCATGTTGATCTGCCGGTAAGTTCTCTTCTGCGTCGTTATATTTTTTAAAATTTTCAGAAAACCAATAGGGAAAACTTTTATTGATTTGAGCTAGGGTTTCTCCGAACTTGCGTTTAGATAAGGCAGCTCCTCCGCAACCTGAATCATTTGAAATGACACCCGCAAACCTTGTGTCTGTTGCACCGGCCCACAAAGCAGCTTTGCCCAATCTGGAATGGCCAAAAACAACAACCCTGGAGGCATCTACTTCTTTATCATTTTCCAGGTAGTCCATAGCCCTGCTTAGAGCCCAGGCCCAGGCTGCGATGCTGCCCCATTCATCTTTGGCTGGGCTTTTCTGCCCATCTCTGTAAAACAAAGGATGAAGGCCATCTGTAAAGTCATTTTTATCAGGATCTATTTCCCCATAGTAAATAGTGGCCAGGCCAAATCCGGCTTCAATCATTTTAGCTACGGCCCATCTGCCGGATAACTTCCCCCTGCTTTCCTCGGTTAAGGTATGGTTGGTAATACCTATTGATTCATTATTAAGCGACCAGGCATTTGAGATGATAACCCCGGGATCGTTACTCACTGTATGATTGCCATGAAAATTATAACCTAAAAACACAGGCGCCCGGGATACTTCCATGGGCAGGTACAAAAGCATAATAAACTGCAATGTTCTGTCACCCTTTGTCAATGTTACCTGCACTTGTTTTCTCCTGGCCCGGCCATCGAGCGCAGATTTGCTTTCTTCTACAATTTTAAAAGCAATATTATCTATGGATCCCGGGACTTTGCCAAAAACCTCAGTTTCATAAAAAGCAGTTAATTCTGGTTTTCGTAATTCGTTCCAGGCAGAGCTCGTCAGAATTTGTTGTTTTGAAAAAGTCGTTAAAGGATCAGGCAGGTCAATCTCGGGTACTTTAGATTCATCATAATTGGCGGTAAATTGAGCATTCATAGTTTGGATTGCAAGTATTATACAGGCAGGCAAGATATAATATCTCATAAAATTAATTATTAATTGACCAATTGGGCATCAACCAATGATATGCCATCATCTATTAATTGACCCACTTTTGGGTTATTAAGTTTAACAGTTTCTAAATGAGAATGGATTTGTTGTGCAAAACTATCGTCTCCATTGCTTTTGGCCAATTCGTAAAGTTCAATGGATAATAGCCAGTCTTTCGGATATTTTTCACAAATTTCTTTAAATACCTTATTCCTTGAAATTGTGGTGTTGATACCTTCGCGAAATTGTCTTATCTGACCGTAATACTGCTCCAGTTTTTTTCGGGCTTCAGATTTTTTTGGTTTTATGGTCGACGAGGAAACTTTGTGGGTTATCAAATCGAAACTACTGAGATCCGCGGGACCGTTAAAAGCAGATATAACCTTTTCCCCCACAGCCATATGATATAAACCGGATTCCGGTTTGAAAAGCACTTGTTTGCCATAGGTTACTGTACAATTCCTGATCGTTATTAGGATAATTTTACCCATAATATTCCGGGTACCTGTAATAATTTCCCCATTGACCTTAATATCCCCTTCAAATTCAAGCGAGATAGTTTCACCTTCATAGATGTTATATGCTTTCAGGTCTCGTGGACTCATATCTTCTATAGCCAGATTAATGCCTTTCAGCTTCCCAATTGGGGATCCAAAACCTTTGGAATAAGCATGTCTGCTATGGCCAACAAGCTCTTTTTCCCTGTATGACAAAGCGGTTTCCCCAAGTGTCCGGAGATATACCGGTTTACCATCGTATGAAATTACATCATGGAAAATCCCTGAAATTTGTAAACCGGTACTCAGTTCTACCGTACCCAGTTCTTTGGCGTTTATCAATTTAGTTACCCCTGCAAGACCACCTTTTCGCAAAGACATGGTATTGGCAAATTCTTCCAGGACCTGACTCAGAAATGCAAAATCTGGTGTTACAAAGAGTTGTGGTTGTGGTTGGGTAATATCGAAAGCAGTATGGGCTGCCTCAATGCTGTAGGGTATTTTTTTTACCTTCTCTGTCATGCACCATGCACTCTCACCAATAGAAGATAAAAGTCCGGCTCCATAAATTTTTGGCTTGTCCACAGTTCCAATTAGCCCGTACTCTACAGTCCACCAATGTAAATTCCTGATAAGTGCCATTTCGCTGGGTTCACCCATATTTTGCTGCAATTCCTCAATGTGTTTCTCTGCCTTTTGAATATTGAGCTCAGAGGTACCGGGAGCTTCTTTTATTATAGATAAATATCGGACTGCTTCATAAAGATCGTAATCCTTAGCGCTGGAGATTGCCTTAGCACCTATTTCACCAAACCTTCTCAAATATTCTGCATATTCGGGATTTGCTATGATAGGTGCATGACCGGCTCCTTCATGGATGATATCTGGTGCGGGAGTATATTCAATATGCTCGAGTTGTCTTATGTCTGAAGCAATTACCAGTACATTGTATGCTTGAAATTCCATAAAGGCCGCTGGTGGAATGAACCCGTCAACGGCAACTGCCGCCCAGCCAATTTCTTTTAAAATGCGATTCATTCCATACATATTAGGAATGTGATCTACAGAAATCCCTGTTTTTTCAAGTCCCTCTATATAAGATTTATGGGCTACAGCACTCAGATAGTCTACATTTTTTCGCATAACATATCGCCAGACCGCCTGGTCTATAGCTGAATAATCCTCATAGTTCTGAGGTTTAATATACTGTTTAAGATGTGTGGGAAGTTTATCTAAAATAGTGTTGCTTTCAAAAGACATATTACTTGATTAATGCCCAATAAAGATACAAAAAACCGCCCAATAAGGGCGGTTAATATTTTAGTTGACAGCGGGTGCTTCCGGAGGGTATTGTTGCAATATTTGCGATACAAATTCACGGATACGCTGCTCTTTCTTTTCTATTTTTTTAATATTATTCAGGTTGCCTACACCTCTTCCCTGCCATACTAATTCTTTTTTTGACGTATCTATAAAATCTATATAAAGAGTGCCTTCTGTTCGGGTGCTTACATTATTGCCATAATAACCCGGTCCCCAAAAACCCGGTCCCCAAAAATATGGATTGTAGTAGCCATAGTAACCCGGATAGCCCCAGCCCCAGCCATAGCCATAACCCCAGCCTCCGTTGTAGACATCCACCTCTACTCGTTCATTCGTAAAGATACTTACAAGAAGGTCTGGCTTCTCAGACTTAACAAAGCCAAGGGAAGCCATTTCTGTTTCAACTGCTCTTAGGATTCGCTTCTTGTCCAGATCCGAAATTTGGGCCTTGTCTATGCCTGTTTTGTAAAAGGCATAGCTCTTGTAAGCCTTAAAATCAGTTTGCCTGTCATAATCTGACAAGACACTTACAGACGAACAGGAACTTAGGAAGAGAAGGAAAAGCATCGGCACTGCAATTATTTTGATCTTTTTCATAATAATTTTTTTGAGTTTGTCAAGCATCAAAATTATGGGCGCAATTATCATGCCAAATGCAGAGTTTATTTATTGCAAATTTGTCTTTGCATTATACCCATAAGGACAATGTTTACAGCTGCTTTCACAACAGTAGCCGCGCTTTAGATGATATTCTTTTGTAAAGACTCGATAGCCTTCTTCAGATAAGTAATAATCACCTTCTTCCGCTGGTAATATCTTTTTCATAAGTGTAAAATTACGAGATTATTGTCAATAAAATATTCCGTTCCGAATCAGAAACTGATAAACTGTCACCAACCCTATTGATTTCAGCTTACCGTATATGTGGGCAACCTGTCCTGATTTATGAGCTAAAATAGATTTTAACAATTATATTTGTTTACGGTTTTTTATACAATGGCGTATGATTGTGATAATTAGACATTTTTTTTACAAGAATTATGTAGGCTTGTCTTTATGGCCATTTATAATCCTCAAGAATGATCAGTTAAAACAGGATGCTGTGCTAATTAATCACGAAAGGATTCATTTAAAACAACAGCAGGAACTTCTTATTATTCCTTTTTATTTTTTTTATATCTCTGAATGGTTGCTGAGGTCAGTACTTTATTTTGACAGCTACAAAGCATATCAAAATATCAGCTTTGAACGCGAGGCCTATCACAATGAAATAAATATGGAATACCTTGCAAAAAGAAAACGATATAGCTTTATTAAATATCTTTGGAGGCAATAAGCCCTGAAGTTGTGTTGGTCACTAATCAAAAAATAAATCTCCCTCTCCTGGAGAAAAAGAATATAGAGCTTCACCTGAAACGTGAGGATTTGATTCATCCTCAAATTTCTGGCAACAAATATCGCAAACTCAAGTACAATTTTCTTAGGGCAAAGGAATTGAATTATCATACCGTACTAACTTTCGGGGGTGCTTTTTCTAATCATATTGCCGCAACGGCCTTTGCGGGAAAAATAAATGGCTTACGGGCCATTGGCGTGATTCGCGGGGAAGAATTGGCCGGTTTATGGAAAAACAATCCAACTTTATACAAAGCTGATCAGGAAGGCATGATTTTTAAATTTGTCTCCAGAGAGGAATATAGGAAAAAGGAAACTATTGGTTTTTTAGCTGGTTTAAAGGCAGAATTTGGTGAATTTTATATGCTTCCGGAAGGGGGAACAAATGAATTTGCCGTTAAAGGTTGCGAGGAGATTCTTAACGCAAATGATTCGGGATTTGATGTAATCTGCTGTCCTGTAGGAACGGGAGGTACGTTGGCTGGAATTATCAATTCTGCAGCTCCCCATCAAAGGGTAATAGGTTTTCCTGCCCTTAAAGGTGACTTTTTAAAGAAAGATATTTGTAAATTTGTCGAAAATGGGAACTGGGAATTAAGTTCAGATTACCATTTTGGGGGCTATGCCAGGATTGATGAATCATTGATAAAATTTATAAATGATTTCAGGCAAAACACTGGAGTACCATTGGATCCGGTATATACAGGAAAAATGATTTACGGTGTATTAGAAATGATTGCCTTGGATTATTTTAAACCGTGGACAAAAATACTGGCTATACATACTGGTGGATTACAAGGGATAGCTGGAATGAATTTATATTTGAAAAACAAAAATTTACCCTTAATCAATATATGAAAAAAGCGGCACTGGCAATTGTTTTGTCCTTTTTATTTCTTAGTTGCGGGACTAAAAAAAGAACGACTTACTCCAAGAAATCAACTGCTGAAATAGCGAAGTCTGACAAAGAAAATAATCACCAAACTGAAAATCTTTTTCCTGAAGATGCTAAAAAATTCGTACCCTTTTCCACATCATCTGTAGAAGAATATTTAAATGCCTTTTCAGAAATAGCGCAATTGGAAATGAAAACCTATGGCATACCGGCTAGTATTACCCTGGCACAGGGTATCCTTGAAAGTGGCTATGGAAGTGGTGCCCTTACCCTTAAAACAAACAATCATTTTGGCATAAAATGCCATAATAGCTGGGATGGGGAGTATGAATATCACGATGATGATGAAAAAGGGGAGTGTTTTAGAAAATACAACCATCCTATGTACTCTTTTCGGGACCACAGTATTTTTCTGTCTTCCAGGGCACGGTATGCTTCCCTTTTCAATTTAAGGAGGGATGATTATAAAGGTTGGGCAAAAGGACTCAGGAAAGCGGGTTATGCAACCGACGTTAAATATCCTCAAAAATTGATTTCTTTTATTGAGAGGTATCAGCTTTACAAATATGACCAGGAAGTTTTGGCCAAGGGGTATAAGGTTCAGCCCGAACCTAAAGTATACGATTACAAAATGCACGTAGTGCAAAAGGGAGATACCTTATATTCTATTTCCAGGACCTATTTTATTTCCGTTGACGAGTTGATGGAACTTAATGATATGAACTCGAGTAGTTTGGCTGTCGGACAGAAACTGAAGGTTAGGTCGGAAAGAATAAAATAAACAAATATGATTTACAAGAGAAGTAGCGCCTTATTTGCTGAGGCCAGGAAATATATTCCGGGAGGTGTTAATTCTCCTGTTCGTGCCTTTAAGGCAGTTGGAGGTGACCCTGTTTTTGTGGAAAGGGCCAAAGGCGCTTATTTATATGATGTGGATGGAAATAGATTAATTGATTTTATTTCCTCCTGGGGCCCGCTAATTTTAGGGCATGCCTATGAACCTGTAATCAATGCGGTTATTGATAAAGCTAAGCTTGGCACTTCTTTTGGAATGCCTACCGAAATTGAGACAGATTTAGCTCAATTGGCAGTTTCTATGGTCCCGAATATTGACAAAATCAGATTTGTGAACAGCGGCACAGAAGCTTGTATGAGTGCCATTAGACTGGCCCGGGGTTTTACGGGAAAAGATAAGATCATAAAGTTTGCCGGGTGTTATCACGGTCATTCAGATTCTTTTTTAATTCAGGCAGGCAGTGGTGCAGTAACATTTGGCAGCCCCAATAGTCCCGGTGTGACCAAAGGGACGGCAAAGGACACTTTGTTAGCCCAATATAATAACCTGGAAAGCGTGATTACTCTGACAGAGGCCAACAAAGGTGAAATTGCCGCTGTAATCATAGAGCCCATTGCAGGTAATATGGGATGTATTGTACCCCAGGCTTCTTTTATAGAAGGACTGAGAAAGATCTGCACAGAAGAAAATATTCTTTTGGTTTTTGATGAGGTAATGACAGGTTTCCGACTCGGGCCCGGAGGGGCGCAGGAGGCTTTAGGAATAGATGCTGATATTGTAACTTTCGGAAAGGTAATTGGCGGCGGGCTTCCTGTAGGAGCATTCGCTTCACGTGACGAAATTATGGCTTATCTGGCTCCGGAAGGGCCTGTTTATCAGGCTGGCACTCTTAGCGGCAATCCATTGGCTATGAGCGCCGGACTTGCCATGCTCACAGAGTTAAATAACAGACCTGAGATTTTCGAGAGCCTTGCCAAAAAAACGGCTTATCTTCATGAGGGCCTGTCTTCTGTTTTAATTGAACATGGCATTCCTCACCAGATTAACCGTTTTGGATCTATGATATCGGTTCATTTTACTGAAAGCCCTGTAATAGACTTTACAAGCTCTGCTAAGGGTAATAATGATTTATTTCGAAGGTATTTTCATGGGATGTTAGAGCAGGGAATTTATTTACCCCCGAGCGCTTTTGAAAGCTACTTCCTAAATGATGCGATTAGCTATGAAGATTTAGATAATACAATTGAAGCCTTAAAGAAGATTGCCCCTGATTTGACTCATAAGGCGTTGTACTAAAAGATAACGGAGTGCAGATAAAATGACTTAATATCCGTACTCCGTTTTCTATGCAGTATATGATTTATTTTCCATGCTTGCCATGCGATCGATTTTGTCTATTTGAATCTTTTCCGTGATTTCTTTGGTGCTGATGCATGCGTTCCCACTTTTGGAATTGTTCTTCTGATAGGATTTGTTTCATCTTCCCTTTTTGGGCAATACTTCTATCTAATCTTTCATTTTGAAAGGTAAAACGCTCTTCTGCGCTCGGTTTAGAATTTTCTGCACCTTCCCTTTTTGCTTTGTGTTCCAGCACCAGTGCCTGGTGTTCCCTGGTATCTTCCAAAATTATCTTTTGGATTTCTTTTTTCTGAGACTCGTTTAAATCCAAGGCCAAAGTCATTTTTTTTGTCTTAAGCGTGGCTATTTGTTCCGGAGACATATCTTTCATGCCCCTTTGATCAGAATCAAAATGATGACTTCTTTGAGAATAGCCCATCAGGCCAATTAACAATACTGCAGTTACGAATACTTTTTTCATGTGTTTATGTTTTTGTTATACGCTTTAGATGATCAAAACCATATATGGTTTAACCCCAATTCCGGTATTATAAAAATTTTAACATTGCAGGTAATAGGTTGTGTGCAGTGTTAGAGGAAATTATTGGTACTTGAAACCAAGAACAAAAAAAAGGGTCCGGTTGATACCGAACCCTGTTATATGAGAATTGTTATTTGGATATGTTGTACTAGTTCAGATTTTCAGATTCTGTTACAACCGCAGGGGTTATAACATCATCCGTTAAGGCTTCAACCTCTATTGCTGCATATTCCTGTTCATTGTTTTGATTATTATCCAAACCATAGTAGGTAAAAGCAGATATTACAAAGCAAACAAAATAAAGCAGACTTTTCATTTTATAGGTCATAATTCAGGGTTTTTTGTATACTACTAATTTATATCCAAAAATGAACCGGGAATAATGATTGTTGTGAATGTCACTTTTAATGAGGTTAAAATGGGTTTATTTGTGGTCTGTCCGATTATAATGGAGATTTCCTGAAATAGCATTTTACTCTTAATACCTCAAATAAGGTAATTCATCGACTTTTTTTAGCGAGATGAAACCGGATTTAGTATTTGGTCTATCCGCTCAGCTGCATTTTCTAAAAGGTAATTGCTAAGAGAATCAGAAGTACACGGGATGGTATTATAAATAATTCTTTTCATGCTATTCATTTCCGCTCTGGCTTTCTGATGTCCAAATTGGTAGAGTGGATCTCCTGCGTTTTATAGAATCCGCCAGCCTTCCGATTGAACAATTTTCGACTTTTCTCTTTAAAGATTTTCGTCGCTTCCCCGTTCATTCCAGCTAAACCAAATAAGGATATTTAGAGGGAGGCCGGTATTTATGTTGGCACTATAAGGTTTACAGTTAAGTATTTGACATAGAATCAAAAAAAATGAATTAAAACTTTTGTTAATAAAACCATAAGCATCATTTTTTTACACTAGGCATATCTTAATATATAACTATCAGATAAACAGTATTATAGAGGTCATCGACAAATCATTATTTAGCGCTGTTATATAGAATTGGAGGTGTTAAAAAATGACTAATAGTGTAACAAATTAATTTTTCACCCGTCTTATAATTAAACAACGATCAACAATAAACGAATTATAAAATGAATAAATTATTAATCTTATGTGGACTGGTAATGCTTGGCACAACCACCACACCGCAAGAAGTTAAAATGACTTCTAATTGTAATGGAACAGAAGACAGTACCAATGTAAATTACGGGGACTTAAATAATCATCAACTGGTTGTCATGAAGACAGAAACCACCTGGAAAGCACCTAAACTGATAGGCAGGTTATTAGTGAATGCCCCTGAAGAAATACAAATGTCCGAAATTGTATTTATTGAAGAAGAGGCTTCCATAGACTTAGGTTTTAATACAGCAGATTATTTACCTGAAGGTTTTGACCCCCACACTGTTTATTTTGATGTGAATTCAATTGAGTTCATTGAAAATGAAATTACCGACCTTGGATTTGATACAAAAGCATATTTACCTGCAAATTTCAATGCCTATGCAAATCCCAATAGTTTAGATGGAATAAACTATATGGAAGAAGAAGATGTCGACCTAGGATTTGACACAAAAGCATATTTACCACAAAATTTTGATCCCTATGAATTTTACCTGGATCTGGATTCTGTAGAATATATTGAAGATGAGGAGGGAATTGATATTGATTTTAGTACTGAGGATTATTTGCCAGTTGGATTTGATCCTTTTTCAAGATAATAAGCTGATAGAAGATCTTATTTCTATCGATTTATTGGGTTAGTCACCGTAAAGCCTTTGCATTGCAGAGGCTTTTTCAATTCATGCATTTTTGGAAGTCGGCTTTGCTAAATACCGTATTTAACAAAAATTTAACTAAAAATTACCGAATTCAGTATTGATAAAAATGGCGCCAGGATACCTAAGTCTTGATAGGTTTATTAACGCTTTTTTGAATAGTTCTTAAATTTTGTATAAGGAAGTTGTGAAATTCATTAAACAAGACCTGTTATTGAATTGTTAATACTATCAGAAGGACAATAATAAGCTTATTCTCCTGTTTTAACTTTGCCTAAAATTATAACCTATAGAAGTTATGAAAAATATAAAAACAATAGTGAGTAGTCTTTTGATAGTTGCATTTATAAATGGAGCAAATGGTCAAAACACAAATAAAGAAGAAGATTTTTTTGATATAAATAGCATTGCCTATATAGAGGAAGAAGCAGATTTTGACCTAGGTTTCGATACCTCGGAATATCTACCTGAAGATTTTGATCCTTATAGCCATTATGTTAATTTGAATACAATTTCTTACCTGGAAGATGTTTATGTATTTATTGATTCAGAAAAAAAATTACCGAAACATTTTAATGCGTACGCAAATCCAACAGATTTTCGACATGTGAGTTACATTGATCCAATGGATGAAGTAAAATTTGAGTTTGAAACAGTAGAACATTTACCTGCTGACTTCAATCCTTATTTAAGGGTCTCATCCATGAATTATAACTCTTTGTATTAATTAATTAAGTATAACATTAAAAGGCCCTGATTTAATTATCAGGGCTTTTTTTATTAAAACAATACAGGGATTACATACTGGAAAACCAGGATCAACAAAACCACAGCTATCAGATTTAATATAATTCCAACTTTTGCCATCTGGTGAACCTTAATGTAACCACTTGCAAAAACTATCGCATTTGGAGGGGTGGCCATTGGCAACATAAATGCACAGCTACTGGCTATAGTCACAGGGATCAACAGGTATATTATAGGCAAGTCCAGGCCGATGGCAATTCCTGCAACTACCGGAGCCAGAACGGCAACAAGGGCTACGTTACTCATTAATTCAGTCATAAATAACATAAGGATTATAAGCAGCGAAGCTGTAAGGAGAATACTTATTTCACTGTTAGCAATAGCGTTGGAGACCACATCAACAATACCACTCACAGACATGCCATTTGCAAGGGCCAATCCACCACCGAAAAGAATAAGAATACCCCAGGCTAATTTTTGAGTGTCATGCCATTTTATGATAAAATCACCTTTCCTGATATTGTATGGAATTGCAAATAGAGAGATAGCCGCCAACATGCTGATTATAGTATCTGAAAGGCCTAGGCCTGGAAATATTTGGTTGATCAGGGTTCTGAAAATCCATAGAAAAACGGTTATTCCAAAAATAACCAATACCATTTTTTCCTTGCCCGAAGTGGGCCCCAATTTTTTTAATTCTGAGCTAATTACCTCTTTGGATGCCTTAAATTTAAGTTGCCTGTTTGGAAACATCCATTTTACCAAAACCAGGTAACATATGAGTAATAATATGATGGAGAAAGGAAGACCTATGGTCATCCATTTTAGAAAAGAGATCTCTATGTTATATTCATTCTCCAATAGCCCTATCATCACAGAGTTAGGCGGGGTCCCAATAACGGTGGCGATACCTCCTGCATTTGCAGAAAAGGCTATTCCAAGCATGACACAAAGGGCAAAATTCTGATCATTTTTAGTAAAGCCATCTTCGTCGTTAATGAGCAATCCAATTACAGACATTGCTATAGGCAGCATAACTACTGTACTTGCCGTATTACTTATCCACATACTCAATGAAGCTGTGGCTATCATAAACCCCAGGACAACTTTATTGGGGGTGGTACCGGTTATTTTAATAATATTCAGGGCAATCCTTTTATGAAGGTTAACTTTTTCCAATGCCAGGGCTAAAACAAATCCCCCGAAAAACAAGAATATAATAGGACTCCCATAATTGGCGCCCACGTCTGTAATGGGCATAATTTTCATAATAGGGAAAAGAACAAGAGGTAACAGGGCAGTTACTGAAATGGAGACTGCCTCGGTAATCCACCAAATGACCATCCATAAGGCTACGGCAATAACGCTATTTGCACTTTCGTTTTCAGGGATGAGGTCGGGTAAATAGGTAATGATAAAAAAAAGTAGCGGACCGGATATGAGACCAAGTTTCTTGTTAAAGCCCATTTAAAATATTTTAGGCTCTAAGCTATACTTTTTACTTTAGTTTAAAAAATAAAAGGGGGCAAGCTTGCCCCCTTAAAATTAATCTTTAAATATTATTCGTTCAAATTAATAGGATTCAGGTTTGTGTCTGTCATGCCATATAACAATTTTATTTCTCCTTCCATATCAGACCCGGCTATAAAAAATAAATTGCCATCAAGCTCGATTATTTCCGGTAAATAATTTCCTATATAATTAAGTTCTTTAATTTGACTTCCATTCATATCAAATTTTCTTAAATACTTGTCGCTGGACAGTATAAATGAATCTCCTAAAGACACCATGGCCTGATTATTCATTGTTCCGTCAAAATATGTGGAAGTAATTTTAGCGCCTGTCTCATTTGTTACTATGAGTTCACCATTTCCATACATCACGATATTTCCGTTAGAAAGCTGTTCCAAATGATAACTTCCGTTGAGGTCATTGGCAGAACTAACTTTGGAGTCCAAAACAGAATCTTCATAAATAATATGAGAGGTAACATTAAAAGCCGTGTCAAAGAATATTAACAGGGGTTTATAGTTCGATATTTTCGGATTGGTATCATTTTTAGTGAAAACTGCACCAAAAGCTATATAACCACTTTCGACTGTGATCATATCACCTATCATAGAATCGGCATCACCGAATGAATTCAAAACAACCGCAAAGGCATCACCAGAGGAATTTCTTGTTTCAACCGCAGTTTTGTAGATCGTGTTATCTTCTTCAGTACCAAAGTACAAGAAGTTGGCCCCATTGGTCAGGTAACCATAACTGTGTTTGGAAGATGAACTAATTCCATTAAGATAGCTCCAGGCATTGTTATAGGTAACTTCCTGGGTTCCATAAAGGCCATCCAATGTTCTTGAAAACACAAAATTCAATTTACCGCTCGGATAAAAATTAACAAAAGCACTATTGGTGTTATAGGGCTTGTCAGCCACATAATTTGAGGTCGCTTCATAATTTTCATCTAATTCCCTGTAATGAAATTTAGCACCACCTGTACCTTTCAGATCCTCAAAAAGCACTATGGAATATAGCATTCCGGTTAGCGGATTGATCCCGGTTTCCAAGGGCATTCCATTAAATCCGCTTTCTATCTCAGGGAAAATAAAAAAGTCTTCTACTTCAGCATCATTTACCAGAATTTGTTTGGAAAATGTTTTGGTCTCCAAAGCCGTATTGGAAACAGTTAATGCAATAGAATAATTTCCCGGTTTTCCGTAAACCACGGTAGGATTTTCTTCCGTTCGTGTTTCACCATTACCAAGGTTATATGAGTATGCATGCGCACCTACAGAGCAACTATTTATTTGCAGGTTTTCGCCTACCATAAGAATTTCTTTACTTACTTCAAAGCACGCTTCCAGAGAGGAGTCCGGATCCGGGTTTTCAGTATCATTTTTCACATCGTCCTTGGAACAGGACAATAAAAAAGTCGTTAAAATAAGCAGAGAGTAGATTTTTTTCATAATAACAGATTTGGGGTTCTATTATTAAAACGAAAATACGGAGATGTTTATTTCAAAATTTAACACTCATTCGATGAAATGCATTGAATTTAAAATACTGATAATGAATTATATACAAATTATATGTCTTTTTTATTTCTCATTTAATTTGCAAAGCAGGGTATTGCCATCCTTAACCACTTTTGTCAACCCCAATTTGCCCAAACCTTTAAGCCCTTTATCCCAGGCTTTATTGCTTAATCCTGCTGCTTCTTTCAAATCGTCCAATGGCATTGATTTGTGGGTTTTTAAGATAGTAAAAATCACTTTTTCATTTTCACTTAAGTCTACGGGCTTTTTTTCAGGTCGCATTTGCGGAAAGAATAGTACTTCCTGTATTGACGCATTATTTGTTAAAAGCATTACCAGTCGGTCTATGCCAATGCCAATCCCCGAGGTTGGCGGCATCCCGTACTCCAGTGCCCTTATAAAATCATGATCAATAAACATAGCTTCATCATCGCCTTTTTCCGACAATTTTAATTGTTCTTCAAAGCGTTCACGCTGATCAATAGGATCATTTAGCTCCGAATATGCATTGGCAATTTCCTTTCCATTAATCATAAGTTCAAATCGCTCCGTTAAGTCCGGATTATTCCTGTGCTCCTTGGTAAGGGGGCTCATCTCTTTGGGGTAATCTATTATAAAGGTAGGCTGGACATAGTGATGCTCACATTTTTCACCAAAGATTTCATCAATAAGTTTGCCTACACCCATGCTTTCGTCTGCTTCAATTTCCAGATTTATTGCCACCTGACGTAATGATTCTTCGTCCATTCCGGACACTTCGTAACCGGTATGCTCTTTAATAGCTTCCAGGATAGGAATCCGTGGATAAGGAGCTTTAAAATCGATCTCTTTATTTCCCAAGGTAACTTTTGTTGAACCATTGGCATCTATGGCCACTTTCTCCAACAATTGTTCGGTTGTATCCATCATCCAATTGTAATCTTTATAGGCAACATAAAGCTCCATGATGGTGAACTCCGGATTATGCGTGCGGTCCATCCCTTCATTTCGGAAATCCTTCGAAAACTCATATACTCCGTCAAAACCACCAACAATTAATCGTTTTAGATAAAGTTCATTGGCTATTCTAAGGTAAAGGGGGATATCCAGGGCATTGTGATGGGTTATAAATGGCCTGGCGGCTGCTCCACCCGGTATAGGCTGTAAAATAGGCGTTTCAACCTCTAAATATCCTTTATTATTTAAAAACTCTCGGATACTATTGGTTATTTTGGTTCTCTTTATGAAAGTGTTTTTAACTGCCGGATTAACCGCAAGATCTACATACCTCTGCCGATAGCGCTGTTCAGGATCGTTAAACTCATCATGCACATGGCCTTCTAAATCTTTTTTGGGAAGGGGCAAAGGTCTTAAGGCTTTACTCAAAATAGTAAAATCTTTTACCATTACCGTTTTCTCACCAACCTGAGTGGTAAATAGTTCTCCTTCAATTCCTATTATGTCACCAATATCCAGCAGTTTTTTATAGACGTCATTGTATTTCACTTTATCCTCTCCTGGACAAATTTCATCCCTGTTAAAATAGACCTGAATCCTACCCGCACTATCCTGCAATTCTGCAAAGGAAGCTTTTCCCTGTATCCTTCTGGACATTAACCTTCCGGCAATGATCACCTTTTTTCCTTCTTTGTAATTACCAGAGATACTTTTAGAAGTGGCATCCACAGGAAACAAAGCCGCAGGATAAGGATTAATCCCCATTTCCCGGAGCTTATTTAGTTTTTCTCTTCGTACGATTTCTTGTTCAGAAAGTTGCATAAACTAGTCGTTAAAGCTGCAAATATAGGTACAATGAGCTAATCTGTCAACGAGAAAAAAATGAATATACTTTGTGTAAGGAAAAATAAATAAAAGGTGTAACAAAAAACAAGATTTTACGTCCAATAGTTATACCTGTCACGTAAATGGGCGGGGTCAATTATTAAACCTGGACTATGAGCTTTTGGAGAGTCTTGCTGGCTATTATTTTTCCGCCCTTATCCGTTATTGGCAAAGGTTGTGGATCTTTTCTAATTGTACTTCTTTTAACTTTTTGTGGTTGGGTTCCCGGGGTAATAGCCGCCCTTGTTATCCTTAACAATCCCAATTGAAGATTGTATCTTTGCCTGTGATGAATAAAAAGGTTGCCGTACAGGATCTGGGCTTGAAGGACTACAAGGAAATATGGGATTTCCAGGAATTGTTGTTTCAGAAAACTATTGATATAAAAATCAAAAACAGGCGGGAGGAAACCCGGTTGGAGACACCTAATCACTTGCTGTTTGTGGAACACCCACATGTTTATACTTTAGGAAAGAGCGGGGATATGGCCAATTTGCTCGTCACGGAAAAACAACTCATGGCAAAGGAGGCCAAATTCTACAAAATAAACAGAGGCGGAGACATTACCTATCATGGACCCGGGCAAATTGTAGGATACCCTATTCTGGATCTTGATAATTTCTTTACAGATATCCATAAATACCTGCGTTTTTTGGAGGAAATGGTTATCCTTACCCTGGCAGAATACGGCCTGAAAGGGGAGCGCTCCGAAGGTGAAACCGGAGTATGGCTTGATGTTGGCACCCCTTTTGCCCGAAAGATTTGTGCCATGGGCGTACGTGCCAGTCGCTGGGTAACCATGCACGGTTTTGCGCTTAACGTAAATACGGATTTAGGCTATTTTGATTTAATGGTGCCATGTGGAATAAAAGATAAGGCAGTTACTTCGCTAAATATCGAATTAGGCAGGAAGGAAATATCAATGGGTGAAGTAAAGCAAAAACTTTTAAAATATTTTGCTGAACTCTTTAATGCACAAATTATAAAATAAAAAACCGGGATTAAGACCCCGGTTAAAAAACAATTGAATTTTATTTGCTGTAGCCCGTCAGGACGGTGCTGCTCATTATTTTTCCGTTTTTATTATAGCTTTCCTGTTTCACCATGCCAAACCCTTCTGCTAACCACAATCGCGAGGGAAAGGATTGATTGGCCATCATCATCTTGGACTCGTTTTCGCTATAAATTACAAAACAGTCAAAAGTACCGGCGGGAGTGGTAATGGTTTCTTGTTTTTCCACTTTTCTGTTTACCATATCTACCTGGGAGTTCATATTTATACCACTCATACTTATTTTCATAGCCATGTTGGCATCCGGTAATTCCTGACCCACCGCCAGGTCATTTGGCAACTCAATGTCTGTTCCGGATAATTCCATTTCCATATCTTCAAATTGATGAAGCATTTGATTGGACATCAGGGATTGATAGTCAATCTTTACCGTGTTTCCCGAGCAGGTATACGTAAATTCTGTGTTAAATGCTTCCTTGCCTTTATCATCCAAGTATTTCATGGACATGGTGGCGGAAGTGGAACTGCCTTCATCAATTACATTGGTGACTGTATAACTAATAGTCCCCTGAGATTTTCCATTGCCATTATAGGTAGAGTATTCTAAGATTGTACCTTCTGCCATGGGGTAGTACTTACTGCAATTTTGACCTGTCACTGGTAGCCCTAATAAAAGGAGAATACCAATTAATAAAAGTTTTAGTTTCATAGTTTATGTTTTAATAAATTCTACCCTTCTGTTTAGTGCTTTTCCGTCAGTGGTGTTATTATCACTGACAGGTTCGGATTCTCCTTTACCTTCTGAGGAAAGTCGCTCAGATGGGATATTATAGATTGATGTCAACGCATTTTTTACAGCTTCAGCTCTTTTCCTGGAAAGCTCCAGATTGGTTGCATCGTTTCCGTCAGCATCGGTATGGCCTACTATTTTCAGGCTCATTCCGCTTTCCTGTAGCATTACTTGCGATATCTGTCTGATAATCCCCATAGATTGCGGTTGTAAATTGGCCGAACCTGAGTCGAACAGAATGCCGTTAGTCGATACTTTTCCTTCTGAAATAAGTGTCCTGCGAAGATCGATACCACCTTCGGCTACTTTAATATTTGAAATAAATATTCTCTCTTTACCATCTTTAAAATTTTGAAGGCTGAATTTAAGTGTATTCAATACTTCCCCTTCAGGCACAATCCTTGGAATATCAATATGTTTTTCTTCATTAACCCACAATCTAAATCGTTGTTTGTTCACTGCAATGGATATATGTGGCCTATCTAATACCTCATCCCTAAGATCCGCTTTTACGGTACTATATATTTCCCTTTGGTTGTTGATATGGTTTTCCATATTGATACCCACAGAAGCATATTGGCAAAAGGGAAGACGCGCTTGTACGAAGTTAGCCCCTTCCTTAAATTTGTCATCATCACTAAGAGATACTTGCATTATTGCCGTTGATGATGTTTTGCTATCCAGCCCAATAGCCATGACATCAAATTCAATAGTATATTCCTCAGGGAGTTTGGGGACATCAGGCAAGAAATAGACGTTGTATCCCGATATCAGTTCCAGCCACTTTTCAGGTGAATCATTTAATGTAACAATTTCACCCCCTCCATTGGTATTCCACTTACTTGGAAAATCGCCTATAAAGTCGTTTGAGAAATCATCAAAGAAGAGTATTTTGTCCCCAGGGACAAAATCAAATTTGCTATAGACAGTAATTGATTTTGACCCGCTTTCACCTGCTGAATTATCAGGTTTCCCAGGTTCAGAAATGGTACCCGTGGGTGTTGGGTCTCCATTAGAATCTATTGGCAGGGAATTTGGATTACCCACTTCAGGATTCTCCCCTTTTTTTCCAGGTTCCAAAATACTGTCCAAAACAGTGTCTGTTTTCTCCTGAGTTTCTTTTTCGACTCTCCTTGTAACCGTGTTTTCTGCAGCCCTTTCCGCTGCCTTGCCCAATTTCTTTAATAGTTGGGCACCTGCATCCGGTGTTACAAACAGGAATAATAGAAGAGGTAACATAACACCTAGTTTATGAGCTCGTTTTTTCATGATTAAAGTGGTGTTTAATGTATCTTAAAAATACGATATTTTAGGCATACCAATGAGAGTTTTCCTTATATATTTGAATTGCTAAAAACCCACAAATAACTTGTTATTAGTATTTTGCTAAAGAAAAGTAGGTAAAACTGATTCAGATTCCATAAGAATTGTATAATCTGTACATTTTATTGTACAAATGGTCCTCAGACAAGACCTAGTTTATTTTGTAGAGAACAAGTGCATTTTCCTGATCCTTGCATACAAATTCTATCTTCCGGTCATTGTCAATATCCTCCAGGTCTATCAATGAATATCCATAAACCGGAAAATTTTGAATTGGCTCTGCATTGCTATCAAACAGATACACCTTCTGACTTTGAATGTCAGTAACACTGATGTATATTTTATCATGCACATAAAATATAGCAGGATGGGTATATACTCCTAAATCCAGAGTTACATTCTTTCCTTTAATGCTAAGGATATTTTCATTATTGCTGACCAGGGTTTTGCTTGTAGCTGCAAGTCCGTGATCTTCACTGTAGTTAAGTTTTGTTTTTGTGATGTTTCCTTTGGTGTCAATGGAGTATAGCGTGCCTTTTTTATCTGTTACTATAAAATTGTCCTTATATAAATAGGTGGGATTAGACGAGAAATCTATTTTCTCTGCTACCTTAACCCTGGAATTTCCAACTCGATTCAATATTTTAAGATCCCCATTTTCCAGCATAAACACTAAATAATCCCTGTTGCCAATTTTAAGATGTTTGGGGGCGAATATTACCGGGCTGTCTGTGTCCTTTAATTTAAAGCCTTTTACGGTTTTCCCTTTTGAATTGTACATAAAGACTTTTGATCCCTGGGTGATTACAAAACGGTAATCTTTTTTGCCTTCATAATCAAATACCGCCAGTTCATTTAAGTTCCCGCCGGGAAAGCTCATCTTAAACGGGGCTACTTCCTTGCCGTTTCTGTCTAAAATCAGGAACTCATTTCCCGTTGTAAACGCCAGCTGTAATCGACCATTTTTATAGAGGTCAACCTGACTAATCTTACCCTGTATTTTCCCTTCCAGTTGTTTTTTCCAGAGAATCTTCCCTTCCGTTGAGATAAGGTAAAGGTGATTATCCACATCCTGTACTACAATTTCCTTTTTATTGGTCCTGTGATTAGTTACAAACTGTGGATCAGTAGCCAGATCACTATCTAATTCAACTTTAAAAAGAGCCGAAATAGTATTGCTCTCTTTTTCCTTGTACTTTTTCTGAATGACCAGATTGGTATGATAAAAATTTGCATCTGTAACGACCTGACCGGCAAAAATATAATTAGATGCCTCAGTTTTGTTAAAATCATTGAGCATTTCACTGGTGCAATGCATTTTCAGGATAGCTTTCATACCTTGTGCATTAGCCATAAAGACAATACTGGATTCATCCGCAAGAACGCTCCGTGATGTTTCATATAGTATACTTTTGTCAAAAGTAGTGCCACTGTTATTATCGCGTATAATCCCTTGCAAGACCTCAAGTTCTTCCGAAAAGACAAAAGTGTTTTCGAGTATTGTATAATAATTGGCTTTAAACTCCTTAAGCAATGGATTAAAGTATTCATAGAGAAATTCGTTACTTAACAATTCAAAAGTCTCATGACCCATATAAACTTCATTGTTGCTGCTCTTACCTTCCAGAAACTGCGTGATGCTCTCTGCGCCATAGGTGCCAAGTACGACTGCTTTTTTGTTTTCTATAAATATAATGCCAATTTCTTCTACAGTGGAGAATACACTGTCTTTGATATAGGCTGCTTCCAAATACGCTTTCTGATTTTGAGCAAAAACATCATAATTATCAAAGGAAAAGGAAACGAGCGCATCAGTATTTGCTGGCATTTTCATGCCTATACTTCCAACCACCGGTCTGGTATTCTTAAATAAAGCAAGCAAATTTTTGGTTGAATCTTGAGATATGGATATTCCGTTGAGTTGCAGGTAGTCCTGAGAAGGTTCTATATCAAAGGTGACCCAGTCAGCAAAACCTGAAAATTGAATTGTGGCATCTTTATTTAGAATATAGTTATCCATCCATTCACTCTGTCCCAGATTGATGTAAATAGAGGCAGATTTATCCGTATTGGAAGTTTCAAACAGCGTATTAAGGATTGGGTCAATTTCGTCATTATTTATGTTTTCAATGGTCTCATCCATCAAATTCAGGGATGATCCAAGCATTATTTGTGCATCGAGTTCGATGCTAAAAAAAGTACTTTGGTCTATTTCAAACCGGTTATAGCTTCTGCCTTTAAAAGTAACTGCTTCAATTGTGGGGCTTTCACTCTTATCGGGATTTATAAAACTCATTGGTTTATTGGAGACATAAATAAATTCCGATTTTAAAGAATCAATTTCAGTAAAGGCAAGGATCCCGCTGGTATCACTCTGTATAAATTCAAGTGCCCGGATCCTTCCGAGGATATGGTCATAGTTGCCGATTGAATGTAAAGGCTTTAAAAACTCATTGTTTTTAAGTTCGCTTTTCAGGTTAGTAAGATTGTTGATTTTAACGATTAGCGCGGCTTTTATGGGGATGTATTGTACAAGTGGTGTAGTAACTTCTCTTTGTTTTTGGCAAGAAAGGATACAAACAACAATGAGGGTGTAAAGTAATTTAATTCTCATGTATAATGCTTTGCAGCAAATTTAGAACTTTATCTACTTTTATCTATGTGATCAGCCGGGAAGTTATTTACGTTTAAAATGAAGAAAATTTCCGTAAAAATTTTAGCAAAAGAAGCATCTTATGGGAACAAATTACAAGTCAAGCATGAGTTGTTTGGGTAATAGCCTAAAACTAATTCTATGGTATTTTGTGATACCGTGCTCTATGATAGCCTCTCTGTGTTCTTTAGTTGGATAGCCCTTATTTTGTTTCCAATTGTACATGGGAAATTCTTCATGAATTCTTTCCATATAGGCATCTCTGTATGTTTTAGCCAGTATTGATGCTGCTGCGATACTTTGATATTTGCTGTCTCCTTTAATAATACACTTATAGGGGATTTCATTAATTGGCTTAAACCTGTTACCGTCCACGATGATGAAGTTTGGCGCTTTGGATAGCTTTATTATGGCCTTATGCATGGCAAGAATTGAAGCATTGAGAATATTGATATCATCAATGATGTCTGTCTGAATATGGGATACACCATAACATATGGCATTGATTTCAATGAGCGGCCGCAACTTATTTCTTGTGGATGCAGATAATTTTTTGGAATCATTGAGCGATTCTGCGGTAAATGAAGCAGGTAATATCACTGCGGCCGCAGTAACGGGTCCGGCAAGGCAACCCCTTCCGGCTTCATCTGTTCCTGCTTCATATTCGCTATACTTATAATATTTCAACATGTAACAAGCAAATTATAAATCAAAAACCACGAATTCACGCGATTTGTTCAATAAATACTGAATAACGTTAAGCATAAAACAACTAATTTGAATCAAAGGTATCATATTCGTAAAAATAGCATGTATTTTAACAAAAGACCATGGTGAGCTCTTAAATTTCTTGTGCAAGTAACTATTAATCATGATTTTTGCCGTGACTAATTCAAAAATCTATTTAAATGAGATCAAAGCTAACTTGGATGTTAACACCTCTTTTGGTGCTATGCATTTCTTTCTCTTATGGACAGGAGAAAACGATTTCGGGTAATGTAACCGATCAGGATAATCTGCCTTTGCCCGGTGTATCTGTTTTAGTGGTTGGAACCACCAACGGTGCACAAACCGATTTTGATGGCAACTACGTAATTACAGCTTCAGTAGGACAGGTATTGCGATTTAGTTATCTCGGTCAAAAAACAGTAGACAGGACTATTGGTGCAGCCACAACTATGAATATCCAAATGGAAGAGGACGCAGAAACCCTTCAGGAAGTTGTTGTTGTTGGGTACGGTTCTAAAGCAAGTGAACTAAATACTTCTGCGGTATCTACGATTAGCACAGAGACCATTGAGGCCTTTGTACCTTCTACGAGTATTGATAATATTCTTCAGGGACAGGCTGCAGGTGTTCAGGTTACAGCGGCAAACGGTAGGCCCGGTCAGACTGCATTTGTGCAGATCAGGGGTGTAGGTTCTATTAATGCCAGTACCACTCCTTTATATGTAATTGATGGAATTCCGGTTGATTCGGATTTTATTAATAACATAAACCCGGGTGATATTGAAACTTTCTCTATACTAAAGGATGCGGCTACTGTTTCCAAATATGGTTCCAGGGGTGCAAACGGGGTTGTTTTAATTACTACCAGGCAGGGAAAATCAGGAGATGCCAAGGTAATGTTGAGATCTTCCTATGGTTTTGGTCAGCGTATCAAGGACCCGTTTGATCTTATGAATGCCGAACAGAAATTGGAACTGGAACGCCAGTTTGCCGATTTAGGTGTAAATGCAGCTCAAAGCCTTCCGGGAGCATCCGCTTCACCTGAGGAATTGAGGAATTTTTTGGCAAATGACACAAATTGGGAAGAAGAACTTCTCCGCAAGTCGGAAATTCAATCTCTTAATTTATCGGTTTCCGGAGGAGAAGAAAGGCTTACTTACTTTCTTGGTCTTGGTTATGACAAAAACACCGGGATAATTGACAGGATTAAAGGGTTTGAAAGAATATCTGCCCGTTTGAATACAACCTATCAGGCCAAGGACTGGCTGAATATAGGTACTAATCTTTCATTTGCGAGGAATTCAACAGATTTACCAAGGGACAGGAACAACGTACAGAATCCTTTTAGGGCTATGTATGATTATAACCCATGGGACCCACTCTATTTAAGAGATGCAAATAATGATATAGTTTTGGACGAACAGGGTGACCCTGTTTACAATCCAACCACTACCGGGTTCCCTATTGCCCGGGCATTGGAAACGGAGCCTGAGAACAATAGGAACTTCCTTATTATTGGAAGTCTCTCGGCAGATGTTAAATTTTCGGATAAATTCTCCAACCGCTTTTCTATAGGAGCTACGAATAACAGGTATAACAGAACGAATCGTTCTTTACCAGGTGGTGTGTTGGAAGGGTTTATTGGGGATGCTAACTTCCCGGGTACTCAAACAGACAACTTTGAGAATACCTTTGAATACAACGTAAATAACCTTTTAACCTACAGCGACACATTTAATGGGGTTCATAACCTGTCTCTTAGCGGGTTAATGGAGTACAATGAGCGCATATTTACCGACTTATTTGCTTCAAGCCGTGGTTTTCCCTCGCCGGATTTCCCTTATCAGGATGTAGCTGCAGAAGCAACAAATGCAGGTTCTTCTGAGGCCAGAAGAAGATTGTTCTCATTAGGTCTTTTTGCTGATTATGATTATGATGGCAAATATGTCATTTCGGCTTCCATAAGAAGGGATGGTTCTTCAAGATTCGGACCGGATAAAAAGTATGGAACTTTCTATAGCGGAAGTGCCGCATGGAACATATCCCGCGAGAGCTTTATGGAAGGTTCGATTTTTAATAATTTAAAACTAAGAGGTTCGTACGGTACATCGGGTAACCAGAATATCGGAGACTTTGAATACCTTAATTTATTAGGTTTTGGTACATATAATGGAAATACTACTGCAATTCCACTTGGAGTTGGTAACCCTAATATTCAATGGGAATCTCAGGCAATACTGGATATTGGTCTGGAGTTCGGACTTTGGAATAACCGTGTAAGCGGGGTATTTGATTACTTTAAGAAAAATTCTAAAGATCTTTTATTAAACAAGCCTATTACGCAAACCATCGGGGATGAGGATAATTCCATTTTAGCCAATATAGGCGAAATTGAGAATAGTGGTTTTGAATTTTCTTTAAGTGCAGATGTCATAAGAAATGAAAATTTTACTTGGTCTTTAGGAGGTAATATTGCTATCCTGGATAACAAAGTGGTATCCCTCGTTAACGGAGAAGATATTATAAATGGGAACACCATCCTTAGGGAAGGTGAAGAAATTAATTCATTCTATTTAGAGCGTTATGCCGGGGTTAATCCTGCAAATGGAGAGCCACTTTATCTGGATACCGATGGTGTTGTGACCAGTACTTATAGCCCGGGATTCCAGGTGCTGTTGGAAGGTAAATCACCTCAGGCGAATTTAGAGGGCGGATTTTTTACAGCCTTTAAGTTCAAAGGGATTGGCCTAAGGGGTGATTTCGTGTACAAAAGCGGAAATTACATTCACAACCTGCAGAGACAACAGGGTATTGCCATTGGGAACATCAACAGAAATCAAAGGGTAGAGTCCTTTAACTACTGGAAACAGCCAGGGGATCAGGATGTATTGCCCAGCCCGTTGTTCCAAAACACTGCCGATCAGCAAACAGATCGATTTCTTGAGAGAGGGGATTATGTGAGGCTAAGAACCCTTACACTGGATTATAACCTTCGTGGTAGAATTTTAGACAATACCGGATTGGATTCTTTCCGGGTATTTGTTACGGCCCAGAATCTTCTGACGTTTACTAATTACAATGGAGATCCTGAAATTGGTTTGGGTTCTGCAGAGACAGCTGAACCAGGTGATGACGGATTTGTTCCGGGACAATTTTCACTATTTAGTTATCCGCAAACACAGTCCTTTACCTTTGGGGTAGAAATTGGATTTTAATAACAAAATACAGATAAAGAGATGAAAAATAATATAATTAAATTATCGTTTTTGTTTTTGTCATTCGGTTTTTTTGCCTGTGATGACGAAATCAATAATTTGCAGCCTTTTACAGAAGGTAATCCGGAAACATTTTTTAATTCTGTCGCCACCTTTCAAAATGGTGTGGATGGGATTTATAGCCAGTTTTGGAATTATTATTCCAGCCCCGGATCTGGATTGCAGGGAATTCCTGATATCCTTTCGGATAATGTGATCCTGGTACAAACCGGACGGACCTCAAATGAGGATTATTTCGATTACCGATATGTTCCAAATACAGGAGGGGCAATTCCACTATACTGGAGTGAAGCTTATGAAGCTGTGAACGCGGCTAACCTGGTAATTGGTCAAATTGATAACCTGGCCGATGGTCCTGAAAAGGATAATATTTTAGGACAAGCTTTAGCTGCAAGGGCCTTAGCACATTTTGACCTTGTGCGTCTTTTTGCTAAGATACCAACTCAGAGTGCTGATGCCAATAGTTCACCAGGAATTATCTATGTAAAAGTAGAGGATGGAGATACCGGGGATCCTGCTGTAGAGCCTGAAAGGGAGCCGGTAGCGAGTAACTACTCAGAAATGATTGATGACCTTGTAAGAGCCAGTTTATTGATAGGAAGTGACAATGGTGAAGGCAGGTTGGATAGAAACGGGGTATTTGGAATTTTATCCAGGGTATACCTGTATAATGGAGAGTATGCAAAAGCAGTAGCAGCTGCAAACGAGGTAACTACACCCTTAGCTACCCCGGCAGAACTGGATGGAGTTTACACAGATGCCAATAATGCAGGTATTGTAGTAGAGTTTTCGGTTAATACCTCTTCAGAAAGTAATTTCAACAATGTTGGAGTACTATACAGTCAGTCTAACGCGTCATCCACAATCTCAGAGTATGCCATAGACCTTGAATTTTTTACAAATGTTGATCCTAATGATTTAAGAAGGAATGTAATGCAGTTTGTGGGTACAAACCAGGGGAACGATTACAATGCTGTAAAAAAATTCTTGGGTGAGACAGGCCAGGTAAATGGTCGGGTTGATATCAAGGTTATACGTGCGGCAGAAGTACTTTTAAATAAGGCAGAAGCTCAATTTGAGCTTGGTCTGGAGACTGCGGCTTTGGCTACCCTTAATCAACTAAGAGATGAGCGATATACCTCTTATACAGGAGGTGAAACTGGTCAGGCATTGGAAGATGCGATACAGTTTAACAGAAGAGTGGAACTTTCATTTGAGGGACACCGTTTCTTTGATATTAAACGAAGAGGTGAGGCAATAAACAGATCTGTCTTCGGCGATATAATTGATGGTTCAGGAACACCTGCCGAGGTACTTACCTTGCCGGCAGGGGATTTCAGATTTCAACTACCTATTCCGATAGATGAGATTAATGCCAATAAGAATATGGTACAGAACGAAGGTTATTAAAATTTAAAACAAAAAAGATGAAAAAACTTTCTTATAAAATTTCGACGTTCCTTGTTGGGATATTGTTTATGGTATCTTGCGCGGATAATGACATTCCGATCTACGATACTGTAAATGGACAGACCCTGGCGCAATTTAGCCTTACATCTGCCGTATTAGGTACTCCGGAAGAAGGAGCTTCCGTTGACGTGGATGTTACAGTAACCACCAAAACAGATAGTGAAAGGACTATTACTGTGGCGGCTGATCCCTCATCAACGGCAACACCAGATCAGTATGAAATTAGTAATCTGGTTATTCCTGCAGGATCTTATACCGGTACGATAACAATTACCAGTAATTTTAACGCGATACCGGAATCCGGAACCAGCGTTTTGGTACTTAATTTAACTGATGTTTCGGGTTCAAATGACATTGTATTTGCCAACTCAACATTAAATGTAGAGTTCTTCAGGAAATGTCCTATAGTGTTAGCAGATTTTGTTGGAACATGGTCCGGAACCGGTTCATGGTCTGAAATATTTGGTTATACTTCAGAAATAGTTACAACTCTGGACAGTGATGGAAATTTACTGATGAACGGTATTGCCTTTCAGTGGTTTCAAGGCTGGTGGGGTGAAGTGATTATCACTAATGAACCTGTTAAAGTTGATGTAAACCTGGAAACTGGGGAATTTGTAATTGAAGATCAGTTCTATATAACCTCAACCTATAACGGAGCTCCACAACCAACTTATAATTTAAGTGCCACAGGAACATTTTTAAATCCGTGTGAAAAGACTATGGAAATCTTCCCAACATTTAATCAGGAAGGATTTGTCTTTAGTGGTCCGGAATTTGGAGGCCCACCATTTTTAGAAACGGTTGCTCTGGATTAAGGCCATTGGTATAAATAATTAATTAAAAACCCTTCATATTTTGGAGGGTTTTTTTTATAGGTTTTATAACATTCCTGAAGAGATTAAAGGATTTTAAAAATCGTATCTTCGCACCGCTAAAAGTTGACTATGAAAATTCCTTTCTATTATATTTTATTAACGCTGCCAATTTTAATTCAGGCTCAGGGTGGTCCGTTGACCCTTAACTCGCCGGAGGGCGGGGCGGTGTCATTTTTAACGCAAAATGGCAACTATGCTGATTTGGATGCAGAGGGATCTGAATATTTTGACGAAACCTTTAGGATGGGTGAAGTAACCATAAGGGATAAGGTGGAATTACGTGGGAAAATGCGCTTCAATGCTTTTAGAAATGAAATTCAGGTACTACAACAGGGGGATGAATCATTTCCATTACTCAAGAGATCGTATATTAAAGCTGCCATCGGGAAAAAAGTATTTGGCATATATCTTTATGAAGATGCCAAAGGCAACAACAGATCCAGTTATTTTAATCCCTTAAATGAAGGCAATACGGTATTGTTGTACAAACCGGAGATAAAATTAAAAAAAGGCCGGGTTCCTGCTACTTCCTATGACAGGAAGGTCCCACCCACATTTATTGATGTTAGTACCTATTATATCAAAAAAGGAGATAAAATTGCGAAGAGGATCAGGCTTAAAAAAACAGATATTCTAGCCATTTTATCCGATAAAAAAAATGAGATACAGGCCTATATCAAAAGTGAAAACCTAAGTCTTAAAAAAGAGGACGATCTGATTAAATTAATGGACTATTACAATTCCATTTAGGGCTTTGCCTGCAAAAATTATACTTCCCATTTCTTCTTTATAGAACGCTGAATTCAAAAATTTCAGATTGAGAACTATTTCCCTGACTATCCCTGCTGATGACACGCCAATAATAGACTCCGGCAGCAATAGTAGCGTCAATAAATGAATCTGAGGTTGTACCCAATAAATTTGACGGATCACTGTCTGTGCCAAAGAGCACTTCATATTCGATGATGTCATTGTCTACATCGCTGCCGGTCCATTCTAATTGAACAGTTCCCGAATTGTCTATGGCAGCACCACGACCCGGATTAACGGCTTCTGCCGGAAAGGGAGCATAATTTTCAACTCCCGGGCCTTGATTATAAAATTTCCAGACGCTGCTTGTGGCTGTTTCATTGGTGCCGTTGGCTTTGGAGATTACAAACCATTCATAAGGAACCCCTCGTTCCAGGGTTATTTCAGCCGAGTTGGTATTGGAATTGCTCTTCGAACTGCTGTTTGAGTTTAGATTTCTAAGGTTAACTTCGTAGCTATCCGTATTTTGTGAAGCGTTCCACTCAAAAGTCACCTTGCTTTGAGTCCCGTTTAATACCACACCCTCATTGCATTCTGTATTGTTGTCCGGAAATACCAGAGTCGCAGCCAATGGTGATGGCACCGGATCCGGATCCGGAACGGGATCGGAGTTACTGTCTCCACCTCCACAGGCGGAAATTAAAAAAACGGCTAGCATGAAAATTCCAAAGTTTAATTTCATCGCCTTATAATTTTATAATTCAACAAAGATTTTTTTGTTTTAACATTTAAAAGGTAAATACCTTTTGACAGGCTATCTACATTAAATTTCACCACATTCCCGGAAACACCATAAGTCTTGGTGAAAATTTTAGCGCCATCTATGGAAAACAATGATAATTCAACTTCATCTAAATTGCTGTTCCCCAGATATACATTTAATTCGCCATTTGATATTGGATTCGGGTAAATAAATAATTCATTGTTGAGTACAATGGTCTCTTCATAAATACCCTGGCAATCCTTATCGGTTTTTACACTTAGAACATTTTCAACCTCTAATAGGGGCAATGTTATTTCACTTTCTGAAGTCCTGTATTCCTTGCCATTTAAGTTTATGATATAATTTTTTCCACCAAATAAACCAAGGGTCACCTTGTTGGTTGCTGAACTAACCTTGGAGGTTACAGCAAGCGCATCAGGTTCCGCGATAGTAATATCATAACATAATTCGTAACCACTTTCGCCTTCAACCGAAATACAAACACGATAGTCACCTGCTAATAGCTCCGAAAAGGTAGCGGTATCTGAAAAACTGCTGTCCAGGCTGGTGCCATTTCCACTAAGTGTGGCCGTATAATTCAAATTGGCCTGAGCCTCAATAGTAATACTTCCATCGTTGCTGGAACTGCAGGATTCCCCTATTGTGCGTATTTGAAAGTTAGTAGCAGCGAGTGAAAATACTGTGCATCCGGTGACATCAACTACATCATTCAGGGGCGTATCCGGGCAAAGGTCTGTTCCATTGGGAACTCCGTCATTGTCCGCATCATTGTCACAAACATCCCCTATGCCGTCATTATCAGCATCAGCCTGATCGGCATTAGCTGTGAGCGGACAATTGTCTTCCGCATCCGGAACCCCGTCATTATCATCATCAATATCACAGGCATCACCTTCACCATCATTGTCCGTGTCCAATTGATCTGCATTCGCAATTAATGGACAGTTGTCATTTATATCTAAAATACCATCATTGTCGTCGTCGTCGTCGTCCTGGATTCCTGTTACTACTAAATCGTCAATTACAACACCTTCCTGGTTTAAACTTTGATCCGTTATTAATCCTATTCTGAATACTACATTTTGTTCCCTGGTAAGATCAGTTTCTCCCATAGCTGCATTGAGAACAAAATCGTAGGCATATTCGGTCATCTCAGAATTTGTATCTGTCCATTGGGCGCCAGGACAATTCTGGCAATCATCCTCCTCTCCTGATGAGGCGTTGGTCCTGTCGCTGGTATACCAATTTGGTTTACTGTCTATACTGCCCAGGACGGTCCATGAAATACCATTATCAAGGGAATATTCCACATAAACAATATCATAGTTTGGTTCCAGATCATAGGCCATATTAAACTTAAGTACGGGGGCCAAAATAGAGGATAACTCATAGCAGTTGCTAACCAGGTATGACGAAATTTCATCCGGGTACCTGCCGTCTAAATTAGTCGCATATACTTGTTCACCTGAGGCTGCCTGGTTGAGGACATTACCGGAGGGTATGCCTTTTTCCCAAATGCTTGCGCCTCCTGTCTGGTTATAGGTGACCAGGGATTCTTCCGGAGTTTCAAAAGTGTTTACCACATCGCCTATACCAAAGTCATTCACGTAAAATGTACTTGAAGCGCTGTTGTTATCATCATAGGTGTCATTCATAATAGTAACAGTAGCCTCCAGCACAGAAGCACCAATATTATCTATGTTTTGAGAGGGCAGGGGTATGGAAACAGTTTCTTCGCTGAGGATTGTACTGCTGTTCCATGTAAAATTTTGTGTGGAGCCGCCATTGATGGAATAGGTAACGTCTACTTCAGCAATGGGATTAAGACCTTTATTCTGAACAATAATTTCCGGAAAGATCTCGCCGCAAAGTACTTCTCCCGGATTTGGGCTCAGCGATACCAATTTCAGGTCGTTATCAGGGAGTATCACATCTATGGGGGATTGCCAGACACCTCTTCCATAGGTGCTCGCTACAATTACTTCATCATCAAGACTAATTTCCAGATCACTAATGGCTGTACTGGGCAGGTTGGTAAAATAATCCTCCCATTCGGTAAGCGTGTCATCCAGGCGATAAACGCCAGTACTGGTGCCTACAAATATTGGATTGTTGGCATCTCGTCCCTGATGTGCGATGGAGAAAAATGCCTGGTCTGTAGAAATGT
>Ga0316195_10000061_pt1 | contig 31004 bp, 31 predicted proteins | sample Phised1_MG_FD_204937 | JGI IMG/M metagenome (GOLD analysis project Ga0316195, IMG submission 204937) | Coastal sediment microbial communities from Maine, United States - Phippsburg sediment 1 | ecosystem: Environmental > Aquatic > Marine > Coastal > Sediment | place: USA: Maine | collected...
GGCGGGTCGAATCACTCAGCAGTATTTCGTGGTCGCCGACCTGAATCAGGATTGGCGGCAGCTCGGACGCATCTGCCATAACCGGCGACACCAACGGATAACGGATTTGTTCCTCGTCGCAAAACCGGCTCACCACAACCGGCAGGTATTCCGACTTGAACCAGGGATCAAACTTCGATCGTGTACTGTGCGACTCGCCATCACCCGCCAGGTCGAGCCATGGCGACATTAGAAAACATGCCGCCGGCAACGGCTCACCGGCATCGCGCAGCGAGAGCAAGGTCGCCATCGTCAGATTGCCGCCAGCCGAATCACCACCAATCGCAATATCTTGCGGGCTCGCACCGCCCCGAAGCAGGGCACGCCAGACACGCAGTGAATCTTCCAGCGCGGCTGGAAAGCGATTTTCCGGGGCCAGGCGATACTCAGGAAGAATCGCGCGCATGCCCGCGGCACGCGCGATAAAGCTGACCAGTCGGCGGTGTGTCGACGGACTGCCCATCATGTAGGCGCCGCCGTGAAGGTAATAGATCAGCGGTGCGTCTTCGCAGCCCGCGGGGACGTGCAAGTCGCAGTTGATACCGTCGATGTTTTCCTTGCGCACGGTCACTCCGCGTGCCGGAGGTAGCGCGCCGGCTCGCATCTCAAAGCCCCTGCGCAGGTCGTGCACACTCCGATAAGGGTTCACGTTCTTCATGTATTGCTTTGAAATCTGCCGGATGATGAATGAACGGATGCTTGCCATGTCAGCTTTCGTCCTTGCCAGCCGCTGCCGCCGCGTCCTGCATGCGTCGGTTCAACAAGGGAACGACCCACGGAAAGAATCGCTTCACATAGTGAATTCGACGCGCATGTTTGTCGGGAAAAACATGTAAGCGGTTGCTTCGCACACCCTTGATGATTTGCGTGACAACATCGGAAGGTTCCGAAATAAGGTATTCCGGCACGCGCTGCTGTTCCTGATAACCGTACTGCGCGGAGTCAAGGATCGCAGTCCGGCTGAAACAGGGATAGACATTGGTCACCCCGACGCCCGTATCGACAAGATCGACCGCCAGCGCCTCGCCAAATCCGCGCAGCCCGAATTTTGATGCGCAGTACGATGTCATTCCATATGATCCAACCCACCCCGCGAGGGATGAAATGTTCACGATGTGACCGCTGCCGCGTTCAATCATTCCCGGCACGAACAGATTGCACAATCGCATCGGTGCCAGCAGATTTATTTGCATCAGCGTTTCCAGGCGCTCGCGCGGAACATGATCGATCCTGCCGGCAAACCCGATTCCGGCGTTGTTGACAAGAATGTCAGGCAATATTCCGCGGGCCGTGCAGGCGCCGGCGATGACACCACAGCCTTCGGCGGTCGCCAGGTCGGCCGTCAACGACGCGAGCATCGCATCTCCGGCTATCTCTCTCGACCGCTGAAGCGCCTCTTCATTGACGTCGGTGATGACCAGCATGCAGCCTGCGTCCCGAAACTGACGCGTCATGTGCTGGCCAAACCCGCCGCCGGCTCCGGTAATGAGGACCGTTTTTTCGCTTAGCTCTGTCATCGCGGTAGCATAGCAGGCAAGCGATCAGGACTTTCGATTCGGTAATACAAAAACATGCACGAAAAAACAGACATCCGCTGGCTCGCCATTGGCGCTATTGGGGGGTTGATCATAGCGGGTTACGGAATATTGCGGCAGACCGCAGGCGGAGACAATCTGCCGGACAGCGCCATCGCCAGCGTCAACGGCACGCTGATCAGCCTGGATGGCCTGGAGCGCTCGATGGCAAGATTCATGCCGCCGGAGTTACTCGCCGATCCCGCGGAGAGAACCCGGATGCTGGAACGCATGATCGATGACGAGTTACTGGTTCAGCGTGGCGTGGAACTCGGAATGACGGAGTCCGACACCGAGGTGCGCGCCGCCATTGTGAATTCGCTGGTCGCATCGATCACCGCGGAAGCGGACTCGGCCAGTCCGAGCGATGACGAGCTCAACAGGTACCTCGAGGAAAACGCCGAGCGATTCAGTTACACATCGCGAATTCACGTCGAGGCCTGGGAAACCGACGATGAATCCCGTGCCCAGGAAACCGTGGCTGCACTTAGAGCCGGTGCAGCTGTAGCGGACACAGATGACCTCCGGGTAATGCCCGACCTGCCGCCTGGCTTGCTGCCGGCCGAGATACTGCGCGACTACATTGGCCCGGCCATAACGGCGGCAGCGGCCGACATGCCTGAAAATTCCAGCGCAGTTTTTGCCCGTCGCGGTCGTTGGCTCGTCATCCGGGTTGTCGCCAGGGAGAGAGCTGCTGTTAGCGACCTTGGTACAATTCGTAATCGCGTGCTGCTCGACTACCGCCGAAACCTGGCGGATGAAATGCTGCGAAGTTACATAGATAACTTGCGGCAACGTGCAGATATTGCGGTATCGCAACCGTGATGCGACTGGTTCTGACTTGCGCTTTGATGTGTGCGGCCATTATTACCGCGCAGGAGAGCAACGCGCATACGCGCAGTGAGAGCTATTCGCACTGGTATCTGTCAAAAGACGGTATCAGTGGAACGGTTACTGTCCCGTTGCGGGAAGTCATGCTGCTATACCAGGGTGGCGATGCGACGGAAACACCGCGCACCCTGTTTCATAACCACCTCGTATCACATGTCTCTGCCTCTGCGGGCGAGTCCGATTGCCAACTGACTTCGAGCAATAATCTACAGGCAGCAACGGGATTTATCAGCGTCGAACTCGCGTTCAGCTGTCCGAATGCGGCAGCGGATTCGATTCAATATCGTGCGCTGTTCGACGCAGCGCCCGCGCACGTGCACTACGCCAAACTTCATCGCGACGGAAAGCTGCTCGATGAGGTGCTAATTACGGACGCGAACGACACCTGGAGGTTTGGCTCTCTGGAAGCCGCCGGGACCTATACGTTCGGCTCATTTCTGACGATTGGTGTTGGTCACATAGCTGGCGGCCTCGATCACATCGCTTTTCTTGTCGGTCTGCTGCTGGTTGCGGGTTCGATCGGACGCAGCATTATTGCTGTTACAGGGTTCACGCTGGGACATTCAGTCAGCCTGGCGGCCGCCGTGCTTGGCTATGTACATGCGGACGGCCAGCTGGTCGAAGCCTTTATCGGCTTTACCGTGGCGTTGGTTGCGATCGAGTATTTCGTCCTGCGTCGCTCGGACGTTAATCGCTTTGCTTTCGCGTGCCTCGCTCTCAGCTGGTTGACCGGAATTCTCGCCGTTCAAATGGGCTTCCTGGAATCACGGGCGATGTTTGCATTCACTGGTTTTGGTGTGTTTGCCGCGTGCTACCTGCTGGCATCCCGAGCGCCCGGCATGCGCGATCAACGGGCAACGGTTCTTCTCTTTATTGCCACCTGTTGCTTCGGGCTCGTGCACGGATTTGGCTTTGCGGGATTTCTGATGGAAACGGGCCTGTTAGGGACCAGCCTGCTGATCCCTCTGCTCGGATTCAACCTCGGTGTTGAGATCGGCCAGCTACTGCTGGTTGCGGTGGCGCTGATTGGCGGGGCGTTGCTCGGCAGACGCACTCCCCGAGCGCTTCCGCAAATTACTGCCGCTGCGCTTTGCGGCATCGGCATATACTGGTTTGTCTCAAGAGCACTGGTTTGATGCGAGAAGTACTGCGCACGCCGGACGAAAGGTTCACTAATTTACCGGACTTCGATTTTCCGGCCAGATACATCGAAATTGATGGCATGCGCGTGCATTACATCGATGAGGGCCCGGAGAAGGCGGAGCCGGTCCTGCTGCTGCACGGCGAGCCCAGCTGGAGTTATCTTTACCGCCACATGATTCCACCGCTGGCCGCTGCCAACCTGAGAGCAATTGCACCGGACCTTCCCGGATTCGGCAAATCAGACAAGCCGGCTCGACGCACGGACTACACCTATGCCGGGCACGTCACGTGGATGCGACAGTTTATAGAGGCTCTCGACCTCCAGCGAATAACGCTGGTCTGCCAGGACTGGGGCTCACTGATCGGCTTGCGGGTCGCCGCCCAAAATCCGGACCGATTTTCGCGCATCCTGCTGGCGAACGGCGGGCTGCCCGACGGCAGTCAGCAAATGCCCCGCGCATTTCGGATCTGGCGGGCGTTTGCCAGGTGGAGTCCCTGGTTCCCGATTGGCAGGATTATACAGTCCGGCACGGTGAGCAAACTGGCGGACGACGTAGTGGCGGCCTACGATGCGCCATTCCCGTCACGTCGCTTCAAGGCTGGCGCTCGCCAGTTTCCACGCCTGGTACCGACGTCACCCGACGATCCCGCGGCTGCCGCAAACAGGGAGGCATGGAAGTCGCTTGCGTCCTGGAGCAAGCCCTTTCTCACGGCCTTCAGTAATCGTGACCCGGTCACGCGTGGCGCCGACAAGGTGTTCGTCAAGCACGTACCCGGCGCCAGCACACAGGCGCACACAACGATCAGAAATGCCGGGCATTTTTTGCAGGAAGACAAAGGACCCGAACTGGCGCAAATTGCTGTCGAATTCGTGCGCGCAAACCCGCTTTAAATCAGCGTCGGCAGGACAACTGTCCGTTCATCATCGAAATTCGGGCGGACCGCGGAACCCGGCTAACGTTCCAGGTATTGCAGTTTGTCCTGCACCTCGCGCCACTCGTCGGAATCAGCCGGCGGATCCTTCATCTCGGTGATCACCGGCCATAGCTGCGCAAGCTCGGCATTCAGCTCGAGGAATTTTTCCTGTCCCGCCGGCAGCTCATCTTCCGAGTAGATGGCCTCGACCGGACACTCCGGCTCACACAGCGTGCAATCGATGCATTCGTCAGGGTCGATGACCAGGAAATTGGGGCCTTCGTGAAAGCAATCCACCGGGCACACTTCGACACAATCTGTCAGTTTGCACTTGATGCAGCTTTCGGTAACGACGAATGTCATTGTAAGGTCCTCAAAATTAGCGGCGGTTGCTGGTTGCGTCAAACGGAGCGTAACGCTATTCGAACTCGCGACCCAGATCAACCCTCTCCCGGGCTACCCGTTTCTATAAAAGCCTTGAGCCGGGTCATCTGTTCGACGAGAACCCCGTCGACCGGCCCGGCCACCGTGTCGAGCCCTCCCGGCATGTAGCCGCCAACGGCATATTGCAAAGTGACCACTGTTCCTGTTTCGGCATCGTCGAATTCCCAGGTCATATTACCGGCGACCCCCATCAATCCGAGTGGCCCGAGGCCGCCGGTGAAACGCAGCATGACACCCGGATTGACAAAACTGACAACGAGATGCACGAGGCCCGCGCCGTCACCGAGGGTTTCGCAGAAACAACCTTGCACCCGAGCATCTATCTTCAGGTTGCCCGCATCGCCAGACACCGTGTGGTCACTGTTCCACCATTTGTCGATTTGCGTGACGGCAACATCGTAGACAGCAACTCGATCCATCTCGATCAGGACCTGGTGACGAATTGTGAAGCCATTCCTGTCGACGTCAATCACGTCCGCGGAAGCGACCCCGGAGACGCACGCCGCGAGAAGCGTACTGACGACCCTGAAACAAAGCCTGTCCTGCACGATTGCTGATCCGTGTGACCGATCGGGCCTCAAGCTTACCCCAATCGACGGGAAATTTAGTTCAAAATGGCGGCATCGGAAGCAACGACTGCAGCAGGTACAGTGCAGCAATGATCGCAATACCAAAGTAACATCGCCTGAAGACTTTCATTTTGTATGCCGAACCTCGTTATCGGGATGGCTTACAGTTTCAGCGCTGTTGACTGAACATAAGCTGAAGCAGTTTCCTTAATTTAACCCTTTGTTTTAAAAAATTTTTTAGGAATCGATATCTCCCCTGACAGCTGGCAGATCGTTTTCGAAAGCAGCCTCACCGGGGAATGCTCGGATCGCAGCCTGGTATTGCATTCGCTCGCTATTCCCTACGAAATTCTGCAGGACGGTCCGCGTTCGATGCTGGCGGTGCCGGCGGAATTCGCCGAGAAGGCCCGCTACGAGCTGTGGCAGTACGAAACAGAGAATCGGAAAACGGTGCGGCGTGAAAAGCGCGTTATCCCGGTCTACCAGGAGGCGATCTGGGGCGTAACCGGCTATGTCGTGACCATCTCGCTGGTTGGCGTAATGGCCGGTTACGCGTTCTTCAATCAGAACTGGTTTGCGGCAGGGCGAATCGATGGCGCGCTCATCCGCGGCGGCGAGTGGTGGCGAACCGTTACCGCTCTCACGCTGCACTCGGGGCTGCCACATTTCGTCGGCAACCTGGGATTTGGCGCATTTTTTGGAATGATGGCGGGCCGCGTACTCGGCTCTGGCGTCACCTGGCTGGCCGTTGTCCTTGCGGCCAGCATGGCCAACCTGCTCAATACGCTCCTGTTGGCGTCGTCACACAAGTCGATAGGCGCATCGACAGCCGTTTTTGCCGCTCTCGGGCTGGTCGCGGGATTCGTCTGGCGAGCCAAGCTGTTCGCCCAGGACCGCTGGGCATACAGGGTCGGACCGATTGTGGGCGGGATAGCCTTGCTGGCGTTTACCGGCACCGGTTCGCCAGACTCAAATACCGATGTCGGCGCGCACTTGATGGGCTTCCTCTGCGGATTTGTTTTTGGAACCGGTCTGACCCTGATGTATCACTACCTGTCAGACCGCCGCGTGCAGAAAATATCCGGCGCCAGCGCCGCGGCTATAGTGATTGTTGCGTGGGCGGCGGCCCTCGGAGTCTGGGACTGAGCCGGGCGCAGGTTGTAGAATCCGCAAAACACAAACAAGCGTGGGGCATTTTTTGAGTTGAGGCATTTCCTTCTTTTTCTGCTGTCGATCGGGCTTTTGCTGTGCCTGTTTATGTGGTTGCGCTACGGGGGTGGCGAGCCCTACGAAGACCTGTCGACCGCACCGTTACTCGGCGAAGACTCTCTTGAGGAGGTCCTGCGCTACGCCGAGCCGATCGGAAATGTAGCGGTAAGCCCGGAGGGGCGAATCTTTTTTACGGTTCACCCGGAATCGCGTCCGACCGGAAACAAACTGCTCGAATGGGAGAATGGTGCCGCGGTGCCTTATCCAAACGGCACGGTCCAACCACACCTTTTCGACACCGTACTGGGTGTCGTCATTGACCGGCAGAATCTGCTCTGGACGATCGACAATGGCAATCACGGATTTGGTGTCGCCCGGCTGCTGGCTTTCGACCTGGCGACCGGCGAATTAGCGCACGATCATGAATTTCGACCGGAAATAGCGCCAGCGGGATCCTTCCTGCAGGACCTGCAGGTCAGCGCAGACGGGCAAACCGTTTTTGTCGCCGATGCAAGCGTCTGGCGCAAGAACCCGGGCATCATCGTCTACGACGTCGCGACCCGTTCAGCCCGCCGCGTGCTGGATTCGCACCCCTCGGTATCCGCGCAGAATTATCTGATCAGGAATACTGTAAAGGATATGAGTTTTGCCGGCGGGATAGTTACGCTGAAGACCGGTGTCGACGGCATTGCACTCGATGCAGACAACGAATGGCTTTATTACGCCGCGATCAACAACAGTGACCTCTATCGGGTGCGTGTGCGCGATCTCGTCAATCCGGTATTGCCGGACCGGGAACTGGGGTCGCGGGTTGAGAAATTCAGCCGCAAACCGCTGAGCGACGGCCTGAGCATCGATCTGGCGGGCAACGTCTATATTACCGATGTCGAGCACGGCTCGGTCTTCGTCGCCGGGCAGGACCGCCGCCTTGCCACTCTCATCCACTCCCGGCGAATTCGTTGGGCCGACGCTCTTTCATTCGGCCCCGATGGCTGGCTATACCTGGCCGACAGCGCCATACCGGAGCAGGTGCTGCGGACGCGAGAATACATTTCCACGAAGGGACCGTATTTCATTTTTCGCTTTAAGCCGGGAACGCCTGGCGTGCCCGGTCAATAGCTACCCATCGGCCAATCAGCCAGGACTTACGCATGCGGGTGATCATCCTGTACACGACCGTTGTCCTCATCTGGGGATCGACCTGGTCCGCGATCCCTTTTCAGCTGGGCGTCGTCGCCGAGGAAGTTTCTGTAGCGTACCGCTTCGCACTGGGTTCACTGGCGTTGTTCATCTACGCGGCCTTGTCGGGGCGGCAAATCCTGATTCCGTTAAAGCAGTACGGTACGGTCATCGTCATGGGCACGCTGATGTTCTCCGCGAACTACCTTTTCACCTATTACTCTATTAACTACGTAACCTCCGGGCTGGTTGCGGTGCTGTTCAGCTTTATCGTTGTTTCAAACGCGATTCTGGAGCAACTTTTCTTCGGCCGGAAACTCGAGCGGCGATTGATCCTGGCATCGGCATGCGGCGTCGCGGGCATCACGTGCATGTTCTGGCCCGAAGTCACGTCGTTCGATCTCGCCGACCGTTCACTCTACGGAGTTGCGCTGGCCGCAATCGCGGTTTTGTTTGCATCGCTCGGTAATATGGCCGCGATCGTAAATACTGGCAGGCAACTACCGGTGCTGGTTGTCAACGCGCACGGCATGGCCTGGGGCGCACTGATGTCGACGCTGGTCGCGCTTGCTCTGGGCCGCGAATTCACATTCCTCGCAGAGCCAGGCTACATTTTATCCCTGGCTTACCTGGCGATATTCGGCTCTGCGGTTGCGTTCGGCTGCTACCTGGCATTGCTCAGGCAAATCGGGTCTGCACGCGCAGCCTATACTTCAGTATTATTCCCGATCGTTGCGCTGCTGATATCGACTTTTGTCGAAGGCTACAAATGGTCGCCCATGGCAGTGACCGGAATTGTTTTTATTGTTGCGGGCAACTGGCTTGCACTAACTCGAATAAAGAGGAACTGATAAATGGATGAAGCGGGAATAGCCAATATCACAGGTTTCGACTGGACTGTAATTATTGATACGGCAAAAACAACAGGCACCGAATTTGGTCTGCAATTGCTGGCGGCGTTGGCAATATTTTATGTCGGCAGAATTGTCGCGCGCATGCTGCAGTCAGGTCTCCGCAAATTGCTTGTGTCTCAGCAAGTCGAAAAGATTCTGGAAACTTTTGTTTGCAACCTGGCCTACTGGACCATCATGCTGTTCGTGATAATTGCAGCGATTAACCAGGTCGGCGTGCAAACCACCTCGCTGATAGCGGTGATGGGCGCAGCCGGCCTTGCGGTAGGACTCGCGCTGCAGGGATCACTTTCGAATTTCGCGTCTGGCGTACTGATCGTCGTCTTCAGGCCGTATCGGGTCGGAGACTGGGTCGAGGCCGCTGGTATTGCGGGTTCGGTGGAGCAGGTGCAAATTCTCACGACGATCCTGAAAACCGGCGATAACAAGCAGATCATCGTGCCAAACAGCCAGATCATGGGAAGCATCATTACGAACTACTCCGCTAACGAAACGCGGCGAGTCGATATGGTCGTGGGCGTCAGCTACTCTGACGATCTTGACAAGGTACGCAAGACGCTGCAGGAGGTAATTGCCGCCGATGAACGCGTCCTGAACGATCCTGCCTGCACGATTGCCGTATCAGAACTGGCGGATTCCAGCGTTAATTTCGTGGTACGGCCGTGGGTGAATACCGCGGACTACTGGGCCGCAAAGTTCGACCTGACTGAAGCAATCAAAAAACGATTCGACAAGGAAGGCATTTCCATTCCGTTTCCGCAAAGGGACGTGAATGTTTACAACCGCGACTAGGCACGACGTATCTTGCGAAAATGCCGCGCTTGTCGCGGCATTTTTTTCAATCCGCCACGTCAGGTTCTATGAAACACCACCGCAGTCCCGGCAATTCCTCTTTCAGTTTGCGCTCCAGGTCATTGATATTGGTGACAGCCGATTCGATGCTGATGCCCGGGTTCAGTCTCACCTTGGCGGCAAGTAATGTATCCGGCCCAAACTGCATGGTTATTACGTTAAAAATTTCTTCAATGTCTTCATCGTGGCGAATGATCGCATCGATTTTCTCCTGAATAGCCGGGTCGGCGGACCGCCCGACCAACAGCGATTGCACGCGCATCGTCAGAAACACAGAGATTACGATTAGAATGGCGCCGATACATATGGACCCGATAGCGTCAAACACGGCATTCCCGGTATAGGCCGCAAGGGACACGAATACGAGCGCCAATGCGAGTCCGAGTAATGCCGCGACATCTTCACCCAGGACGACGACCAACTCGGAATTTCGCGTATGTTTCAGCCACATTCGAAACGGGCGCTCACCGCGGATAAGGTTGATCTCCCGCAGGCAGCCGGCCAGCGAAAATGACTCAAGGACAATTGCGACGAGCAGTATGCCAATCGCGACCCAGACCTGTGACAGGGGCTCCGGGTGCTGGAACTTGTGAATCCCCTCGTAGATTGAAAAGAGTCCGCCCAGGCTGAAGAGCATCAATGCGACGACAAAGCTCCAGAAATAGCTAAGCTTGCCGTAGCCAAGCGGGTGCTCCTGATCGGCGGGCTTTGCCGATTGCCTCAGCCCGAGGAACAGCAACACCTGGTTGCAGGTATCGGCATAGGAATGAATCGCCTCGGCGAGCATGCTCCCCGAACCGGTTACCCAAGCGGCCCAGGTTTTGGCCAGCGCTATACCGCCGTTCGCCAGGAAAGCATAGAGGATTGCGCGGGCGGTCCCGCCGTGCGATTTACTGGCCATATTGGATTAGCAGATTGGTCAACCGAACCGTAAGTGCCACGTTATTATTAGTTGGTCTGGTCAGGATATTGCCATGATTAACGAGAAAAAGACGGTCGCAGCGATTTTCTTTGCCCTAAACGTCGCCGCCTGCTCGTCACATCCCGAACCGATTATCGATATGAAAGGCGTCGACCCTGTCGCCATGCGGGCCGACCGGGACGAATGTGAAGCCTACGCGGAGCAGGTCATTGTTGCAGCAGGAACCGCCCGCGGTGCTGCGGCCGGCGCGGTCGTCGGCGCAGCGACCGGTGCAATCAGCGGCAACGCCGACAGTGGCGCTGGCTACGGCGCCATCTGGGGTGCGACGCGTTCGGGCGTCCAGGGAAGCAAAGAGCAGGAGCAGGTTTTCAAACGCTGCATGCGCGGCCGCGGCTACCAGGTTTTGAACTGACTCGGCCAATCGCCACGCTATTTCCTATATACTGTACACTTATACAGTGATGGGGATCCCGTATGACGGCAAAAGCGCACAAAGGCCGCGGTGCGGTCGGCAGCCGGCCCGGGCGCTTCGCGGCGAGCATTGTCGAGCGTACGGATGAGCCGGAGCCCGATTTGGCCCCGGAAACGGTGTTGCGGGCGATGCGGGCCCGAAAAATCATCAGCACGAATAATTCGCCCGATATTCCATTTGATCGGTCAATTAATCCCTACCTGGGTTGCGAACACGGCTGTGTTTACTGCTATGCGCGCCCCGGCCACAGCTACCTGGACCTGTCGCCGGGACTGGACTTCGAAACGCGCATTTTCTACAAGCCCAATGCCGCTGAACAGCTTCTGGAGGAATGGGCAAAGCCGTCCTATGACGTTCAGCCGATTGTCCTTGGCGCCAATACTGATCCGTATCAGCCCGCTGAAAAGAAGCTGGCAATCACTCGCAAGCTGCTCGAGGTATTTCTCGAACACCGACACCCGGTCCAGCTGATCACAAAGGGTGGACTGATGTCGCGTGATCTCGACCTGCTCGCTTCGCTGGCCGAGCTCAACCTCGTGTCCGTAGCTGTCAGCGTGCCAACCCTGAATGCGGGCCTTAAACGTATCCTGGAGCCTCGTGTCCCGGCCGCCAAAGTGAGACTCCGACTGATGGACGAACTGGCGCAGGTCGGCGTCCCCGTCACGCTGCTACTCGCACCGCTGATCCCGGCCGTCAACGATGCAGAAATCGAGTCAATTACCCGGCTGGCCGCTGCAAGCGGTGCCAGCCGGGCTGGATGGATCCTGCTCCGGCTGCCGAACGAGCTGAAACAGATTTTTGCTGACTGGCTGAATACACACATGCCGGATCGGGCTGCCCATGTGATGAGTCTTTTGCGAGAGGCCTCGGGCGGCAAGGATTATGACAACCGCTTCGGACATAGACAGCGAGGTCGCGGGCCTTACGCGAAAATGATTGCGGACCGCTTCGACGCGGCATGTCGGCGTTACGGGCTGTCTACCGGTCGCAGTCGCAGGCGCCTTGATTGCAGCTTGTTTCGACCCCCGGGCCAGCAGCAAATGGCTCTTGGCTTCGACTGATAATGTATAGTTACTCGTTCAAGTTTCCGTTCGCGCGCGAGAGAACTAATCGTGCGGGCAACAGTCTCAGAAAAAGCGCTGTCCATTCGTCAAACCTATGCCTATTGCAATTACCTGCAGAAAACTGACTTTCCCGATTGCTGTTGCCGTCATCTGCTGCGGCGGGATAGCGCTCGCCCAGGGAACGGCCGAACCGGAGCCTGAGGACGCGGACGAAACTATTGAGACTATTACGCTGGACGAGGCTGAGGGGCGCGACGATCTCGCCGCGAGCGATGCCGAAGAGGGCATCCCGACCGGCGAATCCGGTCCCGATGGCCTTATCCTGAAGGACGGCGGATCAAGCTATCGCCTGGTAGAAGATAGCGAAGGCGACGACTGGGTCGAGGGGCCGTCAGAACGCGAGATGCAGGCCGAGGAACTGAAGCGTCTGTTCGAGTTATACCGTGAGGCGCTCTCAAACAAGGACTACAGAGAAGCGGATACACTTGCAAAGCGCGTTGTCGAGCTTTCAATTCGTCTGAACGGACTAGACAGCCATGACTCAGCGAAGGCGATCACCAATCTTGGCATTGCCCAGCACAACAATAAAGAATACGAAGCCGCACTGAGAAACTTTCTGGCGGCGATCGACATTGTCGAACGAATCGATGACAACCTTAGCCCCGCGCTGATCAACCCACTGCAAGGGATAGCGGCATCACAGGCGGCGCTGGGGCGACCGGACCTCGCAAGGCTGTCGTATGAGCGGGCCGTGCATGTCAGTCACGTTAACGAGGGTCCGCACAACGCCGATCAGGTACCCATTCTCGAATCCATGGCAGAGTTGTACATATCCCAGGGTGATTGGGAAGAAGCGACGGACATGCAGCAACACATCTTTGCCGTTCAGTCGAGAAAGATTGATCCCCTAAGCATGGAAATTGTGCCGGTACTGGAGAAGCAGGCGCAGTGGCAGCATCGACTGCAGCGATATCACAGTGAGCGCATCACCTGGCGGCAGATGATTAACGTGATAGAGAAGCACAAGGGCAATGATAGTCTGGAACTAATCCCGCCTTTGACAAACCTCGGCAAATCCTACCTGTTTGTGACCCCGCAGGAATTCGAGTACCAACCCGATGTATCGGCGAGTTCAGGAGAATCGTTCCTGCGGCGAGCTGTGCGAATTGCCGAAGAAAACCCCGACGCGACCTGGGAAACAATAGAAGACGCGCAGCTATCGCTTGGCGACTACTACATCCTGTCCGGAAGACAGAATCGTGCGGCAGCGATCTACGAAGAAACATGGAACCTGCTGACTGAAGGGGGTGATCCGGAGAAACTGGCGGCCCGCCGCGATCATCTCGAAACCAGCAAGGAACTGCAGATCGTCTTTCCTCCCAAGTATTACAATAGCGAGCGCAGCGATGCCGAACAGGCGCCGGACAGCTTCGAAACCGGCACTATGAGTTTCGAATTCACAATTTCATCCAGCGGCAGAGTTATCAACCTGAAACACATCGAGACGCAGCCAGCCGAATTGGCTGAATTCAGCACGGTCGTTGGCCGCACTTTAAGGCGCATGGTTTACCGGCCCCGTATCGCGGACGCCATTATGGTCGATACCCCGGAAATGATTTACGTTCATGAATTCTTTTATCGCCCGGAAGACGTTCCGAAAAGCCCTGCGCCGCCCGAAGCGGAACCGCAGACGCCGGTCGAGTAAAGAGATGCCCCGCTGACGAGATGCTCCAAGGCCCTGCTTTTTCCAGGGTAATTGGCAAAGACTGGCAGGAATCACAACGGAACATGATCAGAGTTCCCTGGAGAATTTGCAGCAACGCCAGGCTGGCCGCAGTTACCGCGACCGCCTTGCTGTCATGGCACAATTTCGCGCTCGCCAAGTGCGCTGACGATTGGCTCGCCATCAGCGAAATTCGCGATGACAAGCAGGTCGAATTACGCGCAACAAATCAGTCCGCATTCCCGATCACCTACTCTGTTCGTGTCCGCGCGGACGGCTATGAGTTCAGTCCGTCGAAATCCGTGAGTCGATCGCTGAATGCCCGGCAAGCGGAACAGGTCATGGTAGCGCGGCAGCTGGCTGGGCAGTCTGAGAACGCACTGCGCATTCAATGCAACTGGACGATCGGCAACGAGGACGCGATTCATGACGACACTCACCTTTATCGGCTCCCCTACGCAGACGGAATGAGCTATCGGGTACTGCAGGGCTTTGGTTCCCGCTTCAGCCATCGTGGCACCGAGGAATTTGCTGTCGATTTCAAGATGCCCGTGGGTACGCCAGTGCACGCGGCACGCGGCGGAATCGTCGCGCGAATCGTCGCGGAAAACGACAAGGGTTGCTGGGAAGATGGATGTGGTCAGTACGCGAATTTCATCGTTGTAATGCACGCTGATGGAACCACCGGTGAGTATTACCATCTGCAACAGAACGGCGCTCTTGTTGACGTTGGCGAGCGAGTCGAAGCCGGGCAACAAATCGGCCTCTCGGGAAATACCGGCCACACCGCCCTGCCGCACCTGCATTTTGCCGTTTACCGGGCGACCAGAGGCGCGCGGTCACAATCCATTCCGGTTACTTTCCTTAGCGCGGAAGGGCTTGTGCACGAGCCACGACGCGGTCACCATTACCTTGCAGTGACCCACCAGCCAGCGGACGATTGAGCCTATGAAAATACCTGAGAAGCATTACGTGAACGGCAATACGCTTCAAGAACCATTTCCCCAGGGCCTCGAACAGGCCGTCTTTGGTATGGGCTGCTTCTGGGGAGTTGAGAGGCGCTTCTGGGAAACGCCGGGCGTATTTACGACGGCGGCAGGTTATGCCGGGGGTTCGGTTCCCGATGCCAGTTATCAACAGGTCTGCAGCGGAGAGTCCGGGCATGCAGAAGTTGTGCTGGTGGTGTTCGACCCGAAGAAAGTCAGCTACGAGGAATTGCTCGGCGTATTCTGGGAAAACCACGACCCGACGCAGGGCAATCGTCAGGGCAATGATGTCGGCAGCCAATACCGTTCAGTAATCATGACGACGTCGGACGAACAGGCAACGGCAGCGAACGCATCGAAAGTCATATTCCAGGATCGGCTCAGCGCCGCCGGTTACGGCGCTATCACTACGCAGATTCTGCCGCTCGACAAGTTCTGGTACGGCGAAGATTATCACCAGCAGTACCTGGCGAAGAACCCGGGCGGTTACTGCGGGCTCGCCGGCACGGGCGTGTCATGCCCGGTGGGGATCACGACCGCAGCCTGAATAAACGGATATTGACCGTTACGTCGACAAGACCGACAAACGAGTTGGCGCAAAAAGCCCGGACGATTCGCGGATCGGCAAGCCGTTGCCGTGGTGCCTTTTCCCCGGCTGCGGCTATCGACAGGGTCCGGGCTGACCGTTCGCCGTCCCGGTTTTTCAGAGGCGACTGGCTCGACACCCTGTAGTATCCTGCCGGTTCCCCAAAAAGAGCGAATTAATCTTGGCCAATAGTACTCAAAAACCGTCCCGTCCCAGCCGTGAACAGGCAGAACAGGCCGTGGAGACGCTGCTCATGTGGGCCGGCGAGGATCCCCGCCGTGAGGGCCTCATCGACACTCCAAGGCGGGTCGCCGCCGCGTACGAAGACTGGTTCAGCGGCTATGCCGAAGACCCGGTTACATTCCTGGAACGCACGTTCGAGGAAGTGGAAGGCTATGACGAAATGATTGTCCTTCGTGACATCAGTTTCGAGTCGCATTGCGAGCATCACATGGCGCCAATCATTGGTGTCGCGCATGTCGGCTATCTGCCCAGCAATAAGGTCGTCGGCATCAGCAAGCTGGCAAGAGTCGTCGACGCATTCGCCCGACGCTTCCAAGTCCAGGAGAAAATGACGGCGCAAATCGCGCATTGCATTAAGGACGTATTGAAACCGCGCGGTGTTGGCGTCGTAATCGATGCGTCGCACCAATGCATGACAACCCGCGGCGTTCACAAGGCCGGGGTATCAATGCTTACCAGTCAGATGCTGGGCGCCTTTCGCAAAGACGCCCGGACACGCTCCGAGTTCCTGCGCATGATCGGGAAAGATATTTAGTTCGATGAGTTTATTGCGTCGCGGGACCAGCGTCGTATTGAGTCTATTCGTCGCGCTTCTTTTCTATCTGTTCTTCTGGCCGGTGCCGGTCGATCCTGTAGCGTGGGATGCCCCGCTAGACGCGGGTCTTGTAGATCCTTTCGGACCCGACAACCGTTTACAGAAGGCGCACCTGATCAATCTTGATAATCACGCGGGACCCGAAGACGTGGCGCCGGGCCCTGATGGACTGATTTACACCGGAACGAACGACGGCTTTATCATCCGTTTTGACCGGACTGGGCGCAACCTCGAGGTTTTCGCTGCTACCGGCGGGCGGCCGCTCGGTCTCGAATTTGATGCCGACGGCAACCTGCTGATTGCCAATGCAGAACTTGGTCTGCAGCGCGTATCGTCCGCTGGCCGCGTTGAAACCCTTGCCAATAGCCATGGCGGTCGGCCAATTCTCAATACCAACGACGTTGCCGTAGCTGCCGATGGCACGATATTTTTTTCCAGCGCCAGTTCCAGGTTCGGCGCAAAGGAATCCGGTGGCGCCTACAATGCGAGCCTGCTCGACCTGATGGAGCACGGTGGCCATGGTCAGGTATTCCGTTACCTCCCGGATTCGGGGCAAATCGACGTCATCGCCAGGCAGTTGAATTACGCGAACGGCGTGGCAATCAGCGACGATCAGCAATTTCTGATGGTCGTTGAAACCGGAAATTACCGCGTGCTGCGTCTCTGGCTCGCCGGACCAAAAGCCGGGCAGAAAGAGATCGTGATCGACAATCTCCCGGGATTTCCGGACAACATAAACAATGGACTTAACGGCCGGTTCTGGATTGGCTTGGTGGCGCCTCGCAACAAGCTGCTCGATGACATGTCTGGCACACCGTGGCTCCGCAAAATGGTGCAACGCCTGCCCGCCTTCTTTCGCCCCAAGGCGACGCCCTCCTCCCATGTCATAGCGATCAATGCGGCAGGTGAAGTCTTGATGAATCTGCAGGACCCGGACGCGCGCATAGCGGCACTCACGGGTGCCTCTGAGACTCGTGATTCAATCTGGCTATCCAGCCTGTTCGGTAATTATGCCGCACGCCTGGACAAGATCGCGCTCGGTAATCCCTAGACTTTGTTGCCGCCATGCCGCCGGCGCCTGAATTAGGGTCAATGCATTGACTTACCTGCGCCTCTCTCCAATGATTTGCCGATGAAAAAATATGCGCGGCAAATTGTCGGACTCGTGCTTGGCTGCATTGTCGTTGCTTTCCTTCTGCCGTCACGAGTTCGTGTCGAACGTGAAGCCCTCATCGAGGCACACATGGCAACCGTTTTCGTTCTGCTAAACGACTTTCATCGTATCCAGCTCTGGTCTCCGCCGACGGAGGATGACCCAAACGCAAGAATCGAGCTGAGCGGGCCGGTACGCGGCACCGGCGCCACGCTGCAGTGGGATGGTCAGATAATTGGCAGTGGCCGGCAAACGATTACTGAGAGCGATCCCTGGCACCGGGTAGTCAGCCGCATAACGCTGGGCAACGGCACTGAAGCGACCAGTACGCTGGCGCTTGAAGAAGAAGGTAGCGCGACCCGGGTTACCTGGACTTACGAGCGCGACTTCGGAATGAATCTTGCCGGACGATTTTTTGGCGTGTTGCTGGATCGCATCCACGGACCGCGGCTGGAACGTGATATCGCCAGACTCACCGACCTTGCGGAAGGCCTGCCGCGCGCCGACTTCAGCGATCTTGAAGTCGAGTACATCGTCGTCGAAGCAGCTGATATCGCTTACCTGACCACAACCAGCCAGCCAGACGCGGCAGCAATGTCGACCGCAATGCGTGAATCATTTTTCGATATTCTCAGTTTTATTGACCGGCACCACTTATCGGAGGCGGGTGCGCCGTTGTCAATCACACGCGCTTTTTCCGGATCAGAACTCGTTTTCGATGCGGCAATTCCCGTGCGTGGCGTTAGCGCCGAGACCGCGCGCAGCGCGGAGTCGGTGAAAACAGGCAGGACCTACGAAGGTATGGTCATCCGGGTACGGCACACAGGTTCTTACGCAAGCCTGGGGCAGACTCATGACAAAATAGCCGCCTATCTCGCGGCGATGGGCATCAAGCGAAACGGCGACGCCTGGGAATCGTATGTCAGCGACCCGGGTCGCAGCGACGAATCAGGACTCCTGACATACGTGTATTACCCGATCCGATAGCGGAATCAGGAATTGGCGGACTTGACCAGGAAAGGCGGTACGACCGGCTGATCGTCCTTGGCCAGCGGCAAAATATCCGGCAAATCTTCACCAAGCCGGATCAGGTCAACGTACAGGTCCAGCATCTTGTGCGCGCAATTGTCGGCTTCGGTAACCGACATTTTTCGCACTGTCGCACGAACCCGACCTTCGCCATTCAAAGGGTCCACGCACGTCATGAGACTACGTAAAGCCGTGAATTCCGGTCGTATCACTCGCGGCAGCTCGGCGAGCTCTATGTCAGAGAGATACGTCTCAAAGGCACTTATAAGTCTTTGTTTTATATCGCCATGGCCGGCGAGCACCGACAGCGCGGCGTAAAAACGATCGATGTGGTTGGACATGTCCACTCCATCATTATTATTTTTAGATTACCGCTATGTTCCTCTCATTGCGGCTTCGTACGCCGAGGGCTTCGGCTACCTCCTTCGCCGGCGGGTGGCGCCCGCTGATGTCTTATCTATCCCTCTGGTATCAAATACCTGCGTCGCTTTGTTATATCAGATATGCGGAATGTCGCGCAACTCGCTTTTTTTCGGGTCACGCGCGACTGATCTCGATGACCCATCGCTCGTCGTCAAGCGTCCGCTCCTCGCGCCACAGCGAATCCTGCTGGCCAACCACCCAGTTTGTCGCCAGGGTTTCTGACATAAGATAATCCCTGTACGTGGCCAGTGCGGCTGTAACGCCAGCCGATCCCGATACGCCGAGAGTGATCCGGTCGGATACCTCCAGGCCGGCCTGCTTGCGCGCCTCCTGCACCGTGCGGATCAACTCCCGGGCCACGCCTTCGCGAATGAGTTCATCGTTCAGAGACGTATCCAGCGCCGTCAGGTAGCCGCCATCTTCACCGCAGGCATAACCTTGGGCCGAACTTGTTTCCACGAGCACGTCGTCCTCACCGAGCGGTATGGATTGGCCGTCAATGCTTATGTCGAAGGTTTCCCCACGGGCAGTGGCACCTGCAATCGCCGCACCGTCCGCCGCCTCCAGTGCCGCTTTGATGCGCGGCAACAGCTTGCCATATTGCTTACCCAGTTTCGGCAGGTTGGGCTTGATCCGATAGTTGACGAGACCCGCATCCCTCGCGATGAGCTCCAGCGATTTCACGTTGAGCTCCTCCAGCACCTGGTCCTTATGACCGGCCAGCGCCGCAGCTGCCCTGTCATCGGGCACACGGACGAGGAGGCGTGACAACGGCTGGCGCGTTCTTACCCCCGATTGCCCTCGGGCCGCCCGCGCCAAGCCGACGACTTTTTGCACTACGCTCACCTCGTACAGGAGCTCATCGTCATCCCGGGATGCGTCAACTTCCGGCCAGTCGCTCATGTGCACACTTACCGGCGCGTCCGGATCAACACCTCGAACGAGGTTCTGGTAGACATGCTCGGCGATGAATGGCACGAAGGGCGCCATCAATCGGTGAATCCCGTCCAGGCATTCGTAGAGCGTCAGGTACGCCGCACGCTTGTCGTCGGCATCGGTAGACTTCCAGAATCTCCGCCGATTGCGTCTCACATACCAGTTACTCAGCTGATCCACGAACGATTCAATAGCTTCGCCTGCTCGTTTTGCATCGAACTTGTCCAGGGCGTCGCTGCACTCGCGAATCGTCCGGTTCAGGAGCGCCAGCGCCCAGCGATCGATCTCCGGTCGCTCCGCCACCGGAATGCCTTTGCTCAGGTCCACGTCATCGATTCGCGCGTACAGCACGAAGAAGCTGTAGGTATTCCAGAACGTGTTGATGAACGAGCTCGCGACGTCCTGCACAATCTCCACGGAAATCCTTTTCAGCACTTCCGGACTCAGCCGCGCCAGGAAATACCAGCGCAGCGCATCGGCGCCCACCGTGTCGAAAACGTCGTACGGATCGACGATATTGCCGACCGACTTCGACATCTTTTTACCGTCTTTGTCCACGATCAGGTTCAGGCAGATACAGTTCCTGAACGCTATGCTGTCAGAAACCAGAGTCGCAATTGCGTGCAGGGTGTAGAACCAGCCGCGGGTCTGATCGATCGCTTCGCAAATGTAATCCGTGGGGAAATGCTTCTCGAACAGATCCTTGTTCTCGAATGGATAGTGCCATTGAGCGTAAGACATTGCGCCTGAATCGAACCAGCAATCGATGACCTCGGGAACCCGCGTAAAGGTCTTGCCATCTTTCTCAAACGTTATCTCGTCAACCGCCGGACGGTGCAGATCGAGTTCAGAAAGATTGCGCCCGGTCAGCGACTCCAGTTCGGCGACGGAGCCAACACAGACGTAGTCTCCTTCGCCGTCGGTCCAGACGGGTAACGGTGTACCCCAGAAACGTTCGCGCGATAGCGCCCAGTCAATATTGTTCTCCAGCCAGTTACCGAAACGGCCGTCGCGAATCGTCTCCGGGACCCAATTAATCGTGCGGTTCAGCTCGACCATTCGATCGCGATAATCCGAGGTGCGGATGTACCACGCGTTTTTAGCGTAGTAAATGATCGGATCGCCCGTGCGCCAGCCAAAGGGATAGCTGTGCAGATAGCGCTCCGCGCGAAACATGAGACCGCGGTCTTTGAGGAGCCGGATTAACGGTTTGTCAGCGTCCTTGAAAAACATCCCCGCGACCGGCTCAATCGAAGGAAGGAACAGCCCATCGCGACCGACAGCGTGAATGACCGGCAATCCCTCCTGCTGACCGAGCGCAAGGTCGTCCACACCATAGGCAGGCGCGGTGTGAACAATCCCGGTACCGGTTTCGGTGCTCACAAAATCCGCAGCAGCTACGTAAAAAGCGTCAACGTCCACGTCAAGGTAATCGAACATACGTTCGTAACGCATGCCGACCAGCTTCGAACCCTTCACCCGTGCGCTGACTTTATAGTCAATGTCGCCCAGCACAGTCGCGCAAAGCGCTTCCGCGAGAATCAGCGTTTCGCCATCGACTTCGGCGTAGACATAGTCGATATCGGGATGAACGGCCAGCAACAGATTTGCCGGCAGAGTCCATGGCGTCGTTGTCCATACGAGAAATGACATGTTTTCCTCGTTCGCGACACGGAACCGCACGTAAATTGACGGATCCTCGACATCCCGATAGCCCTGCGCGAGCTCGTGCGAAGACAAGGTCGCGCCAATGCGGGGATCGTATGGAACGACTTTGTAACCGCGATAGATCAGCCCCTTGTCCCAAATTGTCTTCAGGAGATACCATTCACTTTCGATGAAACTGTTGTGGAGCGTGTAGTACGCCTCATCCAGGTTGACCCAGAAACCCATGCGCTCGGTCATCTTTTCCCAGTCACCGATGTACGTCATCACCGATTCACGGCAGAGACGCGTGAACTCTGCGATCCCAACCTTTTCCTCGATCTCCTTCTTGTCGTAACTCTGGATCTTGTTTTCGCTCTTGAGTTTCTTTTCAACCTCGTGCTCTACCGGCAGGCCATGAGTATCCCAACCCGCTTTTCGTGGCACATGGTAGCCACGCATGGTCTTGTAGCGCGGATAGATATCCTTGAAACTTCGGGCCAGCACGTGATGAATACCCGGCTTGCCGTTCGCCGTCGGGGGTCCTTCATTGAAGGTAAAAAGGGGACGGCCTTCGGACATCTCGAGCGTTTTCGTGAAAACATCCTGCTCGCGCCAAAACTCCAGCACATCGGTTTCGATCGCCGGCCCGTCGTAACGGCCTGTCACTTCTTTAAAACTCATTCATATTGTCCCAAACAAAAAACCCCGAACGCCTGCAAAGCGTCCGGGGCGAAAAAACTGGTCGCGGTACCACCCGGTTCACAGGAAACGAGCTCCTGCCTCGATGTGCCGATTTTCGGTGGCCAGCCGGCTGCGCCTACTGGATGCAGCAAACACCGTTCGGGCAGCGACTCCGGGGTGATATTCGGCGGCGGCTGATCCGGGGCTCGCACCATTTCCCGGTCGCTGCAGTCAGCTGGTTCCGCCTGTTTGTCCCCATCTCAGTCCTGAGCGGGAAACTAGCGTCCACAAGGGTAAAATACAAGGGCTTGCGATAAATTAGGACGAGTTATGCCAATCAGTTTCCCCGCTCCCAGGATTATCGACACCGGTGCTGTCAATATGGCGATCCACGAAGCGGGGCGCGGCCCAGCTGTCGTGCTCATCCATGGCTTTCCGGAGCTCGCATTCTCCTGGCGACACCAGCTCCCGGCGCTGGCCGAAGCAGGCTACCGGGCTATCGCTCCCGACATGCGCGGCTATGGCGGCACTGACAAGCCGGTTGGCGTCGACCAGTACACCGTGCAGAAACTGATTGGCGATATTCAAGGCCTGCTCGACGCTCTGGCGATCGACAGGGCGTTAATCGTTGGCCACGACTGGGGCGCACTGGTCGCCTGGCAAATGGCGCTGCTGGCACCCGAGCGTATGGCAGGGCTAATCAATCTCAACATCCCTTTTTTTAAAAGGCCGCCGATCAACCCGGTCACCCTGATGCGGCTCCGCCTTGGCAAAGACTTTTACATCGTGAATTTTCAAGACTCGGACGAGGCCGATCGACGATTTGCTGAAAATCCGGCGCGATTCATAGACACGATGATGCGCAGGCGACGCGTCGATCGTAGCCGGCCGGAGAAACGGCGCGGAAAACGCCGATCGTTGAGTTTGCTGGACATGCTCGATCGCGATGATCCTGGCGGAGAGCCGATCCTGTCGCCGGACGAACTTCGCTACTACGCGGACGCCTTCGCCAGTGGCGGCTTTAGCGGGCCTATTAACTGGTATCGCAATTTCAAACAGAACTGGAAAAGCACCAAAGGCGTCGCGCAGACCGTGCGGGTGCCAACGCTGTTTGTCGGCGCCACGGACGACCTGATTGTTTCAGGTCGTCAAATCGAGGCGATGCGACCATACGTCACCGACCTCGACATCCGGATGATTGCAGGTTGCGGGCACTGGACCCAGCAGGAAAAACCCGCGGAATTGAATGCGATCATGTTGCAGTGGATGAAACGCCACTACCCTGCTTAATGGAGTGTGGCGGAAGGACTCAGATCACTGTCCTCCCCAAACATGGCCCGATCAAAGACGTTTACCAGGTTCTCGGAACGCTGGGCGCCAACTACGAACAGGCGCTTGTTCACCAGGAAATCGGGAACGCCGGTCACGCCACTGCCCCTGACCTGTGCCTCCTGGGACAGCACGATGGCTTTTGACGTTTCTTCTTCAAGCATCTGCAGAATTTCATGCCTGTCGAGTCCAGCTTGCGCGCCCAGCTCAGCCAGGACGTCTCCGTCCGAAATATCGAGGCCCTGAGAAAAAAATCCACGGAGAATCTTTTCGGCCAGGCCGGAAGTGTCGGTGCCGGTGCGCTCGGCCATGCTCATGAGGCGATGCGCATTCAGGGTGTTGGGTACGCGGGAAATGAGATCGAATCGAAAATCGATGCCCTCGGCTTTGCCGGTTTCGACCAACATCTCGAGGCCCGGCTGCAGTTTTTCCGGGTTGCCAAACTTTCTCGCGAGGTACTCTTCAAACGGCACGCCCTCTGCCGGCATCGTCGGATTGAGCTGAAACGGGAACCATGCGACCACGCTGGGACCACGAACGGCGGCCAGGGCGGCGTCCAGGCGCCGCTTGCCGAGGTAGCACCACGGACAAATCAAATCCGCAATAACATCGACTTGCAGCGTAGCCGGCGACACCTGCGCAGTACGCGGTGAAATCTGGGTAATGTCAGGTCCAATCATAGTGGCCTTTAAATGTGGGCTATTGGCCGGGTTTCAAGCAGCCTGCTTGCCCGCAGACCCGGGACTTACAGGATTAGAGTCGATAACGCGTCATAAGTTTTGCTGGATTCCGGAAAACCGTCGTACGGCTTTTACGTACTTTCCTGTATTTTCGCCGATTATGAATGCCCTATCGCCGACGAAACTGATCGTGCAGCGCCTGTGAGCCCCGTATCCAGCCGAGCCAGGCTGCTCCGCCGGCAATCAGAAAATTCAGGATTTCCTCGCCACTGACAATGCCGCGACCGGTCTCCAGGGCAAGCGCCGGGGCAGCCATCACCCGCACACCGAATCCAAGCAACAGGGCTGCCAGGGTTATCAGCGATTCCACCGTCGAAACGAGTAGCGTCAGTCCAGGGCGCCAGCTGATCACCCCGAGGCAAGAGAAGCAGAACAAATAATAGACGGCGCGCCACCCCGGCCAGGGTTCGAGAAAAGCCAGACGCACATTCACGCCGAGGACATAATCCAGCAACATGAAGACCGCCGTTGCGGCGTAATAGATTCGGACTATGCGATTCGATTCGTGCATGCAGCCCCGACGTGACTAATTTGCCGGATATGTGCAATTTTTTTGCCGGCCCGGCGGTCTGTTAAACTGAGTCTAAGCTGTCGGAGAACAATGTGCTGATCAAAAAAACCGCAGATATTCGTCCTTCCGAGATCACGACAAAGGACAACTACCTGAATCGCCGGAAATTTATGGAAGCGGCGCTTCTGGCGGGCGGCGCGCTGGCAACGACCGACGCGTTGTCAGCGGTCATACCTGAAGAACGTCGCTCGAAGCTTGATGGCGTCATTCCGAGCAGGTATTCAACGGACGAAGAACCGAATAGCTACGCGGACATCACAACCTACAACAATTACTATGAATTCGGCGTCCGCAAGGAGGACCCGTACCGAAACTCGCAGGAATTCAGGCCGCGACCATGGTCGGTTGAGGTGACGGGAAACGCCGAGAATACCGGCACCTTCGCCCTGGAGGATTTTGTCAGTCCACATCAGCTGGAAGAGCGAATCTATCGACTGCGCTGCGTCGAGGCCTGGTCAATGGTGATCCCCTGGGTAGGTATTCCGCTCGCTGAAATCATTAAGCGACTTAAGCCATTATCGAGCGCGAAATACGTCGTATTCGAAACCTTGCTGGATCCGGAAAGAATGCCGGGTCAGCGTTCGCGGTCGTTGCGCTGGCCGTACATCGAAGGCCTTACCATCGAAGAGGCAACCAATCCGTTGCCGATTCTCGCGGTCGGCGTCTACGGCGAAGTGCTTCCCAATCAGAATGGCGCGCCGCTCCGACTGGTCGTGCCATGGAAATATGGCTTCAAGAGCATCAAGGGAATCGTAAAAATTCACTTTAGCGAACGCCAGCCGCGTACCAGCTGGGAGCTGGCTGCGCCGCACGAATACGGCTTCTATGCAAACGTGAACCCCGATGTATCGCATCCCCGCTGGAGCCAGGCCCGTGAACGACGCATTGGCTCGGATCAGGGCGGAGGTCTGCAAAGCCTCTTTGCGGCCGCGAAACAGCCAACGCTCATGTTCAATGGCTACGGCGAGCAGGTAGCACACTTGTACGAAGGCCTGGACCTCAGAAAAAATTTCTGACAAAGATGGATACCCTGCGCCAGGTTCGTTTCATCTGGAAGCCGGTCGTGTTTCTGGTTTGCCTGGTTCCGGCTTTCCATGCAGTCGGCGATATCTACGGGATTACCGGCGACCTCGGCGCCAATCCCGTCGAGAACCTGCAGGACCGGTTCGGCAACTGGGGTCTCCGGTTCCTGCTTATTGCTCTGTCAATCACTCCGTTTCGCCTGCTCACCGGGTGGAACTGGTTGACCCGCTTTCGGCGAATGTTAGGCTTGTTCGCGTTCGTTTACGTGCTCCTGCACTTCCTGACCTGGCTGATCCTGGATCAGGGCATGCTCCTCGCGGCCATCACGGAGGATATTGCGAAGCGCCCGTTTATAACGATTGGCTTCGCTGCCTTGCTGATCCTCCTGGCGCTCGCGGCGACATCGACAGCCGGCATGCGCAGACGCCTGGGCCGCCATTGGCAGACACTGCATAACGGGGTATACGTTGCGGCCATTCTCGGCGTCTGGCACTACTGGTGGCAGGTCAAGCTGGACACCAGCGAACCCCTGATTTATGCATCAGTATTGACGGTTTTGCTGATTTACCGGATCTGGCACCGGAGGTCACATCGCCGTCCAAAGCGGCACTGACCGCCAAAATCTGCGGCGACATTTCACAAGCGCCTTCCTTCTGCTAACGTCGTGTCATGACGGGAACGGGTCTTCAGGAGTGCGCATTTGTGAAGAATCTCTATGCGATCGTGATTATTGCCACACTGGCCTTGCCGGCACTGGCCGCTGACTATGGCGCTGAACAGATCGACCACATATACAAGAACGAAGCCAAAGGTCTGCGCTACTACGAGGCCGAGAACTACCCAAACGCCTTTAAGCTCCTTAGCGAGACTGCCGCCCTTGGCATGAAACGATCGCAATACATACTTGGCTTCATGTTCCTGAAAGGTCAGGGAGTCGACAAGAATCTGCTGTTTGGCCTGACCTGGCTGGGCCTTTCCACCGAATCCGGGAATGACGAATGGCAGGAAACCTACGACGGCCTGTATGCCCGTCTGAGCGATGCGCAGAAGTCCATGGTCGACCAAAAGATCCGCGAATATGCGGCCAAATACGGCGCGGGCGAACAGGGGATAACCTGCTCCAGGCGAGCGGTTGGCGCTTCGCGCCGGGTCGACTGGATCTGCATCAAGAGTGAGGGCTTCTACCAGGTCCATGAAATCGAACTTCCAATAAGGGCGGAATAGTCACAGACATGGCGATTGGAGCCTGGAAACGATTCGAGAAAACCCCCGGCTGGCAGCGCAAGAAGCGCTTCCTGAAGCGGTTGGTCGGCAAAGAGCTCCGCCTCCAAACAGACATCAATGTTCCGGTCATCAAGGACGGTGGCTGGTGGTTCTCGGCGGAGGAATTTGACAGCAATACCATCGTGTATTCATTGGGCGTAGGCGACGAAGTTGATTTCGACCTGTCCATCATCGACAAGTTTGGTGTACAGGTTTTTGCATTCGACCCCACGCCTTCGTCGATTCAGATGCTGGACGTCAGCCAATTACCGACGCAGTTTCACTTTTATCCGTGGGCCGTGACAGCTACCGACGGAACCCTGAAGTTTTACCCGAGACTGAAGAAAGACGGCACCAGGTCCGATGTCATGTTTACGATGATTCCCGAGGACAGCACGAAGGACAGTGTTATCGAGGTGCCAGCCTTCTCCCTTGCGACAATTGCCATGAAACTGGGTCATGACCGCATTGACGTACTGAAAATGGACATAGAGGGAGCTGAGTACGAAGTGCTGGACGGGCTTCTGGAATCGCCCATACAGCCCAAACAACTGCTGGTCGAGTTTCACCACCGTTTCGTGAACAACGGACTCGACAAAACCTACGACATCATACGTCGACTACGCGAGGCCGGGTACCGGATTTTTGCCATCTCCGAAATCGGCCGGGAAATTTCATTTATAAAATCATGAAAAACATCGTTACATTATTGATCACAAGCTTCCTGCTGTCGGCCTGCACAAGCGTCGATGGCGAGCGAGTGAAACGAGACCGTACGCGGGAATGCCCTCCGGGCCGGGTACAGATCTGCGAAAGCCGAACACAACGTGAGCCGTCCCGTGGCGGCGACGAAGAAATCCCTGAATACGAATACTGCTATTGCGAATCAATTATGCACTGACTCGGAGCGTATTCTCGCGAACAGGCAACAGGCGCGGCAAGTAGCTCGTAAAGCTCGCATACCGGTTCCGCGCATTCGACCGCATATTCCGTGCGAACCCCGGTCCTGGCGCCGGTTTTACGAGCAAAAAAAAGGCGCACTTTCGTGCGCCTTTCTGTTTCTGCAGCAGCAGTTGGCTTACATCATGCCGCCCATACCGCCCATGCCGCCCATGTCGGGCATGCCATGTCCGCCGCCGGCATTATCGCTCGGCGCGTCTGCAATCATGGCTTCGGTCGTCAGTAACAGTCCGGATACCGATGCAGCATTCTGCAAGGCAAAACGCGTGACTTTGGTCGGATCCAGGATGCCCATTTCGATCATGTCGCCATACTCACCGGTCGCCGCGTTGTAGCCGAAGTTGCCCTTTCCTGCAGCGACAGCATTCAATATAACGCTTGCGTCACCACCAGCATTACGGACGATTTGACGCAGTGGCTCTTCGACTGCACGACGCAGAATGTTGATGCCAACGGTCTGATCGTCGTTGTCGCCTTTGAGCTTGGAAATTGCCATTTCAGCCCGGATGAGCGCAACACCGCCGCCAGCAACCACACCTTCTTCAACAGCGGCGCGGGTCGCATGCAGCGCGTCTTCGACGCGAGCCTTCTTTTCCTTCATCTCGACTTCGGTAGCAGCCCCAACCTTGATCACTGCTACGCCACCGGAAAGCTTGGCAACGCGTTCCTGCAGTTTTTCCTTGTCGTAGTCCGAACTCGACTCTTCGATTTCCGCGTTAATCTGTTCGACACGTCCCTTGATATCGGAAGCTTTACCAGCACCATCGATGATGGTCGTGTTTTCTTTGGTGATCTGAACCTTCTTGGCCTCACCGAGATCATCGAGCGTTGCTTTCTCGAGCGACAGGCCAACTTCTTCCGAAATCACCTGGCCACCGGTCAGAATCGCGATGTCCTGCAGCATAGCCTTGCGTCGGTCGCCAAAGCCCGGCGCCTTAACGGCAGCGACCTTGACGATGCCACGAATGTTATTGACAACCAGGGTCGCCAGCGCTTCGCCTTCAACGTCTTCAGAAATGATCAGCAGCGGACGACTCGATTTTGCCACGCCCTCGAGCACCGGCAACAGGTCACGTATGTTCGAGATCTTCTTGTCGAACAACAGGATCATCGGGTGGTCAAGCTCCACACTCTGGCTAGCCGCATCATTGATGAAGTATGGCGACAGGTAGCCGCGATCAAACTGCATGCCTTCGACGACATCCAGTTCATTGGCCAATCCTGAACCTTCCTCAACAGTGATTACGCCTTCTTTGCCGACCTTCTGCATCGCGTCGGAAATGATTTCACCAATCTCCGTATCCGAGTTGGCTGAGATGCTGCCAACCTGTGAAATTGCTTTGTGATCTTCACACGGCAGGGAGTGCTTCTTGAGCTGTTCGATGATCGCTGCGGTTGCCTTGTCGATACCGCGCTTGAGATCCATCGGGTTCATGCCGGCAGCAACTGACTTCAAGCCTTCGCGGAGTACCGCCTGCGCCAGAACGGTTGCTGTCGTTGTGCCATCACCGGCCACATCGGAGGTCTGGGAAGCAACCTCCTTGACCATCTGGGCACCCATGTTTTCAAACTTGTCTTCGAGCTCGATCTCCTTAGCGACCGAAACACCGTCTTTGGTGACGGTCGGAGCGCCAAAGCTCTTGTCGAGCACAACATTGCGACCTTTGGGACCCAGGGTCACCTTTACCGCGTTGGCCAGGATATTCACACCTGCGAACATCTTCTGGCGCGCGTCGTCGCTGAAACGAACTTCTTTAGCAGCCATTTTCTTTATCCTTTAAATAAAATTCAGTGGGAACTGGTGGTAAGGCTTTTAGCCTTCGATGACGGCCATGATGTCGTCTTCTTTCATAACCAGAAGTTCTTCGCCATCTACTTTGACCTCGGTACCCGAGTATTTGCCAAACAACACCTTGTCGCCGGCTTTCAGGTCAAGGGCACGGACTTCTCCGTTTTCCAGGATCTTGCCATTGCCTACCGCAATGATTTCACCTTTGATCGGTTTTTCAGCGGCTGCATCAGGAATTACGATTCCACCGGGGGAAGTGCGCTCCTCTGCCATGCGCTTGACGATGACTCGATCATGAAGCGGACGAATATTCATCGAATGGATCTCCTATAAACTATTGATTATTAACCGATTGTTTCGGTTTACGACCGTAGCCTGTTAGCACTCGGCCGCGGGGAGTGCCAATGATAGGGGCAGCGACCGAAATTTCAAGGGCTATCGGGCAGTAAAGTGCGGCATGGATCAATGACTTGATCACCGGCGCCCGGTATGCTCGAAATGGTTCTGACAGTTTTTTCACATAATGAGTAACAATTGCGTTCGCGGATGGTCAGAGATGTGCCGGCGCGACCGTTATTGAGAGTAGAGATACCTAGCCGATGAAATCAGCCATTGTGACCCTGTTTCTGGCCTTGCTGGCAGTGCCGGTATTTGGTCAGGACGACGACGTACTGCGTCCCGAACTGGCGTACCGCTATGCCGTGGCGGATACGGGCGACGCCATTGAAATCGATTGGGTCGTCGAAGACGGGTACTACCTGTATCGAAGTAAAATGTCGTATGCGAGCGGCAACAATTCCATCGTGTTCGGTGACTATGAGCTACCCGAGGGCGAACACCACGAGGACGAATTTTTCGGCGTACAGCCCGTTTATCGCAATCGTTTTTACGTCAGCATTCCCTACACTGTTGTCGGTGACCTGCCCGAGTCATTTGAAATCATCATAAAATCACAGGGCTGTGCTGACATCGGCCTGTGCTATCCACCGCAAACGTGGACCGCGCCGGTGCAGTTCATCGCCCGAAATAATACCGGCGGCAAGATCGACCTCGGTTCGACCTTTGGCAGCTTCGGCGGCGCCAACGCGGACTTCTTGCCGGTCGACGAGGCATTCGAGCCTGTCCTGACCGCAATTGACGGCA
>Ga0316195_10000063_pt1 | contig 30527 bp, 29 predicted proteins | sample Phised1_MG_FD_204937 | JGI IMG/M metagenome (GOLD analysis project Ga0316195, IMG submission 204937) | Coastal sediment microbial communities from Maine, United States - Phippsburg sediment 1 | ecosystem: Environmental > Aquatic > Marine > Coastal > Sediment | place: USA: Maine | collected...
GCCGCTGCTCTTCGACCCTGTCTTCGCCGACTACATGCAGGCCTACGGCGCGGGCGGACTCAAGGCCAGCCGCCTGGACGCCTGCGAGCTGCTGGCGCGGCTGTACTGGTACACGGTGGAGTTCGGCCTGATCGAAACGAAGCATGGACTGCGCGCCTACGGCGCGGGCATCCTGTCGTCGGCCGGCGAACTGCGGCACAGCGTGCGCAGCAGCGAGCCGCGACGCGTGGCCTTCGACCTGAAGCGGCTGATGCGCACGCGCTACAAGATCGACAGCTACCAGGCGAGCTATTTCGTCATCGAGGCCTTCGAGCAGCTGTTCGACGCCACCGCACCCGACTTCACGCCGATCTATGCCGAGGTGCGCGCGCTGGCCGAAGTCGAAGCCGGAGCCGTGCTGCCTGGCGAGCGCGAATTCACGCCAGGCTGAGCCGCCCCTGGCGGGGCACAGTCGGGCTCGGCCAGTTGCGCCATCACCTCGTCGAGCACGGCCGGGTGCTGCAGCATGTGCACATGCGCCTGTCCGCGCAGGTGTCGGTTGTCTGCTCCGGGCAGCGTCGCCGTCGTCGCCGGAAACACGATGTTGTCGCAGTGGCTGTAGAAGCAGGTGAAGCGCGGCACCGGCGCGCGGGCCTCCGCACCGGCCAGCGCGCCCAGCCACGGGCTGTCCCATCGCATCTGCACGCCGTTGGCGCTGAAGGCGAAACGTCCGAGCCAGGTGCCGTGGTGCGGCGTGCCGACGGTGATCACGCCGTGCACGCGGGTTTGGCCGGCGTACCTTTGCAGCCAGGCGCGCAGCGCCAGACCGCCCATGCTGTGCCCTACCAGCAGCGGCGGCCGGCCAGTGGCGTTGCTCAGCCGGCGCACGGCGGCATCGATCGCGTCGGCATAGTCGTCGATCGCGCCGAACACCGGCTGCAGGTTCAGCGCCACACAGGGCACGCCGGCATCCAGCAGGCGTGGCCACCACGGGTTCCACAGCCCGCGGTTGCAGACGAAGCCGTGCACCAGCAACAGGCCGCGCCGGCCGCGTCCCTCGGCCGGGAGATGGTCGGCATAGCGCGTCGCGCGAAAAGGCAGGCGCCAGCCGAAGACCCGCACCGCGCCGAGCACCTCGCCGGCCCAGGCACGCAGCAGCTCCGCGCTGGTCGGGGTCGGCGCGGGGTCGCCGAGGTTGGCGCGGCGCAGCAGCATGAACTCCAGTGCCATCAGCGGCGCATGCGGCAGAGCGATCAGCAACGCACCCAGCAGCGCCAGCACTTCGTGCCCGCGCGGCCACCAATACGCCACCCAGCCGGCAGCGGCCAGTGCCAGCCCCGCGAGCAGGCCACGCAGCATCGCGGCCAGGGTCATGACCGACCGCCTCTGTGGCTTTTCACTCGGCGCACGCTGGGGTCCATGCCTCAAATTGTGTTGCATCAAGACGAAGGCACGCTGGAGCGCTGCGTCTAGGCCGCGGCGGCGCGAGGCGGGGCGAATGTCGGTAGGCTTCGGGCCATGCATCCGCAGGTCGAACGCATCCTCGGCACGCTGCGCGCCGTCGACGAACAACGCGCGCGCCGCGCGCGTGACCCGGCGCTGGCGACGCGGGTACGCGAGGTCAAGCATTTCCAGCACGAACGTTTCCAGGGCACCTACGCCGACCTGCTGTCATCCCGGCGTTACGCGAAAGTGGCGCGCTTCTTTCTCGAAGAACTCTACGGTCCCGGCGACTTCAGCAAGCGCGATGCCCAGTTCGCGCGCGTCGTGCCGGGGCTGGTGCGGCTGTTCCCTATGGAGGTGGTGCACACCGTGCAGACCCTGGGCGACCTGCACGCGCTGTCGGAGGAGTTGGACACGGCGATGGGCAGCGTGGTGCCGGACGGGCCGATCAGCGCCGCGGCATACAAGGCGGCGTGGCAGACGGTTGGCCGCCGCGCGGACCGTGAAGCGCAGATCACGCTGACGCGCAGCGTCGGTGACGCGCTCGACGCCTACACGCGCAACCCGCTGTTGCGCCACAGTCTGCGGTTGATGCGCGCGCCGGCGCGGATGGCCGGCCTCGGCGAGTTGCAGAGCTTCCTGGAGACGGGCTTCGACACCTTCAGAGAGATGAAGGGCGCCAGGGAGTTCCTTGACACGGTGGTGCAGCGCGAGCGGGCGTTTGCCGCCGACATGTTTGCGGGTGCACCGTCGAATCCGCAAGCACGGGCGTGATGACGATCGGGCAGATCGAGCAGAGTGCCCATCGACTGTCACGGCGGCGCACGCACCGGGCGGATGGCGCGCGACTAGCGCGCTGTCGCTCACGGCTCGCGATCCAGCCGCGCCCGATCAAGCCTTGGCCGCGGCGGCAAACACCTGCGAGAGAGCATCGACAAGTTGCGCGTCGGTATAGATCAGCGGATCATCCTGACTCTCGACCATGCCCTTCATCGTCAGCAATCCGATGCTGGCAACCCAGGCCAGAAACGCCAGCAGTCGGGGCTCGATAGACGCGGCGCGCACTCGTTTCCTGCGGTCGCCGGTCAGCCGCTTTTCGGCTCCTGCGAACCACAGATCGTTGAGCGGTCGGATGCGTGCGAACTGCGCTTCGTTGAAGTGCACGGCGCCCTGGCCTGCGACCTGCCCGTGCAGGTAGGCCAGACGGAAGTCATCCAGGCGCGAGGCAAAGACGTCGTGTGTCGTGCGCACCATGGCCTCGAGCGCTTCAGCACCCGTGGCTGTCGTTTCGACCGCGTCGTGCACGGCCTGTGCGTGGGTCTGCAGGTTGCCGAACACCAGTTCGAACAGCAAGGCGTCCTTCGACGCGAAGTAGTAGTACAGCGCCGTCTTCGACACGCCAACCTCCTTGGCCACGGCGTCCAGCGTCATGCCGGCGATGCCCTGGCGCAGCAGCACGCGACGCGCGGCATCGAGGATCTCCTCGCGCGACCGATCGCGCCGCCGCTCGCGACGCGCGACGCGCGTCGCTTGCACGGCATCGACGGCTGCGGCGGCGGCGGCAGTGCGCTTCTTGAACGGCATGGGAAGGACGGCGCGATCAGTGTGACGCGCGTCAGTTTACCGAAAGGTCTGTAAATAGACCAATAGTAAATAATATGGATCAATGGTAAATACGTTGCTATGCTTGCGATAACGCCTCATCGACCGTCCACGCCGCGTTGGATCGACATAGCCCCTAAGTCCAAGCAGGAGCATCCCGCGATGCATGCCAATGTTGACGAGATCGCCCCGCGCATCTACCGGCTGACCGCCTGCGTCCCGCAGGCCGCAAACCGGCGGTTTCACGCTCAACCCGACCCTGCGACGCCTTGCGGCGCTTGCCGGTGCCTGCGGCCCATTGACCCAGACTTGCTGAGGAACTCATCGTCATGGACAAGCTGAGCCTGCAGGACCCGTTGTTCGCCACCTACGTCATCGCCGCCACGCTGATGATCCTCAAGGCAGTGAGCATGTCATGGCTGACCGTGATCCGCATGATGTCTGCCAGGAGCGGCTTCCGCTCGCCCGAGGATCTGAAGAAGACGCCGCTGAACCCGGTGCCCCACGCAAGTCAGCTCGAACCCGACGAACGCGTCGAGCGGATTCGGCGCATCCATCTCAACGACGTGGAGAACCTGCCCTTCTTCCTCGCCTCGGGCTTCCTCTACGTGCTGACGCAGCCGCCCTTGCTGCTGGCTCAGTGGCTGTTGTATGGCTACGTGGTGTCGCGCTTGCTGCACTTCCTGGCGTACCTCACGGCACGCACCCACGACACACGCGCCACGCTGTGGACGCTGGGTTCGCTGATCCTCGTCTTCATGACGGCGCGGACTCTGCTGGCAGCGATCGGACATTGATCCGAGCGATCGGGTCGGGCCGGGCCAGCGTCGCACGCAGCGGGGCACTGCGAGGCGGAAAGCGCCATGTCTTCAGGCGGCCTGTTCCAGACGCAATTCGGCGCCCACCTGCGCCTTGGTGCGCAGCGCATCGATACCTGGCGCGAGCGCGTTGAACGCGTCCAGGCTCGCCGGACTCCAGATGCGCACGGTCCGGCGCTCTTTCAAGAGCTGGCGAATGCGTGGCCAATCGTCCAGTTGCAGCGCCGAGTCGACCATGATGTGGGAGTACAGGTCCTGCTGTACATGGCTCGCCCCAAGTAACGGGAAGTCCTGCCGCAGGGCGAGCAGCACGTCGAGGGCGTGACGCGGCTCGCCCTGCTCATGGGCGACGACGGCCCGGGAGATCTGTTCGGCGAGGCGCGCCTGGTCAGAGCCTGCCGTGCCCTGCGCCCTGGCATAGGCCAGCGCTTCTTCGACGGCCGCGCGCCGGCCGGTGCGAAGCAGCGCAAGCACGTGGTGCACCGTGGTGAACCAGATCGTGTTCTGGGTGGCGGTCTGCAGTGACGCCTGGGCAATGCGTTCCCAGCGTTCGGTGCCCACCGCGACCCCCTGCAGTTCCAGCCGCAGCAGCAGCGATGCGGCATTCTGGATGTCCAGGTAGAAGCCGGAGCTCTTCGGATAGATCTCACGGTCGACGAGCTGCAGTATCTCGTCGTATGCGCCTTGCGCGTACTTGAACATCGCCAGGTGCCACCACAGGTGCCCGCGGAACAGGTTGTAGTTGTTGAGGAACGTCGCCGCCTGCTGCAAGAGTTCGACGCCTTCACGCCTGCGATCCTGCATCTCGAGTACATGCGCCAGTGCGTGCAGCGCCCACAGGTCCTCGGCGTGGTGCGCGAGTGCGGCTCTCGCCGCGCGTTCGGCCTCCGGGTATTGGCCTACCTCCTCCATGGCGAAGGCGTAGGCAGAAAGAAAGAGCGCATGCCCGGGAATGGTTGCATCCCAATGGCTGGCGGCGCAGGAGGCGATCTGCGCCTGGTGACGCTTGTTGCCCATCCAGAAGAGCGTTCCCGTGTGTTGCCGAAACGCGAGCAGGTCGAGCGGCCAATTCGCCAGGATCTGCTCGAATGCCAGGCCGCGCTCGCGCGGCGCGGGCGCCAGCCAGGCGCGCAGTGCCTCCTGATGCAGACGCTCGCGCGGCGTGGCTGCCGCCTTCTGTGCCAGTTGCAGGTGAGCCGCGGCTTTCGGGTGCGAACTGGTGAGCCCGTCGGTCATCAGCGAGTAGCCGCGGAAGACATGTCCGAGGACGAACTCCGGGTGCTCCAGCAGAAGTGCGTCCAGGCGATCCTGCACGCCAATGCGGTAGTAGTACGAATCGGTGATCATCGCCTCGAACTGCTCCGCCCCTTTGGCGTCGATGCCGCTCAAGGGGAGGCCGCGCGCGTCGCTCGTGTGTGCAAGTTTCAAGTGACGTCTCCTCGCCGTTCATCGGGTATTGGCTGTCCAAAATGTACGACACGGCCGATTCGCAGCCGTCGTGGCCAGCGCCTCGAACCCGCCCACCGAATGAGTGCAGCCCACCGGGCCATGGGCGCCCTGTTGACCGAGCTGCTGCCGTCGTCGGTTCTACGGAGCCGCGCGAAAGATGCGGACTAGGACTCGCGTACGGCAGCTCGCCGTGGCAGGTGCTCGGCCTGATCGCCGAGGTCCCAGAACAGCCCGGTCATCAGCTGCAGGGCCTGACGCACCACCGACGCCAGCAGGTGCTCGTCGGGCGCGTGCTGCGAACAGCCCGGGTAGCTGTGCGGCACCCACACCGTCGGCAACCCGAGGGTGCCGGCGAACACGTCGTTGGGCAGCGAGCCGCCCAGGTTGGGCAGCAGCGCCGGCGCGATGCCGGTGCTGCGCTGCATCGACTGCATGGCAAAGCGCACCCAGGCGTTGTCCGGGTCGAGCCGCGTCGCCCGCATCACCACCGGCTCGCTCACCTCGATGTCGCCGAAGCCCTGCGCCTGCAGCTGCGTCATGACATGCTCGCGCAGCCGGCAAATGTCGGTGCCGACCACGAAGCGCAGCTGCAGATGGGCCTGCGCGTGCGCCGGGATGGCGTTCACCGGGAAGTCGGGGTTGCCGGTGCGCATGGCCAGCACCTCCAGCGCGTTCCAGGCCAGCACGCGCTCGATCGGGCTCTGTTCCGGCTCGCCCCAATTGGCGTCGATGGCCGGGTCGCCCGGGCCACCACCGACCTGTAGCCCGGCCAGCGCGGCGCGCACGTTGGCCGGGATCGGCGGCGGCCGCAAGCCCGCCACTAGGATGCGGCCGCGCCCGTCGACGAGGCTGGCGATGGCCGAGGCCATCACCGTGCCCGGGTTGCGCAGCAGCCCGCCCCAGTTGCCGGAGTGGTGCGCGCCGTCGCGCAGCTTCAGGCGCAGGTCGAAGTTGGCAACGCCGCGCGTGCCCAGGAACAGCGTGGGCAGGTCGGCGCGCAGCCGCGGCCCGTCGGAGGCAATCAGGACGTCTGCCGCCAGAACCTGGCGCTGCGCCGCGCAAAACTCGGCCAACCCGGGCGAGCCGGTCTCCTCGCCGGTTTCGATCAGCCAGGTGGCGTTGAAGCCGAGCCGGCCGCCGCGCGCCTCGATCACCTGCGCGAGCGCGGCGATGTTGATGCTGTGCTGGCCCTTGTTGTCGGCCGTGCCGCGACCGTAGAGCTTGTCGCCTTCCCTGACCACCGCCCAGGGCCCCTGGCCGCGCGTCCAGGCTGCGTCCTGGCCGCGGATGACGTCGCCGTGGCCGTACATCAGCACCGTCGGCAGGTCGTCGCCCTCATGGCGCCGCGCGATCAGGAAGGGCCCGCAGCCGGTGCCTTGCAGCGGGTTGTCGTACAGCTGGCAGTCGAAGCCCAGCGCGGTCAGCGAGGTGCTGACTTCGACTTCGACGTAGTCGCGCAAGGAAGCAGCCTGCGCCGGATCCTGGCTTTCGCTGCGAATGGCGACGCGACGCGCGAGGTCGCGCGTGAAGGCGCCGCTGTCGAAGTGCTGCGCCGCACGCGCCAGCGCGGTGTCGCGGCTCACTGCGACTTGGCCAGCAGCGTGAAGTGCTCGACCACAGGCGGCGCGGCGAAGAAGGGCCCGACGATGGCGCGCCATTCGGTGAATAGCGCGCTTTCGCGGAAGGCGATGGTGTGGTCTTCCAGCGTCTCCCAGAAGATCATCAGCACGTAACGCTCGGGGCTTTCGACGCCCTTGTTGACCTTCCATCCCTTGAAGCCCTTGGCGCGACTGATGACCGTGTTCAACCCGCGCTGGATCGCGGCGTCGAATTCGGCCTGCTTGCCGGCCTGGATGCGAATGTCGGCGATTTCGAGAATCATGCTCGTGTGTCCTTTCTAGATGCCCAGGTAACGCTGCAGCACTTGTGGCTGCGCGCGAAGTTCGTCGCTGTCGCCCTGCCAGACGACGACGCCTTTTTCGAGGATGAAATGCCGGTCGGCCAGGTTCAGCAGCGGGCCGATGTGCTTGTCGATGACGATCATCGACAGCCCGGCCTCTCGCAGCCGGCCCAGGCAAGACCAGATCTCGTTGCGGATCAGCGGCGCCAGGCCTTCGGTGGCCTCGTCCAGGATCAGCAGTTTCGGGTTGGTCATCAGCGCGCGGCCGATGGCCAGCATCTGCTGCTCGCCGCCCGACAGGTTGGCACCCAGGTTTCGCTCGCGCTCTTGCAGCCGCGGGAACATCGCGTACACAGTGTCGATCGTCCACGGCGCGGGGCGCCGGTGGCGGTTGCCGGCAGTGGCCACCAGGTTCTCGCGCACGCTCAGGTTGGGGAAGATCTGCCGTCCCTCGGGCACCAGCCCCAGGCCGCTGCGCGCCGCGCGCCAGCTGGACTGGCCGACGAGCGACTGCCCGTCCATCATGATGCACCCGGCGCGCGGCGTCAGCAGACCCATGATCGACTTGACCGTGGTCGTCTTGCCCATGCCGTTGCGGCCGATCAGCGTGACGCATTCGCCCGGCTTCACGGCCAGCGACACGCCAAACAGCACCTGGCTGCGGCCATAGGCGGTTTCGACGCCTTGCAGTTCGAGCTGTCCGCCGGCGCCGCTCACACGATCTCCTGCTCGCCCAGGTAGGCCTCGCGCACGCCGCTGTGGTTGCGGATCTGCTCGGGCGTGCCGCTGGCCACTGCGCTGCCATAGACCAGCACCGTGATGCGGTCGGCCAGCGCGAACACCGCGTCCATGTCATGCTCGACGAGCAGGATCGTGTGATCACCCTTCAGCTGCTGCAGCAGCGCCACCACGGCTTCGGATTCCGCCGGGCTCATACCGGCCATCGGCTCGTCCAGCAGCAGACACTTCGCGCCGGTGGCCAGCACCATCGCGATCTCGAGCTGGCGGCGCACGCCGTGCGCCAGCTCGCCCACCGCCGTGGCGGCACGGTCGGCCAGCCCGACCTTCTCCAGCGCGGCCATGGCGGGCTCGCGCAACTGGCGCTCGTCGGCCGCCGCGCGCCAGAAGCGAAAGCTGTGGCCGGCATGCGCCTGCACCGCCAGCGCGGTGTTCTGCAGCACGCTGAAGTCGTTGAACACCGAGGTGATCTGGTACGAGCGCCCCAGCCCGGCACGGGCGCGGCGCTGCGGCGGCTGGTGCGTCAGGTCGTGGCCGTCGAAGACGATGCGCCCCGCATCGGGCAGGATCTCGCCGCCCAGCTGGTTGATCAGCGTGGTCTTGCCGGCGCCGTTCGGGCCGATCACCGCGTGGATCTCGCCGCGAGCCAGGCTGAGGTCCAGGTGGTCGGTGGCCAGCAGGCCGCCGAAGCGCTTGACCAGTCCGCTGACTTCCAGGATGTTCATGCCGAGCGCTGCGCTTCGCGCGCCACCAGCCAGCCGTACAGCCCCTGCTTGAGCACCAGCACAACGAGCACGATGAACAGCCCGATCAGCGCCAGCCAATGCTGGTTGATCAGCGCGTCGAACCAGGGCAGGCCGAGCTTCAGCGAGCTCAGCGCCTCTTCCAGCAGCAGAAGCCCGGCGGCGCCGACCACCGGGCCGATCAAGGTGCCGAGCCCGCCGAGCACGGTCATCACGATCAACTCGCCCGATACCGTCCAGGCCATGTACGAGGGCGAGATGAATCGCGCCAGGTTGGCCAGCAGCATGCCGGCCAGCACGCACACCAGCGCCGAGATGACGTAGGCGCTGAGCCTGTAGCGAAATGTCGCGAAGCCGAGCGAGGCCATGCGCCGCGCATTGCTGCGGCAGCCGCGCAGCACCATGCCGAATCGCGATTGCACCAGCCTTGCAAACAAGCCCAGCACGGCCAGGAGCAGCGCATAGGCCAGGTAGTACAGCGCGACGCTGTTTTCCAGGTCGAGCGAGCCGAAATGGCTGCGGCCGTTGAGCCGCAGGCCATCGTCGCCGCCGTAGTCGCGCAGGCTCACCGCCAGGAAGAAGAGCATCTGGGCGAAGGCCAGCGTGATCATGATGAAGGCCATGCCGCTGGTGCGCAGGCAGATCGCGCCCACCACCAGCGCGACCACGCCGCCCACGCCGAGCGCCGCCACCAGCTGCCACCAGCCGTTGTCGACGCCGTGGAAGGACAGCACGCCCACGGCATAGGCACCGATGCCGATGTACATCGCATGGCCGAAGCTGACCATCGCGCCGAAGCCCAGCACCAGATTCAGCCCGCTGGCGGCCAGCGCGAAGATCAGGACGCGCGTGAACAGCGTGACCCAGAAGGGCTCGTTCAGCCATTCGGCCAGCAGCGGCAGCAGCCCCAGCCCCGCGAGCAGCAGCACGGCGACGAGGCGCGGCGCGCTAGCCATGCTTCACCGGGAACAGACCCTGCGGCTTGAGCGCCAGCACCGCGGCCATCAGCAGGTAGATCAGCATCGATGCGATCGCCGGGCCCACGGCCTGTGCCACCGAGCGGTCGAGCAGTTCGCGCAGCAGCCCGGGCAGGAAGGCGCGGCCGATCGTGTCGACGATGCCGACGATCAACGCGCCGTAGAAGGCGCCGCGGATCGAACCGATGCCCCCGGTGACGATGACCACCAGCGTCAGGATCAGGATCGGCTCACCCATGCCCGACTGCACCGACACGATCGGCCCGGCCATCAGACCGGCCAGGCCGGCCAGCGCCGCGCCCAGCGCGAAGACCAGCGTGTTCAGTCCGTTGATGTTGACACCCAGCGCCGACACCATCTGCGGGTTGGTGGCGCCGGCGCGGATCAACATTCCCACGCGCGTGCGGTGGATCACCGCATACAACGCGGCGCCCACGGCCAGGCCGACGGCGATGATCGCGAAACGGTACGACGGGTAGGGCAGCCCGAACAGATCGACCGTGCCCGACAGCCACTTCGGTGTGTTCATGTACACCGATGCCGGTCCCCAGACGTAGCGCACCACCTCGTTGAAGAACAGGATCAGCCCGAAGGTGGCCAGAACCTGGTCGAGGTGATCGCGCCGGTACAGCGTGCGCAGCACCAGCCGCTCGATCAGCAGGCCCAGCAGCAGCGTGCCCGGAATGGCCACCAGCGCCGCCGCAAGGAAGGAGCCGTCGAAGGCGTTGAAGGCCGCGGCCGCGAAGTACGCGCCCATCATGTACAGCGACCCGTGCGCCAGGTTGACCACGTCCATGATGCCGAACACCAGCGTCAGCCCCGCCGACAGCAGGAAAAGCAGCACCCCGAGCTGCAGCCCGTTGAGCAACTGGGTCAGGAAGAGGCCGGTGGTCACGGTGCGAAATACACCACCGCCCCAACCAGCGGCCACCGCGGAACCGGCTCAGCCGGGCCGCCGGTGGCGCCCCCCTGGGGGGGAGCGCCGAAGGCGCTACGGGGGGGGGTCATTTCACATCTTGCACTGCGGCGCGTAGGCATCGCTGTGGTTCTTCAACGGCGTGGCCACGGTCTTCAGGTTGACGCGACCCTTGGCGTCCTTGGCGACTTCGAAGATGTGCATGTCCTGAACCGGGAAGTGGTTCGGCCCGAACTTGAAGTCGCCGCGCACCGACTTGAAGTCGGCCGCCTTCAGCGCCGCGCCGAAGGCCGCCTTGTCCGCGACGTTGCCCTTGACCTTGGCGATGGCCGAGTCGAGCAGCAGCGCTGCGTCGTAGCTTTGCGCCGCGTACTGGCTGGGAATGCGGTTGAACTTCTTCTCGAACTCCTCGACGAACTGCTTGTTGGCGGCGTTGGCGAAGTCAGGCCCCCAAAAAGTGCCGGAGATGATGCCCAGCGCGGTCTCCTTCTGCGCCGGCAGCGTGGTGCCGTCGGAGGTGGACGCCGACAGCAGCGGGATCTTGCCCAGCAGACCGGCCTGCTGGTACTGGCGCACGAAGTTCACACCCAGGCCGCCGGGGTAGAACACGAACACCGCGTCGGGCTGCTTCGCCGCCACCTGCGCCAGCTCGGCCGAGAAGTCCGGCTGGTTCAGCGGCGTGTAGATCTCGTCGATCATCTCGCCCTTGTAGAAGCGCTTGAAGCCGGCGATGAAGTCCTTGCCCGCCTGGTAGTTCGGCGCCATGCCGATCACCTTCTTGTAGCCCTTGTCGGTGGCGTACTTGCCGACCACCTCGGACTGGTTGTCGTTCTGCCAGGAGACGATGTACTGGTAAGGGCTGCACTGCGCGCCGGCGATCGGCGCCGGCCCGGCGTTGCTGCCGATCAGGAACACGCCCTTGTCGGTGATCGGCTTGTGCACCGCCATCATGATGTTGCTGAAGGTGATGCCGGTGATGATCGACACGTTCTCCTTCTCGATCAGCTTCTGCACGATCTGCGTGGCCACGTCGGGCTTGAGCTGGCTGTCCTCGCGCAGCACCTGGACCGGCACGCCGCCGAGCTTGCCGCCGTTGCGATCGACCACCATCATGAACGCGTCGTACTGGTCCTGGCCCAGGGCGCCTTGTGGACCCGACAGTTCGGCGACGAAGCCGATCTTGATCGGCGCCTGCGCAAGCGCGAGGCTGGCCGACGCGCTCAGCGCGAGCGCGGTGGCAATGCGGGTGAAACGACCGGTCATTGGGGTCTCCTTCAGTTTGAGGAAAAAAGTAGTTTAGAGCTCAACTAATTCAACGCGCCTAGGGCAAGCCCGAAGAAAGCCTCGGCATTGCCGCCGAGCACCGCGGAGCGCTCGGCGTCGTTCAGGCACGCGGCATCGCGCACCAGCGCGCCGATGCGCTGTTCGCCCAGCGGGAAGGGCGCGTCCGAGCCGAGCATGATGCGATCGGCGCCCATCACCTCGCACAGCAGCCGCAGCGCGCCAGCGTCGAAGACCGCGCTGTCCACGTGAAAGCGCCGCGCGTAGCTCGACGGCAGCTGCGGGCAATCCTGGCGCACGATGTCCCGGTGACGCCAGGCGTTGTCCACGCGGCCGAGCAGGAACGCGAAGCTGCCACCGCCGTGTGCGAAGCAGATCTTCAGCGACTCCGGGATGCGCTGCAGCGCACCAGACAGGATCAGCGACAGCATGCCCAGCTGCGTCTCGGCCGGCATGGCCACCAGCCAGGGCAACATCCACTGTTTCATGCGGCCCTCTTTCGCGCCGCCCATCATGTCCCAGGGGTGCACCAGCACCGGAATCGACTCCTCGGCGCAATGCACGAGGAACTGCACCAGCTGCTCGTCGTCGAGGTCGCGTTCGCCCACATGGTTGCCGATCTGCACGCCGATGCAGCCCGCCGCCATCGCACGCGTGGCCTCGCGGCAGGCCAGGTCCAGCGACTGCAGCGGCACCTGCGCCAGTGCCTTGAGCCGCGTCGGCGCCGCGGCGCAGTAGGCCAGCACATGCTCGTTCATCCGCTGCGCCCAATCGGCGGCTCGCCCGGCCGGCCAGGCATAGCCGAACATCACCGGCGTGGCGCACACCATCTGCAGCGCCACGCCCTGGACGTCGAGCTCGGCCACGCGCACCGCCGGGTCCCACAGCGAATCGGTGACCGGGCGGAAGCGCTTGTCGCCGAGCATGATGTGACCGTTGCGGCCGCCGGCGTCGATCTCGAGCCAGGGCGCGCGTTCCGCGTCCACGGCCAGCGCCTCGGCGCGCGTGATCTTCGGCAGGCAATGCGCGTGCATGTCGATCATGTCCGCACCTCGTCGAGCAGCAGCCCCGAAGCAGCCAGCGCCGCATGCCAAGCCATGTGGTCGCGCCCCGGGTGCACCTGGCCGCAATGCGGGCAGGTGCGTTCGGCATCGGACGACGCATAGAAGCGCTGGTAGGTCGCCGGCAGGTCGGCCACGATGTCGGCCAGCTGCACTTCGATGCGTGCGACCCGGCTGCCGCAATGCGCGCAATGCCACTGGAAGGCATCCTTCTGCCCGGCCGGGCGCTGGCGCTCGATCACCAGGCAGCGGCTGTCGGGTTCGGGCCGCTGCGGCGAGTGCAGCATGTGCGGCGGCATCAGGAAGATGTCGCCTTCCTTCAGGTGCACCCGCTCAAAGCGGCCGCGGTCCCAGATCAGCAACTGCGCATTGCCCTTGAACTGATGGAAGAACTCCTCCAGTGGATCGTCGTGGAAGTCGCTGCGCGCGTTCGGCCCGCCGACCACGGTGACCATGAAATCGGCGTCGGCCCAGATCTGCCGGTTGCCCACCGGGGGCTTGAGCAGGTGCGCGTTGTCGTCGAGCCAGCGCTGGAAGTTGAAGGGGCGGCCGTAGCGGAAGTTGGGCATGGTCAGGGTTTGTAAGCCGTGCACTTGATCTCTATCAGCAGCAGCGGATGCGGCAGCTGGTGCACCGCCACTGTGGTGCGCGTCGGCGGCGATGCCATCGCCCCGAAGACCTTGGCATATTCCTCGTTGTAGCCTCCGAAGTCGTTCATGTTGACCAGGAACGCACCGACATCGACCACGTCGGCCAGCGTCGCGTCCTCGCTGGCCAGGATGTCGCCGATGTTGGCCAGCACCGCGCGCGTCTGCTCGCGGATGTCCAGGGTGGCCGTACCCATCGCATCGACGCTGGCACCGGCGAAGCTGCCGTCGGCGCGGCGCGAGCTGATACCCGAGACGAACAGGAAGGGCCCCGCGCGCCTGATGTGCGAGTAGGCCCCGCGCGGCCGCGCCTTGTCGGTCAACACGCTCATTTCCTGAACTCCGCGATGTCCGGCAGCGAACCCCACATGCAGAACGACGACGGCACGGCAGGGAACTGGCGCGGCCGGTAACTCGCCTCCTGCTCGGGGTGGATGAGGCGGACGCCGGTGGAGTACTCGAAGACCATGCCGTCCGGGCCTTCGAAGTACAGGAACACCGCGCCCGAGGTCGGGTGCCGACCCGGGCCGAAGACGATCTTCACGCCACGCTCGCGCAACTGGTACCAGGCACGCATCACGTCGTCGATGCTCGCCACCTGGTGGTTGACATGCTGCACCCCGCTGCGCGTGGTCGGGAACAACGCGATCTTGTGGTGCACCGGGTCGATGCGCAGCAGCGCCGCGTCGCCGATGCGGTCGCTGACACGCGCGCCCAGCGCACCGCACCAGAAGGCCTCGTCACGCGGCGCGTCGGTGCTGCACAGCCCGACATGGCTGAAACCAGTGATGCCGGCATCGCGCGACGGGAAGTGCCGCCGCCCGCTGTGCTGGGGCCGCACGACCAGGTCGATGCGGTTGCCGCTGGGGTCGGTGAAGCCGACGAAAGCGTGAACATGGCGCTGCTCGCAGGCATCGGCGCTGCCGTGGTCCACCCGCAGCCCGCGCGCACTGAGCGCCGCGGCGGCGGCCTCCAGCGTGGCCGCATCGCGCAACTCGAAGCCGACGGTGTGGTCGCGCGGGTCGCCTTCGAAATACACGAGCGTGTGGTCCCGATCGTCGCTGCGGTAGTAGCGTGCGCCGGCTTCCTCGCGTGCCAGTTCCAGGCCCACCACCTCGCGCGCGAAGCGGTCCGCCGCGTCGAGGTCACTGGTGCCGAGTCGCACATAACGGATGTCGAGCAAATCGATCAATCGGGCATCCTCGAGCACGGGCGCCGCGCCCGTTGCAGGTCCAATATACAGGCGCGACAAGTGCGACGTCTCACTCGCCCGCCAGCACGGCCATCGTCAGGCGGGCGATGCAGGTCGGCCGGCCCTGCTCGTCCTTCATCTCGATATGCCAGACCTGCGTGCTGCGCCCGCGGTGGATCGGCCGCGCGGTACCGATGACCCAGCCGCTACTGACGCTGCGCAGGTGGTTGGCGTTGACTTCCAGCCCGACCACGCGCCGGCCCGACGGCGACGAGAAGGCCGCCCCGCAGGAGGCCAGCGTCTCCGCCAGCAGCACCGACACGCCACCGTGCAGGATGCCCATCGGCTGCCGGGTTCGCCCATCCACCGGAACGCGTGCGCTGATGAAGTCGTCGCCAACCTCGAGAAACTCGATACCCAGATGCTCGCCGGTCGTGCCGACTTGCAAGCGGTCGAGGGCTTCGACGGTCAGGGGCCGGGTCCAGATCGAGCTCATCGGCAAGACGGGGTTGGTGAGACCCCGAGTCTGGCAGATTCGCCGCGCGGTCAGCGCGAGCCGGCTCGCAGCCACGCCGCGGACCGGCGCGTCACCCGATGGTCAGAACGGCAGCCCGACGTAGTTCTCCGCGAAGGAGCGCTGCGCGGCGTCCGACGAGAAGACATAGGCCAGTTCGGTGCGCTGCAGCTGGCGGTCGTAGTCGAGGCTGTCGGGAAAAGTGTGCAGCATCGTCGTCATCCACCACGAGAAGCGCTGCGCCTTCCACACGCGCGCCAAGGCCTTGTCGGAGTAAGCCTCCAGGCCGGACGGGTCGCCGCGTTCGTAGTGCGCGAGCATCGCGTGGTACAGGTAGTAAATGTCGGAGGCGGCGCTGTTCAGCCCGCGCGCGCCGGTCGGCGGCACGATGTGCGCGGCGTCGCCGGCCAGGAACAGCTTGCCGTAGCGCATTGGCGCGGCGACGAAGGAGCGCAGCGGCGCGATCGACTTCTCTATCGACGGCCCGGTGATCAGCCGGGCCGCGATGTCCTCTGGCAGGCGGCGCTTCAGTTCGGCCCAGAACGCGTCGTCGGACCAGTCCTCGACCGTGTCGCTCAGCGGCACTTGGATGTAGTAGCGGCTCAGGACCTGCGAGCGCAGCGAGCACAGCGCGAAGCCGCGGTCGTGCTTGGCGTAGATCAGTTCGGGCGATACCGGCTTGGTACGCGACAGCACGCCCAGCCAGCCGAAGGGATAGATCTTCTCGTACTCCTTCAGCACCGTCCTGGGGATCGACTTGCGGCTGACGCCATGGAAGCCGTCGGCGCCGATGATGAAATCACAATCGATGCGCACGACCTCGTCGCCGGAGCGGTAGGTGACGTAGGGCTTGTCGCCGGCCATGTCGTGGGGCTGCACGTCCTCGGCGTTGTGGATCACGACGCCGCGCATGCGGTCGCGCGCCTCGTACAGGTCGCGCGTCAGCTCGGTCTGGCCGTACACGATCACCGAATTGCCGCCGCTGTACTTGTGCAGGTCCACGCGGTCGAGCCTGCCGTCGTGCGCGACGAAGAAGCCCTCGTGAATCTCGCCCTCGCGGTCCATGCGCTCGCCGCACTGTGCCTCGCGCATCAGCTTGGCGAAACCATGCTCCAGCACGCCGGCGCGGATGCGGCCGAGCACGTATTCGCGACTCTGTCGCTCGAGCACGATGTTGTCGATGCCCTTCAGGTGCAAGAGCTGGGAAAGCAGGAGTCCGGACGGACCGCCGCCGATGATCGCAACCTGGGTCTTCATGGCGATGTCTCCATGTCACTTCGCGGTGCCCACAGCTTAGCCCACGGGGTGCCGCAGCCCAATGGACAGATCGCGCGATCGCTTGAACAATCCGAACATCCTTGCCGCCCCCGAGCCGATGTCCTTAACACCCCCGCTGCCCGCCTTCGCGCTGTATGGCGAGACCACGTTCCCGGACAGCCTGGACGGCCTGCACATCGAGAGCATCGCTGCGCGCAGCCGCCTGCACGACTGGGAGATCCGCCCGCATCTGCATGCGATGTTGTTTCAAATTCTGTACATCCGGCACGGGCGGGCGGCACTGACGCTGGACGCCGGCACGCGGCCGCTGCAGGGGCCCTGCGTGGTTGCCGTGCCGGCCATGGCGGTACATGGCTTTCGCTTCGACGAGCGCGTCGACGGCAGGGTCATCACGCTCAGTGATGCCATGCTGCCGCGGCTGCTTGCCGACGCCGCGGGTCTGCGCGAGCGGCTGGCACGACCGTGCTGCCTGCCGCTGCAGCGCGGCAGCCCGGACGCGCGAGGCATCGACCAGGCCTGCGCGCTGCTGCAGGCCGAGTACACCGGCGACGCCGCCTGGCGCAGCCGGGCACTCGATGTCGCGTTGCTGCGGCTGTTGCTGTGCCTGGGCCGCGCGCTGCCGCCGCCGGCGGCGCACGACGCGGGCGCGCCGCCGCGCACACTGGACATCGTGCAGCGCTATCGAGCCCTGGTCGATGCGCAGTACCGGCAGCAGCCGCCGTTGACGCAACTGGCCACAGCGGTCGGCGTCAGCGCCACGCACCTGAACCGCGCCTGCCGCCGCCTGTTGGACCGTCCGGCACTGGCGGTGCTGCATGCGCGCATCCTGCTCGAAGCACAGCGCGAGTTGGCGTACACCGCGATGAGTATCAAGCAGATCGGCCTCGGCCTGGGTTTCGACGACGCCGGCTATTTCACGCGCTTCTTCCGGCGCGGCACCGGCAGCACGCCGTCGCAGTGGCGCGCCGCAGCGCACGAGCCAGGCCCGCGTCGCGCCGATATCGGGCGCGAGCCGGGTTAGGATGATCGGCATGTTGCCCCGGCGCACGACGCATCGCCCCGACATTGACCCCGCACGGCGTCGTCTGGCGGCCGCTGTGCTGTGTGCCGGCCTGCTGCCCTGGCCCGCGCTGGCCGCCGCGTCGGCCGACGCCATTCTCGGCACCTGGTTGACCGACGATGGTGCATCCAAGGTCGAGGTCCGTGCCGCCAAGGCGGCCGACGGCAGCACCGTCTACGACGGCGCAATCGTCTGGCTTAAGGATGCGACGAAGGACGGCCAGCCACTGCACGATGCCCACAACGCCGATGCGGCGCTGCGCAGCCGCCCGTTGATGGGGCTGCGGGTGCTGTCCGGATTCAAGGCTGCCGGCGGCGGCTGGAGCGGCGGCACGGTGTACGCGCCGCGCGCCGGCAAGAGCTTTCCGGCGCAATTGTCGATCGGTGCCGACGGCCGGCTGCAGCTGAAGGTGGACGCCGGCCTGCTGTCAAAGACCGACTACTGGACTCGCTGACGCGCCCGGGCCGCGCGGCTCAGTGCCTGGCCCACAACACGGCTGCCGACTGCGCGGCCGACTGCCAAGCCACCTCGTCCGCCGCCAGCACGGCCTGCAAGCCGCCGTAGCGCTCGGCATGCACGCCGGCGGTGGCCAGGTCGCCGCGCTCGAGGGCGGCGGCCAGCGCCAGCAGCGGCGCCCAGGGGCCGCGACGCTCGACCAGCGCTGCGACCATGTCCGGCGGCAGCTTCAGCGGCGCCACCGCATCGGCCATCGGCATCGGCAGCATCACGTCCAGCAGCGACAGCAGCCCCATGGTGTACAGCGTCGGCGCACTGGCGCCGACGGCGCCGGCCAGGCGCTCGAACAGCATCGCGCGTGCCAACGCGATCTCCTGCAGGGCGCGCGCCGTTGGGCGGCCGGGCAGCGCGGCCAGCAGCCTGGCGCAAAGCCAGCGGTAGATCGCATCGCGGCCGAGCAGCAGCACCGCCTGGTCGGTGGCATCGATCTGCCGCCGCAGCCCCAGCAGTGGGCTGTTGGCATGACGCAGCAGCTCGTAGGACAGGCTCACGTCGGAGCGCAGTTCCGCGGCAATCTCTGAAAGCTCGGCGTCGTGCAGCACCCGGTTCAGCAGCCTCGTCACGCGCGCCATCGCCGGCGGCAGCGGCGCGGCACCGCGCGCTGCGCCGTGGCGCTCGTGGTGCCCGGCAGCCAGGTCGGCACCGGCGGCGAGCACCGCCTCGACGTCGTCGACATCGCCGAGGCCGGCGACCACGACGCGCGTGCGTGGCGCCGCAGTGCGGCACTCCGCGATCGCCGCGCAGGCGGCCCTACGGTCGATGCCGGTGGCATCGATGTGCACGAAGCTTGCACCGGGTTGCAGTGCCTGGGCCGAGCCGAGCACGGTACCGATAGAGCGCAGCGCATCCAGGCTGGCGCCGGCGTCGACGGCGAAGCAGGCATCGTCGAGCACAAGCCACTGACACTTCAGCTGCGCCTGCAGCGCGGGCCGGGCCAGCCACGATGCCGGCAGCGGCCTCGGCAGCTCCACCAGTGCGACACGGCCGGACTCGGCCACCGGCCGCGTCGCGGCGATCCATGCGCTGAGATGCGCACCGATGACGGTGACTTCGGCGCCCTGGGCCATGCGCCGCGCCAACATTTCGGGCAGCGGGAACTCGAAACCGGCCAAGCGGCCTTCGCGGTCGATCAGCGGTCGCCGCGCCACCGGCAGCGAGGCCGCCGGTGCTGGCTTCGGCGGCCCGCCTTGCGACGACGGTGACGCCGCGCGCGACGAAGCGGGCGCCAACGCGCTGGCTGGCGCACCGCGCGTGGGTGCGCCCCGCCCTACCAGCCGTGCGAACCACGAACTCATCAGCCGCCCTCCCTGTCCACCGGGACCTGCAGGGACCAGTGTAGGAAGGCCGCTGGTGCCTTGAAGATGCGAAGTGCGGGGTGAACCCCGACCTTCAGAACAGCGGTGGTGGCAGTGCGCTGGCTGGAGGCGGGCTCGGCGGACTGACGGTGCGCTGGTCGGCCAGACCGATCCAGCCGCCGCCCATCGCCTTGTAGATGTTCACCGCCGACGCGAACAACGACGCTCGCACCGAGACCTCGTTCAGTTCAGCCGGGAACAGCGCCTGTTCGGCCTGCAGCACGGTGGAATACCCGACGTAGCCGCCGTCGTACTGCAGCCGCGCCAGCTCGTTGTACTGCTTCAGCGCCGCCACCAGCTTGACCTGAGCGGCCAGTTGCTCGCGCAGCTTGGCGTTGGCGACGAGCGCGTTGTCGACGTCGGCGAAGGCATCGCGGATCGCCAGCTTGTAGCTTTCCAGCGCGGCCACCTGTCCGGCCTCGGCCTGCGCCACCTGGCCGCTGACCGCGCCGAAGGTGAAGATCGGGCCGATGATCGAGCCTGCGTAGCTCCATACCCGAGCACTGCCCTTGAACAGGTTCGACAGGTCGCCGCTGGAGCCGCCGAAGGTGCCGGTGAGCGAGATGCTCGGGAAGTACAAGGCCTTGGCGGCGCCAATCTGTGCGTTGGCGGCGATCAACTGCTGCTCGGACTGCAGCAGGTCGGGGCGCCGCTCGAGCAGCTGCGACGGCAGCCCGGCCGGCACGCTCGGCAGCTTCAGCTCGTCGATCGACTTGCCACGTGTGATCGGCCCGGGGTCGCGGCCGATCAGCACCGCCAGCGCGTTCTGCGTCTGGGCGATCTGCGATTCGATCAGCGGTATCTGCGCCGCCGCTGTCTCGTACTGCGACTCGGCCTGTGCCACGTTCATCAGCGACACCTGGCCGTACTGGAACTGCAGCTTGAACAGCTCGACCGATTCCTTGTAGGTCTCGAGCGTCTGCTGGGCCACCTGCAACTGGGCGTCCAGCCCGCGCAGTTGTAGGTAGCTGTTGGCCACCGAGGCCACCAGCGACAGCACCACGCCGCGCCGGGCCTGCTCGGTGGCCAGCACGTCGGCCAGCACCGCCTCGGACTGGCGCTGCACGCGGCCCCACAGGTCGATCTCCCAGCTGGCCTGCAGCGCCGCCTGGTAGGCGCTGGTCGGGTTCGGGTAGTTCGGCAGCTGCGCCGCGAAAGCCGGCTCGCGCGCACGTTCGCGCGCGCCACCTGCGCCATAGCCGAGCTGCGGGAAGAACTGCGAGCGCGCCTGCGTCAGCACGGCGGCAGCCTGCTGCACGTTGGCCGCGGCGATGGCGATGTTGCTGTTGTGCGCCAGCGCCTCGTCGATCAGGCCGTCAAGCACCGGGTCGCCGAACTGCTGCCACCACAGCGTGTCGCTGGCTTCCACCACGTCCTTCGTCGCGTACTGGAAGGCCGGCGGCGACGAAAGCTCGGGGCGCTTGTAGTCAGGCCCCATCACGCAGCCGGCCAGCAACATGGCCACCAGCGCGGGCAGGAGGTGCCGCCGCATCTCAGTCGTCCCCGGTCTTGGCCACGGCCACTGCGCCCTGCGGCGCGCCCTTTCGCCGCTCGGAGAGCCGGTCGAAGATGTAGAAGAACAGCGGCACGTAGAGCATGGCCAGCGTGGTCTCGCCAATCATGCCGCCGATGATGCCGGTGCCGATGGAGTGGCGCGCATTGGCGCCGGCGCCCAGAGCCAGCGCGAGCGGCAGGCAGCCCACCGCAAAGGCCAGCGAGGTCATGATGATCGGCCGCAGGCGCTGCTCGCCGGCCAGCCGCGTCGCGTCCATGATGCTGTAGCCCTGCTTGCGGAAGTCCACCGCCGCCGACACGCGCAGCACCGCGTTCTTCGCGCCCAGGCCGATCAGCACCAGCAGCCCGATCTGGAAGTACACGTCGTTGTCCAGCCCGCGGATGGCGTTGACGGCCAGCGCGCCGAGCACGCCGAACGGGATGGCCGTCATCACCGCACCGGGCAGCGTCCAGCTTTCGTACTGCGCCGCCAGCACCAGGAAGACGATCAGCAGCCCGAAGGCGAAGGCCAGCATCGAGGTGCCACCGGATTTTTTCTCGTCGAAGGCCAGCCCCGACCAGGCCGGCCGGTATTGCGGCGGCATCTCCGCGGCCACCTCCTCCATCGCGGCAATGGCCTGGCCCGAGCTGTAGCCCGCCGCAGCGCTGCCGATGATCTTGGCCGAGGGGAAACCATTGAAGTGCGGCAGGATGTCCGGCCCCGAGGTCCAACTGGTGTTGACCACCGCCGACAGCGGCACCATCTGGCCCTGGTGGTTGCGCGTGTACAGCCGCGTCAGATCGGACGGCTGTTCGCGATAGCGCGCGTCGGACTGCACGATGACCCACCACACGCGGCTGAACTGGCTGAACTGGCTGACGGTGAGCGAGCCGAACTGCGCCTGGATGGCGCTGTACACGTCCTGCACCGGCACACCCAGCAATGTGGCCTTGTCGCGGTCGACCTCGGCACGCAGTTGCTGCGCGCTGGCGGTGAAGGTGCTGTTCAGTCCGGTCAGTTCCGGCCGCTGGCGAGCGCGCTCCAGGAAGGCCTTGGTCTGCACCTCCAGTTCCACCGGCGAGCCGGCCGCGGTGTCCTGGATCCAGAACTCGAAGCCGCCGGTGGTACCGATGCCCGGGATGGGTGGCGGCGCGATGGGCAGCACGACGCCTTCCTCGATGAGCTTGGCCTCGTTGAACAGCCGCACCAGGATGGCGCGTGCATTCTGTTCCTTGGCGGCCTGGATCGAGCCGTAGCGTTCCTTGAAGTCGGTGAAGTTGACGAAAAGGGTGGCGGCGTTGTTCTTGAAGCCACCGTCGATCAGGCTGTAGCCGGTGACCATCGCGCGCGTGGCCACGCCGGGAATCTTCGCCAGCATCGCATCCACACGTTCGGCGACCGCCTGCGTGCGCTCCAGGCTGGCGGACTGCGGCATGACGATGGCGACGAAGGCATAACCCTGGTCTTCCTGCGGCACGAAGCTGGTGGGCAGCAGCTGGAACAAATGCCAGATGCCCCACAGGAAAACGCCCAGCAGCGCGAACGCGATGAGCATGCGCTTGATGACGAATTCCACTGCATGGCCGAAGGCGCGTGTCACCCGGTCGACCTGTCGGTTGAACCAGGCGAAGGGCCCGCGCTGCGGCGGCGGGTTGTGCTTGAGCAGCGCCGCGCACATCGCCGGCGTGAGCGTCAGCGCGATGAAGCCCGACACCGACACGGAGATGACGATGGTGATAGCGAACTGCTTGTACAACTGCCCCGTGGTGCCGGGCAGGAAGGCCGCGGGCACGAACACCGCGGCCATGACCAGCACGACGGCCACCAGCGAGCTGCCGATCTCGCCCATCGAGCGGATCGTCGCCTCCTTCGGCCCGATGTGGTGCTGCTGCATGTTGCGCTCGACGTTCTCGCAAACGACGATGGCGTCGTCGACGACCATGCCGATGGCCAGGATGAGCCCGAACAGCGTCAGCAGGTTGATAGAGAACCCCAGTGCCAGCATGCCGCCGAAGGTGGCGATCAGGGACACGATGATGGCCACCGCGCAGATCAGCGTGGTGCGCAGGCTCTGCAGGAACAGGTAAACCACCAGCACCACCAGCACCAGCGCCTCGGCCAGGGTCTTCAGCACCTCCTCGATCGACAGTCGAACGAAGTCGTTGGTGTCCAGCGCTATGGCGTAATCGATGCCGGCGGGAAAGCGCGACTTCATGTCTTCCATCGTCTTGCGCACCGCGCTCGACACCACCAGGCCGTTGGCACCGGGCTGCTGGTACACGGCGATGAAGGTGGCCGGCGCGTTGTTCAGCCGCGTGTTGGTGATGTACTGGCGCAGCCCCACCTCGGCACGTGCCACCGCGCCCAGCCGCACGATGGCGCTGCCATCGCTGTTGGCGCGCAGGATGATGTTTTCGTACTGGCGCGGGTCGGTGAACTGGCTTTGCGTGATCACCGGAAAGGTCAGTTCCACCGGCTTTTCGTTGGGCTGCTGGCCCACTTGGCCGGCGCCGAACAGTTGGTTCTGCTGGTTGACGGCGTTGGCGATGTCGCTGGTGGTGATGCTCAGCGAGGCCATGCGATCCGGGTTCATCCAGATGCGCATTGCCTGGTCGGGTACACCCATGACCTGCGCCTGGCCGGCGCCCGGCACGCGCTTGAGCGCATCGAGCACGTAGACGTTGGCGTAGTTGGCGACGTAGTCGGCGCTGTAGCGCGCCGCGTCGCCGGTGACGGCCACCAGCATCATGATCGTGGCCGACTTCTTCTGCACCGACACGCCCTGCTGCGTCACGGCAGAGGGCAGCTGCGGCAGCGCCAGGTTGACGCGGTTTTGCACCTGCACCTGGGCGATATCGGGGTCGGTGTCGAGTGAGAAGAACACCGTCAGCGTCAGCTGGCCGGTGGCCGAACTGGTGCTGCTCATGTACAGCATGTTGTCCACGCCGTTGATCTGCGCCTCGATCGGCGAGGCCACTGAGTCGGCCAGCGTCCTCGAGTCGGCACCCGGGTAGGTGGCCTGCACCGTCACCTGCACCGGCGTGATCGCCGGGTATTGCTGCACCGGCAGCGCGGTGATCGACACCAGGCCGCCCAGGCAGATCAGCAGCGCCACCACGACCGCGAAGATCGGCCGCTCGATGAAGAAACGCGAAAACATGCGTGGCGAGCTGCGTCAGCGGCTGGCGGCCTTGGCTGGCGCCGATGCCGATGTCGCGCTGCCGCTGGGCGCGGTGACGATCACCTTGGCGCCGCTGGAAAGGCGCTGGCCACCGTCGACCACCAGTTGATCACCGGTGCGCAGGCCTTCGCTGATGAACCAGCTGCCCTCGTACCAGTCGCCCACCGTCACCGGCCGCTGCTCGGCCTTGCCGTCCTTGTCGACCAGCCAGACGAAGTGGCCTTTGCCGCTTTCCTGCACCGCGCGCTGCGGCACCAGGATGGCGTTCGGCCTCACGGCACCTTTCAGCCGTGCCCGCACGAACTGGTTGGGGCGCAGCATGCCTTTCGGATTGTCGACGGTGGCGCGCAGCAAGAAGGTGCCGGTCTGAGGGTTGAATGAGGGGTCGGCAAAGATGATCTTGCCGGTGAAGGGGAACAGCGTGCCGTCCACCTTCTCGATCTCGACCGTCATGTTGCGGTTCGGCGGCAGCACCAGCCGGCCCGCCTTGACGTCGTTCTCGATGCGCTGGAGCTCGTTTTCGGACAAGCTGAAATTGACCCACATCGGCGACAGCACCGACACAGTGGTCAGCTGGCTGTTCTGCGGGCTGACGTAACTGCCATCGGCCACCTGCGCGTAGCTGCTGATGCCGTTGACCGGCGAGCTGATGACGGTGTACGACAGTTGCAACTGCGCCGATTCGAGCTGTGCCTTGGATTGCTCGACAGCCGCTGCGGACTGTTCGTACTGGCCCTGTGCATCGTCGAGGTCCTTCTGCGACAGCGCGTTCTTCTGGGCCAGCGGCTTGGTGCGGTTGAGGTTGGCAGTGGCCACCTGCAGCGCGGCCTGGTTGCGCTGCAGCGCCGCAGCGGCACCGTCAACCTGTGCCTGGAAGGGCTTCTGATCCATGCGGAACAGCACCTGACCCTTCTTGACCATGCTGCCTTCGGTGTAGACGCGCTTGTCGAGGAAGCCGGACACGCGGGCCTGGATGTTCACCGCCTGCGAGCTTTGCGTCTGCGCCACGTACACCGCGGTCACTGCCACGTCTTGCGGCTGCACGGTGACGATGCTCACGTCCAGCGGTGCGGGTGGGGGTTTCTCGGGCGGCTTGCCGCAGCCGGCCATCCCTGCAGCGCCGATGGCCAGCAGCAGCGCCAGGCAGCGGGCGGTCAATGAGTTGCTGCGCTTACCGGCACGTTGCATGAGGGTCTAGGCGATCTGAACGGGCGTGATCGGAGCGAGGATAACAACAACCCGATGCGGCCCGGGCGCGCCGCCGAGCTTCTCGCCGATGATGCGTCAGACGGCGTCCGTGATCGACCGCGCCGGCAACATCTGGACGCTGAACAACTGGAAGCCGCTGTTCGCGGTCGACGCCGATTCCAATGGCAACCCCGGCGGCGACGGCATCTTCATCTTCGTCGGCCTCGGCGCGCCGCCGCGCGCACCGCGATAGGCCTGCTGCAGGCCGGCGTCCTGACGGGTGTCGTCAGACTCGCTCGATCACCAGCGCGATGCCTTGGCCGACACCGATGCACATCGTGCACAGGCCGTAGCGCCCGCCGATTGTCTCCAACTGGTTCAGCGCGGTCGTTGCCAGCCGCGCGCCGCTGGCGCCGAGCGGGTGGCCGAGCGCGATCGCGCCGCCGTTGGGGTTGACGCGTGCATCGTCATCGGCGACGCCGAGGTCGCGCAGCACCGCCAGACCCTGCGCAGCGAAGGCTTCGTTGAGCTCGATCACGTCCATCTGCGCCAGCGACAGCCCGGTCAGCTCCAGCACCTTGCGCACCGCCGGCGCCGGACCGAAGCCCATGATGCGCGGCGCCACGCCGGCGGTGGCCATGCCGACGACGCGCGCGCGCGGGTTCAGCCCGTGTTTCGCGGCCGCACCCTCGCTGGCCAACAGCAGTGCGCAGGCGCCGTCGTTGACACCGCTGGCGTTGCCGGCCGTCACGGTGCCGTCGGGCCTGACCACACCCTTGAGCTTCGCCAACGCCTCGAGCGAGGTCTCGCGAGGGTGCTCGTCCTTGCTGACGATGACCGGATCACCCTTGCGCTGCGGCACGCTGACCGGCGTGATCTCGCGCTCGAAGAAGCCGCTCTTCTGAGCGGCCACCGCCTTCAACTGGCTGGCCAGCGCCATGCGGTCCTGCGCCTCGCGCTCGATCTTGAACTGCACGGCCACGTTCTCGGCCGTCTCGGGCATCGAGTCGATGCCGTACTGCGCCTTCATCAGCTTGTTGACGAAGCGCCAGCCGATGGTCGTGTCGTAGACCGCGTTCGCGCGCGAGAAGGCGCTTTCGGCCTTGGGCATCACGAAGGGCGCGCGGCTCATGCTTTCCACGCCGCCGGCGATCATCAGCTGCGCCTCGCCACTGCGGATGGCGCGCGCCGCCGAGCCCACCGCGTCCAGCCCCGAGCCGCACAGGCGATTGATGGTCGCGCCCGGCACCTCGATCGGCAGCCCGGCCAGCAGCGACGCCATGCGCGCGACATTGCGGTTGTCCTCGCCGGCCTGGTTGGCGCAGCCATAGAGCACGTCGGCCACGGCCTGCCAGTCGACCTTGGTGTTACGCTGCTTCAGCGCTCGGATCGGCACCGCGCCCAGGTCATCGGTGCGCACCGAAGACAGCGCGCCGCCGTAGCGGCCGAAGGGGGTACGGATGGCATCGCAGATGTAGGCGTGGGTCATGTCGCGGCTCCTGAAGGCATGGATGCAGTTTAGGCTTCAAGCCCCCGGCGCCGGCTCCAGCACGTGGATCACGCGCTGCGCCATCAACTCCTTGACGCTGGCGGCATAGGCCTTCATGTGCGGCGCCACCGCGTGCGCCTGCAGCGCCGCCAGGCTGGCCCACTTCTCGATCACGACGAAGGTGTCCTCACCCACCGTGCCGGGCGAGGCCGGCAGGCCGGCGGCATCGATGGTGGCGACGTATTCGATGCAGCCCTGTTCCTGCCGCACCGTGACGGCGTTGGCATTGAAGGCCTGCAGCACCTTGCTGCGTTGGCCGGGCTGGGTGGTGAGCAGGGCGACGACGTGGATCATGGGGATACCTCGATGCGTGGCAGTGGATGGGGCGTCGATTCTGTGCCCGGGCCGCCGCATGCGGGTGCCACCGAGGCGACAACCGCAGCGGCGCGGTGTAGGCTGGACGCACACGACCCCGTGCCCCGGAGCGCCGCCATGACCTTGACCCTGTCTCACACCAAGGGCCCCAGCGAGCCGCCGCTGCGTGACCTCACGCTCGGCGAACTGCTCGCATGGGCGGCGCAGACCGTGCCCGAGCGCATCGCGCTGATTGCCGGCGTGCCCGACCCAGCGGCGCGCCGCCAATGGACCTACGCCGAGTTGCACGCTCAGGCTGTGCGCACCGCACGCGCGCTGCGCGCGCGCTTCGAGCCTGGCGAGCGCGTCGCGGTGTGGGCGCCCAACCTGCCCGAGTGGGTGATGCTGGAGTTCGGCGCGGCGATGGCCGGCGTGGTGCTGGTGACGGTGAACCCGGCCTTTCGCTCGCAGGAGCTGCATTACGTGCTGAAGCAGTCGCGCAGCGCCGGCATCTTCGTCGTCGAAGCCTTCCGCGGCAACCCGATGCTGGACACGGTGCTGAAGGTGGCGCCCGACTGCCCCGAGCTGCGGCACGTGATGCGTTTCGACCAGTGGGAGGCCTTTCTCGGTCTGGGTGAAGCGCCGGGCATCGAACTGCCCACGGTGCGCTCGACCGACCCGGTGATGATCCAGTACACCTCGGGCACCACCGGCTTCCCCAAAGGCGCGCTGCTGCACCACCGCGGCCTGGCGAACAATGGCGCGCACACGGCCGAGCGAATGGGCGTGACCGACGGCGCGGTGTGGGTGACGACGATGCCGCTGTTCCACACCGGCGGCTGCGTGTGCTGTGTGCTCGGCGCGGTATCGAAGCGCTGCACGCAGGTGCTGGTCGAGGCCTTCGAGCCTGGGCTGGTGCTCGAGCTGTTCGGCACCTACCGCGGCAACGCGATGATTGGCGTGCCAACGATGCTGGTGGCGATGCTGGAGCACCCAAGCTTCGCCGCCACCGACCTGTCGAGCACGCAGGCCATCTGCTCGGGCGGCTCGACCGTGCCGGCGGCGCTGGTGCAGCAATTCGAAAGCAAGCTCGGCGCACCCTTCACCATCGTCTTCGGCCAGACCGAATGCTCGCCGGTCGCGACGATGACCCGGCCCGACGACAGCGTGGCCGACAAGTCCGGCACCATCGGCACGCCGCTGCCGCACGTCGAGGTCAAGATCATCGATCCCGACAGCGGCGCCACGCTGCCGGTGGGCCAGGTGGGCGAGTTCTGCACGCGGGGCTACCTGGTGATGCACGGTTACTTCGAGAACCCCGAGGCCACCGCCGCGGCGATCGACGCCGAGGGCTGGCTGCACACCGGCGATCTGTGCGCAATGGACGGGCGCGGCTACTGCACAGTGGAGGGTCGGCTCAAGGACATGATCATCCGCGGCGGCGAGAACATCTACCCACGGGAACTGGAAGAACTGCTGTTCCGCCACCCCAGCGTCGGCGAGGTGGCAGTGGTCGGGCTGCCCGATGCCAAGTGGGGCGAGCAGGTGGCGGCCTTCCTGCGGCCGAAGCCGGGGCAGCGCATCGACAAGGGTCAGCTCACTGCCTACCTGCGCGAGAAGCTGTCGCCGCACAAGACGCCGCGCCACTGGTTCGAGCTCGATGCATTCCCGTTGACCGGCTCGGGCAAGATCCAGAAGTTCAAGCTGCGCGAGCAGTGGCAGGCGGGCGAACTGAGCGAGATCTGACGACCCCTCGCTGCCGATAGCAGCGGACCTTGTCGGCGCTTTCGGTGCACGGCAGCCATCCGCGGCTGGCTGCTTCAGCGCAGACCGGGGACGGCGTGATGCTCACCGAATCTGCTGCGCACCGGGCGCGCGCGGCTCGGCGGAGTACGGCTCAGCCGTCAGGGCTGCGTCGGCGTCGCCGCCGGCAACGGCAGGCCGCGACGCTGCATCTCCTCGCGCACCAAGTCGGGCCGGTCGCTGACGATGCCATCGACGCCCATGTCCATCAGGCGGGCGATCTGTGACGGGTCGTTCACCGTCCAGGCCAGCACCGTCAGGCCCAGCGAGCGCGCCTCCTTCACCTGCGCCGCGTCGAGGTCGCCGTGAAAGCTCGACCAGATGCGCCCGCCGGCTGCCTTGATCATCTTCGGCACAGAGCCATGCTCGGCGTAGGCGAAGCCCGCAGTCCAGGGCGAGGCGCCTGGCCGGCCGGCGCCGATGTTGTCGAAACTGCGTTGCTGGATCGACAGGTACACGGTGCCGACCTCGGGCGCCAGCTGCTGCACCACCTGCAGCGTGCGCCAGTCGAAGGACAGGATCGTCGTGCGCTCGGCCAGGCCAGCCTTGCGCACCGCCTCGACCAGGGCGCGCGCAAAGGGCTCGGGCGCCGGCGTCTCGTCGGGCCGGTCGGGGCGCAACTTGGTCTCCAGCGCCAGCCGCACCTGCGTGTTGCCCGACTTGTGCACCAGCGCGAACAGTTCCTGCAAGCGCGGGATGCGCGCACCATCGTGCGGCTGCTGCGCCGGGTACAACGCAGCATAACGCGTGCCCGGCTTCAGGCGCCCTACATCGTAGCGCTGCAGCTCGGCGAAGTCGGTGTGGCGGATCACCGCCCCGCGCGCGGCGAGGAACTGCCCGTCCGGCCCGCGTGTGAGGTCCGGGTTCAGCGCCGGGTCGTGCGAGATCACCAGCACGTCGTCGCGCGTGACGGCGATGTCGGTCTCCAGCGTCGTCACGCCGAGCCCCAGCGCCAGGGCGAAGCCGGGCAAGGTGTTCTCGGGCGCCAGGCCGCGCGCACCGCGGTGGCCCTGCAGGTCGAAGGCCTGCGCCGCGAGGGCCTGGCACAGCAGCACGAGGGTGATCCAGGACTTCATCGGGGCTCCAGCTGCCGGGTGGCGCATTGTCGCGGCCGTCAGGCCGCAGCGTGCGGCGCCCGAGAATTCTTGTGCCATCTCAATGTCTGCGCGGCCAGCCATGCCTAAAGTGACGCTCCGCGCATTGCGACGCGGCTTGGACGGGGGATGCCATGTACCAACGCATACTGGTGCCGGTGGACGGCAGCGAATTGTCCGACCGCGCAATGGCCGACAGCATTGCACTGGCACGGCCGCTCGGCGCGACCGTCGTTGGCTTCGTGGCCGAGCCGCTGCTGGCGCCGGTGTCCGGCCCGCCCCAGCAATCGTTGATCGAAGACCAGATCAAGGGCCACGACGCGATGACCGAAGCGCATGCCCGTTCGGTTCTGCAGCGTTTCGAGGCGCAGGCTCGCGCCGCCGGCGTGGGCTTCGAGGGCCATTACGACCAGGTGCCGAACGTAGACCGCGCCATCGTCACGGCTGCCGAATC
>Ga0316195_10000064_pt1 | contig 30437 bp, 30 predicted proteins | sample Phised1_MG_FD_204937 | JGI IMG/M metagenome (GOLD analysis project Ga0316195, IMG submission 204937) | Coastal sediment microbial communities from Maine, United States - Phippsburg sediment 1 | ecosystem: Environmental > Aquatic > Marine > Coastal > Sediment | place: USA: Maine | collected...
GCCCCCCAAATGCGTAAACAAAAATTTGGTTTAATTTCTCCGAAAAAATACTCGCCCCCCGCTATGGCGGCGCACGACCCCTGAAGTATCGCGACAACGAGCAGTGTGTAGCGAATTCTAGAAACCCCAACCGAATTCGAGACGCGCAGCGCTCAATGTGGGATCGGGCGCATTTCCGCCGTCGTCGATATTGTAGGTGTTGTAACTCAACTTGATGAGCGTTCCACCACGAAGTTTGTAGCGAAGACCGAGTGCGCCACCATAAGAAAAGCTGGTTTCATGGAACGTATTGTAATAACCGGAGCAAATATAGCCGTACCATGGATGCCACCAACAGCCTGTGATCGGCGGGCCATCGGCAACATTGGAATCCATGTAGGTCCAACCGAATCCAGCTTCCACGTACGGCGTAAACGGACCACTCATGAAGTTATAGGACGCCTTGATACGGCCGTTGAATTGCGACGACTCGTGATCGATAACGGTGGTATTGCCCACGTCATCAACCAGGGTCGCAACGTAATCAGGGCTCAGCCACTCAATATCTGCACCGATCATGAATTTTTCAGTGAATAGGTAGCCGAACGAAAAGCCAAGACCCAGATCGCTGTCGAGTTCGAAACTGGAGCCAGCGAGGGCGCTGTCACCTTCTGACTCCTGATAAATAGCCGCCACTGACCATTCCCACTGGTTACGGTAACCCTGGGCGGACGCAAGAGCTGGAACGAGCATGACGAGCAGAAGCGCTGTCAGTCTGCGCATAATGAAAATCCTTGTTTTTGTCGATATGGATAAGGCGGAGAGGATACACCGGAAAGAGCGTCGGACCAAGGACTGGCGGGGACTGCAATGTATCCATTTGTAACATCGCGGTTCGCTTGGATCTGGCGGAGTTTTCCGTCACGGAAAACATTCAGGTCGGCAATATCGAATGATCGGCGATCGGTCGATCTTGGCCGAATGGACGGGGTGGCATCATCGGCACTGCGAGTGCACGGCATTTATCCGCTACGCGAATCCCCTTTTCGACCGCGAATGGACAGACCGACGCATACCAACGAGCCGATTGGAAACAGCCACGGCCAGGCGAGCAATGGCCCCACAAAAGCGGCTCCGAATACCGAATTGAGAATCTGCGGCTCGTTTATGAGCAACACGACCACAATACTCGCCATTACAGCCTTGCCGATTCCGGCGACGAAATATCTTCGTGCCATCATGCTCAGCATGAACAGTCCCAGCATAGGGCCCCAGGTATACGTGGTCATCGAAAAGGCAAGCGTGACGAGGTCCAGTTCACTCGTCGAAAACTGCCATGCCATTAACGCAAGAACGATACCCCAGGCAATCACCAGTATTCGCGATACTTTTAGCAGATGGACCTCGTCAGCGTCGGGACTCAAAAAAGGCTTGTAGAACATCGTCAGGGATATCTGGGACAAGGCAGCGAGAATCGAGTCGAGGCTCGAGATTGCAGCACTGAGTATTCCGGCAATGAGCAGACCCTTCAGCCCCACGGGAATCTCGGAAATTATGAACGCCGGAAAAATACGGTCGCCTCGCTCGGCCACCAGTGGCGCCATGTCGGCTGGCAGCGCGTTGTACTGATAGAAAGCGAACAGCCCAACACCTACGGTCAGCATCAGGACTGGAATCAACTCGCCGACGATACTCCACAGTACCGCTTTCTGCGCCTCCTTTTCATTGCGACAACACAGCAGCCTTTGGACGAAGAGGTGATCCGTTCCGTACACAGCGACGTTTTGAAACGGCATAGCAAGCAACGCTGCCCAGAAGGTAAATGCCAGCCTCGGATCCGTCGAAAAATCGAAAACCCGGAATTTATCGGCTTGCTGACCGACATCGATCAGCGATGTCCAGTGCTCCGGCAGTGCGCTTGTTACAAAAATCAGTGCCGAAATTCCACCGGCAAGCAGGATGAAAAACTGCACAAAATCGGTCCAGATTACTGCCGCTATTCCGCCCATCCAGGTCCAAATCACGGCGAACACGGCAATCAACACGATGCTTGCCGCGAGGCTCCAGCCGGTAATAAGCTCAAGTACCAGCGCCGTCGCATAAACGCGCACGCCCTGACCGAGGACTCCGCCGAGAAAAAACATGCCGGCGGTTATTCGGCCGACAACCGCACCCAGCCGATCCTCCATGTACTCGTAGGGACTGTAGAATTCTTTTTCGTAATACAGCGGCACCAGGAAGCGGGCAACGAGTATTCTCGCGATAATCCCGCCCAACGCCAGCTGCAGGTATACAAAATTTCCATCGATCGCGTAGACCAGGGCGGGTACGCCGATAAATGTAACGGCGCTGATCGTTGTTGCGATCGTCGACGCGGTTACCGCATACCAGGGCAGATTTCGTCCACCTAGAAAAAAGTCCCGGGTACTGTGCTGCTTTCCTTTAAGACGATGTCCGACAATCGTCGTGCCCAAAATGTATGCGCCGACAATTGCCCAGTCGATAGAGCTGAACATCAACTACCGGAAACCAGGGCGTGAATGTAAAGCAACATCTGAAGATACCTGCGCTGTTTTGGCCCCCGGGCGTCGGCCGGTCACCGCCAATTATTCTCCGACGGGATTTTGACGCTCTCTGTGAATCACAGCCAATAATAACCTGCCCGGCAAAGCCAGTGCATACCTCCGTCGTTACGGGGAAGATATGAATTCGGGGAAATCGGCAAAATTTCATCATGAGCAAGGCTGTGAATGAAGCCCGCTCGCTGAACCTGGCCGTGATCGCCAGGTCGCGACAGGCGACTGCGGCATGGCGCTCTTCGAATTTCATCCGGCTTTGGCCTGTCCTGGCGTCTGCGATGCCGAACGCTTTGTTACCGTAACGGGCACGACCTCTTCAATGAAGTAATTGATGCCCGGTAGGCGTATTGTTACGCTTGTTCGCTGGCCATTTCCGATGAAAGCGTAAGGCCCGCAAAGGATGGCGACCGGTACAAAGACCGTCGCGGGCCGCGGGAACGGCGCACCGATGACACCTTGCATCTCCACCCGTTTACAATCCTCATACTACTATGCCTATGATTTTAAAGACTTTTTGAACATCGCTATGCTTACATTTCGGGCGAACCCTGCTTGAGCATGCCCACGGAATTGCTGACCTTTGGCTGGCGTGAGTGGGTTAGTCTTCCCGAGTTGGGAATTCAACAAATCAAGGCCAAAGTCGACACAGGCGCGCGAACGTCGGCGTTGCACGCGTTTGAAATCCGACAACGCAGCCAGAATGGACGCGATCGCGTGGAATTCCTGATGCACCCGATTCAAAAGGACAAAAAGACAATTATTACCTGCGTCGCCGACGTGCTGGACAGGCGAGTCGTTTCGGATTCGGGCGGACATAAGGAAGAGCGCTACGTTATTGCCACCACTCTGTCCATCGGCAAACGGCAATGGCCGATAGAGGTCACACTCACGTCTCGTGACGATATGCTCTTTCGAATGCTTCTGGGCCGAACCGCAATAGCAAATCACGGCCGCGTTGACCCTTCACGGTCGTACGTTGTCGGCAAGAAGAAACGTAAACGGAACAGCGTATGAAATCCAACTCCTCCATCAGTATTGGCGAAACGGTAATCGGGCCAGGCCAACGAATGAATGTGAACCTTCCGGTCGCTCGTTTGTATACGTCGGCCTCTTTGAGCATGCCGGTGGAAATTATATGTGGCCGACGTGCCGGGCCGGTTTTATTTGTTTCTGCTGCCGTGCATGGCGATGAGCTGAACGGAGTAGAAATTATCCGGCGCCTCCTGAAACGAAAAGGGCTTTCGTCAATCCGGGGCACGCTTATCGCGGTCCCCATTGTCAACGTACACGGGTTTCTCGATCAGTCCCGCTATTTGCCGGACCGCCGGGATCTTAATCGCTCATTTCCAGGCAGCTCAAAAGGTTCGATCGCTGCCAGGCTCGCCAATTTGTTCATCACGGAAATAGTTTCGAAAGCGGACTATGGCATCGACCTGCACACCGGCGCGGTCAATCGAGCGAACCTGCCGCAAATTCGTGCAAACCTCGACGACCCGGGCACGCTCGATATTGCAGAAGCATTTGGCGCGCCCGTGATTATTGATTCGAATATCCGCGACGGTTCGCTTCGCGCATGTGCGGTAGAATACGGCATGCCCATTCTTATATACGAGGCTGGAGAAGCGCTTCGGTTTGACGAGATGGCTATACGAGCCGGGCTCCGCGGCGTCCTGAATGTCATGCGACATATTGGTATGCTACCGCCCGGCAAGGTCAGAAAGCGGGTGGTGCCAGTTGTCGCCCGCTCGACCCGCTGGGTCCGCGCGGGCACAAGTGGCATTGTTGGCAGCAAGGCTTCCCTCGGAAGCAGCGTGACGGAAGGACAGAGCCTCGCGACGATCAGTGATCCGCTGGGTCACGAAGAAGACAGGGTTCTTGCACCTTTTGACGGAATCGTGATCGGCCGAACGACTCAGCCGCTTGCGCACGAAGGTGATGCGCTATTCCATCTTGGCTCTTTCAATAACATCCCCAGGGCTGAGGGTGTCGTCGAAAGTTTTGCGGCTGCCCACGAAGGCTTGTCCTATGAGAGTGATGAGATTGAATAGGGTTTGGTGAGGAAAATTTTGAAGCTCAAAGGGAAGCAAATATGAAGATCGGCATTCTTTCAACCAACAAGAATTTATATTCTACAAAGCGGCTGGTTGAGGCTGGTCAAGCTCGTGGTCATGAAATGCAGGTGATAAATCACAAGAAATGCTATATGAACATCACCAGTCACCGGCCCGGCGTACATATCAAGGGCGAGCCTATCGATGAGCTTGACGCCATCATTCCCCGCATCGGTGCTTCGGTATCCTTTTATGGAACAGCCGTCGTGCGTCAGTTTGAAATGATGGGCGTCTACTCTGTTAACGAATCGGTGGCGATCACGCGTTCCCGCGACAAACTTCGAGCCAGCCAGTTGCTATCGAGGAAAGGCATCGGCCTGCCCGTCACCGGGTTCGCCAATGACCCGGGCGATACTGAAGACTTGCTGGAAGTGGTCGGCGGGGCACCGGTCGTCATCAAGCTGCTTGAAGGCACACAGGGGGTCGGAGTGGTGCTCGCCGAGACCAAAAAAGCGGCCGAAAGTGTGATCGAAGCGTTTCGCGGCCTGAAGGTCAACTTTATGGTTCAGGAGTTCATTGCCGAGGCAGGCGGTGCCGATATCCGTTGTTTTGTCATTGGCGACAAAGTCGTTGCGGCAATGAAGCGACAGGGGAAAGAAGGCGAATTTCGTTCCAACCTGCATCGTGGAGGTTCTGCTTCCCTTATCAAGCTTACGCCTGAAGAGCGCTCCACAGCAGTGCGTTCTGCCAAAGTCATGGGCTTAAATGTCGCCGGTGTGGATATGCTGCGCTCGAATCACGGCCCGGTTGTTATGGAAGTGAACTCCAGCCCGGGACTTGAGGGTATCGAATCTGCCACCAACAAGGATGTTGCGAAATTGATAATCGAGTTCATCGAAAAGAATTCGAAGCAGGGAAAAACTCGAACCCGCGGTCAGGGCTAACGTGGTCGCACGGACTGGGTCGCGCGTGGCGATTACGTTCCGGCCAGTGGTCAGACTCGTGGATCCAGCATCTGTCGATCAATGGACGAAGGACCAGGGCGTACTGTGGGTGCATATCGACGTAAACGACAGCGCCTCGCAACGCTGGCTGGAACAACACAGCGGCGTCGAGCAATCGGTTACGGACATCCTGCTGGCCGGCGAAACCAGGCCGCGGTCGCATGCGACGGAAGATGGCCTCCTGACGGTTCTTCGGGGCGTTAATACGAACCCGGGACAGGATCCGGAGGACATGGTTTCCATCCGTATCTGGATTGAAAAAGACCGCATCATTACCGCCAGGAGACGACAGCTGATGTCCGTACAGGACGTCCGGGCCTCGCTCGATGAAGGCAGCGGGCCGAAGTCCTCGGGAGGTTTCCTGACAGCGCTCGTTGAACGGCTCGCGGATCGCATCGGTGACTACGTTGACAATATAGAGGAGCGGGTCGGCGCCGCAGAAGATGGCGTTGGACTTGTGGATCCGACAACATTCCGGCAGTCGCTTACGAGCATTCGACAGGAAATTGCGGGCGTTCGCCGGTTCCTGGCTCCACAGCGCGATGCCCTTGATCGGCTGTATCGACATTCAGACAACGTTCTCTCTGTTTTGGATAGCCAGGATTTGCTCGAAGAAGCTGATCGAATCACCCGATATCTCGAAGACCTGGATCTTGCTCGCGAAAGAACGCTCGTGCTCCGCGAGGAATTTCTGGGCGTTCTGGCGCAGGAACAAAATCAAAGAATGTACGTACTGTCGGTTGTGGCCGCGATCTTCCTGCCACTGACATTTGTTACGGGCTTGCTGGGCATGAATGTGGGTGGATTGCCGGGTCTCGAAAGCCCGCGCGGATTTGTTGCCTCCATCGCTATCATGACGATCTCGGCACTGATCCTGATCGTCTATTTTCGCTGGAAAAAATGGCTCTGATGCAGCGCAGCTTTCGACCGCAAAGGGAGCAAGCGGTATGCTAGCCTTACATTGTCTCTTTGATTGACCAAGGCGATCGAATTGGAGCAAATCACAACTCTCATCATCGAATATGGCCAGGCCGCGATCGATTATCTCGGCCGTCCGTCTATCCTGGTACAGATCGCCATAATCCTGACCCTGTTTCCGATTGCCTGGTTCCTCGCAAACAAGGTTGAGCCGGTACTCGAAGAGCGTGCGCGCGCCATTAAAGGGATGCCGGGACTGCTGCGCGTCATCGTCGCCTTCCTGCGACGTTTCGAGTGGCTGTTTTTCATCATTTTGCTGTCGTTAGTCTACGTGGTGACGACAGTCATCACCTGGCTGGAGTCGAACTACCTGATTTATGCCGCGCTCATGTTGTCGAGCGCCTGGCTGCTGGTTTCGGTTGTTTCGCACACGATCCGCCGCAAGGCGGTCAGAAAAATGTTTGCATACCTTGCTTGGCTTTACGTCGCCGCCATGATCCTGGGCATTGTCGACGACGTGGCGGCACTGCTCGATCAGGCCGGATTCAATATTGGCAGCTTCCGCCTGTCGATCCTGCGCGCCATCCAGGCTGCGCTGCTGCTGGGCACACTGCTGTGGCTGTCATTGAGCCTGGGTAATTTTCTCGACCGCAGGATTCAGAGCGTCGACGAACTGACACCGTCCTTGCGCGTGCTTTTCGGCAAGATCATCCGCATTACGCTGATAGTAACTGCCGCCTTGATAGCGATATCCGCTATTGGTATCGACCTGACCGCGCTGACAGTACTGTCCGGCGCAGTTGGTGTCGGCATCGGTTTTGGCCTGCAAAAGGTCGTTTCGAACTTCATCTCGGGCATCATCATTCTGATGGATGAGTCCATTAAGCCCGGCGACACAATCGAGCTTGGCGAAACGTTTGGCTGGATTCGCGAACTCCGGGCGCGATTTGTGTCGGTAGTAACACGCGACGGTCGCGAGTACCTGATCCCGAACGAGGACTTCATCACCCGTGAGGTGATCAACTGGTCGTTTTCCGACAAGTACGTTCGCCTCGATGTCCCGTTCGGCGTGTCCTACAATTCGGATCCACATGAAGTGACGCGCCTCGCGATCAAGGCTGCATCAGCAGTCGACCGGGTTAACAGTACGTTCAAGCCGCCGGTCTGCTGGATGACGGCCTTTGGTGATTCGTCTCTCGATTTCATGTTGAGATTCTGGATTTCTGACCCCCAGGCCGGGCTGACCAATATTCGCGGCCAGGTTCTGCTCTCTCTGTGGGACGAGTTCAAGGAACACGGCGTCGAAATTCCGTTTCCTCACCGCGAAGTCATCATGCGTTCTCCGGTCATGGTGACTTCGGACTAAGCCACGGCCAAACCTCTGGCGCTATCGACAATCCTTATTGACATGCTGCCGGTCGCCGGCACCAAAGAGACTTGCAGTGGCAGCACCGTAACCTCCACAATGAGCCCGCGACGCCGTACGGGCTTGCAAATTCTAATCGTAGACAAGGTCATAGACTGATGAAAATAAAGGGATTACCGGGAACGGCTCTACTTGCCATGTTGCTCATGGTGCTCTCCGCCTGCGCACCGACGGCAAAGGTCACAACCACCCAGGCGTTCACTCCTGGCAGCGACGGACCATTTCAAAAGATCCTGGTCGTCGCACTGGCCGAGAAATTCGATCCGCGCAGAGAATTTGAACGCACAATCATCAGCCAGCTGGCCGAAAAGGGCACGGTCGGAATCGCCAGTACATCGATGATGGACTCTCGAACGCCGTTGGTACGCCAGACATTTGTCGACATGGTCGAAAAAGTCGGCGCCGATGCGGTTCTGGTTTCTCAGATTTTGGATTTGTCAGCAACGCCTGACGTCAAAGCGGCGTCGCCCGAAGCGACGTACAACATTCGGCCGACCTGGTACTACAACGTTTTCACTGTTGAACTCACTGAGTACACTGAGCCAAGGGTTGTCGACGTTACGAGCGACCTCGCACTCGCTACCAGCCTGATCTCGGTCAGGCAGAAAGCGCCCATCTGGGCCATTCATTCGGAAACGTCAATCAAACAGCGTTCCGGCGATATGAGCAACTACGCCTTTTCCCAACCTCAGGCCAAAGGAATTGTTGATCGCCTTGCGCGGGACAAGCTCATTAAATAAAAATCACTGACCTGATTGCCCTCCCGGCGGCCACCAGGCTACCTGGTGTTCGGAAGGCCCGATCGGGCATTTCCTGTTGCGCTTGTCGCTGCTCGGCACATTCGATGATTGCGGAAAACCCGCCGGATGGCCGGTCTTTCAGCGGCCATGCCGTAGCTTTTACGCCTCGATCCTGGCTCGCCTTGCACGTGCCACGCGGCCATAGGTCACCAACGACGGCCGCGGTGTGACGCGCCAAACATGCGGACTTGGTGTAGTCTTGTTATCCCAGCGTACTCAAGTTTTCTTCCGATGAGCAACGAAGTCCAGACCCCGACCCTGGCCGCGCAGCAAACGACCGGCGCGCGGCGCTGGGCACGGCGGACAGGGCTCGCGGTTTCTGCCGTGCTACTTGTATTCGCCGCGCTGATTGCTGCCGTCGTCACCATCGATCATCAATATTTGAGGAACGATGCCGAAGGGCTGCTAACTGACCTGCTTGGCCGCAAAGTAAGCATTGGCGGCCCGATGCACCTTACGATTCGAAGCTCAGTGGACCTGTCCGTCAGCAACCTGAGGATAGAATCCACGGATTGGAGCCAGCAGGCCGACTTGCTATCACTTGACAACATGGTCGTTTCCCTCAATACCCGGTCTCTGTTGTCGGATGAAATAGTCGTCAAATCGCTGGTGATTGACGGGCTGCGTATCAATCTTGAGCAAGCCGATGACGACAAGGATAACTGGACTTTCGCGCTTGCGCAGAAGGATGAGGGCGAAGAGACCGATCCCGAGCGGCCTCACATACCGGTTCGCTTTGATGATCTCCGCGTTCTGAATGCGTCGGTAGAGTATCGCTCACCGGACCTGGTTGATGCCGTGATCCTGCGTGTCGACTCATTGGCGCACCTGGTGGCGGCAGATCAACACGGAGAACTGGCTGTTTCCGGAAGTGTCAGCAATACGCCGTTCGATCTCAAGACGTCGATCAGTGACATCAATAATTTCAATGCGATGGAGGATGTGGCGTTCGGGCTTGAGGGGCACCTCGGGGAAATAGATTTGCACGCCGAACTGGCATTTGCAGACCTGCTGGTGCCGAGTCGTCCAACTGCATCAATTGAGCTGGCCGGGCCGAATGTGCTTTACCTTGCTTCGATACTAAAAATTCCCGACGTTGACCCCGGGCCGCTGACGCTCGACGTCAACATCGCGCCACAAAACGAACTCATGAGACTTGATGCGTCGGCACGTATCGGTAGTCTCGAGATAGAAGCCGAAGGCACGTTTGACGATTTCCAGGTACTGGATAACGCCGACGGTCAGATATCTGTCAAAGGCGCCGATGCCGGGCGACTCGCCGGTATTTTCGATGTTGAGGGCCTGCCGTCCGAGCCGTACACACTGACGGCGCAGGCGCAGAAAAGGGGGGGGATCGTCGATCTGCCGGCCGCCGAACTGACGCTTGGTGACACCCGCGTTTCGGCCGTCGCCCATTTCGGTGAGTTTCCGTCGATCCGTGGCGCAACCGCCAATTTCGTTGTTGACGGCCAGCAGATCGAGGATTTTGGAGAGCTCAGCGGCCTTGGCGACGCACTACGCGGGCCATTTTCGGCGAATCTGCGTCTGGATGCACTGGCTGACGGAACGACGGATATCGTTCTGAAGGCAGATGCCGCTTCTCTGTCGCTTGCCGCGAATGGAAATGCGAGTGGCGGGGCGGGTCTCGAGAACAGCGTATTTGACGTGCAATTTGAAACCGGAAATTTCGCTCACATTGGCGTAGTTGCCGGCATCGACGGGCTCCCGGCGCTGGCGATGACGTTGCGGGCGAACGTAAAGCGTCGGGCCGCCTCGCTGGAAATCGAGAACGCAGCGATGCGGCTGGGCGACAACACGCTTTCCGTCAGCGGGACTGTTGGCGACGATCCCCTGGTCAGCGGCACAGCGCTCAAATTCAACCTCGCTGTTACGGATCTTGACCGCACGCTGCAGGACTTTGGGATGGACGCGATGCTGGTTCCGGCATCACCGCTGACAGTGGATAGCGAGATAATCGCAAAGAATAATTCGCTGCAGGTGAAAAAACTGAGCGCGCAGTTCGTAAATACGAGCGCAATCCTGTCCGGAACAATTAGCAACCTTGCCGATATTCCGACAGCAAGAATCGACTACAACCTGTCGGGGGCCGCGCTTTCGAACCTGCTGCCAGGCGGTGAACGTTACGGAATCCTCAACAACAAGTTCCGGCTCAACGGCAAACTCGATCTTGGCGAGACGACGATTGGACTGCTGCAAAACGACTTCCAGCTTGGCAATTTGACCGCGACCGCTGATCTTGGCATGTCGCGAGATTCGCCACTGGAAAGAATTTCGGCCTCTATCGGTGCGCGATCGGATAATGTAGCCGAACTGGTCGGTGGCGTGGCCGACGCAAACGGCTCATCCGACGTTCCGCTGCGACTGCAGTTTCAGGGCGTGCTCACTGATCGCCATCTGGAAATTGAAACGCTGAACCTGACCAGTGGCCAATCAATGCTTACTGCCGTTGGTCGGGTCAACGAACCACCGAAGTACCTTGGCAGCGACCTCCAGTTGTCGCTCGACGTGCCCGATATATCAAGATTTGCAGCACTGGCTGGCAGGACTCTGCCAGGCGATCCACTGACGTTGTCGTTTCACCTCGTAAGTATTGCGAATGGACTGAAAATCGACCACCTGATCGCCAGGCTGGGCGACAGCGATTTGCGAGGTCGATTCCAGCTGCAGGACGGTGCCGTGCCTGAAATATCTGTCGACCTTCAGTCAACGAGGCTGAACATTGGCCGTTACCGCAGCGAGCCGACCGCTGGTACCGCAGAGACGCAGGCTGTCGACGCAGACACGGATGGTCGCCTTATCCCGAGTACGCCGGTGCCTTACCAACAGCTGGCGAAAGCGAATGTCGATTTCGGCGCGAGGGTTGGCGAACTGATCGATGCAGAGAGGAGCCTGAAGGACATCGCCGTCGGCGGCCATATCAGGAACGGAGTCCTACAAATTGACGATTTCCGCTTGTCAGGGCAACACGGTGGCGAAGTATCGGGTCAATTGCAGCTAGCTCCCTCGCCGGACGGCGCGCACCTGTGGACACGATTGCGCGGCAGCAATGTAAATATAGGCCTGCGGGCAGATACCGAGGAAGAGCGTAAACAGCTGCCGCGTTACGAATTCAAGCTCGCACTCGATTCTTCCGGCGAAACTGTCAGGGATTTGGCAGGCGCCGCCAACGGTTACGTGCAGATTGTCAGCGGCCCGGGTCGCGTAAAAGCCGGGGCACTGAAAATGCTCACGCAGGACTTCGTGTCCGAACTGCTGACCACGATTAATCCATTCCTGAAGAACGATCCATATACGAACCTGCAGTGCACCGTGGTGTTGGCAACCTTTGAGGATGGCCAGCTTCTGGGGCGACCGGCCCTGGTAAGGCAGAGCGACCGTCTAAAAGTAACCGCTGCCCTGAAAATCAATCTCAAGACAGAAGCCCTCGATGCGGATATCAACACCGTTGCGCAAAAAGGACTGGGCATCAGCCTGAACGATCTTTTGAATCCGTACGTAAGAGTCGGGGGAACGCTTGCCAAGCCTGTGCTGGCCGTCGACAAACAATCGGCTCTTGTCGAGGGTGGCGTCGCCGTTGCGACCGGCGGCATTTCGATACTTGCGAAAAGTTTCGCTGAAAGGGTCTTGGGCGCGAAAGACCCTTGCGCCGTCGCTATCGCTGACGCGGCACCGACCCTGGAATTGCTCGACGGCAAATACGGCGACATGCCGACTCGACCGTAAAGCAACGACAGCCTGAAACCTGTCAGGCCGCGCACACCGGAATTCTGGTCAAATCCTTTTCATAGCCGTGCTTGCGGCTCTCGCTCCTTCGTTGAGCGCCCTGGTATGACTCATATACCCACTCAGCTCTCCCAAAGAAGTTGTCAGAAGAGTCGCGACATCGTCGTCCTTTTCTTCCGGATCCCGCGAAACCAGCACCAGGCGCGAGCTGTCGGGAGCCCATTCGAACCCTGAGACACCCCCGGGGAGTTCGGTCAGGCGCTCCGCCTCGCCACCCGAGCGGTTGAGCAACCACACCTGGCTTTTCCCCTTTGGATTGTCGGCCTCGTCTCCCTTGCCGTCATTTCGCGCGGCGATAAAAGCAAGATACTTGCCATCCGGACTGAATCGTGGATGCCCTTCGCCACTGTCCATGGTATGCGTCAACTGGATACGCGTTGAACCATCCCAGCTGACCATGAACAGGTCAGATGACGTCTCGTCTTTCTCGATATCCGTGGTTCCGACCCGATACGCGATCCATTGACCGTCGGGCGACAACGCGATGTCGCCAACGGTTTGCAGGCGCTGCACGTCTTCGGGAAGAAAGACTCGTCGCGACGCGTGCTGTGCCAGCGCTGTCCCACACAAAAACACGATGGCCAGCCCGAACAGATTCCGCGCTCCATTCGATACCCTGCCCGTCAGGCAATGACTCATTGTGACTCTCCCGATTCCTGCAGTGCTGACAATCAGTGCCTGCAGTTTTGCAATGTTCGACGGATTCTATCCGAATGCCCGCGGCAATCCATAACTCGCCCTGATGGATCCCGGCGGGGATACTTCGCGGACTGGCCAGCGTGTCGACGTCGAAAAGTCGCCAACCGGCGGCGCAATCGGTTTTATACTGGCAAACACCATCTTGCGACCGCGCACGGGAGCTACTTAATGCCGAGAATCCTTGCCAAAGGAGACAATCTCAACGAGTTGAATAAAAATTTCACTCAGCAACGCCTGCGTGAGCCGGTATTTCTCAACAGCGTCCCCAAATGCGGCACGCACCTCGTGCGAAACATCATGCGCATGTTTGTGCCAGTCGACCAACAGTATCACCGGGCGTTTATTCAGCACGCCATATTGCGTGAACACCAGGTGGCTTTTTCGCAGGCCATGCCCCACCTGGGCTGGGGGCACCTGCTGTTTTCGGACGACGCGTCGATTGTCCTGCGCCACGTTCATCACGTTGTACAAATCCGCGATCCTTATGACTGGGTACTGGCGCGTGCAAGATTTTTCCTGTCCGATACGTTTCAGGGTTCGCTCGAGCACCTGAAGGGCGGCAATGTCGGGGTGGAGGAAGTATTGAACATGATGATCTTCGGTGTGCATGGCAAGGCGCCGTCGCTGAATGAGATCTTCACCTACAATGCGGTATCCTGGTTGGGAACGAAAATCACGCTGTTGCGCTTCGAAGAACTGTTGCATCACGTGAGGAACATCGAGACCGTTGAGGCCGAGACTTTTTTCGCCAATCTGCTAAACGCGTGCGCCATGGGGGAATTGCCGGATGACTGGCGTGAGCGGGTTCGCGTCGGCTCGGACCGCAAACAAAGTGGCACCGCTCGGGAGAACCTTGCCGGCGGCAAGCACGACGTACCCGATGAGCTACCCGAGATGCAGAAAGAGCTTGTCAACTATGCGGCGCCCGGGCTGCGGAAAATCCTCGGCTACGAATGACCGCCGCGTACCTGTGGCCAATGTCGGTATTGAGGCCGTGCGCCTTGAACGCCATTCGCTTGACCGTTATTCCGGGCTTTCGCGTTAGCGCCCCAAATACGACGAAGTACCTACAGAAGCCGGCTTACCTGTTGTACTAGAATTAAGGTCATAGCGGAATGGTGACAAGCGGCCGGCGTGTAAGCCAGCGATCCGTTTACGTTCATACGGTTCGGCTCTTGGGCCATGACGCCGGTTTCGGAGAGATCGCAACATCATCGTAGGCGAATAGCTGTTGGTCGGTTTGACTCCGATTCGCCGGGAAGACATCACAATGAAACGATTATCAATGTTCCTCGCCTTCCTGTTTCTGACCGTGCACGCGTCCGCCGCCGAAGAAACCCTGCGCTGCGGCAACAAAATCGTCAGGGTCGGCATGACCTCGACAGAAGTTTTGAAGTACTGCGGTGAACCCACGTCGCGAGAGATCGAAGAGCACGACGTCCGCAGTGGCGGCCGCGTCGTCGGCAAGACCCAGCTCAATCGATGGACCTACTCACGTGGTTTTACGGGTAAGCCGAAGGTCCTCGAATTTGATCAGGACAAGCTGATACAGATCAAATAACGCAGGGCATTCAGGCCTGCGCGCCTTAAGTGGGAACATGGCATTGGTGACGTTTAAAGCGACGTTGATGAGACACGGCTGCCAATGACAGCCATGTTAAGTTCAGGGCACATTACGCTTGACGTCCTGATCGACTCTCCCGTTGCATTGGGCGCCAGCCAGCCAAATTCATGCGTCAGGTGATACGCCGGGCAATTATCGGGAACGGGTATGCTGGTGCCCGATAGGCTCGGGATTCAGCTGCCCCATCCTCCTGACGACGGTATACACCGTGAAAGGATTCGCTTTCTGACCCAAAAAAACGCCGGCCGGCACTCCGCTCAAACTGCCAGGGCCAGGTGCAGCGGTGGCGCCGTGGCACCACCGCTTACCTGTAAGACTCCCGCGAGGTCGCGGTGTGTTTGACTATTTGTCGCCCGCGCCTTTCTCGATGGCTTCCATGACGCGCTCAAGATTGAAGCTGCCGGGTTTCTGCCGCGGTGGGAATTCGCGGAAACTCTGCAGCCACTGACCGACATAGGCACCGGCAGGCGCGAAGACGAACATGTGATCTACCCACCAACGCGAGTAGCCAATGCTCTCATCGTGGGCTTTTTCGAACGGATCCATGCGCAGATTGGCGAGCATCGGTGCGCGCAGGGACGTAAACGGGCTTGACCACACGTCAATGCCTTCCGCGTCCTGCCTCATGAAAGTAATTTTCCAGTTCTTGTAACGAAGAGCGGCAACATTACCGTCGTCGGTCCAGTAGAGGAACTCCTCGCGCGGCCAATCGGTGGTCTCGCCTTTGAGTGCCGGCATCAGGTTATAGCCATCAAGGTGGACCTTGTATTTCCTGCCATTGACGCGCTTGCCTTTCAGCAGGTCCTCTTTCACGCCGGTATCGCCGGCGGCTGCGAGCAGCGTCGGCAGCATGTCTTCATGCGAGGCGATCTCGTTGCTAACCGTGCCGGGCTTGATGACGCCGGGCCAGCGCATTGCGGTAGGCACACGGAATCCACCTTCCCACTGCGTCGCCTTCTCATTGCGGAACATGGTCGTGCCGCCGTCGGGCCAGCTGAAGAACTCCGCGCCATTGTCAGTGGAATACATGACGATGGTGTTGTCAGCGATGCCGAGTTCATCCAGCTTGTTCAGCAACTCGCCGACCATCGCGTCATGCTCGACCATGCCGTCCGCATAGATGCCGAGACCTGTCTTGCCCTCGGATTCCGGCTTCAGGTGAGTCCAGATGTGCATACGGGTGCTGTTCCACCACACGAAGAACGGCTTCTGGGCCTTGACAGCCCTGTCCATGAAATCGATCGCAGCCGCGGTGACCTCTTCGTCGACCGTTTCCATACGTTTCTTGGTAAGCGGGCCGGTATCTTCGATTCTGCCGTCAGCGTAGCTATGTATGACGCCGCGCGGGCCGAAATTCTTCCTGAACTCCGGGTCCTTCGGATAGTCGGGATGCTCGGGCTCCTGCTCGGCATTCAGGTGGTACAGATTGCCGAGAAACTCATCGAAGCCGTGATTCGTCGGCAGCATCTCGTCGCGGTCGCCGAGGTGATTCTTGCCGAACTGCCCTGTCATGTAGCCTTGCTCCTTAAGCAGCACAGCGATGGTCGGGTCTTCGACCTTCATGCCTTCAGGAGCTCCCGGCAGACCAACTTTGGTCAGCCCGGTGCGCATTGGCGACTGGCCGGTGATAAACGCGGCACGCCCGGCGGTACAGCTCTGCTGACCATACCAGTCGGTAAACACGGCACCTTCCGACGCGATACGGTCGATGTTGGGTGTCTTGTAGCCCATCATGCCCATGTTGTAGGCACTGACGTTGAACTGGCCGATGTCGTCGCCCCAGATGACCAGGATATTGGGCTTGTCCTGGGCGATTGCTGTTGTGGTGGCCGCAAGTCCCGCTAGCAGGATCAATGCGCTCTTTATTAACTTATGACTCATAGTGTCTGTTTCCTCGATAAATGATCAGAAGGATTTTTGCTAACTATTTTCCGGGTGGTTCATAGCCGCCGTTGCCCATACCGTATTTCGATGGACATTAGGCCACTAAAGCTAAGGAATAGCGCTGGAATTGCGGAGGTTATCTTAGAAACGAGAGCGAAATCCATAACGTCGTTGGCCGTGACAGCCGCATCGCGCCCCCCAACCCCCGGGCCCGGGTCGCGACTATGCCGTCTTCCGCTCGCCGAACTGCTGCTCTACCTCGTGCAGAACGCGGTAGCAATCGAGCACCTGCGCGACCGATGAATTCGGTTCGCGACCTTCACGGATAGCGGCGAAGAATTCCCGATCCTGCAACTCGATGCCATTCATCGACACATCGACATCGGATACGTCGATCGGATTTTCATAGCCATCGACCAGATCGTCATAGCGCGCAATGTAGGTTCCCTTGTCACAGATATAACGGAAGAAAGTGCCGAGCGGCCCGTCATTGTTAAACGACAGCGACAAGGTACAGATCTTGCCGCTTTCCGTCTTCATCTGGATCGACATATCCATGGCGATGCCAAGTTCGGGATGTCGCGGTCCTTCCATACCATTGACTTGGACGATCTTCTCGCCGGCCTGGTAGCGAAACAGGTCGACCGTATGCGCTGCATGGTGCCAGAGCAGGTGATCCGTCCAGGAACGAGGCTCGCCTGCCGCATTTATGTTCTTGCGGCGGAAAAAATAGGTTTGCACGTCCATCTGCTGGATATTGAGCTCGCCGGCTGAGATTTTGTTATGAACCCACTGATGCGATGGGTTAAAGCGCCGTGTGTGGCCGCACATCGCAACCAGGCCAGTCTCTTTTTGCTTTGCGAGCACCGCCTCCGCGTCGGCCAGCGAATCGGCCAGTGGGATTTCAACCTGCACGTGTTTGCCGGCTTCCATGCACTGAATCGCCTGTGCCGCATGCATCTGCGTAGGCGTACACAGGATGGCGGAATCCACGCCGGGTTGTTGCAGGGCCTCGGCAAGGTCCGTCGTTGCGTGCGTAATTCCGTACTGGTCCGCGACCGTCTGTGTCGGCCCGAGCTCTCGACCAACAACAGAAACACATTCCACGCCGTCAATATTCCTGATGCCGTCCAGGTGCTTCTTGCCAAACGCACCGGCACCGGCCAATACAACTTTCATATCATCACTCCGCTCGGTTAAGAGTTTACCAGGATCAGATGCCCGACAGCCGTGTTCGAGGCAGGCACGTGGTAGAAACGGTGCAGCTCATTGACGTGTTCGTTTAATGCGCCGCGCATGATCATCCACATCACCAGCTCGATGCCTTCCGAGCCGGCCTGACGCACGTAATCAATATGCGGCATTTTCGCCAGGCCTTCCGGGTCCTCAACGATTCGCTGCAGAAAATCCCGGTCGAACTCGCGGTTGATCAGCCCGGCGCGCGGCCCCTGCAGCTGGTGACTCATGCCGCCGGTACCCCAAACCTGGACATTGAGATCCTCGTCGAAACTCTCGACGGCCTTGCGGATCGCCTTGCCGAGGTTGTAGCAGCGCTGCCCCGAGGGCGGCGGATAAACAACCACGTTGACGGCAAACGGGATGACCTTGCACGGCCACGCCGCCGGCTGGCCAAACATCAGTGACAGCGGCACGGTCAGTCCGTGGTCGACCGTCATTTCGTTGACAACCGTCAGATCGAAGTCATCCTGGATAACGGACTGCATGATATGCCAGGCAAGTTCCGGACAGCCTTCAACGTTTGGCACGGGCCGCGGACCCCAGCCTTCGTCGGCGGGCTCGAACTCATCGCCACACCCAATGGCGAAGGTTGGAACAAGGTCCATACCGAAGGCCGATGCATGATCGTTATAGACGAGGAAGACGACGTCGGGACGGGACTGCTCGATCCACTTGCGACCAAACTCATAGCCCTTGAACAAGGGCGCCCAGTAATCGTCGCCGGTCTTGCCCAGATCGATCGCGGCGCCTATTGCCGGCACATGGGATGTCGCAACGCCTGCAGTGATTCTAGCCATCAGTCTTCCTGTCCCTTGTAAAGATTACCTTCCGGTGAGCGCCCGCCGCCAAGCATCATTGCCCGATACTCTTCGCGCGTTACACCGGTCATCGATGCGGCTGCCTGCTCGAATGACTGGCCATCCGTCGAGAACAGTTTGGCCAGAAAATAGACGTTGCCGCCCAGCGACATGATCCGGTTGTAGTCACGGTCCAGCAGCGCCTGTTTTTGCTCCTCGCTTATTTTCCAGTTGTCGAGGTAAGCACGCTCGTCGGCTTTGAATTTTTCGCGGTTCTCGCGCTTCGTCAATGACATGCAAAACTGATTCACGTAGTAGCCGCGCCGCGCCATATCCGCGTCGAAAATGATGGTTCCCGGAATATCTTCGTACGGTTTATCAAGTGCCATCTATTGCTCCTCCGGCCAGTACAGACGCATCGGGTTATCGACGAGCAGCTTCCGCTGCAGGTCCGCGGTCACCGCGATCTTTGGTATGTAGTCGACGAGCTTGCCATCATCCGGCATATGCGACTTCATGTTTGGATGCGGCCAGTCGGTACCCCAGAGTACGCGCTCGGGAAACGTCTCCACGACGCGCTTTGCGAAAGGCACCACGTCATCGTAACCGGGCGGCCCGCTGACACTGAGACGGTCCGGGCAGCTGACTTTCGCCCACATGTCCTCGTGTTCTTCAAGTAGCTTGATGAACAGATCGAACTCGTCCCCGTTAGGATCTTTACTGACGTCCGGTCGACCCATGTGATCGAACACTATTGTGCCGGGCAACGACGCGAAAAAATCATACAGTTCCGGCAGGTCCGGCGATTCGAAATAGATAACCAGATGCCAGCCGAGCGACTGAATACGCGCGCTTGTCTCACGCAACGTAGCGTGCGGCAATGAGTCGACCAGGCGCTTGACGAAACTGAACCGAGCGCCGCGCACACCGGCCTCATGCAGCGCCTGCAGTTCCTCGTCCGAGATCTCCCGTTTGACAGACGCAACACCACGGGCCATGCCTCCCGAATCCTGCATGGCATCGACGAGCGCGCGATTGTCTGCGCCGTGGCACGTCGCCTGCACAATAACATTGCGCTCGAATCCCAGAAGATCGCGCAACTCCCAGAGCTTTTCCCTGGGCGCGTCGCAAGGCGTGTACTTGCGCTCGGGTGCATACGGAAACACGTCGCCGGGGCCAAACACATGACAGTGGGCATCGACCGCGCCTCGCGGCAGCTTGAACCGGGGGCGCGACGGCTTCGGGTGGAACTCCAGCCAGCCGGCGTCCATCGTGAATTTCGCTTCGCTCATCGCCCCTGCGCCTTAAGGTGCGAGTCGAGGCGTGGATAGACACGACGCGCGTTCAATTCGAATACTTTTCTGCGGTTCTCGTCGCTCATCTCCAGGGAATCGACATAGCGTTTCGTATCGTCGAAGTAGTGCCCTGTCTCCGGATCGATACCGCGAACAGCGCCGACCATTTCCGACGCAAACAGGACGTTGTCCACATCGATCACCTCGAACAACAGGTTGATGCCGGGTTGATGGTACACACAGGTGTCGAAATAGACGTTCTTCATGAGGTGTTCGGAAAGCTGAGGTTTCCTGAGCATGTCAGCCAAACCGCGGTAGCGACCCCAGTGATAAGGCACCGCGCCGCCGCCGTGCGGGATGATCAGGCGCAGCTCCGGAAAGTCGGCAAACAGTTCACCCTGCAGGAGCTGCATGAACGCCGTTGTGTCCGCGTTCATGTAGTGCGCGCCCGTCGCATGGAAACAGGGGTTGCAGCTCGCCGAAACGTGGATCATCGCCGGCACATCGAGTTCCACCAGTTTCTCGTAGATCGGGTACCAGTAGCGGTCCGTTAACGGGGGGGATGTCCAGTGACCACCCGATGGATCGGGGCTCAGGTTGCAGCCGACGAAGCCTAATTCGTTGACGGCGCGCTCCAGTTCTTCAACCGGACCGGCAAGCGACTCGCCGGCGACCTGCGGCAGCTGCGCCCCACCGAAGAAGTTCTCCGGGTACAGGTCTACAACGCGTTTGATAAGATCGTTATTGGCGCGCGCCCATTCCATCGAGACAGCCGGATCTCCGATGTGGTGCGCCATCGCTGATGCGCGCGGTGAGAAAATCGTCAGGTCGGCGCCGCGTTCGCGTAGCAGCTTGAGTTGATTCTTTTCGATTGTCTCGCGAATTTGATCATCGCTTATACTCGCGGGCGCCGGCGGTTCCAGCGCCGGGTTCTCGAGCCGCTCGAGCTGCGCCTGCCGGAACGCCTGGTGAGGTGCGGGTGCCGTGGTGTAGTGACCGTGGCAATCAATGATCAACATGCTGCGATTCCTTCGGCAACGTAGACCTTGCCTTCCATGAGTTTTCTGGCGGTACGCAAAAGCGCGGAACGCGTCACAATGTAACTGCCATCCTGTTCGGCGAGATCGATGTCAACGGTGAACCGGCCACTCGGATGTTCGACCTTAATTTCACAACCTTCGATCCTTGCTGCAATACGTTCCGCCACGCTGCCAGGAATACGACAAGCGGCGGCGACGCTTGCCGCCCCCAGGACACCAATTGATTGATGCACGCGGTGAGGAATAAATGTACGTGTAGTTACCACGCCACCGTTTTGCGCGGGCGCAATCAGGCTCATCTTGGGCACGGTTTTATCCGTAACGTCTCCAAGATTCATCAGCGGCCCGGCTAGCTGGCGAATCGATTCAATGCGCGCTCGCAACGCGTCATCGGATTCAAGATCCTCCGGCGACTCGTAGCCGGACTTGCCAAATTCCGAAGCGCGCAGCAAAACGACCGGCATGCCATTGTCTATGCAGGTCACGGTAACGCCGTCGATGTTGTCCACTGCATTGCCGGTCGGCAGCAATGCGCCGCAATTCGATCCGGCCACGTCGACGAAATCGATCATGACCGGCGCCGCTGTCCCTGGAACACCGTCAATTGTTGCGTCGCCTGAGTAACTGACGTGCCCAGCGGGCGTCTGTACCTGGACAACCGCTATGCCACCGGAATTCAGCATGCGAACGCGAACGGTTGTCGTGTCTTCGCTGGCGTCAACGAGGCCTTTTTCAATGGCAAACGGGCCAACGCCGGCAAGGATATTGCCGCAGTTTTGACCGTCACTGACCTGCGCTTTATCAACGGCGACCTGCAGGAACAGGTAGTCGACATCGGCGGCGGCGTCCGGCGACGTCGAGACGACGGCGACTTTGCTGGTTAACGGATGCGCACCACCCATGCCGTCGATCTGCCGTGGATCGGGCGATCCCATCGCGGCAAGCAGGAATCTGTCGCGCGCAGCACTGTCACCCGGAAGATCACCCGCAAGGAAATACAGACCCTTTGACGTACCGCCTCGCATAACGACTACCGGAACTGCGCGTTGCATCATTCAGTCATCCGACTCGACGTCGACGTAGCGCAGTCCCTTTTCAGCAAGCCGCCCGCGCATGTTGTAGATGTCGAGGCCAAGCTCGCCGGCCTCGAATCGCGCGCGCTTTTCTTCTTCGTTGGCAGCGCGTTGCTTCGCGTTCTCCAGCACGGCGGCTGCTTCTTCCTTGCGGACCACGACCACGCCGTCGTCATCCGCGACGATCAGGTCGCCGGGAGCGATTCGCTGACCGGCGCACACGACCGTTGTATTGACGTTGGCAAGGGTTTCCTTGACGGTACCCTGCGCGCACACGGCTGCCGACCACACCGGAAATTTCATTGCCGTCAACGTTGCGAGATCGCGAACGCCCGCATTAATGACAAGCCCCTGGACGCCACGTGCCTGCAATGAAGTCGCCAGCAGGTCGCCAAAATAGCCGTCATGACACGGACTCGTCGGCGTAACCACGAGGACATCCCCAGCCCCGCATTGCTCAACCGCAACATGAATCATCCAGTTGTCGCCCGGCGCCACCTCACAGGTAACTGCCGTTCCGGCGATCGACACGGGTCGGTAGATGGGGCGCAAGCCTGAATCGAGCAGGCCTTTGCGCCCCTGCGCCTCGTGCACCGTGGCTACACCGAATTCGGCGAATGCAGCGGCCAGTGGCTGGACAGAACGATCAATCTTTGTAACAACAATAGACATGCGCTTTTCGCTATAGAGTCCGATACGTTGGTGAACGTCATTGTCGCCTTTTGTTCTACAAATGTTGATGTTTTTCACGCTCAATAGTATAACTTTTTGCTATAGATAGAACCGGTCGAGGCCCCATGCCAACGCACAAGGTCAATCTTCGACACTTTTTTGCAATGCACGAAATCGCCAACGCCGGGTCGATTCGCGCCGCGGCGGAGAGCGTCTTCATGTCGCAGCCGGCGCTGACCCGGGTACTGCACAAGCTTGACGATCTGGCTGGAACGCCACTTTTCGAGCGATCGGGTTTCGGCGTCGCCGAGACCGCAGCCGGCGAAGTGCTGGTACGGCGGGCAAGGCGCGCGATCGCGCTCCTGGTCGATGCCGAGCGCGAGATTCGCGCGAGATTCCCGGCTACGTCAACAGGCTCTCCGCTGTACCGGCATGTGACGTCCAGCCAGCTGCATGCGCTGGTCGCCGTCGTTGAGACGGGCGGCTACAGCACCGCGGCGCGCAGACTTGGACTTGCACAGCCGACAGTCCATCGCGCGGCGAAAGAACTTGAAAAGATTATCGGCGTCGACCTGTTCCCGCACGCCGCACGCGGCGTTGAGCCAAGCGAGGCTGCCAGGCGTCTGGCAAGGTCGGCGCAGCTGGTCTTTGCTGAAATTCGCCAGGGCTTCGAGGAGGTTAAAGAGTTGCAGGGCACTACCGACAGCCGTATTGCCGTGGGCTGCCTGCCGCTTGCGCGATCCGAGTTTCTGCCAACAGCAATTACTCGGTTGCTCTCCACCTACCCGGATGCGCGAGTCAGCATTCTCGACGGACCGTATATCGAGCAGCTGCACGCGCTGCGCTATGGGCAAATCGATTGGCTGCTCGGGGCGCTTCGCCAGCCGGTACCAACCAGAGACGTCATCCAGGAGGCGTTGTTCGACCAACCACTCGTTGTCGTCGTTCGACCCGGACATCCACTGCTCGAGAGTGACTCACCGGACATCGCCGAACTCGCAAAACTCGAGTGGGTGGCGCCGCGCTCACTGGCGCCGGCCCGCGAGTTTTTCGACGCGTTATTCGATCGCAATGGCGTCGATGCACCTACGAGGATTATCGAGTGCAGCTCTCTGATCGCCACGCGCGGTCTCCTCCGACAAAGCGATCGTGCCGCACTGCTGTCTCCCCTTCAGGTACGAGAGGACGTGTCTGCTGGAGATCTCGCCATTCTCATCGATGCGATTCCAGGATCGAGCCGTTCTATCGGGCTAACGACCCGCGACAACTGGGAACCGACTATGGTGCAGGCCGAGTTCGTCAAAATAGTGCGGGAACTGGCCAGTCAGATTGGCACCCGTCAACATTCCAGTTAGTGAACGCACGGCCGGCGCCGTATCTGCCCGTAACTTTGACGACCCGCTTAAGGCGCGAAGCCGGAACATTCTCTTCCGGTTAATCGTGCTCGCGAAACCCGGAAATTCACCCGTCAATAGGGCAGACCGACGTAGTTTTCAGCGAGCGCTACCTGTGCGGCGTGCGAGGATTTCAGGTAGTCGAACTCTGTCTGCTGAATTTTTTGATCGAACGCAGAGCTTTCCGGGAAAGTGTGCAGCAGCTGCGTCATCCACCAGGAAAAGCGCTCCGCTTTCCAGACACGTGCCAGCGCTTTTTCAGAGTAGTTTTGGAGACCCTTCTCATCACCGTCCTTGTAATAATCAAGCAACGCCCGCGACAGGTAGTAGATATCGGACGCGGCGAGATTCAGCCCCTTCGCACCGGTTGGTGGCACGATGTGGGCTGCATCGCCGGCCAGGAACAGGCGTTTCCATGACATCGGCTCACACACGAAGCTCCTTAGCGGTGCGATCGACTTCTCGGTCGACGGCCCGGTAACCAGGTCGGTGGCGACGTCCGCTGGCAGGCGGGACTTTAGCGCTTCCCAGAAGCGACCGTCGGTCCAGTCGCTGACCTTGTCTTCGAGTGGACACTGCACGTAGTAGCGGCTGAGACTTCGTGAACGCAAAGAGCACAGTGCAAAACCGCGGTCGTGCCCGGCATAGATCAATTCGTCGGCAACAGGCGGTGTCTCGGAGAGAACGCCGAGCCAGCCGAATGGATACACCCGTTCAAAGGAACGGACGATTTTCGCGGGCAGCATACGACGGCTGACGCCGTGGAATCCGTCACAACCAGCGACGAAGTCACAATCGATCGTGGTTGTCTCTCCGCCCTTTTCGAAGGTCACGAAAGGACGGGCCGTGTCGAGCGCCTGTAACTGTACATTGTCAGCATTGTGAATGACGACGCCATCCATGGCATCACGGGCCTCGTAAAGATCGCGGGTAACTTCTGTCTGGCCATAAACAGTAACGACATCGCCGTCGGTCAGCTCGTCCAACGCAATGCGCAACGAATCTCCGTGGAAAGCAATCTCGACGCCGCTGTGCTTCTCACCCTCCTTGCAGAGGCGATCCGCGACGCGGGCCTCCTGCAGAAGGGCCACCAGTCCCGACTCCAGCACGCCTGCCCGAATGCGATTCAATACGTAGTCACGGCTTCGACGCTCGAGCACAATCGTCTCAATGCCGTTGAGATGCAGGAGCTGCGAAAGCAGGAGGCCTGATGGCCCGCCGCCAATGATTACAACCGAAGTGGTCAGCCGGTCGTTTGCCACCGGTCAGTCCCGGTCCCGTGCCTGATGGAGCTGCGCCTGGACGACACGCTGCTGAGCTGAACCAAACAGCACGTTCCCTTCGGTATTCCCCGCTTCCGTATGGATGCTATCGTCGAATGACACGAATGGTGTCAGCGCTCTACTGTGATCAACAATTTCAATGCCCCGACGTTCATTGACACAAGAAAATCCCACTTGCCCGTATTCCGCGTTCGACACTGTGCCGGAACCAATAATAGTACCTGCGCACAGGGGGCGTGTCGCGGCAGCACGGGCTACCAGTACGTGAAATCCGACACTCATTTCACTACCGTTAGCCCGGCCGAACTCCTCGCCATTCCAGTGAGTAGCCAGATTCAAATAAACTCGACCATCGCCCAGTTTTCTCCAAGGTCGTCCGGTGTCATTGCGAACGCGGCTACCAGGCACGCCAGTTTCGCCTGTACCCAACAAAATCCGGCTTTCATTTCCAGCGCCGCAATCGTTCGTAATGACCAGTCGTTCAGTTGCAGCAGCAAGTTGATGTGCTGCACGACGTCCTCGGCAGTGGTACCCATCGGCACCTCGTCTACGATCACGCCATATTCACCTTCGAAACCATGCTTGATACAAAATATTTGCAGAAAACGGTGGCAGAAGCGTCACCGGAAAGCCGCCTGTAATAGAGAAAAAAGGCGCGGCAGGTTCACGCTCTTGTCAAATCACGAGGGTGCTCCTATGCGAGCACAGGCAACATGGCGCCAGCTGCGGAGGGGTGCCTTTCATCGGTGTCACCGACGATCGTCGATTCCGCGAGCGCCAGCCCTGCACCTGGGTGCGTTACCGCACACGACCCAAATGAGGTGTAAGCTTAAGACACGATCATGGAATCCTCACACAACCCGAAGCAAAATCACCTGCTCGCATCACTGCCTGAAAGCGACTTTGAGCGCCTTGCTCCGCATCTGCAATTGGTCCCATTGCAGCTAGGTGAAGTGCTCTACGAGTCCGGCGGGCAGCTCAAACATGTCTACTTTCCGACCGATTCAATCGTCTCGCTGTTGTATGTCATGCAGGATGGTGCATCGGCTGAAATCGCCGTGGTCGGCAATGAGGGCATTCTCGGCATTTCCCTGTTCATGGGCGGTGAAACCACACCGAGTCGCGCGGTCGTGCAAAGCGAAGGTCATGGATATCGTTTACCGGCACGTCACTTGAAACAGGAATTCAATCGCGCCGGGTCAGTGCTGCACCAGTTCCTGCACAAATTCCAGATCCTTTGGCCTCATGGCGATCATTTTTGAAATCGCAAGATCATGAACTTCCAGACAGTACCCTGTGACGCCATTTGTATTTTCATTCCTCACTGCGACCAAACGGCTTTCCCAGTCTACGGGCAGTACAGCAGTCTTCTTCCCGACCCCCTGAGCATAGTAGCCGTGCAATTCGTGAAACGATGAGCCCTCGCCAATTGCGCCGTCGACCTTGTCCGCCTTTTCCGGGTGGTTTTTCGGATAGACATCGGCTTCCATAGATGACAAAAGTCGCACTGGCGCATCCGGAAACTGGCCCAGTATGGCCTGGCTGCCGATGATGATGATTTCATCGTCGCCAGCGATTTCTCCGCTGGCGCGAATAAGATGCTCAAGCTCTGAACGCTGCATAAATCTGATCACGCTCCTCAGCGGTAAGGATCCCGGCAAATGGAGATGACGAACGTAGCCTCGTCGCATCTTCGCTCATGCTCGTAATTAGCTCTGCTATTTCCGGCCAGGGACGCTTGAGTATTTCCTGCCATTCGTGGAGATATTGCGGCAGAGGGTCTACTGACTTTGCGCTCCAACGCTCGAGGTTTTCTCTTGCCTTGTCGAGCAAATCCGGATCACGCGAAACCTTCTGTGCAATTTTACAGTGCATCGCCAGACTGCGGGCATCCACAATACGATGATCCGAATACCGTCGCACACCCTCCGCTGGCTCCCAGCGGCGGACATTTTTCAAACCAGCGTCACGTTTCCGCTTGCGATAGGCCCGCATCCGCTCGGCGGCCGTCAAAGCATTGTCTTTTCGAGGGCGACCTCGATTTCCTGCTGTCGTTTTCATCGATTTACTGTAACGCGTTACAATAAATAACGCAACCGCTGCAGGAGAAATGCCGAAGCGTTGTATCAGGGTCACCGCCCCGGTCACCGCGTTCGCGCGGGTCAAACCGGCTTTGCGATTCAGATGGGTTGAGATCGCTCGATAGACGATACCGAGCACCTGCGTGACCACCTCGGGCCGCGTTGCAAGCAGGTAGCGCAGCGCGAAGGGCAGCGACAGCACCCATTGGCGAACCGGCTGCTGTGGCAGGCTCCGCCAAGATCGATCCCCTCTCTTCTGGCCGCTCCGCTGTCCGAGCGCCGACAACAAAGGCCTGGCACTTTGTGTCGCTTTTGACGCGGTTCGATCAGGTTCTCCTCCAAATTAAGAAAATCAGGAAACCAACAGATTTTCCTCAGGCGAATCTGTAGGTCATCCAATACTGTCTACACTGAATCCAGCGATGGTGTGGTTAAGGGGAGCAAGATGATCAGAAAGCTATTTTCGGGTTGCATTATGCTGGTGCTGACGCTCGTGCTCGCATCCTGCATCGTGCACAGAATTGATATCGTGCCGGTTGACGTCACGGCAGAAACGCCAATTATTTTGACCAACCCCGTCAAGGCCCATTTGCTCGACGGGTCGACCGTCGTATTTCCTGAGGGTTTAGAAGTATACGACGGCAAGGTCCACGGTAAAGGAGAGCGATTCGACGTCGCGCTCGAGAATAATCGGTTTATCGAAGAAATTGCGCTTGACGATATCGCTGCAATGGAAAGTTTCCAAACGCCGGTCAGTACAGGTGCTACCGCCGCCGCATCGACGGCTGGAATTGCCGGGTGGGTTGTAATTGGAAGTCTTGCTGCCGTTGCGCTGTTTGGGTCGTGCCCGACGGTCTACAGCAGCGACTCCGGCGTAGCGCTTCTTGAGGCAGAGCTTTTCTCCTATAGCATCACCCCATCATTCCAGGCACGGGATATAGACAAGCTGGGTCTCAAGCATGTGCAAGACGGTTACGTTGAACTGGATATCCGCAACGAAATGCTGGAGACGCATTATATCGACCAACTGGAAGTTCTCGAGATCACACATGCGACAGATCAGGTCGCCTATCCCGGTAGCAATGGCCATCCGATCCTTGTCGGAGCGACTATTGAACCCGTCAGTGCTGTCGACCAATACGATCGCGACATTTTGGCGGAAGTCACTGCGGCGGATGGTCAGGCGTGGTCTGCAACAAGTAATCGTATGGCTAACGTCAGTCCGGATGATTATCACGATTCCTTGGATTTCGAATTCAACGTGCCAGAAAATAGCGGTGATATTGGGTTGGTGCTGAAGATGCGCAACAGCATGTTAAACACTGTTCTCTTGTATGACGTCATGCTCAAAGGGCAAAGTTTCGCTGCGCTCGATTGGATGGGTCATGACCTGAACCATCTTGGTAATCGAGCCGAGATGGGCTTGTGGTACCGCGAAGAAATGGGAATGACAGTTTCGGTGTGGCGCGATGGTGAGTTTCGCAAGGTTGGGCGAATAGGCGATCAAGGACCGATTGCCTGGAGTGAGAGAGCCTTCGAACTGGATGCTCCGGAAGGCGATGCCGTCCGGGTTCGCTTGTCATTCGTTGCAGACAACTGGCGCATTGACCAGGTTGCATTGGCTGTTGATACGGAGCGCGGCAAAGTGCGCACCATTCCGGTCACAACGGCAAGAACACCGGAAAAGGGTCGTCCGGATATTCCCGAGTACCTTGCGGACGCTGACGAAACCTATTTGATTACGCGACCGGGAGAGAGCGTGCAGATCGGGTTTGACGTAGGAGTGAGTAAGCAGCCACGCACTTTTTTCCTGGCGTCCGAGGGCTATTACATGGAGTGGATGCGCTCGGATTGGCTAACCGAAGAGCATAGAAGAAAATTTGAACCTACTGTCGACGCGCTCATGCAATCGTTGGAGCTTTATGCGCAGAAGCGCGATACCTACAGGCAACAATTTGAAGCGATAAAGGTGTCGGTACGATGAATGTCATAATTAGAGCAGGTTTGGCTTTTGTGGCGGTGTCATTGTCGGCCTGCCATGTGGGGCCACAGATTAAGGATTTGGACATGGCGAAGAATCCGGAGGGCGCAACGGTTGAAGTTCAGGTTTCGCCGCTGGAAGGTAGAAGTAAGCTGAAATTCGAAGGTGAGCTTCTGGAAATTCGTGATGACGGCATTATTTTTTCGGGAGCCGATGGCATCGCTTCTACCGATGAGGTTATTTTCGTCGCGTGGAGCAGAGCCTCTCGAGTCAAAGCGATCGAGTTTGGCGGATACAGCGCGGAGGTCGGACGAAGTCTTGAGTGGAGCCCTGAAACCAAGGAACGTTTTCGCCTGATTAGTCGCTTCCCACAAGGCATTTCGTCCGAGATTATGGACGGCTTATTGGCCGCACATCGCCAGGATGAATTGCGCCGTTTCGGGCCCTGATTGCAGCTGTTGACGCAGCCGGATCGTGAGCGGTAACAGGGGTCGAGCCGTTTTCTTGTCCGGCGGTTTGATCTCTTTTTGTTTATTGAAAATCCACGTGTCACGGACGGATATACGGAGCAGCAACCGGATGGAACATCATGCCCGGTCGAGCGGCTCGAATCAGCCAAGGCCACTCTTCACGCTTCGAGCGGTTCTGATTCTGTGGTTTCCTCGCTTTGCTCGTCACCCCGGCGCGGGCACCTGGCACCATCAACCACCCTGTTGCGGATAGTAAGTATAAGGGGCCATTATGTCAGGAGCGAGACCGTCGGAGCGAGCTGATGACGGCAGATCGAGGCCGCCATCCGGCGGAGTCGGCCCGG
>Ga0316195_10000065_pt1 | contig 30317 bp, 28 predicted proteins | sample Phised1_MG_FD_204937 | JGI IMG/M metagenome (GOLD analysis project Ga0316195, IMG submission 204937) | Coastal sediment microbial communities from Maine, United States - Phippsburg sediment 1 | ecosystem: Environmental > Aquatic > Marine > Coastal > Sediment | place: USA: Maine | collected...
ACCGACGTCTTCTGGCGTCCGTCGAGTAACTTTCAGCTGTCTGCGACCGTGAATCCCGACTTCGGCTCCGTCGAATCCGACAACGTCGACATCAACCTGACGGCAGATGAAACGTTTTTTCCCGAAAAGCGGCTTTTCTTCCAGGAAGGCCAGGAGATTTTCGATGTATCCGGGCAGGATTCGGGTTCCGGTCAACAGCCACTCACGATCGTCAACACGCGCCGTATTGGCGGTCAGCCGCGCGAGCTGGATTTAGCGGACGGCGTCGAACTCAGTGACCGACAGGAATTGCTGCCAGCCGACGTGATCGCGGCCGCAAAGGCAACCGGCCAGCTGGGCGGGGTCCGATACGGATTCCTCGCAGCCGTTGAAGACGACACCGATTACATTGCGAGCGATGAACAGCTTTATACGATGCAGGGACGTGACTTTGGCGTTTTGCGCGTGCTGTACGAAGACAGCTATGGCGCCGCCTATCGCGGCCTCGGCTGGATCTCAACGCTGACGGCTCATCCTGAATCCGATGCCGTCGTACATGGCGCCGATATCCACTACCTGACCACGAGTGGCAAGTGGAGGCTGAACGGACAGGCCATTTATTCGGGTCGGGACGAAGACGGCAGTGGCCGCGGACTGCTCACCGACATCACGTATGTGCCGCGGCAGGGTATGAAACATGCACTCGAAATGTCGTTCCTGGATGACAAGATCGACGTCAACGACTTGGGCTATCAGCGCCGTAATGATGCCAACAACTTCGCCTACCGCATGACATGGACCCGCTCCGGGCTTGAAAAAGTGCGCAATTTTCAGCTCTCGCCGTTCCTGCGCTACGAAGTCAATGGCGAGGGCTACCGCACCAACAACGCCATCGCGACGAACGCCAGTGTGACGCTCAACAGCCTGAACACTATCGATGGCTTCCTGGGTTATTTTCCGGAACGTTACGACGATCGCAACAGTTTCGACAATGGCACATTCAAGGTCAGGGCTCGCTGGTTTTCGAACCTCAATTTACGCACGAATACTTCAAAGCCCCTGAGCCTTTTTCTGCGCTTCGGAACCCGCCCGGAATATGTTTACGGAACGTCGCTCGAGTCACAGGTCGGCGTCACATGGCGCCCGCTGGATAATCTGAGCATGGAAGTCAATGTCGAACACAAAGATATCAACGGCTGGCTGCTGCACCAGGAAGACGAAAATTTCACCTCCTTCAACGGTGCTCAATGGCAGCCCCAGTTCAGTCTGAATTATTACCCGACGTCAAAGCAGCAAGTGCGGTTATCGATGCAATGGATTGGCATTCGCGCGCTGGAAGATCGTTTCTACATCCTGCCGGACGGCACGACAGAGCTGATTGAAGTGCTGAAGCCGCCAGGCGACAGCGATGATTTCAGCATCTCCCAGCTTAACTTCCAGATTCGCTATCGCTGGCAAATTGCACCGCTGTCGGATCTTTATATTGTTTACAGCAAGGGCGCCAGGGAAAAAACCGACCTGCTGAGTTTCAGCGACATGTTCAGCGATAACTGGAACGATCCGCTCGGCGACTTCCTCGTGATCAAGCTACGGTACCGACTGGGCTCCTGACAGCAGCGCATTGATATGTGCAAGCGTCGGCTTGTGGTCCCGGTAGTCCCGCCGGACAAATTCCATTTTTCCATCCTGTTCCAGAACGAGAGACGGGAATCCATCGATAGGCGATCGGCGTGCCAACGCGATCTGTTGCTGCAGCTCTGCGTCAATATCTGCGGAACGAATGTCGGCAGCGAATCGGTTGGTATCGAGCCCCAGCTCATCCGCGAGGGTTTCGAGCGTCACCAGGTCCGACGGATTCATCGCGCGCAAATAGTAGGCCCGCTGAATCGCGTCAACCATCGGGCCATAGCTGTCCTGAAGGCCCGCCGCGAGAACCGCGCGGCAAGCAGGATAGGTCGAGCGCCGCGGTTTGCACTTTGTCCAGAAATCGAAATTGAATTCGGTTCCCAACAGCGCGTGGATCTTTTGCCATGCAAGGGGAAGACTGCGGAGCAACTCGGCCGGCATCGGCTGGTCGGAGTCCGGCGCGAGTCCGCCAACCACGTTTTCCAGGCGAACTTCGGCGGGCAATTCCGCGAACAAGCGATCCGACACCGGGCGATATCCCCAGCACCAGGAACACATGGGGTCATGGAAGAAATAGAGGGCCGGTCTAGCCAGTGGCGAGGGCCTTGTCGTTTTTCAGGCTCTGCAGTCGGCGGCACGCATCCTCAATCACATTGTCCTCTTTGGCAAAACAAAAGCGCACAATCGTCTCGCCTTCGACACCTTTGAAGAAAGATTGCCCCGGGACGCTTGCAACGCCTGTTTTCTCCAGCAGATACATTGCCCTCTCCTTGCTGTTCGCACCCGGTAACGACGATACATCGGCGAGGACGTAGTACGCTCCTTGCGGCACACAGGGGGTAAGACCAACGCTATCCAGGGCACCGCACAGCAGTTCGCGCTTCTTGCGGTATTTGGCCGCCAGCTTGCGGAAGTATTCATCGTCGAGTTCCGCTACGCCGGCTGCGGCCCCTATCTGCAACGGGGTGGGCGCACAAACATAGATCAGGTCGCTGAAGTTGCCTATGGCTTTTGCCCAGCGGGAATCGCAGATGGCATAGCCGATACGCCAGCCGGTGATGCTGAATGTTTTCGACAAGCCTGAAATCGTAATCGTCCGCTCCCACATTCCCGGCAACGAGGCAGCGCTGATGTGCTCCATATCGTCAAAAATAAAATGCTCATAGATCTCGTCGGTAAAAACGAACAGCTCGTGACGCCGCGAAAAATCGGCAATCAATTCGAGCTCCGCCCTGCTCCACACCTTGCCTGACGGATTGGACGGTGTGTTGACGATGATTGCGCGCGTCCGGTCCGACACCGCGCTTTCCAGCTCTTCCATCGAAAAAGACCAGTCCGGTGCATGGGTCTTCAGGAATACCGGAACCGCCTGGGTCGCGCGCAAAGTGCTTTCGTGATAGCTGTAATAGGGTTCAAAAAGGATGACTTCGTCACCCGGTTCCAGCAGCGCAAGGCACGCGCAGTACAGCGCCCCGGTAGCGCCCGACGTGACTACGATGTTGGTCTCCGGGTCGACGTCGAGCCCTGCGCGCCGCTGGTATTTGTCAGACAACGCGTTGCGCAATGCGGCGGTGCCATCATGGCGCGAATAGCTGTTTTCACCCTTGTCGATGGCCGCCTTGGCCGCCGCCACGACCGGTGCCGGCACCGCCAGGTCACAAACGCCCTGCGACAGGTTGACGCCGCCCACTCGCTCACATTCAACGCTCATGGCCCGCAATTCGGACTTCCTGACCCACTCGTGGCGGGAACTTAAACTCAGTGTCATATCTCTAAATTTCCATGATTCAGTTGAATTTCAGTACTCGCCAACTGACGGTCGCAGCGGCGAATTAGGGGTAGAATGATCACAGGCAATCGAGCAATGTACAAGCATATGAAGAAAATACTGATCGCGGGGCTTTGCACAATAGCCGCGTTGCCGCTTGCGGCACAGGAAGAAGAACCGGTGTCCGATCCCATGGCGCGAGAATGCGTTGACCTGCGCCAGGTCCGGCGTACCGAGGTCGTCGACGATCGCAATATTCTCTTTTATATGCGCGGCAATTTGGTCTACCACAACATATTGCCGCGGCAATGTGGCGGACTGGCGCGCGAAGATCGGTTCTCGTACAGGGTCGCGGCCAGCAGGCTGTGCCGAATGGACGATATCCGGGTGCTCTACAACGACCCGAACGGTTTGCGTGAAGGCAATCACTGTGGCCTCGGTCTCTTCCACGAAATTACCAAAGAAGACGCAAAGGCATTCAAGGAAGATCTGCAGCGACGTCCGGAGGCGGCGCCCCTGCCAATGCCCGAGCCGCAGGAAGTCGACGACCAGGATGACGAGTCCGCGGATCCCGAGTCTCGCTGAAATTTACAGACTGCGGTCGAACGAAGCCGTCTTGACCAGGACAAATACCGTTGCGCCCGCGCTTAACTCAAGCTCGGCCACGGCATGACGCGTCAGTTGCGCCTTCAGGCTGACCCCGTCAACACTCACCGAGACTGTCGCAAAGGCACTGTCCGCGAGCGGCGCGACGTTAGTCAGCGTGCCGCGAAGAACATTTCGCACACTGAGTCCCCGCGGCTCGCTGGTCGCCAGCACGACATCGCCGGCGCGTATAGAAAGTCTCACGACGTCTCCCTCCTTCGCGCCTTTTATGACTGGCACCGTCATTTGCTGACTGGCGTGCGCGACGCGCGTCAAATGCAGGTCGTGAAGATGCTCCACGACGGTGACGTCCAGCAGCGTTACCGGCTCAAACGGCATGCCGGTTATTCGGGAATCCTCGCGGCTCAGAATTCTTGCGGCAGGACCTGTAGCGCTTACCCTGCCGCCCTGCAAGACGATGACGTTGTCGGCGAGGCGTGCCATTTCGTTTACTGCGTGGCTAACGTAGATGGCGGGAACACCGAACTTCTTCGGCAGGGATTCGAGGTACGGCAGTATCTCGCTTTTGCGACCAACGTCGAGTGCGGCCAATGGTTCATCCAGCAAAAGAAGTTCGGGCTGTGTTAACAGCGTCCGCGCAATTGCCACGCGCTGGCGCTCTCCACCGGACAGCGCCGCAGGTTCTCTGCCCAACAGCGGCTCAAGATCGAACGCAGTCACTACTTCGTCATACCTGAATTCGCGGTTGGCAGTGGTGCCACGCGCCAGCGAATACTTCAGGTTCTCTGCAACGTCCAGATGCGGAAACAAGCGCGCGTCCTGGAACACGAACCCGACCGGGCGGTGATGCGCCGGTTCAAAAATTCGCCGCTCGCTGTCAAGCCAGTGGGTCCCGGCGAATTGTACGCTGCCCGTGGCGCCGGTTTCGAAACCGGCGATGATACGAAGCAATGTACTTTTGCCACTGCCGCTGGGGCCGAAAAGTCCGGTCACGCCGGCGAGGTCGAATTCCTGCTCGACATCCAGCCTGAAATTGGGAAATTCGAGTTTTGTCCGGAGTGACAGGCGATGATGGTGGTGGTCAGACATTCACTTGCCCCCGGCGCCTTAGCGAATAAACAAACAGCAGGACGGCGAAGGCCGCCACCAGGAGTCCGGCCGACAGGATGTGCGCCTCCGCGTAGTTCAGAGTTTCAACGTGCTCGTAAATTGCAATGGAGATAACCCGGGTCTTGCCGGGAATATTGCCGCCAACCATAAGAACAACGCCAAACTCACCGATGGTATGTGCAAAGGTGAGTACGGCAGCCGTGATGAATCCACGCCCCGATAGAGGCACAACCACCGAAAAAAAGGCGTCCAGTGGACTTGCTTTCAGGCTCGCGGCCGCTTCGAGTGGCCCCCGCCCGATCGACTCGAACGCATTCTGCAGTGGCTGCACCATGAACGGCAGCGAATAGAAAACCGATGCGATGACAAGTCCGCTGAATGAAAAGGTCAGCGCGTCGCCGGTTACTCGCACCCAGAATGCGCCGATTGGCGATGCGGGTCCCAGCGCGATCAGAAAGTAAAAGCCGAGAACCGTGGGCGGCAGGACTAGCGGCAGCGCTGTTACGGCCTCGATCGCCGGCTTGAAACGGGATCGGGTCGTGGACAACCACCATGCGAGCGGCGTACCCGCCAGCAACAGGATGACCGTCGTAACGGTCGCGAGAGCCAGGGATAACCAGAGTGGACCAAGATCGGGCATGGCGCTATGGAACCGAGTAGCCGCTTGCTGCAATCAATTCACGTGCTTTGACACCTTGCAGAAAAACCATGAATTCAATAGCCGCCGCGTTTTCCCTGCCGTGCGCCAGCAGGATTCCATCCTGCCGGATGGGCGCGTATGCGCTTGCCGGAAGCTCAATAAAATGCCCGCCAGGGGGTTCACCCGCCAGCACGAGAAAGGACATTGCAACCAGGCCGGCATCAGCATTTCCCGTCGCAACGAGCGCATAGGCCTGCCCAATGTTTTCCCCCATGACTATCTTTCCATGCATCTCGGGCCAGATGCCCAGCGCCTGCAAAACGTTGCGGGCGGCGACGCCGTAGGGAGCCAATGCGGGGTTGGCAATGGCCAGCCTGCGAATCCGATCATCCACTAGCACCTCACGCAGGTCTGTTGACGTTATCGCCTCGCCCGGAACCCACAGCGCCAACCGACCGACCGCATACGTAAAGCGGGAGCCGGCGACGCCGAACGCCGTGCGAGCGAGGCGTTCCGGTAGTGCATCGTCCGCCGAAAGAAACAGGTCGTATGGACCACCATTCAAAATCTGCGCGTAAAGTTTACCCGATGACCCGCCGGCTATTGATATACGGTGATCTGTCTCCTGCTGGAATTCCTCGCTCAATTTCTCAAGCACAGCGCTGAAATTCGTGGCGACTCCGACGAGGGCCTCGTCGGCACCGGCCGAGGGCGATATAAGGACGAGCAGGAGGAGTAGCGGTCGCATCGTTTAGTGCCGTCTCACACGATGCCAGTTTTGCGTTGGGGACGGTCTCGGGTGCCAGCCGTGGTAGGGATGCTTGTTCAGCATCTCCTTGTCACGGAAAAGGAATACCAGTATTCCACCGGCAACGAAGCCACCGATATGCGCCCAGAAAGCGACACCCCCACCTTCACTGCCGTACGTCGCGATGCCGCTCAGCATCTGAACCAGGAACCAGTATCCCAGCATCAGGAATGCGGGCACGGCAAATGTCGTTACGTAGATCACGAGAATGAACAGCATGTGTACGTGCACCCGCGGATAGAGCAGAACATAGGCGCCCAGCACGCCGCCGATAGCGCCCGATGCGCCGACCATCGGAATTGCCGAGCCCGGATCCGCGCCAACCTGGGCAGCGGCTGCCGCGAGCCCGCAGAGCACGTAAAACACGGTGAACCGCAGCGGGCCCATCGCATCCTCGACGTTGCCACCGAAAATCCACAGGAACCACATGTTACCAATAATATGCATCCAGCCGCCGTGCATGAACATCGATGTAACGACGGTGTAGCTGCTGCCTGAGTCTCCGAGTACGCATACGCTTCCTGCGCCGACAGGCAACTGAGTACCTGCCGGCAGCAGCTGCAACAGCTCGCCTGGTATCAAACCGAAGCGACAAACGGATCCGGCAAGCACCGCATCCTGGCCCATGCCCTGCAGGAATATCCACGCCGCTGCGTTAATCGCGACGATCAGGTAGGTCGCATAGGGCGTCAGAATTTGCGGATTGTCATCGCGGATCGGAAACATCGCGGGTCCGGGTGCCGGTTAGGGCACTACGCAGAAGCCTGTTGCGCGTGTGCCTTGCGGCTTGACCGAATCCATGCAAATGCTTCCGCAAGTATTTCAGACTGGATTGCGTTCATTGCAGCAACATTCACACGGGCGTTTGGCAGCATATAAATATGAAACTGGCGCTCCAGGAGCTGCTGCTCCTCGGCGCTGACCGGCAGGCAGGAAAACATGCCGTGTTGTCGTTCAATAAATGTCGCGTCAAAACCCGGGTTCGCGCGCTCGATTGTGCCTCTCAACGCCCTGCGCATAGTAACGACGTGCGTCCGGATAGCATCCAACTCGCTTCGCCAGAGCGTCTCAAGCTCAGGCGTCGACAAAATTTCATGCACCACCGCCGCGCCATGGTCCGGCGCCATAAAATACAGCTGCCTGACTGTGTCACGGAGTTTCCGCCGCACACTTTCAATGTCTTTTGCATCCGCCGAAACGATTACCGACAACAACCCTGCCCGCTCACGGTAGATACCAAATGACTTTGACGAAGATACGGTCAGCAGGAATTGCGGCACTTTGGCCGCGATTAAACGAAGCCCGGCGACGTCAGCTTCAATACCTTGACCAAAACCCTGGTAGGCCACATCGATAAACGGCACAGCGCCGGTTTCAAGGACGAGCTCGGCGAGCGTTTCCCACTGGTCGAGCGCAAGATCCTGCCCCGTCGGGTTGTGGCAACAGCCGTGCAGCAAGAGCAGGTCGTTCGGCTTCATTGCCTGCAGGTCTTCCCGCATTCCATCGAAGTCGAGTGCTGCGCACGACTGGTCGTAGTAGCGATACGTTCGGATCCCGAGGCCGGCCTTGTCAAAAAACTCCAGCTGGTGTCCCCACACCGGATCGGACGCCCAGACGACGGCATCGGGGGCAAGGCTGTGCACCAGTTCGGCGCCGGCCCGTAATGCGCTGCCGGCGCCGGGAGTCTGTGCCGAAATAATGCGCCCCTCGTGCAGAACCGCATGGTCTGCGCCGAGCGCCAGCGCTTCAATATCGCGACAATAATCGGCATTGCCGAGCGGCGACATATAGGACTTGGGAAGATCCCGTGCGAATAGTGATTGCTCTGCCCGACGCACAGCCTGCATTACAGGGACTTTTCCCGAATCGTCGCGAAAGACGCCTATGCCAAGGTCAATTTTGTCCGGGTTCTGATCCGCGGCGAGTCGCACAAACATCGCCTCGATCGGGTCGTTCGAATAATTGGATAGATCTCTGAACATGGTCGACGTTTCGCCAGGAAATACCGGGTCCGCAAGTCAATCACATATCCGCTGGCAGCGAAACCTCAGGCCGTGCCTGCGGCCGGCGACCGGGCTGGCTGTGACTGACCCTACTCCGCAGCCGCTGCTATTAATGGTCGGCCTCGGACCCCTTCGCCAGCGCGGCGGAAATCGCGTGCATGACAAATGCGGTTTCTCCATCCACACGCTCACTTTCCGCGTCCGGGTCCGAAGTGTGCTTGGCAATGACGACGTTGGCATCGGAGTTGATGTAGATAAACTGCCCATGAACCCCCAATGCCGCCACGGCATTTACTCCGGCGTAGCCCCACCACTGATCGTGATAGGAATCCGCCACCTGGCCATACCAGTCGTCCTCGTAATAACGCGTGAACTGCTCGAAATTTCGTTTCGACTTGATCCTGTTCGCCACCGCTTTCGAAATTACCTGGCGACTGTTGTATTGCCCATCCTGCAAAACCATCTGACCAAAGCGAGCGGCATCCCGCAGTGTGATAGCCAGGCCACCGCCAGCCATCTCTACGCCGTGAAAGTCCAGCCAGTAGTAGCCTTCGTTCTGCGCGCCGAGCGGCGCCCAGATCATTTCATGCAGGACGTCCGCCAGCTTTTGTCCGGTCACGCGACGGATGATCCAGCCCAGCACCTCCGGATCCGGAGTAACGTAGTGAAACGCCTCACCATGATCAAAGTGGGCGTTCTTTTTTGTCAGTGTCTGCAGGTTCGACTGCAGGCCTTCCCCGCCCGGCATCATCGCCATCAGGAATCCCGTTATGTCTGCGTCCGGATTGTAGTAGTCCTCGTTGTAGTCAATCGAATTGGTCATATCGAGCATATTGCGGATCGACGCACTACCGAACGCCGTTTTTTCAAGTTCAGGCAGGTATTGACTGACGCTGGCATTTTCGTCGACCAGCCCTCGTTCGATCAGGTTCAGCATCATCGTGCCGGTGAAAGACTTCGTTACCGAAAACATCAGGTGCTGAGTCGCGGCCGTCTCGTCGTTGAAATAACGCTCGTACACTACGTCGCCGTTGTGCATCACGAGAAATCCATCCGTATATGCCGTTGCCAGCCAGTTGCCGACTTTAACCTTGCGGCCGTCGGGAAAAGCGACCTCGAGTGATGACAGGTCGACGGGTCGCTCACGCAACTCGGCAACACTACTGCCGGTCCGCACGGCGCGCGTCGGAAAAATCTCGCGGAGGTGCTGCAGTGACCAGCGGTTGTATGGCGGCACGAGGGCATTTTCGATGGTAATACGCTTTTCAGGCGCCGGTGGCGCGCCGATCATGAGGCCGAGCTCCCGGGCAGTAGGTGGAATTTCCTGTGCCGCGACAAGCGAGGCCAATCCGCTCAGCAATGCAATCTGGAGTATATTTTTCATGGGAATCGCTAGTCCTGCGTATGGGCTTACCGCCAATTTCTTGGAAGCACAGTATAACAAGGACAAAAAAGGATCGGCGGGGTCTGCCAGAGGTTTTGCGTCGCCTGGTTTTGCAGCTGTCTCACGATGCGTCGCACTATTTCTGTGGCATCCTGCACGTAAACGCGCCGGCAAGCGCTGTGACCAGCATCGGAATTGTACAATCTCACCTGCTTTTTACGGCGCTGTTTTTCCGCGGGCAACGCGACGTCGGTAAATGCGCCAACGACTTCGACGCTCAGCGGTAGTCCGTTCTTTGATTGCCTGCCTGACAGGTCGTCGCCGGCGCCCGCCGCGCAGCTCGCAACCTGAAACAAAACCAGAATTGGTACCAAACGCATTTCATCCACCCCGTTTGCGATTTGATCTTGATGCGCTGCGCACACAGTACATTTAGAACCGTTTCGGCCAGTTCGTTACACGCGTTCAATACCGTTTTGGAATTAGCTATCCACGTGGATGACGAGCGAGAGGTCGAATGATCACTGAACTTCGGCGGAAAACCGCGCAGCAGGCGGAATGGTCAGGTCAGTGATGGTTCCCGTTTGGCGACTGATCCGGACCCGGCATATGCCGGGCCACATCGCGAAATGCAGACCCTGCTCTGCTGGACCCGGCCCCATTGCGGTCAACTCCCTCTCAGGATCGCCCGGACGTTTGAGACAATCGCCTCCAGTCCGCTGAGAATTTGATCTAGCCCTGGTCTTCAGGCTGTCGTGGGCGCGATCCTACGACATCGAAAAATATGCCGGCAAGCGCATTGATACGGGTAACCCTGAATATGACCTGCGGAATGGTTATCGACCGAACGTTGCGAACTTCGCGCAGCTTAGGCAAAAGCAACAGCACGACTGCGGTGCGAACGATGGTCGAAACAATAAACACGCCATAAAGCGGACTCAACCATGCATAGCTTTTGCCAAAAACCTCGAGCGTCGCCGGCATGACAGTGCCCAGGTAGCCACCGAGAATTGCCCCCGCAAATATGCCGACATTTGCCAGTACATTATGTACCGCCAGGTAAGTTGCCCGGCGGTTTGGTGAAATCAGGTCGTACACTGAGTTGCTGGCAGCGAGCGTAAATCCCGCCCAGGAAAAACCGCTCAGTGCCTGGATCGCGACGAGGTACCAGACATTGGTCGACACGGTCCACAAGAGCGGCATTAATGGAATGAAAAGACCGGTCACCGCCATGACGCGGCGATTGCCGAACACATCGCTAATGCGGCCCCACTGGGACAGGGTCAGGAACTGGGTGAAGATCGCAGCGCCGCTGTTCAGAGTGAAATGCAGATAGCTGAACTGGAGATCGCGCAGCATGTATACCGTAAAAAACGGAGAGGCAATCGCGACGCTGAACTGCATCAGGGCGAAGAACAGGGAAAAGCGCACGGCATTCGAGTGTCGCAGTCGCCCCCACCATCCCGGACCGACCGGAATTTCAAGGGCTGCGACGTGCCCGCTGACATCCTGCATGCGCGAAAGGTGATACACGGAAATCAGCCGCGCTATCCCGGCCACGCTGAACAGCGCAACGAAACCGAACAGTGTTTTCTCTGCACCGGCAAACAAGTGCAGTAATAGACCACCCACCATCAACGACGCAAAGGTAATCATTGTAACGATTCGGGTCCGTAAGCCGAAAAAACGTCCACGGCGCCTGGTCGGCACCAGGTCGCCCATCATGCTGCTCCACTGCGGAGCGCCAAGGTGTGCTCCCCCGTGGTACAGAACAACGCAGGCAATCAGCAAGGGCACGGCCTGATCCGGAAACAGAATTGGCAAGGCGAGGATCGGGAGCCACGAAAACGCCTGCAGGGCTGCTCCGATCAGTACGATCTGCTTGCGCTGGCCGGTCAATCGACCAAGCCAGGCGGACAACAGCTGCGCGAACGAGGCCAACAATGGCGGGACCGATGCAAGCAGCGCAATTTGGGGTGTGGTAGCGCGCAGGTACAGGGCAAACGCCGACAGATACGTCTCACCGATACCGGTCATTGCTGCAAATGCTGCCGCGTCCTTCAACGAATGATGAAGCGAGCGTTCGGTGTCAGGGTCTCTGGAAAAGGGTCGCATTCAAAGAGTACTGGCTGGTATCAGGTTGCTGGTGGATGTCGGTACACGCCCGTGCGTTGCAGCGGCGCCTGTCGCGCAAGTGCGCCAAGCTACGCCAGCACCATCGCAATCGCAACCGGCGGGCGTGAAATTTGTTCGCCAGGAAAATCCCCATCAACGCCGAATAGCGGACTGTTCCGCGCGACGCAGTGCATTTTTTCACCTCTCACGGCACCGGACAGATAAACTTCCGCAACGACCATACTACGGAGAGTGTCATGATCAGAGTCAGTTTGCTTTTTGTCCTGCTGTCGGTGATTAGCGAGGCGTCGGTGGCCCAGGAAAATCCGCTTTGGGATCAGGCGAAGGTAAAAAACTACCTGCCACATATGACAGTGCCGGAAGTTCGCGATCTGCTGACGCGGACCGACCTGGTCATCATCCCGGTCGCATCGCTCGAACAGCATGGCCTGCACCTGCCGATCGGAACCGACTACCTGAATGGCGTCGAGCGCGCCAAGCTGATCGCACAGCGAACCGATGTCCTTGTTGCGCCGATCCTGATGCCCGGGCAGTCTCCCTATCACATGGCCTATCCGGGTACGATCACGCTGTCCTCCGAGACTATCCAGGCCGTTTATGTCGAGGCGGTACAGAGCCTTGTACGCCACGGCTTCAAACGCTTCCTGATTTTGAACGCGCACGGGGGAAACAAGGCCATTACGACGTTTATCGTGGACCGGATCAACCAGGAAACGGCGGGAATCGCCGTCGACCTTGGCGATGCGGCCGCGCCGTTCCGCAAAGGCACCTCTATACCGAAAAGCACCCAGTTCGACCGCCATGGTGGCGTCAGCGAGACCTCGAATTCACTCTATCTCGTCCCGCCGCTCGTCGATATGGACAGCGCGGAGACGGCGACTCTGACGCTGCCGCCACACCTTGAAGCCATGCTGCCCGACGTCATTGCAGGCGATGCAACGGCGTTGCGCGTCTTCCTCGCCGAAGGCCTGAAGGCTGAGGAAACGGGAAAGGGAACAGCCTCGCATGAAATGTCGTCGACGGGTGTGTGGGGCGTCAGGGACCTCCACGAAGCGTCCGCCGAGCAGGGCCGCCAGGAAACCGAAGACCTGGTGCAGGCGGCAGTTGCCTTTATAGAGCGTTGGAATGAATTGCGCCCAATGGGCGTTGCAAATGATCCGTAGGCGATTTCGCTGCGTCGCTCCTGTATTGGCGGGGGTTCTGCTAGGAGGGTGTTCAAGCACGGGCGGGGTCACCTTTGACCAGGCTGCCAACGCCACCTACGAAGGCATCCTTGACACGCCTTTGACATTGATCGACGGGCATTATGAAGGCAACCCCTATGTGGAGGGCGGCGCATCGCGGCCGACCGTACGATTGGCGGCCAAACCGATGGCCGCCGGGGACGTCGACGGTGACGGAATTGACGAACTTGTTGTCGTCCTTGCCGCCAATTTCGGCGGCAGCGGATCCTATACACACCTCGCTACTGTCACTGCCGGGAACGGGCAGCCCCGTTCCTTCGCCACCGTTCTCCTCGGCGATCGCATCCAGGTGCGCTCACTGGCAGTGCATGACCGCGCGGTCATTATCGAATCCACCGAGCACGACTCCGATGATGCCATGTGTTGCCCTTCGCTCGAACGCCGCCATGAATGGAATCCTGAAACAGGCTCAATTGTGGATCTTTCTGCGGCAGATGGTTTCGCCCGTTATCGCGGCCACATTGTTATTGGCCACGAAGCCAGGGCGTTCACCGAATGTGATTCCGGCCGGGAGGCCTGGATAATCGATGCGACGAATGGCGATCTCGGCGCGATCTATTCGGCATTGGCAGTCGAACCTTACCAGCCACTCTACTTTGAAGTTGGAGCGACCTGGCAGGGCGTGCCCGAGGCGGGCTTTGCCGCCGATTTCAACGAAGCAATCCGAATACACGAGGTTCGGCAGGCAGAAAGGGAGGGATTTGGCTGCAGGGCAAATCCTGCTGCATTTGCCTTCCGGGCAAATGGTAATGAACCATCCTGGCGCATCGAAGTTCGCGAATCCGGGCTGAGTTTTGCCGCACCGGGCCAAGACGCCATGGTGTTCCCATCGATTGTCCGCGAAGACTCGGACAACGGCACGAGAATATCTGCCAGCTCGGCGGGCGCCGACATTGAACTCATAGTTTCGGCCGAGCGCTGTACGGATTCGATGTCCGGATCGATTTACCCATTGACCGCCGAGGTCCGGTTCGGCGAATCGACATTCCGCGGCTGTGCGATGGACGGTGCGCTGCGCTAGCGAATGTCGAATTTATCAGCGGGACAACCCTGTTGAGACTTGCCGGACGAGCCATTCTGCTCGCGTCGCAACGAGGTCGGCTCCTTGGTTCGTGCGCGCGAGCTCAAGGTCACAGAATTCGGCCTGTTTGATACTTTTCAGCCCCAAATGCGAGGCAGGTCACTGAAAAATTCATCGGTCTCGACGATACAAACGGTGGGCAAACAATACTGGAGTACGCCATGAGCGCCTCCCTGATGTGGACTGCCCTGTTTATCGGCAATGTCGCATTGTTGCTGTTATGGGTCCACTACATCGTCAAAGTGCTGAAGGGACAGTGTCCGCATTGCGGCAAATAGGCTGATTTCCCGGTTCCAGCCTCAGGACACGGGTTTTTTTACGGAAACCTGAAAGACAGCCCTGTCCGTGCCCATGGCGATTTCCTCGCCCGAAATACAAACCATTTCCGCTATTCCGGCATCCAATACTGAAAAAGTCATTGCCGTGAACGGCTGACCAATGCAGCTCACTACCGTTTCGGGAGTTCCAATGTTTCGCTACAACGTAAAGCTGGCCTTCAAGAGCATGCGTCGAAACCCGGTCATGACAGGACTGATGATTGCCGCCATTGCGGTCGGTATCGGCGTCAGCATGACGACGCTGACCGTCCATCACCTGATGAGCAGCAATCCGATTCCCGAAAAAAGCGACATCCTGTTCGCGGTAACGCTGGATAGCTGGGACCCGCTGCGACCCTTTGATGAAGATCGTCCGGAACGCGCCCCACATCAGCTGACCTACCGGGACGCTGAAGGACTTATCAAGATTGGCGCCGGCAAGCGACAAACCGCGATGTTCGAAACGAGCCTGGTCATTGAACCCGCCGGCCAGGACAGCCGACCCTTCGAGGCTCCCGCCCGCGCCACGTTCGGCGATTTTTTCGCCATGTTCGATGTCCCGTTTGTTTACGGCAGCGGCTGGGACCGGTCGGCCGATGAAGCGGCGGAAGCGGTCGTCGTCCTCACCAAAGCGCTGAACGAACGACTGTTCGGTGGTGAAAACAGCGTCGGCAGGCAACTGCTCATGCAGGGCACACAATTCCAGGTGGTCGGCGTCGTTGACACCTGGGAGCCGACACCCCGCTTCTATGACCCTATCAACGGCGGTTTTCAGGAAGTCCTGGATATGTTTATCCCGTTCAACCTGACGCGAACCCTGGAACTGAATTCGATTGGCAGCGACTGGGGCTGGAAGTCCGAAGACATCACCTCTTTTGAGCAATACCTGAATGTGTCCGAATCCGCATGGATCCAGTATTTCGTGGAGCTGGACGATCCGCGTGACAGGGACGAATACCTCGCGCATCTGGACGCATACGTTGGCGAACAGAAAAAGTTTGGCCGGTTCGAACGGCCGCTGAACAACAATATCTATAACGTCGTGGAGTGGATGGAGTATCACGAGGTTGTTGCCAATGACGCCCGCGTGCTGGTCGGTTTGTCATTCCTGTTTCTCGTCGTTTGCGTTCTCAGCACGGTGGCACTGTTGCTAACCAAGTTCGTCGGCAAGAAAACCGAAGTCAGCCTGCGGCGGGCACTGGGTGCCAGCCGCAAGCTGATCTTCAGGCAGCAGCTTGTCGAGGTTGCGGTTATCGGGCTGACCGGTGGGCTTGCCGGACTGCTGTTGGCATGGCTCGGACTGCAGGGAATTGATTTCCTGTACGACACCCCGGCCGGCCTCGTAAAACTCGACTGGATAATGGTTTTTACGGCAATGGGGGTTTCGGTGGCGAGCGGCATGATTGCCGGCCTTTATCCCGCCTGGCGGGTCTGCCAGATTCCGCCCGCCGCTCAGCTAAAGACACAATAGGAGAATCAGGATGGGATTCAGACCGATGGTTTCATCGCTGATGCGGAGCAAGACGGGTCCGCTACTTGTAGCCCTGCAAATCGCCGTTACGCTGGCGATTGTCGTAAATTCCCTGTTTATCATTGTGCAGCGGATAGAAAAAATGAATCGCGACACCGGTATCGACGTGAAAAACGTTGTTGTCGTCGACGTTCGCGGATTTGGTGCAAATTTCGACGTTGTCGACAGCATCACCAACGACATCGATTTGCTTCAGTCGATCCCGGGTGTGCTCGCGGCGACGGTTTCCAACCACGCGCCATTGAGCGGTTCGGGTTCGGGCACGGGCCTGCGCACTGAACCTGACGAGACCATCGATGCGATAGCTACCGCGCGTTACCAGTGGAGCGAGGCGGGGCTGGACTCGCTGGGAGTCCAACTGTCGCGCGGTCGAAACTTCTTCCCGGAAGAAGTGGACTACATCCTGCCAGGCTCAGGCTCGTCCGCGCCTGCGTCGGTATTGGTGACACAGGAACTGGCGAACGAATTATTTCCGGATGAAGACGCGCTGGGCAAGACCGTTTACTGGGGCAATATGGATCCCTCAACGATTGTCGGAATCATTGACCACATGCACGGCTCCTGGGTGAACTGGGACAAGCTCGGCAATGTTGTCGTACAGCCGGGCAAACCGGCCTTCACCAATAATCGTTACCTCATTCGGACCGAGCAGGGAATGCGAGATACACTGATGCCGCTCATCGAACAGAAACTTGCCGAGTCCAACCGTCAACGAGTCATCAATAACGTGCGCTCGCTTGAGGAACTGGCTGCGAATTCTTATCGACGTGACAAGGGCATGGCGATTATTCTGGGCATCGTCATTTCGCTTTTGATCGGCCTGACTGCGCTCGTCATTGTTGGACTGTCATCGTTTCATGTAACGCAACGCACCAAGCAGATCGGGACCCGTCGCGCCCTGGGTGCGACCCGCATGCACATTATTCGAGAGTTCATGCTTGAAAACTGGTTAATAACGACCGTCGGCGCCGCGCTCGGCGCCTTCCTGACAGTGGCTGTTGCCTACTGGCTGGAGGTTTCATTCCAGCTGCCGCGGCTGGACTGGCGCTACCTGCCAGCGGGCATTGGCATACTGTGGTTGCTGTCGTCGCTCGCGGTGATCGAGCCGGCACGTCGCGCCGCGTCGGTGCCACCGGCCGTCGCAACCCGCAGCATCTGACGCCTGGGACCTGTCGTTTGGCACCGCATGAACGGGTAATATTCGGCGCATGGGCGGGTTCGACATCAAGCAGATCGGCTGGAGCAATTTTTTTCAGCAACAGCTGACCGAAACGATACCGGAGACCCGGATTCCGGCGCGGGTCATGGGTATCCAGCGATCGGCATGGCTTGTACTCAGCGAGCTGGGCGAGCTATCTGTCAGCCCGACGACCCTTGATGACGATCGGGCCGTGGCCGTCGGTGACTGGCTGTTGCTCGACACGGCCACTGATCGTGCCGTGCATCGTTTCGAATCAAAAAGCCTGTTCAAGCGACGTGCGCCCGGCACCGATCGCAGGGAACAATTGATCGCCGCCAATATCGATACGCTCTTTGTCGTGTCGTCCTGCAACCAGGACTTTAACGAAGCCAGGATTGAGCGCTACCTCGCCATCGCGCATGAAGCGGAAGTAATGGCTGTGCTGATCCTGACGAAGTCAGACCTTGTTGATAACGCAGGTGAGCTTGTCGCCAGGGCGCGCAGGCTGTCGCCGGGATTGCTGGTTGAGGCCGTCAACGCGCATGACCGGCAGAGTTTGCGATGTCTCGATCCGTGGATTGCACCCGGGCAGACGATAGCGCTGCTCGGCTCATCGGGTGTCGGCAAATCCACGCTTACCAATACCCTGCTTGGTAAGTCGGCGGTCGCGACACAGACAATACGGGAAGATGATGCCAAGGGCCGTCACACGACGACATCCCGCAGCATGTACCTGCTGCCGGATGGCGCCTGGCTTCTCGACACGCCGGGCATGCGCGAGCTGCAGCTCGTCGACGTCAAGTCCGGAATCGACGACGTATTTGCCGAAATATCCACACTAACCGAAGACTGCCGATTTTCGGACTGTACACACAACTCGGAGCCAGGCTGCGCCGTACAGGCCGCTATCGCGGCTGGTTCAATCGATACCGATCGACTCGATCGCTGGCGCAAACTGATGCGGGAAGACGCACACAACCGCGAGTCCATTGCCGATAGACGTGCGCGCGGCAAAGCAATGGGCCGCCTGTATAAGAAGATCATTGGCGAAAGCCTGCATAAAAAAGGGCGCCGCTGAGCGATTTCAACGTTCCATTTTCGCCTGGCTATCAGGCCTGGTACGCGGCGCCACTGCGTCCGCTGCCGAATCAATACCGCCGCGCATTCTTGAATGCCGTTCCTGGGCTGGCGTCCGGCACCGCGTGGTTGTTTTGCATACATTTTCATCGACCGGGCGACGCTTCAGCCCCGCGCGCAAAGAATCTATTCATTAACACGAATAACGCGCCGTTCCGCGCCCTCGCTCAACGAATATTTCCCGTGCCCCGCTCGCGAACGTACTGCAGCAGCCCGCCGCGAATGTCGGGCGTCCATTGTGGAATGAGCGCAATCAATACCAGGCTCTCCAGACCGCCGGCAAAGGAAATCGCGGCTGCAAAATAAAAGAACCACGGTACGAAGGCATGGAAAAAAAGCAGGAGTACCACGAGGCCGAACAACAGGATGCCCACCTGGCTCAGGCGAGTGTGGAAACTGGCAAGCCGGCCGTAACGATAAAGCGCGAAACAATGAACAATCATCCAGATCGCGGACACGCCGGCGAATACCGGCCATTCATCAACAATCACGTGTGGGTGCATGGCCCAGACGCCGAAAAGCGCGACCAGGATCAGCAGTACGTCGGCGATGGAATCCAGTGCCGCGCCAAGGCGACTGGTCCAGCCGAAATGCCGTGCAATTGAGCCGTCCAGCACGTCCGTGAGACCTGCCACCAGTATCAACCAGGCGAACGCCGTCTGATTCTTGCCCGCCGCCAGCCACACAAGGACGGGCACTGTCAGCAGTCGAAGCGTGGAAATAATGTTGGGCAGATGTTTTAGCTTCATAAGACGCGCTGTTGCTAAGCTCGCATAGACCCTGCCGGCTCCTGTCGGGTGTTCCGGCCCGGCGGCGGAATGTTTGCTGCCTTAACTCCGGATTCATGAGGTTTGCCGATGCAGCACTTTACCCTGTCCATGATCCTGAAATCCAAGGTTAAAAGTCGTGGCCGCCATGCGATTGGCCGGAGAAACTGGAGCCCGGTGCAGGCCGGGCTTCACCGGCCGGGCGTCTGCGCTACTATAGATGTCGCCGGCAACCGATTGTCCCGAGAGTACCCGGCAGTAGATGGGCCAATAAAGTCGGCCTAATATTCGGTAGTCAAACAATAAGAAATTCTGCAATGACCACGCAAAATCGCAGCACCAATCAGGGATCGGCACCCAAACTGACGGATCCGGTCTGCGGCATGAACGTGACCACAGAGTCGAAACACCATTTCGACTACCAGGGAACGACTTTCTATTTCTGCTGCAATGGTTGCCGCACCAAGTTCTCGGCTGATCCCGCGCACTATCTGGAGCGCGATTCGGGCGCGGGTCATCAGGATGACCCCGCGGCGGCCGGTGCCGGACCTTACATATGTCCAATGTGTCCCGAGGTTCGAGAGGAAGAACCGGTACCGTGCCCGGTATGCGGTATGGCGCTCGAGCCCGAGTCAGTGCCCACGGTAGTAACCAGGACCACCTACACCTGCCCGATGCATCCTGAAATAGTTGTGGAACAGCCGGGCGACTGCCCGATCTGCGGGATGGCGCTTGAGCCGGTCACCGTAGCGATCGAACAGGAAGAAAGTCCCGAACTCACCGACATGACGCGCCGATTCTGGATCAGCGTCGTATTGACCCTGCCTGTCCTGTTGCTGGCGATGGGCGGCATGGTCGGCCTGTCGTTCGATTGGATTGCCTCGGCACGCGCGCTTGGCTGGCTTGAATTCGCATTCGCCACACCCGTTGTCGCCTGGTGCGGTTGGCCATTTTTCCAGCGCGGCTGGCAGTCGATCGTCAACTGGAACCTGAACATGTTCACACTGATCGGACTAGGCACTAGCGTCGCCTACGTCTATAGCGTGATCGCGACAGTAGCGCCGTCGATTTTTCCCGCATCCTTTCGCGACACCCACGGCGAAGTTGCGGTGTACTTCGAGGCCGCCGCCGTAATCATTACGCTGGTTTTGTTCGGGCAGGTTCTCGAACTTCGGGCGCGCAGTCGCACCGGTTCGGCGATTCGAGCGCTGCTTGGACTCGCGCCCGGAACGGCCCGACGCATTGACGAGAATGGCAATGAGCGCGATGTCCTCCTTGAAGAAGTCCGGGTTGGCGATCGCCTGCGCGTAAGGCCGGGCGAAAAGATACCGGTCGATGGCGATGTCGTGGAAGGTGCCAGCAGCGTCGACGAATCCATGCTCACGGGTGAGCCAATACCGGTTGAGAAGCAGGTTGGCGATGCGGTGATCGGCGCCACTGTCAACGGTACCGGCGGGCTGGTCATGATAGCGCGCCGAATCGGCACGGAAACTTTGCTGGCCAGAATTGTGCAAATGGTCGCGGTAGCGCAGCGCAGTCGCGCGCCGATTCAGAAACTGGCTGATGTCGTCGCCGGCTATTTCGTACCGACCGTGGTACTGGCCGCGATCGTGGCGTTCATTGCCTGGTCCGTCTTCGGCCCGGAGCCGGCCATGGCGTATGCCATTATCAACGCCGTCGCGGTACTTATCATCGCCTGCCCTTGTGCGCTCGGGCTCGCAACGCCGATGTCCGTGATGACGGCGACCGGCAAGGGCGCGACGGCCGGCGTTCTGTTCAGGGACGCCGAAGCTATCGAAGTCATGCGCCAGGTCGATACGCTGGTGGTCGACAAGACGGGCACGCTGACCGAAGGCAAGCCGAGGCTTGCCCACGTTGAACCAACGACAGGCATAAGCGAAGGCGAGCTGTTGCGGATCGCGGCGACGCTCGAAAAAGGCAGCGAGCATCCACTGGCGCATGCGATTGTCGCTGGTGCTGCGGAGCAAGGCATCGTGGCAGGAGGCCTCGAACAGTTCCGCTCAATTACCGGTATGGGCGTTACCGGCAATGTCGACGGCCGGCAAGTCGCACTGGGCAATCTCAAACTGGTGGAATCGCTGGACATTGCGGCGGAGACGATGGTCGGGCGCACTGCGTCGCTGCGCAAGGACGGCCAAACCGTCGTCTTCATCGCCGTAGACGGCGAACTTGCCGGACTGATCAGCGTAGCGGATCCCATCAAGGAGTCATCAAAGGACGCCATCAAAACGCTGCATGAAGACGGCGTGCGGATAATCATGCTGACCGGCGACAATGAGACTACAGCGCGGGCGGTCGCCGCCAGGCTCAATATCGACGACGTCATTGCCGGCGTTTTGCCGGAGGAGAAAGCGGCCCATATCAGGCGACTGCAGGACGAAGGCCGAATCGTCGCCATGGCAGGGGACGGCATTAACGATGCGCCGGCGCTGGCACAGGCGCATGTCGGGATCGCGATGGGTACCGGCACCGACGTTGCGATGGAGAGTGCCGGTATAACGCTGGTCAAAGGCGACTTACGCGGCCTCGTGCGGGCGCGCAAACTGTCAAATGCGACCATGAAAAATATTCGCCAGAACCTGTTTTTTGCATTCATTTACAACGCGGTGGGCGTGCCGATCGCGGGCGGCGTGCTCTACCCCGCGTTCGGGATACTGCTGAGCCCAATGATTGCCGCAGCGGCGATGAGCTTCAGTTCCGTATCGGTTATCGCCAATGCGCTGCGATTGAATCGGGTCGAACTTTGACCAGCCACCCCGCAAGCGGCGCCTGCTAACCGGCCAGCCAGTGCATTAAGGCACACTTTGCCGCTGGTGCCCGATCAACCGCCGGTACGGACGCCGTCGCCCGCTCAATCGTCCGATTTTACTCAATTTTGGATGGTGTGCACTGATGACTCTCGTAGTGATAGTCACTATATTCAGCGTTCGAGAATATGGAGCACGGCCTCTTGTGGCGCGGTACCGCTCGGCTATTCCTGATAATCGTAGTGCGGCTGAGCGGAGACCACGGACATGAGTATTTTTGAACGCTACCTCACGGTCTGGGTTGCGCTTTGCATTGTCACGGGCATTGCGCTTGGGCAATGGTTTTCAACCGCCTTCCAGTTTATCGGTGGCATCGAGGTCGCCCGCATCAACCTTCCGGTTGCCGTTCTCGTCTGGCTGATGATCATTCCGATGCTGATCAAAATCGACTTCAGGAAACTGACAGGGGTCGGACAGTATTGGCGAGGCGTCGGCGTCACCTTGTTCGTGAACTGGGGAGTCAAGCCCTTCTCGATGGCGTTGCTCGGCTGGTTTTTTATTGGCTTCCTGTTTCGCGATTACCTGCCGGCCGAACAGATTGACTCGTACATCGCCGGTCTTGTCATACTGGCTGCGGCGCCATGCACTGCGATGGTATTCGTCTGGAGCCACCTCATGCGTGGCGAGCCGCACTTTACGTTGTCGCAGGTGGCGCTGAACGACGTGATTATGGTTTTCGCGTTTGCACCGATCGTTGCGCTACTCCTCGGGCTGTCAGCGATCACCGTTCCCTGGGACACCCTTCTGCTGTCGGTCCTCCTGTACATCGTCGTTCCATTGACTATTGCGAGTCTGTGGCGCCGAGCGTTGCTTCAGCGAAAGAACGGCGCGGCTATCCTGGAACAAGTCATTGCGCGTCTCGGTCCATTCTCGCTGCTCGCATTGCTGGCCACCCTCGTACTCCTGTTTGGCTTTCAGGGCCAGCAAATTATTGCCGCACCGGTCATCATCGCCATACTGGCCGTGCCTATATTGATACAGGTGTTTTTTAACTCGGGCCTGGCTTACCTGCTTAATCGGCAGGTGCGATCACCGCACTGCGTCGCCGGACCATCCGCTCTTATCGGTGCCAGCAACTTCTTCGAACTGGCCGTGGCCACTGCCATTGCATTGTTCGGGTTCGAGTCTGGTGCTGCGCTGGCCACTGTGGTTGGTGTCCTCATCGAGGTTCCGGTTATGTTGATTGCTGTCAAAGTAGTCAACCGTTCAAAAAACTGGTACGAACGCAAAAGCGGTATTCCTACTGGTAAGGCGTGCGATACGTAACTTGACGGGCAGCAAACCCAAACCGCCGTTCGACGCGACTACGCAACGAGCGGCCAACACCTGTCAATCATCCTCGCAGTGAATCCGCAACACCCCGAATCTACCTGGCTGATCTGCACAATGCCGGTTGGCCTGTAAGGCCCCGTCTGTTGCGCTTGTCACGCGGACCCACGAGCAGATGTTGTCAACCTGTTCGCCGGTCAATGGGGCGAGGTTCGCTTGACAGCCGTGTGTCCGAACAGAAACACTCCAGTGCAATAGCTGGCAATCGACCGACGCGCAGCTGACGCGGCAGAAAGTTTGGCGCTGATGCGCGACGATTCTGTATATTGTAATTGTCTGTGCGGACAACGTGACGCTTTCAGGAACCTTGAGCACTCGAATGAAAAACACCGTCTTGATCCTGAACGGCGCCGGCCTCGCCGATTTCAGCGGCTATGACAAGAAGGCCTATGGCGAGCTGACTCTGGAGGGCATTCGCGGCGATTGTCACAGATTGTGTGAGGAATTAGGCCTGGACCTGGATTTCCGCCAAACGGACGATCAGGACGAGCTGTTCAGGTGGATCGCGAAAGATAGCGCGGACTTTGGCGGCGTGATCATCAACCCTGTCGGCTACTCGAGCTCAGCTTCCGAAAGCGGCGAACTCTACCGGTCGGCGTTAAAGATGGTTGCTCACCTTAAACGACCTGTCATCGAGGTGCGCATCGCGAATATCTACCGCCATGTTTCGGAATTTCGTCAGCCTCTTCATGAGCCGGAAGGGAATATGGGGTTCATCTGCGGTTTTGGTCGGCCTGGTTACTTGCTTGCCATTAAGGCAATTGCGAAAAAACTCGATCAGCAAATCGCCACCTAGCCTGTTCAACATTGTGGGTTGCAACAACTAATCATGCCGAAATCAATTTACGTCATTAACGGTCCGAATCTTAATTTGCTCGGCACCCGGGAGCCTGACATCTACGGACACGACACGCTTGACGATATCGCAACACGATGCGTTGACCTCGGCAAGCAATACGGAATTGACGTTGTTTTTTTGCAGTCGAATCATGAAGGAAAAATCGTCGACTGGATTCAGGAAGCGATTGGCAGCGCAGACGCAATCGTAATCAATGCGGCTGCCTATACCCATACGTCAGTGGCCATTCACGATGCCCTGCGCGCCTTTCGCGGTTATATTGTCGAACTGCATATTTCAAATCCACATTTGCGCGAGGCGTTCCGGCACGTTTCCTATGTCTCAACAGCTGCCGACGCTGTTGTCGCCGGTTTGGGTACGATGGGTTACGAACTCGTCGTGCAGGACTTGTGTGAGTCGCTGGGGGCCTTGCCCAAGGCCTGAACAGTAGCGGCATATATGCGGTGCCGGCCTAGCGGACGAGCTGGCGACAAATTCATCGCGCCGTTGCGCAGCTTCCTATCCGGACCGACGTCATGCAAACGCCTGCGCCTGGACCGTGATGCCGCTCACTGCGGGCCTCAACCAGGGCCAAGGGAATCTTTCCTGTGAATTCCGACGTCTATTCCCTGTCGAGAGCGCCTGGCCAACGCAGGGTTCAGATCGTCTGTCCCGGTCACACGCATATCCCGGTGCAGGTCCACAAAAAAGGGGACCCGACGGGTCCCCTTTCTCTATCGTGCCGGCGTTCTGCGAGCCGCATTTCCGCGGCTAACGAGCGCTCTGTTTTTTTATCAACGCGCGTCAAAGCGGTCGAGGTTCATCACCTTGGTCCATGCGTCGGCAAAGTCACGCACAAACTTCTCCTGTGCGTCGTCAGCTGCATAGACTTCGGCAATTGCTCGCAGCTCGGAGTTCGATCCGAATGCAAGGTCAACGGGGGTCGCCGTCCACTTGAGCGCACCCGTGCTTCGATCACGGCCTTCGTAAACGCCCTCGGATGCGGATGACTTCGCCCATTGCGTGGACATGTCGAGCAGATTGACGAAGAAATCGTTGCTCAACGTTCCCGGCCGTTCGGTGAACACACCGTGTGCAGCCTGTCCGCTGTTGGCATTCAGTACGCGCATGCCGCCAACCAGAACGGTCATTTCAGGAACCGTCAGAGTCAACATGTCTGCCCGATCGACGAGCATGTCTGCCGGCGATCTGCGGTTGCCGTTGCCGTAGTAGTTACGGAAACCGTCAGCGGTCGGCTGAAGCACGGCAAAGGAATCCACATCGGTTTGCGCCTGCGATGCATCCGTGCGTCCCGGCGTGAAGTGAACGTCCACGATTTGCCCGGCATCGTTCGCAGCACGCGCAACAGCAGCAGTTCCTCCGAGGACAATCAGGTCAGCGAGCGAAACCTTCTTGCCGCCTCGTCGTTGTTTGCCGTTGAACTCCTTTTGGATCTCCTCCAGCCGTGCCAGAACCTTCGACAGCTCGGCAGGGTTATTAACGGCCCAGTCCTTCTGCGGTGCGAGTCGGATGCGACCTCCGTTGGCCCCGCCGCGCATGTCGGTGCCACGGAACGTGGCGGCCGATGCCCAGGCGGTCCTGACGAGTTCGGGTACGGTCAGCCCCGAATCAAGGATCTGCCTCTTCAGTGCCGCAACGTCCTTCGCATTGATCAACTCGTGGTCGACGGCGGGCACGGGGTCCTGCCAGATGAGTTCCTCGGCGGGAACCTGTGAGCCGACGTAGCGTGAGCGGGGTCCCATGTCTCGATGCGTCAGTTTGAACCACGCTTTGGCGAACGCGAGTTCGAACTCTTCGGGATTATTGAGCCAGCGCGACGTAATCCGCTTGTACTCCGGGTCGAACTTGAGCGCCAGGTCAGTGGTGAACATGATGGGCGCATGCCGTTTCGACGGATCGTGTGCGTCAGGCACCAGGGTAGATGCGGCCCCGTTCGCAGGAATCCACTGTGTAGCACCGGCGGGGCTCTTCGTCTGCACCCACTCGTAGGTGTACAGATTAACGAGATAGCTGTTGGTCCATGCCGTCGGGTTCACCGTCCAGGCGCCTTCCAGGCCGCTGCTTATCGTGTCGCCCGCGTTGCCGCTGCCGCACCTGTTTTTCCAGCCGAGGCCTTGCTCCTCGATACCTGCCGCCGAAGGCTCGGGGCCCACGCAATCGCCCGGAGGGGCGGCACCATGTGCTTTACCAAACGTGTGACCACCGGCAATAAGTGCCGCGGTTTCTTCATCGTTCATCGCCATACGGCCGAACGTGTCGCGGATGTCCTTGGCGGCCGCGAGTGGATCCGGGTTGCCGTTCGGCCCCTCGGGGTTCACGTAAATCAGGCCCATCTGCACAGCGGCCAGCGGGTTCTCCAGTTTGCGGTCACCGGTGTAGCGCTCGTCGGCGAGAAACTCCGTCTCGGGACCCCAGTAGACCATGTCGGGCTCCCATTCGTCTTCACGGCCTCCGGCAAAACCAAAGGTCTTGAAGCCCATCGATTCAAGGGCAACATTGCCGGACAGAACCATAAGGTCGGCCCACGACAGTGCCCGACCGTATTTTTGCTTGACCGGCCAAACCAGGCGCCGCGCCTTGTCGAGGTTTACATTGTCAGGCCAGCTGTTAAGCGGCTCGAAACGCTGTTGACCGCCGCCAGCGCCGCCACGGCCATCCGCCACGCGGTACGTGCCCGCGCTGTGCCATGCCATGCGAATGAAGAACGGTCCGTAATGGCCATAATCAGATGGCCACCACGGTTGCGATGTTTTCATCACATCCTCGATGTCCTTCTTCACGGCGTCGAGGTCGAGAGCGGCAAACGCTTCCGCATAGTTGAAGTCATCGCCCATTGGATCGGACTCAGCAGCATGCTGCCGAAGTGGGCTGAGGTTCAGCTTTTCCGGCCACCAGAATTGATTTGATTTGGCTTCACCCTGAGCGAAAGCAGGGCTTGATGCCGCCAGCGGTAGCAGTGCTACCGTTAAAGCGACAAGTAAAGGTATCGTTCGTTTAAGCATTGGAGTTATCCCCTTAGGGCAAGAAACACGATGTTCAGGTAATAGATTAAACCGCATATTCACTTTGAATTCGTTCTATTTTTCAGATCACAGTACCCTGCGAAATCGATAGGTCTTCTGCAATCATGTGCCGGCACGCTATGAATGGCACAAAACCATAGGAACTCAATGATCCGCTCCCGCCGCGAGTCGACTTTCTGGACAGGTAAGAGAGGGCCAGGCGAGAAGTTGCGTCGCCTTGACGGAACCCATCCCGGCAACTTTGGGCACCCTAGTATCAATACTCCGTTACGCCACAGGGGGCAATCCGGAGTACTACATAGCCCCGAGAATCTGCTGTCCAAAGCGGTCGCCTTAAGCCTTGTCTGATACGAACAATCCTCAACGGGAGCGGTTGCCCCTGCTGCCCGGCGCTGCGCTATACCTCATGCGCAGCAGAAATCAGCGTGCAGATTTGTTCTTAAGCGTCCGCTTTGAGCCATTAACGCAGGTATTCGCTGATTTGACTCCAATATCCGGATTTCGGCGCAGATTCACTGCGTACCATTCGCTAACGACCGAAATCGTGGCCCGGCGCCATGGTATGTAGTTGACGCTATGGTTTCGAGACTGCATCGATGAATGGCTGCTACAGAAGTACATAGCAACACACATGCCACCTTCGGCGACTTGCGGTTACGCAACTCTTACTTCAAACGACCCTGCGGCCGCTGATTGCTCCATAAATGAACAGGATCAACGCGATTACGAGCAGGGCGTGGAGGAAGCCTCCCGCCGTGACTGAGGTAACCAAACCAAGTACCCAGAGAACCAGAAGTACTACTGCAATTGTGTAAAGCATGATCTTCTCCTCTTGAGTCAGCGGCCACCTTCGATTTTCGCGGGTGGAAACTACTCACTCATGCTTACATTACGCTCTTTCCGATTGCGCGACGGTGCGCTACCGAACACAGCATGGCGATTTCGGAATCCATCAATGCCTGTCGCACAGGAGTTCGCTTGTTGCTCCCGCCCACTAATCGCTGCAGCGGAAGCGGGATCGACCTGGAATGAAAACGCCGGCAGGGCTACACGTTGGGCTATACGCTGTGACCGTTAGCGCACACTTAGGTCAGCTTTTGGCAGCGTATAGTAGCTACTCAAACGGTCCGATCGGGACGACGGCAAATAGCCCCCAAATCTGGCCTACTTTCATGGCCTCCCCACAAGATCCGCAGCAGAATCGACTGCTTGCCGCACTTCCTGCAAACGAGTTTGAATGCCTTGCTCCGCAGCTGGAATTGGTCCCATTGAAACCGGGCGAGGTTCTCTACGAGCCTGGCGGTCATTTCAAATACGTTTGTTTCTCCACTGACGCCATCGTGACTTTACTGTATGTCATGGAATTCGATAACTTTATTGAGATTTACAACAACCAGCGACCACACCAGGCATTGGGCGGCGCTTACCCCGGCGATATCTATACACCTTCAGCGCGTGTCTACGAGCCGCCGCCCGAACCCGATTACCCGTATCACGACCGCTCTGTGCGAGTGACTCGCTGCGGGCGAATTTGCATCGGACGCCGCAAGATCAACCTCTCAACCGTGTTCGCTGGCCAAACCGTGGGCGTCACCGAGGTCGAGGACCAGATCTGGCTGGTCAGCTTCCTCGACTATGATTTAGGATACTTCGATAAAGAAAGGGGCCGGGTGAAACCCGGCCCCAATCCATTCGTACCGGACAAAGTGTTAACTATGTGTCCGGAATAAGGTGTAAACCATGTGACCGGAATACACCTTTTGGTATTTGGCGCGCCCGGAGAGATTACTTGAAACAGCCCGATGGCTGTTTCAACCCTGCGGGCTTCGCGGCTACGCCGCTCCGGATCAAAATGCTAACGCATTTTGTCGAACAGCAGCTCTCATCTTCATCCGGAACACCCAAAATACCAAAAGGCCCCATGAAGGGGCCTTTTGGTATTTGGCGCGCCCGGAGAGATTCGAACTCCCGACCGCCTGCTTCGTAGGCGTATAAGCCAAGAACTGTTTTCTTTTTAATCAACAAGTTAGATGGCCCGCCCTCACCGATTTTGCCGCCAAATGCCGCTGAGAACCGCGAAATACCGCCTCGACGCTACGTTTTCGCTACGTTGCCGTCTGCTCACTGATCTTTGATCTACCCCAAACATACTCTCAAAAGGCGTCATTCGGACGGCTGCTCTTGACGGCGCACCGACCGTTCGACCGACTGCTTTCTGCTATTCTTGGGCGGCAAATTTTGACCCAAAGCAGCCGGTCAACTATTCCGCTTTCCATCCCGAGAAGCGGTAATTAAGTCAGACGTAGGAGCAAGGAAAAGTGTTGCGCAGCCGAAAATGGAGACTGATTGTCGAAGCAGGTGGCGCTGCAATTGTAGTCTTTTCATTGTTGCTGGTCGTTTTTGAACTGCGTCAGAATACCGATGCACTCAAGGGTTCAACTGTAGACGCGATCACTGAACATGGGCAGTTTGAATTGTACTGGAGTAGCGAAATTGCACCCATTATTGTCAAAGCCGTTCAAGATCCAGCGCAACTCGACATTGTCGAAGCGTTTCAGCTCGGTGAATGGCTTACATCAGCTATGAACGCCCGCCAAAATGAATTTGCACAGTATCGATTGGGACTTCTCGACGAACAGTCGTGGACAGCACTTGAAAACGTAATTGAAGTGATTCTTGGCTATGACTGGGCTCGAGAATGGTGGTCAATTAATCGGAGCACTCTATTCAATCAAGAGTTTGTTGTTCACGTCGACAAGATTGTCGACGAGTCGACTTTTGAGTACGCAAAGGTACTTGATCAATTATCGGAAATTGGGACGAAGAAATAGCGCCTGCAGAAGTCTGGCGAACTATATGACCGCTATTGGCTGCAGCCGAAAGTGGCCGCACATTAGGAATTAGCTAGACTGAATGGTATTGACACAAAGTGGACTCCGGCATGGGCTGCAAAGGATGGTC
>Ga0316195_10000067_pt1 | contig 30223 bp, 31 predicted proteins | sample Phised1_MG_FD_204937 | JGI IMG/M metagenome (GOLD analysis project Ga0316195, IMG submission 204937) | Coastal sediment microbial communities from Maine, United States - Phippsburg sediment 1 | ecosystem: Environmental > Aquatic > Marine > Coastal > Sediment | place: USA: Maine | collected...
GAACCTTTTTGTGTAAATCCGGGATCGTTAGCGGAAATGATTATTCGACGACTATCAGCCGATCGCACCACCTAATCGTAACAAATTGTTTCCGCTGCGCCGAAGCGCACGACAGTCACCAGTGCTTGTTGCTACCATAAGACGGTCTCGAAATCAGCGAATGCGCATGCGAACCGACAGGCCGGTCGAGGTGGTCTGGATTTGGGACTCAAAGGTCCCGCGTTCAGCAGCAGTATCGAATTGATGTCGACCGTCCTCATAGATATAATCCCCAGCCATTTTGACTTCGCCCCTCCCCCTAACTTGTTGAGAGTGCCCCGGATGCAAATAACCTCGCTCACTTCCATACGCTCGCTAATCACATTAATTGCATTGGCCCTCGTTTCAAGCAGCGCGGTTGCTCAGGACTGCGCCGACAAGTACCAGGCCGTGACCGACTCAGATGCGACTGTGCCGGTGCCCATTCTCTCTTCTCGCGTCAAACCCCTGACTCTATGTGAACTCGAAGTCGAAGCTGAGGCCTGGCAGGCTCTGTTGCGAGCCAAGCTCGCGGAAATCAGCGATGCCGAGGTGGCGGAATTTTTTAAGAAGGAAGAGATCAAGACGGTCGAGCAGGCGGAATCGGCACTTCAGGACTTGGAAAAGGCCGCTGCGGAATCTGACCAAGAGGCTAAACGGGAAGCTGCTGCGGAGGTCAAGGAAGCATTGCAACAGGCGCGGGAAGCAGAAGAAAAGTCCGTGCAGAATGACGCTGTGCAAGAAGCGATAAAGGCAGCCGCGGATAACGCGGAGGAGGCTGGTAAAACAGTCGCTGTGGTAAGCGACGCCGCTGAAGACAAGGCAGAGCTGAAGACTGCGCTGGTTGAGTATGTCACGGAACTTAGCGCACAGAGAACGGCGATAATTGATCGATTCGAGATCGTCCTGACGGAGCTGGCCGCAAAAGGCGGCGACCGGACGCACTATGACGTCTACATCAAGGCGGTATCCGGTATCAAGGTCGATGTCACGGACGCAAGCGCTACCTGGACAACGATAAGAGGCTGGCTTCAATCGACCGAGGGTGGCATTCGCTGGGCGGCCAATTTCCTGCAGTTCGTATTCTTGATTTTTGTGTTCTACCTGCTTTCCGTCGTAGCGGCCAAGGCTGCTCAGAGGACACTCACGGGATCAAAAAACATCTCGACATTGCTGAGCCAATTTCTAGTAGTGAGTACGCGCCGGCTCGTGCTGTTCGCTGGATTTTTTGTCGGCCTTTCAGCGTTGGAGGTTAACGTTGGGCCCGTGCTCGCAATCGTCGGTGCTGCTGGCTTCGTCATTGCTTTTGCACTTCAAAACTCGCTGAGTAATTTTGCCAGCGGCATTCTAATGCTGGTTTACCGGCCTTTCGATATGGGCGACGTCGTCAATGTTGCCGGCGTGCTGGGTAAGGTTGAATCGATGAACCTCCTGTCTACGCAATTGAGAATGCCCGACAATCAGCTCGTTATAGTGCCGAACAATTCGGTATGGGGTGACGTTATAACGAATGTCACCGGGATCACCGAGCGACGGGTAGATCTTGTTTTTGGTATTGGCTACGGCGATGACATCGACAAGGCGCAATCGATCCTCGAGACAATCGTCAGTGATCATGAACTTGTTCTGAAGGACCCGGCGCCGGTCGTCAAACTCAACGAACTTGCGGATTCCTCCGTCAATTTCATATGTCGCCCATGGGTCAGGCCCGAGGACTACTGGGCAGTCTACTGGGATGTGACTCGCGAGGTGAAGCGCCGGTTCGACGCCGAGGGTGTATCCATACCGTTCCCGCAGCGGGACGTGCATGTTTACCACAAGTCTGGCGCTGCGGAATGAGTGGCATCGCTGGGACGCTTCGAACATATTGTCTTGCGCTCTCGGGCCTACGGCCCGGCTGGGTGGAATGTAAACCGGGCTTTTGACGAGATCGAAACGATGCGTGAGATATGCGTGGATCAGCTGCGCGGCGTAATGAGCAGTAATGCAAATTGGGTAACGGGCAGCCCGGTTACTTGCTGAAATATGTAGCCCCAGGCGAACCAACTTGCTCCCCTGGAGATTGTTAGTTTTTATCGGCAGCATCCGTGCGAAATCAGTATAGAACAAAGCTACCAGTTTCTGGAAAAGAGTCTTTCGTATTTAACATAAAGTAAATTCTGGCTGCATATTCGAGCAAAGCCGTCCAAATTCAGGGCGATCCTCACACTTCGGGCCTGGTCACTTTCTTGATTCCTGTTGCGAATCAGTATCTTGGACCAGCAAGAAAAAGGGCCCCGATTGGGGCCCTGGATCTCTTGATAGTGCGTGGCGTTAACGCTAATCCTCGGTATCGTGGTGTAGAGCTCCAACCGTTGGCTGCCTTCTGCGCTGAGCCTTGGGTGGCAGCAAATCTCGCATCGCATCGAGCTTGCCGAAACATAGCAAGCGATCGTTCGCTTGCAATGTGCGCTCGGCACGCGGATTAGGGATTACGGTTGTGCCGCGATACAAGGTGAGCACATTGATATCACTGTCTCTGAGCTTTGTTTCCGTGATGGTCTTGCCATCGAAGTTCGACCCTGCACGTATCAAAATCTCACTGACACCATAGCCACGACTGACGGTCAGGCGCTGCCGGATATCGATATCCGGAAAATCGACCCTTGCGGCAATGTACTCGACCACGGCGCCAGCGATATCCAGCTGTGTGCATTTCTCGATGCCTTCAAGACCCGGCGATGAGTTCACTTCCATGATCTGTGGGCCACTGGAACTCTCAAGCATGTCCACGCCTGCAATACGCAGGCCGAGTATCTGCGCGGCGCGCACCGCCGTCTCCCGATACTCCTCGCTCAGTTCGACGGCCTCCGCGATGCCGCCCCGGTGTACGTTGCTGCGGAACTCTTGTCCTTGGGCAACCCGTCGCATCGCTGCGACCACTCGATCTCCAACAACGAAGGCACGAATATCCTTACCCCGGCTCTCGGCGACGAATTTTTGAATGAGGACATTCTGTTTCTGGCTCTGCAGAAGCTCGATGATAGATTCGGCTGCCTTGATAGTTTCGGCGAGCAGTACGCCAATACCCTGGGTTCCTTCGATGAGCTTGATGACTACCGGTGCACCGCCGACACGTGCAATCGCCGGAAGCACATCCCGCTTGTCCTTTACGAACGTTGTGCGCGGTATCCCGATGTGATGACGACTCAGTATCTGCAAGCTGCGCAGCTTGTCGCGCGAGTTTGTGATGCCGTTCGCGGTGTTTGCACAGAAGACATCCATTTCTTCAAACTGCCGGACCACGGCTGTTCCGTAGTAGGTGATTGAGGCGCCGATACGTGGCAGCACGGCGTCATACTCGCCCAGTGATTTTTGTCGATAATAGAGATCCGGCGAACCTTCTTCCAGGTCAATGGCGAACTTCAGAGTATTAAGTACTTTGACGTCGTACTTTCTTTCCAGCGCAGCTTCTTTTAGTCGACGGGTACTGTATGAATTCGGTCCACACGACAAAATCGCAAGTTTCATAATTGCTACCTAATGTGAAAATAAAATAATCGTGAAACTGGGCGAAATCCATGGTCACGATTTCAGCGAGTCGAGTCAGTTTCGGGCGGGGGCTCACGCGTATTTTACAGGAAAACGTCTTTGCCTGCTTTTGGCGGGGCGAGGGGGTGAATAATTGGGGTCGCTAACCGGTGCACAGAGTGCACCCTACGGGCCCTGATCGGTGAATGGGGAAACTAGCTTGCCGAGGGACGATTGATCAGCAGCAGTGCTGCGCCGGTGCCGCTCACCACCCAACCCAACCATTCGGGCTGAACATCCAGGCCGATCAGCAAAGCGCCGGCAATCAGTACCGCTCCGGCTGCCATGGCTGTGTAGCGTGCCCGGGCTGACTGGGCAATTTCCTTGCGCAGTGCACTGACTCCAGGATCATTGACGGTAATGCTCAAGCGTCCTTCGGTGGCTTGCTGCACCAGGGTCTGCACCAATTGGGGCACATCCTGGAGGGTCTCGTTCAGGTCTGGCAGTTGCTGACGCAGCTTGGCCAGTACATTGGCGCCGCTGAGACGGTCTCTCATCCAGCGCTCGAGTATGGGTTTGCCGGTCTCCCATAAATCCAGCTGGGGATACAGGTGACGACCCAGGCCCTCGATGTGCAGCAGGGTTTTCTGTAGCAGGATCAACTGGGGCTGGACTTCCATGTTGAATCGTCTCGCCGTCTGGAACAGGCGCACCAGCAACTGACCGAAGGAAATTTCTTCCAGGGGCTTGGCGAAGATGGGTTCGCACACTGTCCGGAATGCCGACTCCAGTTCATCCAGCCGGGTTTCTGATGGCACCCAGCCGGAGTCCAGGTGCAGCTTGGCCACCCGGTAGTAGTCCCGATTGAAGAAGGCCAGGAAATTCTCGGCCAGGTAATACTGGTCTCGGGTACTCAGGGTGCCAACGATGCCGAAGTCCACGGCGATATAACGCGGGAACTCGGGTGTGGTGACGTCCACGAAAATATTGCCGGGGTGCATGTCGGCATGGAAGAAGTTGTGCTGGAACACCTGGGTGAAGAACAGCTCCACGCCGTGATCCGCCAGGCGTTTGAAGTTGGTTCCCTTGGCTTTGAGGGTCTCCATGTCGGCTATCGGTACGCCGTAAATCCGTTCCATGACCAGTACATTCTTGCGGCAGTAATCCCAGTGCACCTCGGGAACATACAGCTGGGTTGAACCTTCGAAGTTGCGTCGCAACTGGGCCGCGTTGGCGGCCTCGCGTAGCAGGTCCAGTTCATCCAGGGTGGTCTTCTCGTATTCGGCGATCACATCCAGCGGATGCAGTCGTTTGCCCTCGGACCAGAATCGCTCAGCCAATCCGGCCATGGCGTACAGCACGGCCATGTCGCTTTCGATGCGTTTTTTCACACCGGGGCGCAGCACCTTGACGATGACACTCTGGCCATCCTTAAGCGTCGCCGTGTGCACCTGGGCGATGGATGCAGCGGCCAGGGGTTCGGTGTCAAAGCTTGCGAAGACCTCGTCTACCGTCTTGCCATAGGCGCCCTCGATAATCGCCAGGGCTTCATTCGAGGGAAATGGCGGAACACGGTCCTGAAGTTGTGCAAGCTCCATCGCCACATCTTTGGGTAACAGGTCGGGACGGGTGGACAGGGACTGGCCAAATTTTACGAATATGGGGCCCAGTTCGATGAGCGCCATGCGCAGCCGGGCGCCCAGGCTTTCCTTGTGTGAATTACGTCGCCACCAGCCCGGCGAAAAGTACCTCAGGGGTCTGAACAAGTGAGTCGCGGTGACGATTTCGTCCAGCCCGTAACGCAGCAAAACTCGCTGTATGGCAATCAGGCGCAGGACTGTCGAGGGGCGCAGCATTTTACGACTCCCGGGCCTGGTTCAATTGTTTTTCCAGGCGGTCCAGTCTCGCTGCCGCGCGCTCCACGTCATCCCGCACGGTGTCCACAGTGGCGCAAAAATCTCGTGCTTCGGCAGGCGCTACCAGGTCCCGGCTTTCTTCCTGCAGGTATTCGGTGGCATTGCGTTGCACGCTTTCACCAGCCTGCTTGCCCCAGCCAAAAATGCTGCGGGCCATGTTACCCAACTGGTGTGCGGCCACGTCACCGACCAGGCGGGACAATTCCTCTTCCCAGTCCGGGTGCGCGTGCTGCAGCAATTCCTGGATGGTGTGGGCCATGTCCGCCTCGCCAATTAATTCCACTTCGCCGGAACGAAACGCCTCACCCGCGTCGTCGCCTGTCAGCCGTGCCAGTCCCAGCAGTCCGCCGCTGAGGATCACGTCAGGGTCCGCGGGCGGGGCGAAGCTCAGCGTCACGCCGCTGTCATGGAAAAGCATGTGTAGCGCTATCGGCGTGTCTTTCAAATATACGCCCAGTACCCGGTCTGCCAGGGACGGCAGCAACTCCCTGGCGGGAGTCGAGTCCATGATGTTGCGACTGATCAGTTCCTGTAAGGGTCTGAGCAGGACATCGGGCAACGGGGGTGGGCGCAGGTCCATCAGAACTTGTAACCCCGGTGTAATGCGACGATGCCACCGGTGAGATTGTGATACCGGGTGCGCTCGAATCCTGCGTCGTTCATCATCCCCAGCAGGGTTTCCTGGTCGGGATGCTTGCGAATGGACTCGGCCAGGTAACGATAGCTTTCCGAATCGTTGGCGACCATCTTGCCCATGAAGGGCAGCACCTTGAATGAATACAGGTCATAGAATGGCGACAGGGCGGCGATCGGTTTTGAGAACTCAAGAATCATCAGTTGTCCGCCCGGACGCAGCACGCGATACATGGACTCCAGGGCTTTTTCCTTGTGGGTCACGTTGCGCAGGCCAAAGCCAATGGTGATGCAGTCGAAACTGTTGTCTGCGAAAGGCAGGAACTCGGCATTGGCCTGGGCATAGGTCACGTTGCCCACCACGCCGTCATTCAGCAGGCGGTTGCGGCCTTGTTCCAGCATGGCCTGGTTAATGTCGGAGAGCACCACGTGTCCATTGGCGCCGACCTGGCGGGCCATGCCCTTGGTCAGGTCACCGGTGCCGCCGGCCACATCCAGTGCCGCCTGGCCGGGGCGCAGACCGGTCTGTCCTAAAGTGAAACTCTTCCACAACCGGTGCATGCCCATGGACATGACGTCGTTCATGACGTCGTACTTTGTGGCGACCGAGTCGAAGACGCCGCGCACCATGCGCTGCTTCTCGGTCTCGTCTACTTCCTCAAAGCCGAAATGAGTGGTTTTCCTGGAATCCTGAGACATGATAGTTCCGATTTAATCTGCTTTGCGCTGGTGCCCGGCCTGGCTCAATCGTTGCAGGTAATCCTGCCACTTTTCATCCTGGCCTTCACCCAGTTCGTACAGGTATTCCCAGTTGTACAGCCCTGAGTCATGGCCATCGTCGAACACCAGCTTGACGGCGTACATTCCCACCGGCTCGATAGCGGTGATATTGACCAGTTCCTTGTTCAACTGCAGGACTTCCTGGCCCGGACCGTGGCCACGCACCTGGGCCGAGGGTGAATTCACCCTCAGGAACTCACAGGAAAGGCTGAAGCTCACCCCGTCATCGAAGGTGATATCCAGCAATCGCGACTTGCTGTGCAATTTGATATCGGTCGGGATCTGGTTCTGGTACGGCATGAAAATTTCCTGGCTGGTCCGGGTATGGCCAACTATGCGGCGAATGCTACAGGATATAGCGAGTCAAATCCTCGTTGACCAGCAACTTTCCCAGTTGCTTGTCCACGTACTCCGCGTCTACCTCCAGCTCCAGTCCGGACCGGTCGGAGGCCTCGTAGGACACCGTCTCCAGCAAACGCTCCATTACCGTGTGCAGGCGACGGGCACCGATGTTCTCGGTGCTCTGGTTTACCTGGAAGGCCACCTCGGCGATCCGCCGCACCCCAGTCTCGCTGAATTTCACATTCACGCCCTCGGTCTGGAGCAGGGCGCTGTATTGCTCGGTGAGCGAGGCGTCGGGTTCGGTCAGGATGCGAATGAAGTCTGCGCTGGTCAGGGCCTGCAACTCCACCCGGATGGGGAACCTGCCCTGTAACTCGGGAATCAGGTCCGAGGGTTTGGCCACGTGGAATGCACCGGAGGCGATGAACAGGATGTGGTCGCTGCGAACCATGCCGTACTTGGTGCTGACTGTGCAGCCTTCAACCAGGGGCAGCAGGTCACGCTGAACGCCTTCCCGGGATACGTCCGCACCCTGGGATTCGGCGCGTCGGGCAACCTTGTCCAGTTCGTCGATAAATACGATGCCGTTTTCTTCCACGGCCTGAATCGCCCGCACCTTGATGTCTTCCTCGTTGACCATCCGCGAGGCTTCTTCTTCGATTAGCTGTTTGAATGCATCCTTGATGCGCATCTTCCGCAGGCTGGTCTTGCTGCCGGAGAGATTCTGGAACATCCCCTGCAACTGCTGGCTCATCTCTTCCATCCCCGGGGGCGCCATGATTTCCACGCCCATGGGCATGGCCTTGATTTCGATGTCTATTTCGCGATCATCCAGCTTGCCTTCCCGCAGCATCTTGCGGAATTTCTGGCGGGTGTCGCTGGCCGAGGATTGCTCGACCACTTCGGGGCCGGAGTTGCGAGGCCCAGGCAGCAGGGCATCCAGGATGCGGTCTTCGGCGGCATCTTCTGCACGGGTGCGCACCTTTGAGGTTTCTTCCTCGCGTACCAGTTTCACCGCCACATCGGTCAGGTCACGAATGATGCTGTCTACTTCCCGCCCCACATAGCCGACTTCGGTAAATTTGGTTGCCTCGACCTTGATGAACGGCGCCTTGGCCAGGGTGGACAGTCGCCGGGCGATCTCGGTCTTGCCGACACCGGTGGGTCCGATCATCAGGATGTTCTTAGGCGTGATCTCCGCTCTAAGGGTCTCGGGCAACTGCATGCGTCGCCAGCGATTGCGCAGCGCGATGGCCACCGCGCGCTTGGCGTCATCCTGGCCAACAATGTGCTTATCCAGTTCCTGGACGATTTCTCTTGGGGTCATTTGGGACATAGATTAATTACTGCTTACAGTCGGCAGCGCCTCAGGCGCCGGCCTTCCCGGTCAGTTCTTCAATAATGATGTTGTCGTTGGTGTAGACGCAGATATCTGCGGCTATGCGCATGGCCTTTTCGGCAATGGTCCTGGCATCCAGGTCAGTGTTCTGTGCCAGCGCCCGGGCCGCGGCCTTTGCATAGGAGGCGCCCGAGCCGATGGCCAACAGGTCGTCCTCGGGTTCGATCACGTCGCCGTTTCCGGAAATGATGAACAGTGAGTCCACATCCGCTACGCACAACAGGGCTTCCAGGCGGCGCAACATCCGGTCGCTGCGCCAGTCCTTGGCCAGCTCAATGGCTGCCCGGGTGAGGTTGCCGTATTGCTCAAGCTTGGCTTCAAAGCGCTCGAACAGGGTAAAGGCATCGGCGGTGCCACCGGCAAATCCGGCCAGCACGGTGCCATTGTGGATCCGGCGAACCTTGCGGGCGTTGCCCTTCATCACGGTATCGCCCAGGGTTACCTGGCCGTCCCCGGCTATGGCGACGCTGTTGCCACGTCGAACGGCAATAATTGTGGTGCCTCTGAATTGCTCCATGTTCCGGTCCCTTTGTCTGGGTTCTGATTGTCCTAGCTGCGCCGCTTGGAACGCGGGTGTGAGCGATCATATATGCGGGCTAGATGCTGGAAATCAAGGTGAGTGTATATCTGGGTGGTGGAGATGTCCGCATGGCCCAGCAGTTCCTGGACTCCGCGCAGGTCCCCGCTGGATTCCAGCAAGTGGCTGGCGAAGGAGTGCCGGAACAGGTGAGGATTGACCTCCACGGGCAGGCCTTGTCGGCGCGCCCACAGCTTTACCCGTGATTGCACAGAACGATGGCTGATGCGGCGACCCTGCTGGCTGAGGAACATGGCCTGCTCGGTTCCGGCGCCGGCCATGGAGCCGCGTTCACCCAGCCATTTGGCCAGCGCTTCAACGGCAAAGCGTCCCAGCGGAACGATCCGGGTCTTGTTGCCCTTACCGGTAACCCGGACCGTGCGGTCCGACAGGTCTACATCGGTCATGTCCAGGTCAACCAGCTCGGCCAGTCGCAAACCCGATGAATAGAGCAACTCCATGATTGCCCAGTCTCGTACCGAGAGGGGATCCTTGTGAGGCATCTCCAGCAGCTTGCCCATCATGTCCACATCCATGGTCCTGGGCAGGCGCTTGGGCGCCTTGGGTGCCCGAACCTCCAGGGCCGGGTTGGTCTTGATCTGGCCTTCCCGGTTCAGATACCGGTAGAAGCTGCGCAGGGACGATAAGCTGCGCTGCAAACTGCGGGGCGATAGTCCCTTGCGGTGACCGGCTGCGACAAACATGCGCACCTGGTACTCACCCAGGTCCTGCCAGGTGCTGATGTCCTGCTTCTCGCAATAGGTCAGTACCGACTTCAGGTCCCGCTGGTAATTCGTGACGGTGTGCGGGGAGTACCTGCGTTCGTGACTCAGGTAGGACAGAAAACGCTGGATCCAATTTTTCTGTGCCTCATCCATGAGCGCTTCGGTCTAGTCCAGGTGGCGCTGTAGCGCCATGCTGAGCAATGCGCCCAGGCGTGTGAGGAATTCGGTGCTCATTCCCGGGTGGAAATGGCGCGCATCGTTGCTGCCCACCGCCAGCACGCCCAGGGGATGCTGGTGGAACAGCGGGATCAGCGCAGCGGAGCCAATCTCCACGGTGTCATCACCAAACATGAAATCCCGCAGGGAATCCCGTACCTGGCCGCAACGGGGGCGTCCATTGTCGAACAGGCTGTCGAAGCCCCTTACCTCGGGACTGCCGCTGGAGGCGACTTTCAAGAAGCGCCCGGCGCTGGCCAATGCTTCGAGTTCTGGTTTGTCATCCTGGATCAGTATCAGGATTGACTGGTCCGAGGCGAAATCCTCGCGCAGGCTGGTCTCCACCTCGTTCAGGCAGCTTTCCAGGCTGTCAGCACGCAGCAGGCCCAGGCCCATGCGGTGAATTTTTTCCGCCAGCACGTCGTTGCCCCGGGCGGTTTCCACGAAATTGGCGAGTTTGCGCTCAATCTTGTGACTTCGTTCCCGCAGCAGTTCTACCTGCCTTTCGATCAAAGACACGGCGGAACCTGAATTCAGGTGACTCAGGCTCATGGAGGTGAGCAGGGCGGAATGACGCTCAAAAAATTCCGGATGAGTTTCGAGGTAATAGGCCACGGCCTCTTCGGATAGGCCGCCAGAGGCAATGCCTGGCTTGTGCTGGGTTGTCATAGTTTTATAGTTCCCTCGAATACAAACGCGGCTGGGCCGCTCATCCAAACCGGCTGTCCAGGCCCGCTCCAGCTGACCTGCAATCGGCCACCTGGTAACAGGACATCAACAGTTTCATCAATCTCGCCCCAACGCCTGGCCACAACCGCGGCCGCACAGGCACCCGTGCCACAAGCCAGCGTCTCGCCAACGCCGCGCTCAAAGACCCTGAGCTTCAGGGTACTCTTTCCAGCTATTTCCATGAAGCCGGCATTTGTATGTTGCGGGAAGCGCGGGTGAGCGGAAATGACCGGGCCCAGTTGCGCAACCGGGGCGGTGTCCACATCCTCTACCAGCAATACTGCATGGGGATTGCCCATGGATACAGCACCCACCTGGATTTGCTCGCCATCCAGGTCCAGGCGATAGCGGTCCTGCTCCTGGTCAGCCTGTAGCGGAATATCCCGGGGCAGGAAATGCGGTTCGCCCATATTCACCAGGACATTCCCGTCTTCCAGGACCCGGGCCGTCACCAGGCCTCCAATACTCTCCAGCAAGAGGCTATTGCCTTCCCCGTCCGGATCAAGAAAACGCGCGATACAGCGGGCGCCATTGCCGCATTGCTCAACTTCTCCGCCATCGGCATTGAGAATTCGATAAAAGGCAGTGGAGCCGGGTTCCCGCGGGGATTCCAGGATAAGGGCCTGGTCAAAGCCGATACCGGTACGCCGATGGGATAACCGCCGAACGAGTTCGGGGGAGGGGGTAAATGGCTGGTGCCTGGCATCGATTACGATGAAATCGTTGCCCAGTCCCTGCATCTTGGTGAACGACACCTGCATGGCCAAAGCTTAATGGCAAAGCCCCGGACTGTCGATGAGCACAGTCTCACATGGACAGTGGTTCCCCTGTGTCTTTATAGTTCGTTGAATGAAATACAAGGATCTCAGGGACTTCATTGCCCAGCTGGAACGTGAGGGGGAACTTCGCCGGATAACGGTAGAGGTTGACCCCTATCTCGAGATGACGGAAATCTGCGATCGGACGCTCAAGCGCGGCGGACCGGCACTGTTGTTCGAGAATCCCAAGGGCTACGACATGCCGGTACTGGGGAACCTGTTTGGCACCCCGGAGCGGGTGGCTCGCGCCATGGGCCAGGAAACCGTGGAAGCGCTCAGGGATGTGGGTGAACTGCTGGCCTTTCTCAAGGAACCGGAGCCGCCCAAGGGCATGCGTGATGCCTGGGAAAAACTCCCGGTTTTCCGCCAGGTAATGAACATGGCGCCGCGCCAGTTGAGCAACGCTCCCTGCCAGGAAGTGGTGCAGGAAGGCGACCAGGTGGACCTGGGCAGCCTGCCTATCCAGACCTGCTGGCCGGGAGATGCGGGGCCGTTGATCACCTGGGGCCTGGTGATTACCCGGGGACCGGAGAAAGATCGTCAGAACCTGGGCATTTACCGCCAGCAGGTTATCGGTAAAAACCGGGTCATTATGCGCTGGCTTGCGCACCGGGGCGGGGCCCTGGATTTCCGGGACTGGTGTGCCAGGCATCCCGGTGAGCCTTTCCCGGTAGCGGTGGCCCTGGGTGCGGATCCGGCCACCGTGCTGGCTGCGGTGACGCCGGTACCCGACAGCCTCTCCGAATATGCGTTCGCCGGTCTGCTGCGAGGTTCTCGCACTGAAGTGGTGAAGGCGCAGGACAGTGATTTACAGGTGCCCGCCAGCGCGGAAATTGTCCTGGAGGGAGTGATTTACCCGGACGATATGGCGGAGGAGGGGCCGTTTGGCGACCACACCGGGTACTACAACGAGGTGGACCGTTTCCCGGTTTTCACCGTGAACCGAATTACCCGTCGTCGGGATGCGATTTATCACAGCACCTACACCGGGCGCCCGCCTGACGAGCCTGCGGTGCTGGGCGTGGCCCTGAATGAAGTGTTTGTGCCAATTTTGCGTAAGCAGTTCCCGGAGATTGTGGATTTCTACCTGCCGCCGGAAGGCTGCTCCTACCGCATTGCGCTGGTCAGTATTCGCAAGCAGTACCCCGGCCATGCCAAGCGTCTGATGTTCGGCATCTGGTCTTTCCTCAGGCAGTTCATGTACACCAAGTTCGTGGTGGTCACCGACGATGACGTGGACATCCGGAACTGGGAGGACGTGATCTGGGCCATGACCACGCGTATGGATCCTTCCAGGGACACCACGCTGGTAGAGAACACGCCGATTGATTACCTGGATTTTGCCTCGCCGGTATCGGGCCTGGGTTCCAAGATGGGGCTGGACGCCACCAACAAGTGGCCGGGTGAAACCGACCGGGAGTGGGGCGTGCCCATCAGCATGTCGGATGAGGTCAAAACGAAAGTCGATGAGATGTGGGATGAACTGGGGCTGGACTAGTCTTGCGTAGCGTGGACATTGGCGCTGCAAATATGTAGTTTACATAATCAGTCGAGTTCGATAACAAAACGGGGACGGGTATGCGGCACATTACTGTCATGAATGCGAAGGGCGGTTGCGGTAAAAGCACGATTGCCACCAACTTGGCCAGTTACTATGCCAGCGAGGGCGCAAGCGTGGTTTTGGCGGATTTTGATCCGCAGCAGTCTTCGTTGGATTGGCTGGCCAGGCGGCCGGCTCACGTTACTGAAATTGTCGGTCTGTCAGGATTCTCTGACGGTCTCAAGGGCGTGCCCAGGACCGCGGATGTGGTCATCATGGACGCCCCGGCCCGCAGCCATGGCACAGAGTTGACCGAGCTTCTCAAGCGTACCGAAACAGTTATTGTACCCGTGCTGCCCTCGACTATTGATATGCAGGCTGCGGTCAAGTTTATTGAAGAACTTAGGGACAGTGGAAAAGTTCAGCGCTCACAGGTGAAGGTGGGCGTGGTGGCCAACCGGGTTCGTCAATACACACTGATTTTCGATGAGTTGGACCAGTTCCTCGGCAAGCAGAAAGTGCCTTATCCGGCTGCCCTGCGGGATGCTCAAAACTATGTTCGCGCCTACACCCGCGGGCTGGGCGTGTTTGAACTTCCGGAATACCTGGCGTGGCCAGACTGGCAGCAGTGGGAGCCCTTGCTGAAATGGCTCAAGAGCAAGCGCAGTCAGCCCTGAGGGTCGCCTGCAACCTGGATCCCCATTTCTTTAAGGCTGGCCGTCAGGCCGTCCAGCGGATTGCTGTAACGCATGGCTGGAGCCAGTTCTTCGCGCATGCGGCGAACATCCAGCAAGCGGGACTCCGACAGGAATGACCATCGTCCCGGACCAATCACTTGCGGGGCCTCGTTTCGGCTGACCAGTCGGGGCGCCTTCATTCCGGTTGCCCTGGCCGTGGCCTGGGCAAAGCCGGTGGCGCTGAGGGGATCTCCATCGCTGACGTTGAAAATGCCGCTTGCCTGGGGCTTATCCGCGGCGGCAAGACAGCATTCCAGCAAATCATCTACATGAATACGGTTTCCCGGCCCGGCATCTTCGGGTCTCAGGAATGCATCGCCATTGGCCAGGGCAGCCAGTGGCAGTCTTTCTGGTCCGTAAATGCCCGGTACCCGCAGCACCGTCCAGGGTATCTGCTTGTCCCTAGCCCAGTCGGAGACGGCCTGTTCGGCCGCTACCCGGCGCCGGGCCCGCTCGCTGCCCGGGTTCACCGGGGTGTTCTCGTCGACCCGATCTCCCTGGCAGTCGCCGTAAACTCCCGAGGTGGAGATGTAGATGAACTGACCGGGTTGCTCGTCCAGCCGACCCAGCAGGCTCAGTAGTCGCGAGTCGGTTCCTTGTCCTGCAGGTGGTGCGGTGTAGACGATCACCTTGCCGGCTACCGGGATGGCCAGCGATCCGCTATCGGTATCCAGGTCCAGGATCTGGTACTCGACACCCAGGGCCTCCAGTTCCCCCTGGTGCGCGCCTGATCGGGTGAGTACGCAGACCGGCCTGCCAATGGCAATGCAATGTTTTACCAGTCGCCTGCCCAGGTAGCCGTAGCCAACAAGAAGTATGGGTTGAGTTTTTTGCGTGATCATTGCGGCAGCATCCAGGTGAAAGCGGTATCCTTTTACGCCTTGTAGCATGAACCACCGGCGCTTTCACATGGGAAGGGAACACCAAACAGTCTTGCTCCAGCCCATGGGGCAGGAGCTTCACCCCCGGTCTGGCGAAAGCATCCTGGACAGCGCTTTGCGTGCCGGGGTGAATCTGCCCCACAGCTGCAAGAGCGGTAACTGTGGTTCTTGCCTGGCCAGATTGCTTGAGGGTGAGGTCAGTTATCCTTTTGGGCCGCCCATGGGCCTGAACCAGGAAGACCTGAATAATCGCAGCGTCCTGTTGTGCCAGGCGCAAGCGGTGGGCGACGTGGTGGTGGAAGCCCTGGTTATCTCCCGGGCAGGCCAGGCCCAGGTCAAGCGCCTGCCTTGCAGAGTCCACGAAATGACCGTGTTGTGCCATGACGTGATGCGCCTGGTGTTGCGCCTGCCCGCGGTGGAGCCGCTGGAGTTTCTGGCGGGACAATACGTGGACCTGATGCTCTCGGAGGGGCGCAGGCGGAGCTTTTCCATCGCCAGCTCACCCAGTGAGCCCACGCTGCTGGAGTTGCATATCCGCCGGGTGCCGGAGGGTGAGTTCACCGGCCAGGTGTTCGAGCAAATCCAGTCGGGTGCAGTGCTTCGAATGCAGGGACCGTTTGGCAACTTCACCTTGCAGGACTCAACCAGGCCCTGGTTGATGGTGGCAGGTGGCACGGGACTGGCGCCTATCAAGAGCATGCTGGACTGGTCCCTGGAGCAGGCCGAGCAGCGACCGATTCGTCTGTACTGGGGAGTTCGCCGACAGGAGGACCTGTACGCGTTGGATACCCTGGAGCGTTACCGCAGTGAGTTCAACGACTTCGCCTGGACGCCGGTGCTTTCCGAGGCGGACGGTGATACCGATTGGCGTGGAGCAACCGGATTGGTTCACCGGGCGGTGATAAACAGCTTGCAGGACCTGTGGTCATACGATGTCTATGTTGCCGGGCCTCCGGCGCTGGTGAATGCGGCCCGGGAAGAATTGCCCGAGGCAGGAGCGAATCCGGCCTCGATATTTTTTGATTCCTTTGACTACGCCCCTGACAGCCTCAGGGCGATCGCCGGCGTTGACTAGCGGCGGCGCGGGCGTTCCAGGGCGGGAAGATCTTCGCCCAGGTGGGTCGCGAGTGTAAGTCCTGAACGGAAGGCCTCAGAGGCGTTTACCGACTCACCGAGTTTTTCCAGCAGTCGACCATAGAGTTGGTAGGCCTCGGCGCTGGGTTTGATCGAAAGGCTGGTTTCCAGGTAACTGCGTGCCTTGCCCCACAGCTCGTTACGCATGCTGAGTCTGGCGACAGCCAGCAACAACAGCGGGTCATTGCCGCGATTTACCAACCAGGCTTCGGCGTGGGACAAGTGCCTGGCCTTGTCCTCGATATCCAGGTGGCTGTATTCCAGCGCCAGTTCCGAATCCCAAGACTGTTTCAGGTGTTTGCGAATGACGCCTTCGGCCTTCGCTGACTGGCCGCAGGCCTTCAGTCCGCGTATCCATGCCCTGACCAGTTCCGGGTTTTTGCGCATGGCCTTGGGAATGCCGGACCATTGTGCCTCCAGTGCCGCGGCGTCCCGGTTTTTTTCAATCCTGCCCAACGCGTCGCAGTACGCGCCCAGGGCCATGGCGTCCAATTCCGCAGCAGGCAGTATCTTGGCGCTGCGCAGGCGTGGCAGTAATTCCATTATTGCGGGCCAGTCTTTTCGTTCCCGATGCAGCCTGGCGAGTATTCCCAGTCCCTGTGGATGATTGGGAGCGCTTTCCAGCAGGCGGGCCAGGGTAGTGCGAGCTTCCTCGAACTGACCGTGGGCCATCTGCAGCTCGGCCTGGGTTAACAGCACGGCGTGTCCTGCATCCGGGCTTTGTTCGTAAGCCATGCGCAGCCAGTTGTCGCGTCGCTCATAAGCTCCCTGCAACTGGGCAGCGCGGGCGGCGGAAAGGTAGTTCAGCAGCGGGTTTTCATTGCGCCTGACGCCCCGGGTGAGAGTGCGCTCTCCGCGGGCCCAATTGCCCTCGGCCATTTCCAGCAGGCCGTTGGTCAGCAGGCGTTGCTCCCGCTTGGCCCGGTACTGTCCGGCCATCCGCCCCAGGGCGCGAGGTGCCTTGAGAATACGAATCACCAGGCGAACTACCAGGTACAGGCCGACCAGGATCAGGGTCAGGACCGGTACCGAGGTTTCCACCAGATAGCCGCGGAAATTGAACATCACGTAACCGGGATCCTCCATCAGCAAGACCGCCAGTGCGGTGGCAGCGAGCAGGGTGAGGATAATAATCAGTCCGGTTTTCATAGTGCTTAATTGCCGCTATTTGCTGGCAGGGTTCGCAGCAGGCCCAGGGAGCCCGAGATATCCGGAAGCGCCGGCTGGATGCTCTGCATCTCCAATCCAGCCAGTGTTTGTATTGCGCTGCTGGTGGCTGAATCCGAGGTATCGAAATACTGGCCCAGCCAACCCCGGGCGCTGCGCAGGCTTTCCCGGAAGCTGGTTTCATCTGCGTGCAGCAACGCCAGGCGAGCCGCCTCGAGTTTGAGTTCCAGGTTACGGCGCAGGAAGAATTCTTCAGAGACGCTCAGCAGCGGGGTAATCTGCTGGTCGGTCTTACGTACACTTACGATGTCTTTGAAGGCGGCGCCTACCTTGCTCACGGCCCGGTCCCAGCCATCCTCGCCCTCGGCGGTCTGTGCTGCGGGACGGTCCGTCTCGTTGGTCACCGAACGGGAAAGCGGAAGCTGACTGATTCGGGTGCCCAGGCTGCTAAGGGTCAAGGCGATTCCCTGGATATCGGGAACCTCGACTGCCCCCAGGTCTGTGAGCTCGCCACGAATGACCCGGCGAACTTCCAGCAAGGCGGGGTCGTCCATGGCGGACAAGCGACCGTCGGCAAGACGAAGCGCCGAAATCGCGGATTTCACATCACCGGCCAGCTGCAGGCGCGCGTTGGCTATCTGCAGGTAATACTCGACCTCTGACATGATCCAGCGCTTGCGGGTCTCGTCAGAGATGCCCTGCATGCTGGTCATCTGGGCCTCAAGGTTTCCCAGTCTCTGGGACAGGCGTGCGATGTCGTCGAAACTGTCCTGCCTTGAACTTTCCAGGGCAGCTCGGCCGGCTTCCAGCCTGTCTACTTCCCGGCGCAGGGCGGTCATGGATTGTTCGAGCTCGCCACGCTGACTGGTTTCGCTTGCCCCGCGTTGCGCTACCGATGTCCTGACCAGCTGGGCATCTCGCCACAACCAGGCAGAGGCCGCCACAGCCACCAGCGAGATGAGTAACGCGAGAAACGCCAGTCCACGCCCACCCCTGGACCTTGGAGCCGCCTGGGGTTCGGGTGTGCTTTGCTGTTCCGGCGCCACCTCTGCGGCAGGCTCCTGGGTATCGGGCTCCGATGGCACAGGATCACCCGTGCCCTCGTTCAGTTGCTCGATTACGGGTTCTTTGTCTTGATGTTCTTGGCTCATGAATGCTCGCTGGCCTGATTGGTCGTTAGCCTTATCATGTGTTCTAGCAGGTCCTGGTCCGCGGGCCCGGATGCCGGCTCCGCCGTCGGTATGCCAAGTTCCTTAGCCTTTTGTACCACACGACCACTGGCGCTAACCAGTTGCGTCCTGCCCAGCAAGTGCCTGGCCTCATCACCCAGTAGCAGCAGGATGTTTTCCAGCGTCTGGACGCTGGTGGCGGTAACAAAACGTATGTGTCCCGCATCTAGGTCCATTCGGACCTGCTCCAGCACCTGTGGGGGAATCTCAGACTCCGTCCGACAGTATACCTCCAGGTAATCCACCCTGGCCCCGCGTGCCGCCATGGACTGCTCAAGCAGTTCCCTGCCGCCCACGCCACGCACAATCAGTACACGCTTTCCACGCATGTCTTGCAGTCGGGGATGATCCAGTAGCGCCTCGGAGGTAAATCCCTGCTCGGATACCACGTTGGCCGGGTGTCCCTCTGCCTGGAGGCTTTTCGCCGTACTGGGTCCCACGGCGGCTATTTCTGCGTCGTAGTTGGACAGGTAGCGGGCGCCATATTTGACCGCGTTGCGGCTGATAAAAACCAGCAAATGGTAGTCGTTGATATCGGGAAGCCTGGAGGGCCACGTGGTGGCCGCCCTGGTAGGTTCGATGGCCATGGCGGGCAGGATAAAGGCGCGACCGCCGGCGGCTTCAACCAGGCACGCCAGCGCTTCGCATTGCCCGGCAGGCCGGGTGATGATTACCCCCGCGCCTGCCAGCGGCATTGTCATCCAGCGTCATCCAGATCACGCAGGATCTTGCCGGCGCCTTTTCCGATCAGCTCTTCGGCCAGGCTCAGTCCCAGTTTGCGGGCATCGGCAGCCGCACCACGGATTTCACCCTTGAGCACTGTACTGCCGTTGATTGTTGCGACCAGGCCGCGCAAGTACAACTTGTCCCCTTCGAGCAGGGCATGGGCTGCCACCGGGGCGTGACAGCTGGCTTCCAGGGCCGAGGCAAAAGCGCGTTCGGCACTCAGGCAGACATCACTGACCGGATCATTGAGTCGGTTCAGCAGTTCGTTCAGTTGAGTGTCATCCTTGCGACACTCGATTCCGACAATGCCCTGGCCCACAGCGGGCAGGCAGACTTCGGTATCCAGTACCTGTTTGGCACGGTCGGCCAGGCCCAGGCGCTTCAGGCCTGCATAGGCCAGCATGATCGCCTTGAAATTGCCTTCATCCAGTCGTTGCAGGCGGGTACCCACATTGCCCCGGGCCGGTTCAATGACCAGGTCCGGGCGCAGGTTCAGCATCTGTGCCTGGCGGCGCAGGCTGGAGGTGCCCAGCACCGAACCTGCGGGCATATCCTCCAGTGACTGTACGTCATTGGACACGATGGCATCGCGTGGATCCTCACGGGTCAGTACAGCGGCGATATGCAGGCCCGGGGGCAGTTCGGCGGGAACGTCTTTCATGGAGTGAACGGCAAGATCTGCCTCGCCATTCAGCATGGCGCGCTCCAGTTCTTTGAGAAACAGGCCCTTGCCGCCAATCGCTGCCAGGCTGCGATCGAGAATCTCGTCGCCCCTGGTGCTCATGGGTACCAGTTCCACTGTCAGTTCCGGGTAAAGCCTTTCCAACTCCGCCTTGACGTGTTCGGCTTGCCACAAGGCCAGCGGACTTTTCCGCGTGGCAATTTTCAACACACGACCCATAATCAATATTCCCGTCAGTTTTTCAGTGTTCAGAGCCGCTAATTATGCCGCATTCTTTTGCGTAATTCGGGCACCATTCGCCTGCTGACGGGTAAAAAGTCGGATTTTCCTCTTATCCGAACCTGGAAATGCCCCTCATCATCCTTTTCCAGCGCCTCAAGATGCGCGAGAGAGACCAGGATCGCGCGGTGGATGCGAACGAAGTCCTCGCTGAATTCTTCTTCCAGGGTTTTCAGGGAGTCGCCCAGGAGCTTGGTCCCGTCCTGGTGGATCATGGATACGTATTTCTGGTCCGCCTGGAAGTACAACACCTCCGCCACCGGGATCAGTTGCAGTTCATCCCGGTTCCCGACACTGATGAACTGGCGAGGCCGGGAGCCTCCCCGTGAATGCAGGCTGTCCGCCTCGGCGCTGGTCAGTCGCCTGGCCTGGGCGAGGGCGCTTTCCAGCAGCTCCTTGCGTATCGGCTTGAGCAGGTAACCCACCGCCCGTGCTTCAAACGCTTCGATGGCGTACTGATCGTAGGCAGTGGTGAACACTACCGCCGGAGGATTTTCCCTTGCGCTGATGTGGCGGGCGCATTCCATGCCGTCCATGCCGGGCATGCGTATGTCCAGCAATATGACATCGGGGTCCAGTTGGCTGCTCAGTTTCAGGGCATCCTGACCATTGGCCGCTTCGCCGATGATCTGGTGCCCTCCCAGGTCTTCCAGGAGTTGCTGCAGTCTCTGGCGTGCCGGAGCTTCGTCATCAACGATAAGGATTCTCACGAGGAGTCTCCGTGTAAGGGAATTCCAGCGTCACGCTGAAGTAATCAGGCCCCTGGTCCACTGTCAGTCCGGCCTTCCCGTTGTAGGCCAGCTCCATGCGTTGTCGAATATTCTCCAGCGCCATGCGATTGCCGGCCGAGTCCGCCCGGGTTCCCCCGGCTACCGGGTTTCTCACTTCCAGGAAAACCTGCTGGTTATTCATACTTCCCCTGACTGTGATCTCGCCGCCCTGGGGGAGCAGTTCGACACCGTGATAGATGGCGTTTTCCAGTAACGGTTGCAGGCACAGCCCCGGCACCATCGCGCGCAAGGGAAGATCCTCGATTTGCCATGAGACGCGTAATCGGTCGCCAAGTCGCAGCGCCTCGATGCGCTGGTAAATCCTCGCAACTTCCAGTTCCTGTTTCAATGGAATCTGGTCATTGTTTTCCGCCAGGGTTGCGCGGAACAGGTCGGACAAATCCTGCACCGCCTCTTCAGCCAGGGGCGGGTTGCTGCGGGTCAGGGAGGCGATGGTGTTCATGCTGTTGAATAGAAAATGTGGCCGAATGCGTGCCTGGAGTGCGTCGATGCGGGCCCGAGCCTGGCTCTGCAGATTGTCACGCCACTGCCGGGAGACATAGAAATACCGCAGCAGAAGGCCGCCCACGATGAAGCTGATGCCCGCGGTGCGACCTAGCGTTTCCAGGTGCCGTGACGGGAACAAGCCAGTGTTGTTACTTCCGCTGGCGGAACTCAGGAACTGTCCGGCCAGGTAAGCCGCCTCGGTAACCGCCAGGGGAATCAGGACGATGATGAGCAGGGCGAACGCGCTGCCCTTGGCTAACGGCAGTGAGTTAAGCCATTGCCGGCAAAGGCAGAGTACGCCGGCGGTACCCAGGGCAATCCAGAGCAGCAGAAGGGATACGCTGGCCAGTTCACTCCAGAAACCTATCAAGGTGTCCGGTCGGGCGAGCGCCAGCAACAGGGCGACGAGTTCCGCGACCAACACGGTGGCGAAGGCCATGGGGGCCGAGCAGAAATCCGGAAGATAGGCGTCCTTGCTGGGAGTCCGGGTTTGTTTTGGCGTTGGCTGATTCATGGCTTGCGGGCTTGATGTTCGATCAACTCAATCCGGACGCCCGGCAGGCGCCCGGCAGCGGTTCTGTCACCGCTGGTTAATCGCAAAATTCTTCGACAGCCTTTTGCGCGTTTTGACGGGCCATGGCGACTTCTTCTTCCGAGTACCACTCTCGTTCGCCATTCTCCAGTTCCCGATAAAGACGGCGACTGTTGTTGTACGTCTCAAGACGTTGTTTTGCCTGGGTACAGGCCTGGGCGCGTTGCTCGGCCAGTTTCGCCGCTTCCGCAGCGCTTTCTTCCTCGGTCGCCATTTCTTCCTGTTCAATCAGGAGTTGAGCCTGCTGTTTTCCCCTTGCCTGGCTCTGTGCATTACTAATGCGGGCCTTGTCGGTGGGACGGGAGTTAACCGAGACCAGGGTGGAGACTATGCCTTCTGGAGGCGTATCAGTGTAGTGGGTGACACCGTCAGCATCTTGCCAGCGATAAATGTCCGCCGAGGCCATTGCCGAGATCAGCAGACCAGCCAGGGTGATTACAACAAGTTTCGTCGTCATGATATTTACCTCGTGACGGTGCCGATTGATTCAGAGCGCTTCCGCGTTTGTCTCACCGGTCCGAATACGCAGTGCGAAATCCAGATTGGAAACGAAAATCTTTCCATCGCCAATCTTCCCGGTATGGGCTGCACTAGTGATGGCTTCAACGACCTGATCCATAATTGCGTCTTCAATCGCCAGCTCGATCTTCATTTTGGGCAGAAAATCAACGACATACTCTGCACCTCTATAAAGCTCAGTATGACCCTTCTGACGGCCGAAACCTTTGACCTCGGTCACAGTAATGCCCTGAATTCCGACGTCTGCAAGCGCTTCACGCACGTCGTCCAGCTTGAACGGCTTGATAATTGCGGTGACCATTTTCACTTTGTAGATTCCTCCGCTGCCCTGCTTTGGTGTTTGGACGTTAACAGGCTTCTACTATCAGGGAATAAAAAACGGGCCGCAAGGCCCGTTTTGTATTAATGGTTGTTGCCGGAATACCAGCCGGTTCGCGGTGCTATTCTGCGGGGCGAAATTCCGGGTATGCCTCCAGGCCGCATTCCGCTATGTCCAGCCCGCCGTACTCTTCTTCTTCGGACACCCGGATACCCACGGTCTTCTTCAGTAACAGCCAGGTCAGTCCGCTGCTGAGCAGCACCCAGCCAGCGATTACGGCGATTCCAAGGAGCTGGGCGCCAAGCTGGTTCAGCACACCCCATTCAACACCCTTGTCCGCAGACAAGCTGGCATAGTCCTGGCTGAACACCACGGCGATCAGTCCCCAGAGCCCGGCCAGGCCGTGCACTGAAATCGCGCCAACCGGATCGTCGATCTTCAGCTTGTCCAGGAGCAGGACCGAGAAGAAGACGATTACTCCGCCGGCGGCACCGATGAAGGTGGCAAGTAGCGGGGAAGGAGCCAGGGGTTCCGCAGTGATGGCCACCAGTCCGGCCAGTGCGCCGTTGAGAGTCATGGTCAGGTCGGCTTTGCGGAAGACCAGTTTCGACACCAGCAGTGCGGCGATAAGGCCGCCGGCGGCCGCCATGTTGGTATTCACGAATACCAGGGCCACGGCGTTGGCATCGGCGACAGTACCCAGCTTAAGCTGGGAGCCACCATTGAAGCCGAACCAGCCCAGCCACAGGATGAGCATTCCCAGGGTAGACAGTGGCAGGTTGCTGCCAGGGATTGCATTGACCTGCCCACTTTTGCCGTATTTTCCCTTGCGCGCTCCAAGCAGCAGAACACCGGCCAGGGCTGCTGATGCGCCCGCCAGGTGGACGACGCCGGAGCCGGCAAAATCCAGGAAGCCGGCCTGGTCAAGGAACCCGCCGCCCCACTTCCAGTAGCCCTGCACCGGATAGATGAAGCCGGTCATGATCACGGTGAAGGCGAAGAAGCTCCATAACTTCATGCGCTCTGCGACCGCACCGGAAACAATGGACATGGCGGTGGCCACGAAGACCACCTGGAAAAAGAAGTCCGAAAGTTTCGAGTAATAAACATCACCGCCGCTGCCGGTCACATCTGCCAGGGAATTATCGGCGCCGGTGAGCAGGCTGATACCGGGAATCAGGGGGTGGTCACCGCCATACATGATGCCGTAGCCGCAAAGCATGAACATCACGCAGGCAATGGCATAGAGACCAACATTCTTGGTCAGGATTTCCGCGGTGTTTTTGGCCCGCACAAGACCGGCTTCGAGCATGGTGAACCCGGCAGCCATCCACATGACCAGGGCACCGCATACCAGGAAGTAAAATGTATCCAGGGCGTAACCCAACTGCGTCACTTGCTCCACTATTCTCTCCTTGATTCAGGGTGATTGACGAGGACGGGCCTAGACCGCCTCCGAGCCTGTTTCGCCGGTGCGAATCCTGACGACCTGCTCCAGGTTGGTGACAAAGATCTTTCCATCACCAATCTTTCCGGTGCGGGCTACGTTGCTGATGGCTTCGACGACTTGTTCGACGATGTCATCGGATACGGCAAGTTCAATCTTGGCCTTGGGAAGGAAATCCACCACGTATTCGGCGCCACGATACAGTTCGGTGTGTCCGCGCTGGCGACCGAAGCCTTTCACCTCGGTTACCGTGATGCCTTGTATCCCGATGTCCGCAATCGCTTCGCGAACGTCATCCAGCTTGAAGGGCTTGATGATGGCTGTAATCAGTTTCATAAAGGTTTCTCCCAAGCCTTCTGCAGTTAGGGTCTAGTCTCGAATTCCAAATGACTTGCTGATGGAGAACACCAGGAAGGTATCTTCCGCGGGCAGTCCATCGGTGCCGGTGTTAAAAGCGAGTTCCTTGCTGCTTCGCACCAGGCTCAGACCCAGGTCCAGCTCCGCCACGGAGATGCCGTAACCCAGTTCCAGGTACTCGCCATCAAAGTCTTTACCGAAGGTGCCGAACTTGGCGTAGAAATCTTTGTACGTACCGGTCAGCGCGATGAAGTCATAGTCCAGGGTGGGTCCGGTGAAGTTTTCATAGTCGCCGACGGTATATTCCAGCTCGACAAACTTGTAGCCCGCGTAGAGGTTGACCTCCTGGTAGGTGTCATCAAAGTCGTCGCTGAAGTAATAGAGGGTGAAGCCGGCACCGAGCATCAAGTCATTGTCGAAGGTGTGCTTGTAGCCGCCATAGACATCCACTTCCACGCCGGGTTTGACCGCCGCGCCCCAGGCACCCAGGTACCAGTCGTCCTGGCTCCAGTCCACTCCGCCGTTGGCCACCGATGAGGCCTGGGGCACGCCCCGGTAGATGTAATCAGAAAGGAATCCGATGTTGCCGGTGATTTCGGCCTTGGCGCCGGTGGCGACAATCAGAAGGGCCAGGGTCGTGAAAATACGCTGCATAGTCTTGTCCTTTGAAGGTTAAGCCGCTTGTTCAGTGCTCATGGCGGTGTAACTACACAAAGCAGATTCCGTGCCAACTCTGTGAAGCCAGCGCAAACAGGGGTCTGGGCGGCTGGAGATTGTCGCTATGCACCAAAATGGAACAGCCTGGGCCCCGGCGTGCGCCAAAAACGGGCGAAGAGCTGGAAATGGCACTTGGCAAGCCGGGTTGGGCCGGTGACAATTGGCTCATGCAAATAGATCCAACAAAACTTGACGCCCTGGCGCGTCGCCTGGCCCAGGCCGTACCTCCGGGATTGAACAACCTCGGAGACGAACTGGAACGTAACCTGAAAGCTGTGCTCCAGACTGGTCTGAAGAACCTGGACCTGGTGACCCGGGAAGAGTTTGAGGTCCAGCGAGGCGTACTGGGTCGGACCCGGCAACGGCTTGAACAGCTTCAGGCAAGGCTGGACGAGCTGGAAAAGGGTTTGAGCCAGAAGCGCTGAGACTGACCCGTTTGGCCATGGAGGGCGTATGGGGTTGGCAACGGCATTCAGCCGGGCTGAGGCCGGCCTGGACGCACCCAGGATAGCGATAGAGGTGCACCTGCGCGGCGGATTGCCGGGAGTGGCCATCGTGGGCCTGCCCGAGGTGGCGGTGCGCGAGAGCAAGGACCGGGTGCGTTCCGCCCTGGTAAACAGCCAGTTCGAGTTTCCCGCCCAACGCATTACCGTGAACCTGGCTCCCGCCGACCTGCCCAAGGAAGGAGGTCGCTTTGACCTGGCCATTGCGGTGGGTTTGCTTCGCGCCTCGGGTCAACTCCCCGAGGCTCTGCCGGAGATGGAATTTCTCGGTGAGTTGTCCCTGGGTGGTGACATTCGCCCGGTACGGGGATTGCTGCCGGCGCTGATCCAGGCGACCCGGGAGGGCAAGCAGGTGGTTATTCCTGGCGCCAATGCCCCTGAGGCGGCCCTGCTGCGGGATGCCCGGGTATTTGTTGCAGACCACCTGCTGCAAGTGTGCAGAATGCTCCGTGGTGAGCAGTCCCTGGAGGCAGTGCAGCACATTCCCCGGGATCTGGCGGGGCCTGCCCGGTCGGCCTTCCACTCGGTTCGCGGTCAATTCCAGGCCCGTCGCGCGCTGGCAGTGGCCGCCGCCGGGGGACACAGCCTGTTGATGACCGGTCCGCCTGGCAGCGGCAAGAGTCTGCTGGCCAGTTGCCTGCCTGCCTTGCTTCCTCCTTTGCCGGAGAATGAGATGCTTGAGGTCGCCGCGGTGCGCTCTCTTCGGGGCGAAGACGGCTTCCAGGGTTTGACTCATCGACCGTTCAGGTCTCCCCATCATTCTGTCTCTCCGGTGGCGCTGACCGGCGGTGGGCGGGTACCCAGGCCCGGGGAGGTGTCCATGGCCCACCGCGGCGTGTTGTTCCTGGACGAACTGCCGGAGTTCGAACGTCGGGCACTGGAAGCCTTGAGGGAGCCCCTGGAGACTGGCGAGATCAGGATTTCCCGGGCGGCGGCCAGCCATGTTTTTCCAGCCCGGTTCCAGTTGATCGCTGCGATGAATCCCTGCCCTTGCGGGTACCACGGGGACATCCAGGGGCGATGTCGCTGTACCGCCGAGCAGGTCCGGCGTTATGCCGGGCGCATATCCGGTCCGCTACTTGACCGGATTGATATGCAGTTGATGGTGCAGCCGGTTTCCCGGGAAGTACTGCTCGGTGATTCCCCGGAAGCTGATGAGGACGTGCTGGAGGCCAGGCAGGTGAGCGATGCCGCGACCGTTCAGCGTCGCAGGGCGGGGGTGCTCAACGCGGACCTGGATGTCGAGCAGGTCGAGCGCTGGTGTCGTCCGGATCCCCGGGGCATGGGGTTGTTGGCCAGGGCCGTGGACCGGATGGGGCTGTCGGCCCGTGCGATACATCGATGCATGAGGGTGGCGCGAACAATTGCCGACCTGGATTGCGCGCAAGATGTGGCGGCCTGCCATCTGGCAGAGGCCCTGGGTTACAGGCAGCTACAGGCCTGAGCGCTGCATCCGTTGAGTGGTATCCCGGATCAGGCTAATCTAGCGCGCCTCCCACCCTCCGGTTGCTTGATTGATCCATGATTCGCCTTAATCAGCCCCAAAGCGCAGCGGTCTCCTACGTCCAGGGACCCCTGCTGGTGCTGGCCGGCGCGGGTAGCGGCAAGACCCGGGTGATCACCGAGAAAATCTCTCACCTGATCAAGCATGACCTGTATCCGCCAGACCGGATCTGTGCGCTGACCTTTACCAACAAGGCTGCGCGCGAGATGCGCCAGCGGGTTGGTGAAACCCTGGGCAAGAAAAAGAAGGGTCAGGCCAGGGGGCCACGCATCTCGACTTTCCATACCCTGGGCCTGGACATCATCAAGAGAGAATATGGCGGTCTCGGGTTACGCCAGGGCTTTTCCATCATGGATGCCGCGGATACCCTGGGCGTGTTTCGGGACGTGCTAAAAAAGAGTGGTCCGGATGCGGTGGCGGCTGCCGAAGCCACTCAATGGAAAATTTCCAGCTGGAAGAATGCCATGCTCACTCCCCAGCAAGCGGCGGCCCAGGCTGCGGACCCGCTGGAGCGGGCAGCGGCTCATGCCTACGGCTTGTATGTGCGTGCCTTGAGGGCCTACAACGCGGTGGACTTCGACGACTTGATCCTGTTGCCTGTGCAGTTCTTTGACCAGGTGCCGGAGCGGGTCCAGGAATGGCGAGACCGTCTGGGTTACCTGCTGGTGGACGAATACCAGGACACCAATCTTGCCCAGTACAACTTGCTGCGACGGCTGATGGGTGAGGGCGGAGCTATCACAGTAGTGGGCGACGATGATCAGTCTATATACGCCTGGCGTGGCGCGGCACCGGAAAATCTGAAACAGCTATCGACAGACTACCCGAACCTGAAGGTCATCAAACTGGAGCAGAATTATCGCTCCACGGTACGAATCCTCCGGGTGGCCAACAAGCTCATCTCCAACAATCCTCACCTGTTCGAGAAGAAACTCTGGAGCGGTCTGGGAGAAGGCGACGTCGTGCGAGTGCTCAGGGCCCGTGATCCGGCGGACGAGGCCCAGCGAGTGGTGGGCGAGATTGTCCAGTCACAGCGCCTGGGACAGGGTCCGCTGAGCGAAATCGCCATCCTGTACCGCAGTAACTTCCTGGCCAGGCCGTTTGAACAGGCCCTGAGGGGCCAGGGCGTTCCCTATGTGCTCAGTGGTGGCACTTCGTTCTTTGATCGCACCGAGGTCAAGGACATCCTGGCCTACCTGCGGTTGATCGCCAATCCCACCGATGATCGTGCCTTCCTGCGGATCGTGAATGTGCCCAGGCGAGAGATCGGAACCAAGACCCTTGAGGGCCTGGCCACTTACGCGGGCGAGCGCCAAAAGAGCCTGCTGGAATCCAGTGATGATCTTGGCCTGGCCGCGCGGATTGCCGAGCGTGGAGCCCGCCGCCTGCAACAGTTTGCCGATCTGATCGAGAGACTGAGCGAAACTGCCGAGCGCAAGGGACCGATTACCGCGGTCAAAGACTTGCTGCTGGAAATAGATTACGAGAGCTGGCTGGCCGGCCAGGCCAAGGACCCGGTGGCCGCCGATCGAGCCGGGGAAAACGTGCAGGACCTGCTGCGCTGGCTGGAGAAAATGGTCAGCTCCCGGGAAGACTGCAGCCTGTCTGATTTGCTTGCCCAGATAAGCCTGCTGGACCGGCTTTCGGGCGAGGATGACGACAAGACCGATGGCGTGCGATTGATGACACTGCATTCGGCCAAGGGCCTGGAGTTCAATAATGTATTCCTGGTCGGGGTGGAAGAAGAACAGCTGCCCCACAAGAACAGCATCGAGGGTAACGGCCTGGAAGAAGAGCGCCGGCTGATGTATGTGGGTATCACCCGGGCCAAGCAGCGACTGACCATTACCTATTGCGTCCAGCGCAAACGCTATGGTGACACTCTGGAGTGCACCCCCAGCCGGTTTCTGGAAGAACTGCCCCAGGACGATCTGCGCTGGGAGGGCAGAAAAGAGCAGCTGACCACTGAGGAGCGCCAGGAGCGGGGTCGGGCGGCCATCGCCAACCTGCGGGGCCTGCTGGCCGGCGGATAAAAAAAGGGCCGCATCAAGCGGCCCTTCTTACCTTGCCAGTGAGACGAAGAGTCCTACTTGCTCTTCTCCACCATGTATTGCACAGCGGCAGCGGTGTCGGCATCGCTGAGATCCATGCGACCACCCTTGGCGGGCATGTAGCCAGCTGAACCGGCGAAACCGTTCACCGCGTGCTGAACCATGGTGTCCATGCCCTGGGCAATCCTGTCGGCCCAGGCGGCGGTATCGCCCAGCCTCGGGGCGCCGGCTACACCGGCAACGTGGCAGGCTGCGCACGCTTCGTTGAATACGTCCGAGCCGGAGCGGGGAGCCTGTTCGACTTCCACAGCGGCGACCGCTGCTGCAGCCACCGGTTCGGCGTCACCGGTCTTGACCACGTAACCGGCCGGTTTCAGGCGGGCCTCGGTGGCGGCCTTGTAGGCGGGATCTTCCTTGGTCCATTGTTCCTGGGTGTCTCCGCTCATGCTTTGGGCCAGGAAGAACAGCACCAGAGTCACGAAAACCATCGCGCCGATAATTAGCAGGAAGTTGTCGAAAAATTTATTGTCGTGGTCGCTCACTGACGACTCCTTGGTAATTGGGCGGGTCGGCATTATAAAGGCGAAATCCCGTCTCGCCAAAGCCGCCGTTCCAGGGGGGTTAATAATTGAGGGCTGAATAATACCATTTGAGGCCCTTACAGGGCTAAATTGCCCCTTCGGATAGACGCTATTCAGCAAAAGCGCTATATTTGCGCCCCCTTCACTGCTAACAACCGTGGTGTTGAGCGTCGCGAAAGCGGCGCCGGTTCGCGATATGATGCGATCCAAAGAATGAAGTAGTTTTGCGCCCGTAGCTCAGATGGGTGAGGGCGGGGAAAGTGCGAGCACGGCTCGCACCCGACCGAACGCCGCGAGCATGCAGGCGAGTGGCCGGGC
>Ga0316195_10000068_pt1 | contig 30215 bp, 25 predicted proteins | sample Phised1_MG_FD_204937 | JGI IMG/M metagenome (GOLD analysis project Ga0316195, IMG submission 204937) | Coastal sediment microbial communities from Maine, United States - Phippsburg sediment 1 | ecosystem: Environmental > Aquatic > Marine > Coastal > Sediment | place: USA: Maine | collected...
CAACGTTGCTTGCCACAAGCGCCCCGGGTTCATGGTCGATGTGTGCCAGGATGTCATCAGCCAGCGAATAGGGACCTGTTGCTTCGTTGCCAACAAACTGGCTAACGAGGACCGCCGCAAGCGCGAAACTGGCCGCGATCGCTAACCAGGTTGGCAATGAAAACGTGCCCCTGGAACCAACCGGCAACCTGACGACATTGCCGCCCTCGATCGGCGGCAAGTCGGGCATGCTGAGTTCGGGTGTCCGAATGGCAAGCGCCCTGGCAATTTTGTCGTCGAGTACCCGCATCTCCGACTGCCGCGCAGCGCAGGACTCGCAGACAGCGACATGCGCATCGATGGCATCGGTTGATGTCGACGGATCTGTCGCTATTGCCTGTTTGCAGTTCTCGCAGTTCATGTTGTTTCCGGAGGCGCTCATGCGTTTGCCTCCCTGTCCATTTCATCCTTCAATTTGTGGCGTGCCCGGTGCAGCCTGGTCAGAACCGCGCCCTGCTGAATTCCCATCAACTCCGCGATTTCCGTCGTGCTGTGTCCCATCAGGACCTGCAGAACCAGCGGTTCGCGGTAATCGTCATCGAGCCTGAAAATTGCCAGTCGCATATCGTCGAGCTCCGAGTCGTCCTGCTCGGCCAGCAGCGCTGACTGCGCCGGACTCAGGTTGTCGATGTCGACAGTTTCCAGCCTCTTCCTCTCAAAATACCTCGCATTCTCGCGGCGTACGATCGTCAGCAGCCACGGCTTCGCCGCATCGTCTTCACGCAGGGCATCCAGCGACTTCCAGGCCCTGAGAAGCGCTTCCTGAACGACTTCCTCTGCAATTCCCGGGTCGCGGCACAACCACACCGCGTAACGGTACATGTCCTGATGGAAGACGCTGACCACCGCGTCAAAGCGGCGGCGGCGCTTACGATCCGTTCCGTTGCTATTCATACGAGGTGACCCGCTCCCCTGTTAATTTATTACCCGTGGTGGGCTTTTTTGTGAATCAGGCGTGGAAACCCTACCGAAATACAGGGAAAATCCAAGGTGTGTCCACCTAAAGTATTGATATGAGTAATATTCCATTGGCTTTGTTCCCCTCGATTCGCATGCGAAGGACCCGTCGCAGCGCTGCTTTGCGCGCGCTTGTGGCCGAAACCACGCTGGCACCCGCCGATCTGATCTACCCGGTATTCGTTCTCGAGGGCGAAGATAAGGTCGAAGCTATCCCGTCGATGCCAGGCATTGAGCGGAAAAGTATCGATCGCTTGCTCGAAGAGGCAGCGGAAGCGGTGTCACTCGGCATACCGGCGCTAGCCCTGTTCCCGGTTATCGAAGCGGACAGGAAATCGCTCGATGGCAGCGAGTGCGCCAATCCGGATGGCCTCGTGCAGCGCGCCGTCAAGGCGCTGAAAAAGGCGTTGCCGGACTTGATGGTCATCACGGACGTGGCGCTCGATCCGTACACGACCCACGGGCAGGACGGTATAATCGATGACACCGGCTACGTGCTGAATGATGAAACGGTGGCAATGCTGGTCAGGCAGGCCGTATCGCACGCCGATGCCGGCGTCGACATCGTCGCACCTTCCGACATGATGGACGGAAGAGTCGGCGCCATTCGCACGGCGTTTGAATCCGCCGGGCACAGGAACACCCTGATACTCGCGTACTCCGCGAAGTATGCATCCTGCTATTACGGCCCGTTTCGTGACGCCCTGGGCTCAACGGCCAATCTTGGCGGAGGTGGCAAGCATAACTACCAGATGGACCCGGCCAACAGTGACGAAGCAATCCGCGAGGTGAATCTCGACATCGCCGAAGGGGCCGATATGGTCATGATTAAACCCGCCCTGCCATACCTCGACATCATCCGGCGCGTGCGTGACCAATGCCAGGTGCCAACGCTGGCCTACCAGGTGAGCGGTGAATACGCGATGCTCAAGGCAGCGGGTCAAAACGGCTGGCTGGACGAGGAAGCGGCGGCCATGGAGGCGTTACTGTCCATCAAGCGTGCCGGTGCCAGCGCTATTCTCACCTACTACGCGATGCAGGCCGCGCGCTGGATGGGGCAATAGGCACGTGACCGGTGGTGTCAAAGACCGCTACGGCGTTATGGGGTACCCCGTCTCGCACAGCCGGTCTCCGGTTATTCACCGCCTGTTCGCCCTTCAGACCGGCCAGGATATCCAGTACGAGCTGCTGCAGGTCGCTCCCGACAAACTCGAAACGGCCGTACTGCAGTTCGGCAGAACCGGTGGCAAGGGTCTGAACATTACGGTTCCCCACAAAAGGGATGTCGTACAGCTCGTCGATGACATGAGCGAGCGGGCGAGCAACGCCGGCGCGGTCAATACGCTCGTTTTTCGCGACAGCGGAATTTTTGGTGACAACACCGACGGTGTTGGATTTATGCGCGATCTGGAAATCAACCAGGGTCTGACTATCAGGCGTGCAAAGATCCTGATCCTTGGCGCCGGCGGAGCAACGCGCGGCCTGATGGGCCCGTTGCTTGAAGCGGAGCCGGAGTCGATTGTCATTGCCAATCGCACGTATCCGAAAGCAAGGAGCCTCGCCGATCAGTTCGCCAGTCAGGGCCCGGTCGACGCCTGCCGTTTCTCGGACGTAACTTCGCTGCCGGTCTACGATCTGGTCATCAACGCCACCTCCGCCGGCGTCAAAGGCGAAGTGCCACCGTATCCGGAGGCGGCGATTCATCCGCACACCGTCTGTTACGACCTTTCATACGGCCTGACTCCGACACCATTCTCCGCCTGGGCCGCAAAACATCGTGCCGCGAAATCCCTCATGGGCTGGGGCATGCTGGTGGAACAGGCCGCCGAATCATTTTATATCTGGCGCGGTATACGGCCCGATACGGCACCGGTGCTAAAGCAGCTGACTGTTAGTATCACCTGAGTTTCGGTGTTGCGACGGCACGAAAAGCGCACCTGATCTGATCTGCCGCGCTGCTGTTTTCCTATTGCAATGGCGACGTCTTGGATCAGTCAATGGCGCGACTTTCGCGGACCCGCGATCTGGACTTCGCAGGTTTCTCCCGCCCAGTCCCACGCAAATAGACCATGACGAATGAATTCATTCCGCCTAGACTTGCATGCAGTTATCAATGAATGAGCGTCTTATGAAAAATACAATTCTCGCATTGCTGGCCCTGTGGTTTTGTTCCGCCAACGTCGGTGCACAGGACAGAAACTCCGCACATGCCGTGAAAACACTGGAAATCTACACCCACATCATCGGCGTGGAGACCTCGAAGAATCTTGGTAATGTGCCAAAAGTCGCCAACTACCTCGCCGATCAGCTCACTGCTGCGGGTTTTCCCAAAGAGGACGTCGAGGTGATTCCGGTCGGCGAGACCGCTGCATTGATCGCCCGTTACCGTGGCAACGACTCTTCGGGGAAAGCACCGATTCTTTTCCTGGGACACATGGACGTCGTCGAGGCGCGGGCAGAGGACTGGGAACGACCGCCGTTCGAGTTAACGCAGGACGATTCCTATTTTTACGCCAGGGGCAGCATAGACAACAAGTTTGGCGTCGCCCAGCTTACAGCAACGTTTATTCGCCTGATGAAAGAAGGATTTGTGCCAAATCGGGACCTGATTCTTGTCTTTTCGGGCGATGAAGAAAGCGGCATGGTCAGCACACGAATGCTGGCTAATGAACGCCCGGATCTTGCGCAGGCCGAGTTTGCACTGAATTCCGATGCCGGCGGCGGTGACCTGAGCGCCGACGGCAAAGCGCTGGTCTATCTGATACAGGCCGCCGAAAAAACCTATGTCACGTGGGAACTCACGGTACGCAATCCTGGCGGGCACAGTTCCCGCCCCAGGCCGGACAACGCCATCTATGACCTCGCGAACGCAATCAGCAAGATTCAGGCCTATCAGTTCCCGGTTCGCTGGAGCGACATGACGCTGGAGTTTTTCGACGAAACCGGACGACAGCTGGGTGGTGAACTGGGCGATGCCATGCTTCGGTTCGCAAAAAATCCCGAGGACAAGAGCGCCTCGGACCGACTGGCCATAGAGTCATCCTATGTCGGCACCACGCGCACCACCTGCGTCGTCACGATGTTGCGGGGGGGCCACGCTGAAAACGCGCTGCCGCAATCGGCGACCGCCACCGTTAACTGCCGTATTTTTCCCGGCGTTCCCGCTGCCGACGTTCTGCAAACGCTTAAACAGGTCGTTGGCAACGAGGCGGTGGAATTCGAGGAAATTTATGCGCCTGTCGAAAGCCCGATATCGGAGTTGCGCGAGGATGTTCGGGCTGCAATCAGCGAGTCCGTGCAGGTTAGATATCCCGGCGTGCGCATGATCGCTTACATGGAATCAGGCGGCACCGACGGTATGTACTTTCGCCGGGCCGGTATTCCTACCTGGGCAGCGAGCGGTATTTTCATGAATCCTGACGAGAAGTTTCCTCACGGACTCAATGAACGCGTACCGATCAAGACTTTTTACGAGGCCCTGGATCACTGGAACATCATTATCAGGCAACTGGCCGGTGACTAGCATATCGGTCGAGCCGTTACCTTGCAGCCGCCTTGCAGGAAGTGATCGGGCTTTGCTTCCAGATCCGGGAGGGGCATAGGATGAGAAAGGGTAGCGATGCGGTGGCTGTCGGCATCGGCGTCGGTGTAGCACTGGGAGTTGCGATTGGCAATATTGGCGCCGGCATCGCTATCGGCCTCGCGGTTGGTGCGGGAATTGCGGCGTCAAAACGAACCAAGAAGACCGACGCAAGACGCTCAAGCATTGAGGATGACGATGGCCCGCCTGGAAAATGATCGAAGCTCTGACGTCCAATGTCAGTCAGGCACAGAGAATCCGCAGCGGCGAATCCAGGCGTCGCATTGACGCATAGCCAGCATCTGAACGCGGCTGTTTGGATCAGCCATGCCAAACCGAGGCGACGCTGCCGGATTATTGTCGATGCACAGAAGGCCGCTTGCATGATCAAACAACGACCGTAGTAGTTGTTGAACGGGTCCCGAGATATTCGTTACGAATGGGTCATCGCCCTGACCGGCACGGCCGTCGTTTTTTCCTGCCTGGGTCTCGGCCGATTTTCCCTGGGCATGCTGTTGCCCTCCATGGGCAGTTTCCTGGAACTGACGTACTCGCAAATGGGCCTGATCGGTACCGGAAATTTTGTTGGCTATATGAGCTCCGTTTTCCTGGCCGCGGCGGTGTCGCGGGTACTCGGAGCAAGGCGGACGATCGCAATCGGTCTGCTGCTGGTGGGAGGATCCATGGTCCTCATCAGCCGGGCCAGCGGGTATCCGACGATCTTGTCCCTGTACGTCGTGACCGGGATTGGTTCCGGCCTCGCCAACATACCGATGATGGGGCTTGTCTCGCGCTGGTTCACGAGCAGAAACCGCGGCAGGGTAGCCGGCATGATCCTGTCCGGGAACGGCTTCGCGATCGTGTTCGCCGGGCTGTTCATTCCCTGGGCAAATCTGTCCTTTGGCGCCGTGGGCTGGCGAACCGGCTGGCTCACCATCGGCCTACTCTCATTGCTCATTGCCGCCATCGCGGCGACTTTCCTGAGGAACGAACCGGCGAATAAGGACGTCGCCGCCGCGGCGCATTCCGCGTCAACAGCGGTGTCTCCAGCACGGGACGCACATAGCCACCAGTCATCCAGCAAGCTGACAATGATTCATCTTGGCTGCATCTATGCCCTCTTTGGTGCCTCTTATGCGGTATACGCGACATTTATTGTCGTGACGATGGTCAGCGAACGCGGATTCGGTGAGAACGCGGCAGGCATGTTCTGGGCAGTCGTCGGCGGACTCTCCATTTTCTCGGGCCCCCTGTTCGGGTTTATTTCCGACCGCCTGGGCCGACGGCTAGGCATGATGCTGGCCTACGCATTGTTTGCCGTTGCTTATGCGCTCGTCGCAATGAATCTTCCGAATGTATTCCTGTATGCGTCCATTGCCATATTCGGTGTGGCCGTGTGGAGCATCCCTACCATCATGTCGGCGGCTGCGGGTGATTACGCGGGGCCATCCGGGGCGACCCGGGCCCTCGGATTTGTCACGCTGTTTTTCGGCGTCGGGCAAATTGCCGGGCCGATGGCAGCCGGCGTAACGGCGGACCTGACCGGCACGTTCAGTATCGCGTTCTGGTTGTGTGCGATGCTGTCCATTCTTGCGATCTTCCTGACCTACTTTTTACAGCCGCCCGCTGTGGCTGACAGCACCCGTTGAGTGGAGCAGCCTATTTGATGCAAAGATTCGTGCGCTACGCTGGTTCCTGCTGAAGCAGGCGTCTTCAGCCGCCTGCCATGCGCCGCCTGAACAAGGGTTATTGGCAGCGAGTTAATCTGGAATAATAGGTGCTTATCGCTGATGACTCGCGGTGCTGGCGGTCTTGGTAAATAGATTTGTCAATGCGGCAGCTGCATCCATCAGGGCGATTTTCAGAGGGGGGTGCGACAATACCCGATGTTCCTGTTTTCTTGCGGCGCTGGTAGCGGTTGCAGGCTGCGCCTGTTTCGCTCATTACTTTTCTCCAACCTGGAGCTCCAATGAAATATTCCTCGTCCATTAGCCCGGCATTTGGCCGGGCAAGAACCTCGTTGCTTGTCCTGGCTTGCATGGTGCCGCTCATTGCGCTGGGCCAGGGTGAACCGAGGGCCAGAGACCTGGGAATTCCCTTTGCCGGTACACCCGGCCCGTACAACGCGATAACGGACGTAGCGGGCGTGACGGTTGGACATACCACCCTGATTTCCGGTGACGGCGCGCTGGACGTCGGCTCCGGCCCGGTGCGAACCGGGGTCACTGCTATCCTTCCTCGCGGCAAGAATTACGATCCTGTTTTTTCCGGCTGGTACGCCCTGAACGGCAATGGCGAAATGACGGGGACCACCTGGGTCGAGGAATCCGGGTTCCTGGAAGGTCCCGTGGTAATCACGAACACCCACAGCGTCGGTATCGCTCGCGACGCAGTGATCGAATGGCAATACGTAAACAAATTATTTGCGCCGTTGCCGGACGAGCCTGACGTATTCTGGTCGCTCCCGGTCGTCGCCGAAACCTACGACGGCGAGCTGAATGACATCAACGGCTTTCATGTCAGCAAAGACCATGTACTCAGCGCATTGGAGTCAGCCAGGTCGGGTCCCATTGCCGAAGGTAACGTTGGCGGTGGTACCGGGATGATCTGCCACCAGTTCAAATGCGGCATCGGTACCGCATCGCGGCGCGTACGTATCGCCGAAAATGAATACACCGTCGGCATCCTGGTGCAGGCAAACTACGGGTCTCGTAGCACTTTTACCATTGCCGGCGTACCACTCGGCGATGCTTTTCCTGATCTCATGCCGGTTTTCCGGCGGACAGATCAAAGCACCGGTTCAATTATTGTCGTCGTTGCGACCGACGCCCCATTGCTGCCACACCAGCTGAAGCGCCTGGCTCGCCGCGTGCCAATCGGCATCTCCAAGATGGGCGGCTATGCTTCAAACGGTTCCGGTGACATCTTTATTGCGTTCTCCACGGCAAACCCGGGCTCTGCCGCTCGCGAAGGACTGATCAGCGCGGAGATGCTGCCAAACGACGCCATGAGCCCGTTGTTTCTGGCAACTGCCCAGGCGACCGAAGAGGCCATCGTGAATGCCCTGGTTGCGGCGAAAACGATGGTGGGAATAAACGGCAATACCGTCTACGCGCTGCCGCATGACCGTACGATTGCAATACTGAGAGAACACCGGCGAATTCCCTGAGTGTTGTCCCTGAGCATGTTTCCCCTGGCAGCGAGGCGAAAAATACCAGGGGCCGGCGTCCATGCAATTGCGGTACAGTGGACAATGCGGAGGCGAAACTCACGACCTGTATGCTGAACCGAACCTGCCAGACGCTGCCTGCCAGCTTTTATTTCGATCCGGCGCACTTCCAGAAGGAGCTGCAAGCGATCTGGTGGAAGGAATGGTTTTGTATCGGCCGGGAAAGCGAGTGGAGCGATACCGGCAGCTACCAGCTTGTCCGCCTGGGAGACCAGCAAATCATCGTGACCCGCTGCGCCACCGGTCGTCTGCGTGCTTTTCACAATACCTGCCGACACCGCGGCGCCCAGCTGTGCGCAAAAGAGTCGGGCAAGTTTCGCAATGAGCGGATTATCTGTCCGTATCATGCCTGGGCCTACTCGCTCGAAGGCGAATTGGCAGCAACACCACGCCGGCCGGAGAGCAGCGATTTTCAGGCGCAGGATTTTTCGCTCTATGCCGTAAACCTGGATACCTGGGAGGGCTTCGTATTTATCAATCTTGCGGCGCCGCCCGCCGCAGGATTGCAATCTGCTGTGGGTCCGGACGCGAATCTGCTGGCCAACTGGCCGCTGAAAAGCCTGGCGCTCGCACATCGCGAAATTCACACCTTGCGTTGCAACTGGAAGATCTTCTGGGAGAACTACCTGGAGTGCTATCACTGTCCTGGCGTGCATCCGGAGCTCTCCCGGCTGGTGCCGCTTTACCGGCAGGGCGTAGTCTCGGCCGATGATTTGTCCGACGAAAATCCATTAAAGAGTTCCGCGCCACTCAGGGCTGGCGCCGTGACCTGGTCCGATGACGGTCAGACCCCGCTGCCCTGGTTCGCTGGACTATCAGACGCGGAGCAGGCGGCCGGCATGACATTTGCGGATTGCATGCCAAGCATGTTCATCGTTGCACACGTTGATTACGTGCGCTCGGTCCGACTGCTGCCGCTGGGTCCGGAAGAAACCACTCTTACGGTTGACTGGTTTCTGGACCCGGAGGTGCTCGGACGCGGAAACGTGGACATCGCACGACTGACCGGGTTCGGCAACAGGGTTGTTAGCGAAGATGCCCGCGTCTGTGAAATCAACCAGCGCGGCCTGCACAGCCTGCGCCATCAGCACGGCGTGATTCTGCCTCACGAGCACGGCGTGCTCGAATTCAGTCAATGGATTCGTGAGCGGCTGAATATGCTGCGACAAACCTGAGCGGGGCGCATCGGCAATCGGCCGCGCGGCAGCCACCAGGACCTTTTCCGAGTATCGACCGGGGAATTGGCCGGCAAATCCGGTCCTTAACGCATGGTCACCAGCTCTTCGGAGCTGGTCGGGTGTATCGCCACGGTATCGTCAAACTGGGCTTTCGTGGCCCCCATTCGAATGGCGACAGCGAAGCCCTGCAACATTTCGTCGACGCCGTCACCGATGATGTGACAGCCGACAATCTTTTCGTCCGCGCCGGTGACGATCAGCTTCATCGTGGTTCGCACCTTGTGATCACTGAAGGCATACGACATCGGATTGAAACGCGTCTGGTAGATTTTCACGTCGTCCCCGTACTTGGTACGGGCCTGGTCCTCGGTCAGCCCGACGGTGCCAATTGGCGGATGCGAAAAGATGACCGTTGGAATCGTGTGATACTCGAGGCGCCTGTCAGGCATGTTGTTGTAGAGGCGATCGGCCAGGCGTCGGCCTGCCGCGATGGCGACCGGCGTAAGCGCCTCCCGGCCAGTGACATCGCCCAGTGCAAAAATGTGGTCAACGTTGGTCTTCTGCCAGTCGTCTGTCGGAATGAAGCCATAGCCATTCATTTCAACGCCGGCCGCCTCGAGGTTCAGCGCCGCGCTGTTCGGCGCTCGTCCGACCGCCCAGACAACGGCATCAAAGTCACCGAACTCCCGCCCATCGTCCGCGATCAGTCGCAAACCTTTTGCGCTTTTCTGAAGTTCATGCGGAATGACGCCGGTAACGAGTTTGATGCCGCTTGCTTCCATGGCCTCTTCAAGCTCCTCTTGCAGCATACTGTCAAAGCTGCGCAAAACGCCTCCTTTGCGCACAAGGACCGTAGTCTCGGAGCCTAGCGCATTGAAGACGCCTGCCAGTTCCACCGAGATGTATCCGCTACCCACCAAGGCGACATTCTGTGGTCTTTTTTCGAGTCCGAAAAAGCCATCCGAGGTAATGCCTTGTTCGGCCCCGTGTATACGCGGCACGATGGGAAATCCCCCCGTCGCGATGACAAATCGGTCGGCCGTGAATTGCTTTTCACCAACCGCGACAGTATTTGCATCGACAAAACTCGCACGACCACGAAGATAGGCAACGTCGCGACGATCGAGATTGCTCTCATAGATCCCGTTTAGTCGTTGAATATAGGCATCGCGTTTCTGCTTCAGATCCGCCCAATCGTGGGATTTGACAGTGATGTCGAAACCGAAATCGGCCGCGTGCTGCAGCTGTTGGGCGTGATGGGCCGAATACCACATGATCTTTTTCGGCACACAACCAACGTTGACGCAGGTGCCACCCAGCGGCCCGTACTCGACGACGGCAGCTCTGATTCCGTATTCGGCGGCACGTTGGGCATGCGCCAGTCCGCCGCTACCACCGCCAATCACGAGGAGATCAAAATGTGTTGTCACCGTAACTTCCTTTACCTTATGCCGCGCTTGGACTAACCGTCACCGGCCCACGCTGTGTTACCATCCTGCCGCCTAAACAACGCTTCAGGACTCTATGTCTAATCCGCTTCTTGATACGTCGGATCTGCCTCGGTTCGACGCCATAAAACCGCACCACGCGGTGCCGGCGCTGCAGGAGCTTATCGCAGCACACCGGGAAAAGCTCGCGACCCTGCTGGCTGACCCCGCCGCCAGCACCTTTGCTTCCCTGGTAAAACCACTCGAAGAGATGAGCCACGAACTCAGCCGTGTCTGGTCCCCGATCGGCCATCTGCAAAGCGTCCTCGACGACAACGACTGGCGGGACGCCTACAATGCATCGCTGCCTTTACTGACCGAACATGGGACCGAATTATCACATAACAAGCAATTGTGTGACGCCTACCAGGCAGTAGCAGACTCCCTTCCTGCAGACTCAAGCCCTGCCATGCGCAAGCTGGTGGACAAGGAACTGCGAGACTTTTTATTGTCCGGAGTCGCACTTCCTGAAAAGGACAAGTCGCGTTATAGCGAGATCATGCAGGAGCTGGCGGCCGTCCAGGCACGCTTTGACCAAAACGTGCAGGACGCAACCGACAGCTGGCATTTCCAGACCCTGGAAGAAAGCGATGTGTCCGGTATTCCGGAGTCGGTCCTGGATCGGGCACGGCAGGAGGCCGCGGACAAGGGGCTCGGTGGTTGGTGGTTCAAGCTCGATTATCCGAACTACCATGCGGTCATGACGCACGCCGACGCGCGCAATGTTCGTGAGCTTTTTTACCGGGCGTGGTCAACGCGCGCATCGGACCAGGGGGACGACCCCCGCTGGGACAACAGCGAGAATATTGAGACGATTCTGGCGTTGCGCCATGAAGCAGCTTGCCTCGTGGGTTTCGATAACTATGCGGATTACTCGCTGGCAACCAAGATGGCGGGCACTGTGGACGAGGTACTGAGCTTTCTTTCCGAGCTCGCTGAACGCTCGAAGGGTGCTGCGAGCAAGGAACTCGAGGAAGTGCAGGCTCTTGACGATACGCCACTTGAAGCCTGGGACATCGCGTACAGTCTCGAAAAACTCAAACAAAAGAAATTTTCCATTTCCAACGAGGAACTTCGCCAGTACTTTCCTTTCACCGTCGTCAAAAAGGGAATGTTCGCGGTTGCGGAAAAGCTTTACGGCATCACGGTCGTCGAGAATGCGGACGTAAGTTGCTGGCACGATACAGTTCGCTATTTCGAGATTCGGGATCAACACGGTTCCATCATTGGCAGTTTCTACACCGACCTCTTCGCGCGAAAAGGCAAGCGGGGTGGCGCATGGATAGACGAGTGCATCATCCGCAAGCGTTTGTCGAACGAATTGACGTTGCCTGTCGGTTACCTGGTCTGCAATTTTCCACCCCCAGACGCCGACGGTGTGTCGCTGCTGACGCACACGGATGTCGTCACGCTCTTTCACGAATTCGGACACATGCTCCATCACGTGTTGACGGTGGTCGACTATCCGAGCATCGCCGGTATTAATGGCGTGCCGTGGGACGCTGTCGAACTTCCGAGCCAGTTCATGGAAAATTTTGCCTGGAATTACGAGGTTTTGGAGCAGTCATCGGCCCACTACCAAACGGGACAACCCTTGCCCAGAAACGTCTTTGACCGGCTGCATGCCAGCCGTCATTTCGGCGAGGGGCTGGCGATGTTGCGGCAGGTCGAATTTGCACTTTTCGATTTCAGATTGCATGCCGGCTACGAAACGGCACGTGGCGCCCGGGTTCTCAAGACGCTCGAAACGGTAAGAAACGACGTCGCCGTGGTCAAACATCCGGCCTATAACCGGTTCCCCTGCAGCTTCTCGCACATTTTTGCCGGCGGCTATGCGGCAGGCTACTACAGCTATAAATGGGCCGAGGTGCTCGCCGCCGATGCTTTCGCGGCCTTCGAGGAATCGGGAATTTTTGACGCCGATACCGCCCGGCGCTTTCGGCATGAAATTCTGGAGGTTGGCGGCAGCCGCGATTTCATGGAGGCCTATGTTGCCTTTCGCGGCCGCAAGCCAACGCTGGATGCTTTGTTGCGCCAAAGCGGAATAGGAATAGCCGCGTGAAAATTGCAACCTGGAACGTCAACTCGCTGAAAGTACGGCTTCCTCACGTGCTTGAATGGCTGGAAAGTGCTAATCCCGATGTGCTGGTACTGCAGGAGATCAAGCAACAGACGGAGGCATTTCCCGGGGAGGCGTTTACGGAGGCTGGCTACCGTAGTGTTGCGAGCGGCCAGAAAACCTACAACGGTGTTGCCGTGGTCAGCCGTGGAAAGCCGCTCGACCTGGTTACGGACTTCCCCGGCTTCGAAGACCCGCAGCGACGCGTCCTGGCGGCAACCATCAACGGCGTGAGGGTCGTCAACCTGTACGTGCCTAACGGCAGCAGTGTCGGTTCCGAGAAATACGCTTATAAACTCGGCTGGCTGAAAGCGCTGCAAGGATTCCTGCAGTCGGAATTGAAAAGCCACGATAAACTGGTCGTCCTGGGTGACTTCAACATCGCACCCGATGATCGCGATGTCTACGACCCGGAAAAGTGGGGCGACGATATACTTTGCAGCCCTCTGGAACGCCAGGCACTCGGGGAGCTGATCGAGCTTGGGCTGTCCGATGTGTACCGACAATTCGAGCAGCCCGAGGGTACGTTCAGCTGGTGGGACTACCGGGCTGCCGGGTTTCGTCGCAACGCCGGCCTGCGGATCGACCTGATACTGGCCAGCAAATCGCTTGCGGACATTTGTGAAGCCAGTTACATCGACAAGGAACCCCGTACCTGGGAGCGCCCATCCGACCACACGCCTGTAATTGCAGAGTTCTCCCTCTGATATGACATATTCCCGGAACCAGATCACTTTTTGGGTCGGGGCGGCCGTAGCAGTTCGCAAAACGAGTTCGCCAAGGGCGCAAAATACCGTCGCCTTTCCGTTAAGCTACGCCGAAGGGAATGGAGAATGAGCGCTGCATCCAGCCATGTCAGGCTGACTTCGGCGTTCGCCCCGTCGATCAAGAATAAAAACAAAATGCTGAATTCGCAGGATCGCCGCAACGACTACGACGTGACCAATACCGTGCAGGTAAGTGATCCTGCAGCGGTTCGAAACGCTGTGAGCGAGCTCTTCACCGAAACGTTTCCGGGCGCCTCTTTCGACAAGCTGTGGCTGGCGTTCTACGATTTTGCACGTCTTTTTTCGGGGCAGTACCCGGGCTATCTTGGCTGCGATACTACTTATCACGACATGCAGCACACGCTCGATATGACGCTGGCGCTCGCGCGCCTGGTTGCCGGATACGAAAAAAGCGTCGGCCTCGACGAGCGACTCGGCGCACACCGCGCGCAGATGACGATCATCACCTCGCTGTTCCACGACGCCGGTTACATTCGCCACATTGAACGTGACCGCGATTTTACGAATGGCGCAGAATTCACGCTCTACCACGTCTCCCGGAGCGCCGACTTCCTGCGCCGCTATCTTCCCGAGCTCGGACTGTCCAAGGATGTTGCGGTAGCCAGCATGATCGTTCATTTCACGGGCTACGAACTCGACCTCGACAAGATAGAGCTTGACGATCCGCGCGATGCTATCTGCGGTCACCTGCTCGGCACGGCCGACCTGATCGCACAGATGGCGGACCGCTGCTACCTCGAGAAATGTCGTGACCGACTCTACACCGAATTCGTGGTCGGCGGCGTAGCCGTGGAAAATGCGTCGCCAGGTGAATATATGGTTCGTTACGAATCGGGCATCGATCTGCTGAAAAAGACACCGACATTTTATCAACATGCAACCAGGGACCGGCTGCAGAAAAAATTCAATCGTGCCTACCGTTACGCCGAAGTGCTTTACGATGGTCAAAACCCGTACGTCACTGCGATTCGCCGGAATCTGACGCACCTGGTGAAAGTACTCAAGTCGAATTCCTGGGAGCTATTGAGGCGCGATCCGCCTTTTTTTGTTGGCGTTAACGACGCCGCCGAGAGCATGGAGTCCGTTGCGCAAAAATTGCTGGCGTCTATCCCGCAAGAGCAGCTTGACCTGACACCAAACAGGGCTTCCGCTTAACGGCCGGTACCGGACAACTACATCCTGACGAAATCGGGCCTGTTCCGGATTCGCTCGATCCATGCCTTTATCGCCGGAAAACCATCAAGATCGAAATCGCCCTCGTCAGCGACATGGGTGTACGCGAACAGTGCAATATCCGCGATCGTGATTCTTCCACCGCTTAGAAAGTCACTCTTCGCCAGTTGCTGTTCCATAACCGCAAGCGCTTTGTAGCCACCTGCTTTCTTCTGCTCGAGTTCGGCCTGCCGCTCTTCCGGGCGAGCCAGAAACTGAATAATGAAACGTGAAGTCGCGATATAGGGCTCGTGACTGTATTGCTCGAAGAACATCCATTGCAGGATTTCGGCCCGGGCGAAGGCGTCGCCACTAAAAAAATCGCTGCCGTCGGCGAGGTAGCAGAGAATCGCATTCGACTCTGCGAGAAAACGGCCGTCCGGCATAGCCAGCAGAGGAATCTTGCCGTTTGCGTTCATTGCCAGAAAATCGGGTGTGTGAGTCGTCCCGGCGAGGATATCAACTTCCCGCCAGTCGTAATCCATGCGCAGCTCCGCACACAGCAACTTCAGCTTGTAGCAGTTGCCCGAGCGGGAATCGCCATGGAAAGTCAGCCGTCCGACCATCAGCCCTGTTCCTTGCCTACGGTCCTCAGCCCGAGCACCTCATGCCGCTTGAGGCGGCGGTTCGCAAAAAAAGCAGCAACACCACAGGCCGACAAGGCGTAGATGTGGTCGACCGGTCCGACCGTGTTAGCGAAGAAGTTGCGAAACGTATCCGTTGATAGGCCCGCAATGACGCTGATCGGCGCTGCGTCTATGTAGCGCCCGGTTTCGAATACCCCGATCATAAGGTTGCCGGCGTAAGCCGCCACACCCGCCACCAGCACCGCCAGCACCGGAAATTGCCAGTTGAGGCCGCGGCCGAAATGCTGCATTGCGAGGCCGATCAGTGCGCCATTCACGATTGATAGCCACGGAAATACGCGTCCGGTCCACACAGCGAAAAGCGCCCACAGCCAGCAAAGCAGCAGCGCGACCGCAATACTGCCGACGAGACCACGCCGCACGGATTGTTCGGCCAGTAGCCGATGCCCATCAGCTGGCGGCAAGCGATCTTGCCGCCGTGGCGTGTGTTTTTGCTTTAGTCGAAACATGTGTTTTTGGCGCTGAATGCCGTGACCGGCGCAGTATATTACAAGCGGGGCGATGGTATATTCGGGTCCGTGAAGTCCCTGGTCCACTGAATCCTGCAAGCCGGCCACAAGCGGAGCCCGAGATGGCATTAAAGAACCGAATTATCCGAGTCACGATTTTTGCCGCAACCGCGATTGTTGCAGCCTGTGCGTCCGCGCCACCGTCGACGATTATTCGCACCGCCTACGATCCGGATCCTGGCATGGAAGGATTCCGCAATGTTCTCGTTGTTGGCACGGCCGGAACCTATCAATCCAGGGCCCAGTTTGAGCGTGCCCTGGTTGCAGGTCTTTCCAGTGACAGGATTTCGATAGCCCCGTACTTCACCGTGCTTGGCCGGAACCCTCAATTGACGCGCACCAATCTCGACAACGCAATTCGAAGTCGCGGTCTCGATGCCGTGATTTTCACAAGGCTAAAAGGCCAGGAGAAAGAAGAACTCGCACCGCTGCGTCCGGTTGGCGCAAATTTCGATCTTTTCGGCTACGACTATGAAGAATTGAACCGTGATCTCGCTTTACAGCAGTCGCAAGCCATCACATTTGTCACCGAAATCTACTCAACCGCCAGCCGGAGGAAAATCTGGGCAATCGAATCGCTCAGTTTCAATAAGGAGACGGCAGCTGAGCTGGTCAATGAACAGGCGGCGATGATTGCCGCGCAGATCAAAAAGGACAAGCTCCTTGCTCGTTAGGGCTCGCGACGCGGTTCAGGCGGAAGCCGAGTAGACCCGCACTGCCAGTTCAGCGGCCGCAAGGTCTTCGAGGGCCGTGCCCACTGACTTGAAGAGAGTAATGGCGCGAGCGTCTTCACGGCCGCGAACGGCACCCCGGGCAAGCTCCGCGAGCTCGCCGCAGATATCGGCCTCGCGGAACGAGCCGGCTTTTATTGCCTGCACAATCTCTCCGGCCTCCAGAAGTGCGCCGGCGCGCGTATCGACGTAAACCATAGCGCGGCTCACGGCGCGTGTATCCGCTTCGCGCATGCCGGGTTTGAATGCCCCAACAAGGTCCAGATGCTGACCGGCCCGCAACCAGTCGCCCTGAATCAGCGGTGCGGTGGCCAGCGTTGCACAGCTGATGATATCGGCCGCGTCGACCGCCGCGGCGAGGTTCTTGGCTACAGAGACCTTGAATGAAGCGTCCTCGAACCGTTTCGCAAGGACGGCCGCAGTCTCGATGCGGCGACCCCAGATGCACACTTCTTCCAACGGTCTCGCAATCGCGTGGGCCGCAATCAGGTGCGGCGCCAGATTGCCGGTACCAACCATCAGCAGTCGCCTGGAGTCCCTGCGCGAGAGGTACGTGGATGCGAGCGCCGACGCCGCGGCCGTTCGGCGGACGGTGAGCTCGGTGCCGTCCAGAAGCGCAAGCGGCACGCCGGTGGCGGCGTCCATCAGCAGATAGCTGGCAAATACGGCCGGGTAGTTGTGCCGGGCATTGTCCGGGTAGACGGTGGCAATCTTGACGCCCATTCCCCGGCCGGCCTGCCAGGCGGGCATCAGCAGCAGTGTACCGTCGCTCCCGCCGGGAACCGGAATGTCGTGATGCGCACGTTGCGGGACTTCGACATCGCCGGCGAAGGCTTCCCGCAGGGCATCGACAAGTTGATCGTAGGGCAGCGCTGCCGCTACTTCTTTGGCATCAAGTACGTACATCGGAGGAACGAGAATAGCACTTCCCCGTGCGCTCAGCGCACTGTAATGTTTACTGCAGGAAACGCGAACAGGAATCACATTGCAACGCAAGCTCGGGCTCGCTGCCGTTCTCGCCGTGGTTATGGGCGACATGATCGGTTCCGGAATATTCTTCACGCCAGGAGAGCTGGCGGCCGTTGCAAACGCGGAATGGCAGGTCTACTTTTTCTGGGCGCTCTGCGGATTCATAACGCTGTGTGGTGCGTTGACGCTGGCCGAGTTGTCCACGCTTATTCCGAAGGCCGGCGTGTCCTATCACGCACTGACTGAGGCCTACGGGCCGTTTGCCGGATTCATGCAGGCATGGATGATGGTGCTTGTCAGCGGACCAGGAGCAATTGCAGGTATCGCAATCCTGTTCGGTGAACTTGCCAACCAGGTCTTTGGCAGCGGCTCATCCGGCATGCAGCTTGCCTGGGCAGCATCAGCCATCGTTTTCTTTGCCCTGATCAACCTGCGCGGGGCCGAATGGGGCGGGCGAACGCAGATATTTTTGACGTCCGTGAAAATCCTGGGCCTGATTACGCTGATCGTTGGCGGTATTTTTGTGGCGAGCCCTGCTGTCCCGCCGGAAACTGGCCCGCTTGTCGAAGAGCAGCAGGGACTCCTCGGATTTCTGCGTTTTATCGGCCTGGGCGTGGCCATTGTTCTTTTTACTTACGATGGCTGGATTGACGCGTCGAACGTTGCCGGTGAGGTCAAGGATCCACGGCGAAATTTTCCGCTGGCCATGGGCGCCGGCGTCATTCTCATTACGCTTATTTATCTCCTGGTGAACTATGCGTTCCTGCGTGTGGTGCCGCTTGAAGTCATGCGGGAGAATCCCACGCTCGTGGCAACCATGGTCGCCGAGGCCGCATTCGGACCTGCGGCAGGTAGCGCGTTGAGCGTGTTGATGTGGGTTTCAATTTTTGGTGCATTGGGTGGCTTGATAATGACACTGCCACGACTTTTTTACGCGGCCGCCGCCGAATACTCCGAGCGTTCAGAGGGCACCTGGCTGGCGCCGTTTTTTCGCACGATCTCACACCTGTCGCCAGTGAGAGCCGTACCATCGGGTGCGTTGCTTTTTGCGGCGCTGATTTCGATTGCCGCGCTCTTCTTTTTCGGGTCCTTCTCGCGCATCGTTACTTTCTTCGTCGTGCCTTTTCAGTTGCTGAATGTATTGATGGTTTCTGCCATATTCAGACTGCGGCCGAAATTGTCGCAGCCAGACTCATACCGCCTGCCCGGCTACCCCGTTATTCCGGCAATATTCATTTTTGTCATGTCCCTGTTTCTCATCGCCGCCCTGGTCTATAACCCGCTCGACAGCCTTATCGGCATCGCGCTCACATTGGCTGGTGCGCCTGTTTATCGTGTACTGACGGCCAACCGCGAGGTGCGCCGATGAGCCGTTTCAGGGAGCGATTCCGGCGTTCCCGGACCATCATAGGCATGATTCATTTACCGCCCCTACCGGGCTACCCGGATTCGCCGGGAATCGAGGCTGCGATTCGCCAGGCGATTGCTGATCTCCACACACTGGAGGACAGCGGCGTCGACGGGGTACTCATAGAGAATGAATACGACCGGCCGCACCGGGTCGAGTCGGCTCCGGAAACGACCGCGGCGATGACAAGAATTACCCACGCGGCGGTCCAGGAAAGCGACGTCGCCGTCGTGGGTTGCGAGATACTGCTGAATGACCCCAGGGCATCGCTGGCGGCGGCAAGGATGGCCGGTGCCTCGTTCGTCCGAACCGACTACTTTGTCGACCGGATGTCACGCCCCGGGTACGGCGAATTCGACATCGACCCGAAGGGTTTGCTGGAATATCGTTCCGCAATCGATGCCGATCACGTGCTCATTCTCGCCGACATCCAGGTCAAGTACGCAACGATGATCGAGCCCCGATCCCTCGCCGACTCGGCAAGACTCGCGTTTGAAATGGGGGCCGATGCGGTTGTGGTTACCGGCAGCGAGACCGGCAGTGCGCCGAGCATTGGCGACCTGCGCGCAGCGGCGCAGGGACTGCCGGTACTGATTGGCAGCGGCCTGACCGCACAAAATGCCGCGACCTTACTTCAGGAATGTGACGGGGCAATCGTCGGTACTTCCCTGATGAAAAACAAGGTCGTCGACGCTGCCGCCGCTCGGCAGCTCATGTCGATAATCGAACGAGACTGACATGGACGTTGTGTGTGTCGGCGATTGCGGCGTTGACCATTACCTGCCGTCGGGCGAGCGCCTCTTCGGCGGCATCACCGCAAATTTCGCACGCCACGCCCGCGATGTGTTTCCCGTCGGTGACCGGATACGAATTGTGTCCAGTGTGGGGGATGACGATGCCGCGACATTGGTCCAGGCATCTCTCGCAGACACAAGCATCGATTGCCTGGTGACGCAACAGCAGGGGGCAACGCCGGTTCAGTACATCCGGCTTGAGCCGAATGGCGAGAGAACGTTTGTCCGCTACGATGAAGGCGTACTGGGCCACTTTCGATTTACAAAAGACCAGGTGGATGCGATTGCCGACAGCGACCTCCTCGTGACGCCTGTGTATCTGCAAATAGCGGGTCTTTTCGATGCGCTGATGTCAATCGGGACACGCGGCCGGGTGTCCGTCGATTTTGCGGATTTTCAGCAGCATCCCGATTTCGGGTTGCTCGAAAAGTATATCGACAGGATAGACGTTGGCTTTTTCGGTATGAGCAGGACAGACGATCTCTCGATTGGCAGGATACGAGAACTCGCGGCACGGCATGGAAAACTCCTGGTCGTCACGCTGGGTGCCGATGGCAGTCGCGCGTTCGACGCCGACCTTCAGATCGATTGCGCGGCCGTGGCCGTTGACGAGGTCGTCGACACGACGGGCGCGGGAGATGCCTACTCTGCAGCGTTCCTGTCCGCCTGGCTCCACGGCGCGGGTGTTGCCGAGGCAATGCAGCGAGGCGCGCAGCTGGCGGCCGGAGTGGTTGCTCGAATGGGCAGTCATTGACCAGCGAATGCGCGAAGCGGAGTATGATCGGTAACGCAGAGAGGGAGTGCGTATGACACTGTTAATTATCGGCGTGTTGCTGTGGGTCCTGCTTCACCTGCTGCCGACACTGGGTACCGGGTCCCGACAGCTTCTCCTCGATCGACTGGGAACAAAAGCCTATCGAGGGATATTTTCTGCCGCCATTGTTGGCGGACTGGTACTGATCGTCATTGGCTGGCGAGCGACACCGGAGCACTACCTTTATGTGTTGCCCGCGTGGTCACGGACCGCGGGATTTGCCCTGATGATTGTTTCGTTTGTGCTGCTGGGCGTCACGCATTACCGGTCGGTTATCAAGCGATATGTGCGTCACCCGATGCTGCTAGGTGTCGTCGCCTGGGCCGCCAGTCACCTGCTCACAAACGGAACCACGCGCGCGCTGATACTTTTCGGCGGCCTGGGTTTTTGGGCGCTGCTCGAGATCCTGCTGATAAACCGGCGCGACGGCGGCTACGTCAAACCGGAAACACCGGGACCGAGCGCGGAACTCAAAGGCCTGTTTATCAGCGCCATTGTCTTTTTCGTCGTGCTCATGTTGCATCCTTATTTCACGGGCGTGACGCCGATCCCTCGCTGATGCCCGGACCTTCGCGCAAATTCCGCTAGCCTGAGAAAGAAGTTGACTGAATCCACGGAACCACTGCACGACGCGCTGGATGCGATTTGCAAGAGCGCCCGACGTCTTGAAGAACAGCTGGCGCCGGAAATTGCACTCGTCCACCCGAACTATGCTGACAGTGCAAGAAACCTCGTCCACTACGTGGCATTGCGCAACTTCGATATCCGGGACGTGCAGGGAAAACTGGGCGCATTGGGCCTGTCGTCCCTCAGTAGCTGTGAACAACACGTGATGACTTCGCTCCTGGCGGTCCGCCGTGCTCTGGACAGGATTGGCGGCATCGAGACGTCGATTGACGATCCGGAACAGCCGTTCGAACCGGACAACTCGCGTCTCCGTGCACATGCCGCCGATCTCCTCGGTGCCGGCTCAGAGGGGCGGGATGTTGCAATCATGGTGACATTGCCGGACGAAATTGCGGACAACGCCCAACTGGCCATCGAGTTGCTGAATGCCGGAATGGACGTCGCCCGAATCAACTGTGCGCATAACTCCCCTGATACCTGGCGAAAGATGCTTGACACTGTTCGGCAGGCCAGCGAGGAAACTGGCAAGCCGTGCAAAATTACTATGGACCTGGCCGGACCGAAGGTCAGAACCGGTTCGCTGTTGCCCGGCCCGGGTGTCCTGCGCATACGGCCACGTCGCGATGGACTGGGCCACGTCATCGCCCCGCGGCGACTGCGGCTGGTCGCAGAGGACCTGGCGCCGGTTCGCACCAAGGCGTCGGTGATCCCGGTTCCCGGGTCGCTAATTGAAATGGCCGAGCCGGGCGATACCCTCAGGTTTCGTGATACGCGTGGCCGCCGCAGGCAGCTTAAGATCGTGGAAAAGGACGGTAACGGACTGGTAGTCGAGGCCAATAAACGCGCCTACCTGGAAACCGGTTCAAAGATACGATTGCACAAAGCCGATTCCGGCAGACATCTGAATTTCAGAGTCGGCCAGCTGCCACCCGTCGACCTGCCAATCATTCTGACCGTCGGCGACACGCTCGAACTCGATAAAAAGTCCATCCCCGGCGAGCCCGCACTGGTTGATTCCGACGGTGCGCTTGTCCGACCGGCCCATATTTCCTGCATGCCTCCGGAAGCCATTGATCGCGTGCCGGTGGGGGCCAGCGTTCGTTTCAACGACGGCAAGATTCACGGCGTCGTTGAGGGAGCGACGGCGGACGGCCTTACAGTGCGCATCACAAATGCGAAGCATTCCGGCAGCCGGCTGCGTGGCGATCGAAGCATCAACTTTCCCGGCACGGACCTGCAACTGCGTGGCCTTACAGATACCGATCGTCGGGTTCTCGACTTTGCCGTCGCTCACACGGACGCCGTTAGCCTGTCGTTCGTCCGCAGCCCGGCAGATGTCGTTGCGTTGCAGGAGGAGCTCAAGCGACGCGCAGGGCGCCGACCCGGAATAATTCCCAAGATTGAGACCGAAGAGGCGTTCCAGGAACTGCCCCGCATCCTGCTGGCCGCAATGCGCACCTACCCGGTCGGCGTCATGATTGCCCGGGGCGATCTGGCGGTCGAATGCGGTTGGGAACGCCTCGCGGAAATGCAGGAGGAAATTCTCTGGATGTGCGAAGCCGCGCACATACCAGTGATTTGGGCAACGCAGGTACTCGAGGGTGAGGCCAAAAAAGGACGCCCGTCGCGCGCCGAAATTACAGATGCCGCCATGTCGCAAAGGGCGGACTGCGTCATGCTCAACAAGGGCCCGCACATTATCGGCGCTATCCGGATGCTTGATAATATTCTCAGGCGTATGCAGGACCATCAGCAAAAGAAGGCGCCGACGCTTCGCCGACTGAGTATCAGCGACCTCCGCTGACTGACGGGCTGACGCGACAAACGGAACGACCGCAACATGCGTAGCCAGGCGAAGTTCACACCGGCGCACCGCCGGCTGCGTCCATACCCGCCGGCTGCCAGAAAAATGATGCAAGACCCGGTTATCACTGACGAGCAGCGTCAGCAGTTTAAGCAAATGGGCCGTTAGATCAATATGTGGACAGGTGTCATCATCGATTAATCGCCGTATCGGCGCGCACAAAAAAGGGCTGCCGGATTCGGCAGCCCCTTTCTCTTGTTGGTGGAGGTGGCGTCAGAGTTTTTCGTATCGCTTCTCGTCAAAAAGGCCGCACACGACACAGGGACGTGTGCGGCCGACAACTATTCGATCAATTGCTGCCGCCAGCCGTCTTGAGTTGTTCCTCGATCTTGCTGAGGTTGAAAGCACCGGCCGTTTGACTCGGCGGGTATTCCTTCATTGACAGCAAGAACTCAGCTGCCAGACCCTGAATCGGAACCAGGATGAACGGACGGTCTAGCCACCAGTCATTGTAGGTGTTCGAGTTATGCTGGGCTTTCTCGAACGGGTCGCGACGCAAATTGAAAAGTAGCGGCGCACGCAGCTCTACAAATGGTTCGCGCCATACGCCGAAGGCCTGGCCACGGTTTTCCTGGAACACAACCTTCCAATCATCATAGCGAGCAGCGACGACCGCACCGTCATCATTGACGTACCAGAATTCGTTGCGCGGTGATTTGTCGGTCTTGCCACTAAGATAGTCGAGCATATTGTAACCATCGAGATGGTTCTTATACTTGCGACCATTGATCTTGGTGCCTTTGAGCAGGCGCTCCTTGACGTCCGTGTCGCCCGCTACTGCTGCGAAAGTGGGCAGCCAGTCTTCGTGAGCAACAATACCGTTCAGCGTTACGCCTTCCTGCCAATGGCCCGGCCAGCGCACGAAAGTCGGCACACGGTATGCTCCTTCCCAGTTCGAGTTTTTCTCGCTGCGGAAGGGCGTCGTACCGGCGTCGGGCCAGGTGTTGTAATGCGGGCCATTATCTGTCGAGTACATGACCAGTGTGTCATTGGCAATGCCCAATTCATCCAGCAATGCCAAAAACTTACCGATATGCATATCGTGTTCGACCATGCCATCGGAATATTCGTCCTGGCCAGACTGGCCGCGTAGTTCTTCCTTCACATGGGTACGGAAATGCATGCGTGTGCCGTTCCACCATACGAACCAAGGTGTGCCCGCTGCCTGCTGCTCCTTGATGAACTCGATAGCACGATCCGATGTTTCATCATCGATTGTTTCCATGCGCTTTTTGGTCAACGGCCCAACACTCTCGATACGCTGGCCGCCTTTGCCGTCGGCCCAGGTGTGCAAGATTCCGCGAGGGGCGAACTGCTCTGCAAAGGTCTTGCCGTTCTTGAGGATCATGTCTCCAGGATAGTCCTCATTTTCAGGCTCTTCTTCAGCATTGAGGTGATAAAGGCTGCCTAGAAACTCGTCAAAACCATGCATCGTAGGCAGGTGTTCATCGCGATCACCTTGATGGTTTTTGCCAAATTGTCCTGTGGCGTAGCCCTGTCCTTTGAGTACCGTGGCCATCGTAACGTCAGTCTTCTGCCACCCTTCCGCTGCACCGGGCAGCCCAACCTTGGTCATGCCGCTGCGCACAGGGACGGAGCCGCTGATGAACGCTGCACGACCGGCCGTGCAACTTTGCTGGGCGTAATAGTCGGTAAAGGCGATGCCTTCAGCCGCGATTCGGTCAATATTTGGCGTTGAGTAACCCATCATGCCGCGATTGTTGTGGCTGATGTTCCAGGTGCCGATATCATCACCCCAGATGACCAGGATATTCGGTTTGGATTCCTCTGACTGTGCCTGCGAAACTGCGGGCAAAGCTGAAGCGAATATTAGCGCCGCTACGGCAAACAATTGCCGCGACGGGAGGTTATTTCGTGACCCCATTCGTGCTCTCCTAAACTAAATTGCATCGACATAATACATAAATTCGCGTGGAGAGCTATATCCGCGTCGGGAGACCGGCTCTGGCAACGCGGCTCCAATGAACAGATCAATGGACTACTGCGGCAGTACTTTCCGAAGGGCATGGATCTGTCAGGAATCCATCAGAACAAACTAAACGCTGTCGCACGACAACTTAACGAAAGACCGCGAGAAACGTTAAACTTCGAAACACCAGCCGAACGATTTAGCCAATGTGTTGCGTCGATCGGTTGAAACTGCAGTCACAAGCCGTCATATTAATTCAGAATTCTCGGCCGGCTAATAAGCGAAGTAAAGCAGCCTCTCAGTTAGCTTCCTGACGACCGTCTCAGAACGGCCAGACCCAGACGCCCGCTCAGCGGAACGACGGCATTGAGACAGCAGCTCAGCGAGCGATCGCCCGCGCACCACCGTAATGATCAGAATGCAAACGCGATGGCGAGGCCGCCGAAAAACACGATTTCGCCGGCGACGAAGTCCAGCCCGACCTTCGGTGCGAGTTCATAGCCGCCGCGATCATAGGCGTAGGCGCCGGCGACGCGAAATACAAACTCGTCTTCTCCATGATCCGGGATTTCGATGCCCGGTCCAGCCGAGAAAGCCCACTGACCCCGGTGATACACCAATGGCACCGTTATTACGGTGAAGTCGAGGTCCCCGAACGCCCGTTCCGCCTCCAATATGACTCCGAATGCTTCCGAAAAGCGCCTCTCATATTCGAAGCCAAGCGTAAGAGCTCGGTCGCGCCCACCGCCAGTGCGTTTGTCCTCACCGGAGAAGCCGACGAAACCGCCGATTACGTTCTTGTGAAAGCCATGCTCATGACCTTCATTGGTCGACTCGTGTTGCTCCTCTCCAAGAGTCGCACCTGAAACCATCAGACCAATAATTGCTGCTGAGAAAAATCTCCGCCAGTCTGTCGCAGGTTTCCAACGGGCTATTGCCATATAAGTACACTTCATTCTGGTTGCCGCCCGCTGCCATGCGGAATTGGATAAATATCATGGCCACTTGGGGTCAGTAGCAGTCGGTCAAACTATATCATCTGAGCGGCTGATATTGAGCGCTTACCTGCCGCTCGGAGTCGCGTTTTCAAAATCCGGCAATCTGAACGTCTGGTTTCAACAATACCAGCCATTCGCCGGTTATCGTCTGAGGGGCTGCTTTGGGCCTATTCTGTTGAAAAACTCCTCGTTGTAAAGCATAGATGAGATAATTGTTTTGTGTTTATTGCCGGAGCTGTATCCGATGATGGGCAGCAACGATAAACCGCAAGACGAGTTGTTTTACACGTTTAATCTCGACGAGATAGTCCCGCAGGACCAATTACTTCGCGATATTGATCGGGTTCTTGATCTTTCCAACCTCCGCGAGCACCTCGCACCGTATTACAGCCACACCGGCAGACCGTCAGTGGATCCTGAACTGATGATCCGCATGCTGCTGATCGGGTATTGCTGCGGGATCCGTTCAGAACGGCAGCTGTGCTACGAAGTCACGATGAACCTGGCGTACCGCTGGTTCTGCCGCTTAAGCATTACTGACAAGGTGTCGGATCACTCGACCTTCTCGAAGAACCGGCATGGCCGGTTCCGCGAGGCGAAAGCGTTCCGCTTCGTCTTTGAACAGGTTCTCATGCGCTGCATGGACGAAGGGCTGATCGGCGGTGAAGGCTTTGCTGTTGATGCCAGTGTGGTGAAGGCCGATGCCAATAAACAGAAGCATCACGATGACGATGATGACTGGGGTAGCGGCAGCCGCGCGATCAACGAGTACCTGGACTCGCTGACCGAAGACGGCTCGTCGATCCAGAAGCCGAAGAAGATATCTCGGACCGATCCGCAGGCGCGCTGGACATGTGCTCCGGGCGGCCCGGCGTACTACGCGTACTCCACAAATTATCTGGTGGATACCGAGGCTGGCATTATCGTGGATGTCGAAGCGACACCATCACTTCGAACACCGGAGGTGTGGTCAACCAAGACGATGATCGAGCGTGTGAAGGATCGGTTCGGCATCGAGACCAAGAAGCTCATCGGCGATACCGCCTACGGCACTGCCGAGTTCCTGAACTGGATGGTGAATGAAGCAAAGATCGAACCGCATGTGCCGGTGTGGGACCGGGGCGACGAGCGTGATGATCGCTTCGGCCGTTCGGACTTCACCGTTGATGAAGCGAACGACCTTTACACCTGTCCCAACGGCAAGGAACTGAGGCGCTTCTGGCGCAACTTCAACAAGCCTCGCACTGGCATCACTAAGAGCAACGAGATCAAGTACAGCTCACGCAAGACTGACTGCGCCGCTTGCCCGATGAAAGAACAATGCTGTCCAAACACCGAGATCCGCAAAGTCACCCGAAGTATTTACGAACCGGCACGAGACGTTGCCCGTGCTGTCAGGAAAACACCGGCGTATCGAAAATCCAGACGACAGCGAAAGCAAGTGGAAATGCTGTTTGCACACATGAAGCGCATCCTGAAAGTGGATCGCTTGCGACTTAGAGGCTTAAGCGGAGCGAAGGACGAGTTCCTACTGACTGCAACGGCACAAAACTTGAGGCGCATGGCCAAATGCCTAAGCACCGGTCCGCCTGGAATCAGCGAAATGGTACCAACATGAACAAGAACACCCGTATAAACGAACAGAAACACCGTTAGAAAACAAAAAATCCGGCAACGCCGGACTAAGAAACTCGCATCAACAAATCGCGACTACATTGGCGACTTCAGCAACGAGTTTTTCCACAGAATAGGCCAGAAGCGGCATGTGTTTCAGCCGCTTTGGGTCGAAAACGAACGTCCTGGACCCGGTACCAGTCGGCAAATGCTGCGCTGGCGCGGTAGAGCCAACAACGAACGCCAACGGCCCAAATTGTACGTACCTAGATGAAAACCCGCCAGTAATCTTGTGAGCGCCGCTCGGCTGTCGAAAATACAGCCAACAAAGTCCTCTTGTACTAATGGCTTCTATCAACAACTCCATTACAATATGGCCAGGTTGACAACAGTGAATCCGGACTGGAAGAAATACGTGCGAAGACTTTTAGTAATACTGGCGATCATGGCCGCTGGCCCGATCGCAATTGCCGACGAAGACCAACAGGGTTGGGAATTCCAGGCAACGCCCTATTTGTGGTTGCCGACGATCGGTGGCGGACTGAACTACGATCCGCCACCGGGTGGTGGTGGAGCGCCCAGCATCGACCTCGGACCCACCGACTGGTTGGATCTGCTTAACGGCGCATTACTCATCAATGCCGGCGTGAGAAAGGGCCGACTCTCGGTATTCACGGACTTCGTGTATCTCGGCCTTGAATCGGACAATGACATAATCAAATCGGTGCAACTCGGCGACGTAGTTCCCGTCGACGTCGAACTCAACCTGAGCACGAATACCAATTTCGACGGCCTGAGCTGGACGCTGGCGGCTGGCTACACGGTTAAAGAGTCGGAAACTTCATCCCTGGATATGTTTGCCGGCGTGCGCTACTTTGGCGTCGACGCATCAACAAGCTGGAACCTGAGTGCGGATATCACGACCCCCGGCGGCGGCGCTGTCCTGCCGGCACAAGGCACCGTCAGCCGGAAAACCGATTTCTGGGACGGAATTGTTGGCCTGCGCGGCCGACTGGGGATCGGTGAGAGCAAATGGGCGGTTCCCTATTATGTGGATGTTGGGACCGGATCCAGTGACCTCACATGGCAGGCAATGACCGGACTGACTTACAGCTATGGCTGGGGCGACCTGATGCTCGTGTTTCGTCACCTCGAATATGACGAAGGAAACGACGGCCTGCTTGAAAGCTTCAGTTTCAGTGGCCCTGCATTCGGCGCCAGGTTTCGCTTCTGAAATAACGGAACAGCCGGATTGCTGTTCTGTAGCCCGACCTGAATCATCAGGGATGGGACCAGGAAATTCTCGCGGATGAAGCCCGGAGCCAATGCGGCTCATTGTGCTTCCCTGCGCGTGCAAAGCGAGCAGTAAAATGCATTAGTGTTGAGTTGCATCGAACTCCGAAATCGGCTCGAAGCGGACCTAGGCATTGACCTGCGTGGCTTCTCAATTCGTATTTCGACCCGCAGTCAGTTGATCGCATGATCGAAGCAGAGATTCTCTGCGCATTTCTCGGGTGTGTTCATACGCAGTCCGAGAAACAATTCGAACCAGTCAGGATTCCTTGCTACAGCGCGCACAGCACTCACCACGCAGATTCATCCATTTGGCCACGCGTTCGGCTCCCTGGTAATCAACGGAAGTCGGCTCTAAACAGTTGTGCAAGTCACAGGGCAGCAGTCGGGCAAGATATTCCGTAGGCTCGACTGCTGGAACGAACTTTTGGATAATCGCGGCGCTTATTCTTAAATTTGACGGGTGTCTGATGGGAATTTTTGCCGGTCTCTTGTTCCTCGGCGGTTTGGCTGTCTCTTTGGTTCTGATAACTTGGGGTATCGTCGCCCATCGCCGCACGGCTACCGCCGCTGGCAAGAGCGGCTTGTGGTTTCGATTCGCGTTGTTGTCCGTCGGGCTAACTATCGCGATGATCATCGTGGTGGCATTGGTCCTCATTCCTGGTGGTCACGGAGGAGCGCCGACCGGGCAAGACTATGTCAGTATGCTTCTACTGGCAGGGCTCCTTGGCATATCGCCCGGTGTGGGGGTTCGGTTGGCCGCATCGTTATTGAACTTAAATCGAGAAGCGAATGATCAAATTGCTTCGCCACTTGAAGATGCCTCGATCAACCATGCGGAATCGTCGGGATGGCAAGGCTACTGGAGCAAGCACAAATTTTTGGTAATCTTCACCAGTTTTATATTTCCCTTTATTTTTATACCAATTTGGATAATCACGTATCTCGTAATGCGCTTTCAAACAGAGCGCCAAATCTAAGTGGCACGCAGACCAGCAAAGAAAAATCAGGACGGCTTCTCAAACCCTCGATGCTGGCAAGCTATCCGCTGAGTATTGCTTTCCATCCAATCTCCTGCCGTAGGTTTCGGGCCGGATGAAGAATCAGCTGCTGACGCTCTGACAACTAATTTTTTGAATCTTCATTACCACGGACCAATTTGTGGTCCTGCGTAATAAAGTTTCGAACGCGGCAATACAGTTTCAAATCGGTAGTGAAACGGCGTTCGTACATTCAGTCACTGTCCTTGCATCCCGCCTCGGGTTGAGTGGCTGTTTTCCGGAGACATGCTATTCAATCGGCTCCTTTTCGGAATTCATGGCCGTCGACTTTAGGCAAGAGCGGACTAAGTGACCCTATTTTACTCAGGCTGTTCCGCCCCGCCGGCAGTAATCAAAGGGGTTTTACCCCGTTACCACGGACGGTTGA
>Ga0316195_10000069_pt1 | contig 30088 bp, 28 predicted proteins | sample Phised1_MG_FD_204937 | JGI IMG/M metagenome (GOLD analysis project Ga0316195, IMG submission 204937) | Coastal sediment microbial communities from Maine, United States - Phippsburg sediment 1 | ecosystem: Environmental > Aquatic > Marine > Coastal > Sediment | place: USA: Maine | collected...
TGCGCCGTTAATCAGGGGGAAATTCATAGGATTCTCTTAGTAGGCGCCGAACTTGTAATCGAGTGTGATGCCCCATGTGCGCGGCATACCGTTCACCCGGATCATCGGCCCGTTCCCGCCATTATAGGCAGCTGGATAGTAGTACTCGTCCGTTATGTTGCGACCCCACAGCAGCACACGCCATTTGCCGTCGTTCGTGCCGAAACCAACTCGCGCATTGGCAACGCCGTAACTTTCGGTGGCGTCAGTTGGCTGGGAACCGCCGGTGGTCGAGTCCGTGTAACTATAGTCGACGGAAGCATCGAAGATCTTGTCCCCGGCGACGTTCCAGGCCTTGGAGATCAGCGTGCTGTATTGAATGTCAGGCGACATCGCAAGCTCCAGACCCGATGCATCGAAAGTAACGACATTCGGCCAGGCGCTTTGCGCACCATCGACAGCCTGCCATTCCTTGATCTCGGTATTCAGCAATGCGATGCCGAAGTGAACATCCCAACCGTCGGCCGGGATCCACTGAATATCGGCTTCAGCGCCGGTGATCTCGGACTTCGGTACGTTGGTCAGGCCGGAAATGTTACCCACAAACGTAACCGCACGGTCCTGTTCCTGCTTGTCTTTGTAGTCATAGAAGAACGCCGCGGCGTTGAATTGCAGAGAACCATCGGCGAGCGTTGCTTTGATGCCCGCTTCGTATGCCGTCAATACCTCTTCCCTGATCGGCACCAGCTGCAGCGTGGTATTTGAATTGGCGCCGTTAAAGCCACCTGACTTGAAGCCGTTCGAAATCGTGCCGTAAATCAGCACATCGTCGTTAACCGCGTAGTCGAGCGTAACCTTCCCCATCCAGCGATCGGTTTTGATGGTGTCAGTGAACACGTGAAACGCATCGTTTACATTCGGTCCGCCAATCAAGGCAAAGATATAGTTCGGGGAATCCGGGTCATCGTCAATGGTGCCGCAGTCGCCGGGCCCAAGTGTTGAGCCGAACTGCGCATTCAGGAATCCGGCCAGCGATCCGTCATCCGCAATGAACGTACATCCTGACCAGGTACGCTCCTCCTTCGTGTACCGCGCGCCGAGCGTCAGGCGCCAGGCATCGGAAAAACGCCACTCAACATGACCAAAGGCCGCCATGGAGTCCGTCTCCTGCGTGTACTTTGTATCGAGCTCCAGGATTGGCGTTGGTGAAAACAGGCCGACGCCCCAGGGAATTGAGCCATTGCCAAATACGGAATCCGACATGAAATAGTGGTAGTACTCGTCCATATCGTCAGTCGAGTAATAGGCACCGGCGATCCAGTTAAGTTTGTCATCACCACCACTCAGGCGCAGCTCCTGCGAAAATACGGACAGGTCGGTCGTATTTATGTTGCTGGAGTCGTTGAAAAAGCCGCCATCCCAGTCATTCGATTCGACACGATCGAATTGAGCCATTGCCGTAATCGAGGTCAAGGTAACCGCGCCGAGATCCCAGTTGACCGTGGCAGTTGCGCCCGCGAGCTGATTGTCGCGCTTCGGCCGCAGACTGAAGGTCCGGCCTGTCTGGACGCTCGTATAGCTGTTGGTCCAGTCTGCCGCTTCACTGTTGCCAATCGAATACCATGGCGGTGTTTCACCGAAGTTGCTGCCGCCTGGCAATCGATAATCCTCCAGCGGCGTATACGGGTTAGAAAACTCGGAGACGCCGATAATCGTGCCGTCATAGGCCGTATTGGCCCGGTTTTCAGATTGGTCATCAACGTAGTAGGCGGTCAGCAGCAGGCTCGCACTTTCACCGAGGTCGAAATCGAGCATGCCGCGAATGGCCATCGTATCAAGCTCACCAAGTTCGTCATTGCGGGTGGTGCTTTTCTGCCAGCCTTCACCCGACTGAACGGCACGAACCGCAACGCGACCGCGCACCGCGTCACTAAAGCCTCCGCTGACAAAGCCTTCGAGGTCCATGGTGCTGTAGCTGCCATAGCCCGCCCTGACACCCGCCTGGAAGTCTTCAGTAGGCTTTTTGCTGACGAAGTTAATCTGGCCGGCTGTCGTATTGCGGCCATAGAGATCGCCCTGTGGTCCTTTGAGCACTTCGACCCGGTCGATATCGAACATCAAACCACGACTCATTACCGTGTACGGTGCGGCCACTTCGTCAAAGTAAAGACCGACGGTAGATGAGGCCGCCGTCGAATAATCCTGGTAACCGACGCCGCGGATTGTGTAGAGCGGGACGCCAGTAGCAGCGGTCTCGTTCACGGTCAGCCCCGGCGTCAGCATGGCCATGTCTTCGGCGGTCGTGAAGCCAAAGTCCTGCAGCATTTCGCCGGTGAACGCGTTCATCGTGATGCCCACATCGTTGGCACCCTGCTCACGTTTCTGCGCGGTAACGACAATTTCCTCGAGCGCCTGGCCACTGGCGACACCTGATCCCAGCAACGTCAACGCAAGCAATCCTGTTCTGATCTTTGTTCGCATGATTTTTCCCCGATTCGCCGATCATGTCCGTCCGAGTTACAGGCCCTTTGCCTGAGCTGGCCCCGGATTTAATAATATTGATATTTCATACATGAAATATTTGCCTAGTATCCGCATTTTTACGGTTCAATTCTTGACTTTTTATGACAATTAATTGATTTTTAATTCTCGCGTACACAGTGGCATACCCGCGATGCAGCATTTCCAGAAAGATCCCACGATCTCATCGACCGTTCTTTTGTCGCTGTACAACGACCTGAGCGCGCACCGGGACGTATTCGACCAGGGACTCGCGCGGTTCAGGATAGACCTTGCAGATCTACAGGATTTTCACGGCTACATCAGTCTCGCCGGATTCGTGCAGCTTTTTGAATGGCTCGCGATCGCGCTTGACGACCCGTGGCTGGGACTACGGATCTCGCAAAGGGCTGGTCCCGATGCGCTCGGCGCTGTCGGTTACCTGTTCCTGAGTTCGGGCAAACTGGCGACGGCGGTGCAGAGCCTGTCGCGTTACCTAGACGCCGTGCAAAGCTCATCGCGAATCGACGTGACAATCGACAATGACCTGGTGCAGATCAGGTACCGGATCATTGATGACCAAATCGCGCCCCGACGCCAGGACAGTGAGTACTCGATCGGAATAATCTGGCGCTACATAAAACTGCTCAGCAAAAACCGCTGCCGACTCACACAGGTCGCATTCGAACACGAACCGCCCGAAGACGGCTCCAACTTCGCCCGCCGCACTTTCGAAGCGCCCGTTCTTTTCGGCGCAGAAGCGAATGAAATCACCTTGCACCTCGAAGACTTTCAACGCTGGCACGACGGACTTGATCCTCACCTGTTTCCAATACTCGAGGACCATATCAGCAGCGCGCTGACCGCCACGGCGAAGCCGTCGACCTTTGCTGAAACGGTCGCGAACAAGATTACCGAGCAGGCGCTGGCTGACGGCGCACGCGCTGATCGAATCGCCGCCATGCTGAAGCTCCCCACCACGACGCTGCACAGGCGATTGCGCAGTGAGGGATTTCGCTTCAAGGAACTGGTTGATGCCAAAAGCAAGGCGCTGGCCGAGCGACTTTTGCAGCACGGCACGCTGCCCATTGCCACGGTATCGCGACGGCTTGGCTTTGCCGACCCCGCAACCTTCAGCAGGGCATTCAGGCGCTGGTTTGGTACGACACCGCGAGACTATCGAAAAAATATCCGGCGCCAGGCGCAGCGCGATTTCAGGTCCGCGCTTTAGACGTCAGGCAACATCGGCACGCACCGGTGCGAATGCCGTGGTCGCGACTCGGCACCCGGTCGCCGACTGGTGCAGAGTCAGCGTAATCGCCTTTTCTGATCCGGCAGGTGTAAACGCGAGCAGAATAGTGATTCCCCGATCCGGATCAACCGGCTTGCGTCGGGCTCCCGCATCGCACTGCACGAGGAAATGGTCATCCTTGAACGCACCGGCATCCGATAACTGACACATAAACGCGTGCACTTTGTTGACGATTCGTTCACGGGCTGCGGTGGAATTTGGTTCAAAAACGGCCCAGCGCGTCGCCCGGTCGATTGCATTCGTAATGGTCAGGCAAAGCCGGCGCGTCGTGAGGCTGGCGAGCTCGTCGCCGGATTGCGTACCGTATGCCAGCGTTACAGATCCGCACAGCATCGTGTGTCCGGGATTCGGGCCAGCGACAACGTTCAAGCCTTCCTTGATCAGAAGATGCGCATCGCTGCTGAATATATCCAACGCCGGTACCAGCTTGCGAGTGAGTGCAAAGCCGCGTTGATCGAGGTCTTCCCATGGTCCACGTAGCCGATCCAGTTTGCAGAGCAAACCAGCGATGGCCCCGCCGATGGCGACAGGTGACGAATTCTTGCCGCCGCGTACGATTGCGCGCGGAAAATACGAGAGAGCGTCGGGATGTGCATAGCCGGCCTCCCTGATGCCACGGATTGCGTCATAGACACTCTTCCATTCGTCAGGGGGATCGAGAATAAGCATTGCACCGCGTTTCTTGCAGTACAGCTCAGCGGCGAGCACGGCGGCAGGTCCCGGCACACGGCCGATTTCCGGCGGCGGCAGGTACAGCAGGTCCACCTTTTCAACCTGGTTCAAGGCAAACATCCCGGTACCGTGATGCGCGGACCCGATCAGGTCATAGTCGGATAGCGCGAGACCGTCAGTACCGGCCTGCGCCGGCTCCTCATAACGTGTCTCGGTGGCAATCGGCCGATGCGTCGGTAATGGCGACCGCACCCTGACAAGAGACGATCCGGTCAGTACATCATCGACATAGCGATCGTCTTCCGGGTCGCAGGTCAGCCGCCGGTATATTTCCTGGTCCAGGACAAGCCCGGTATCGGGTGAAAGGCGCTGCAAGGTCAGGTTGAACAGCTCCTCGTTGTCTTTATCGATTCCGTCGTAATCGACAGCAGCACGAATATGTTCTGCCGATCCGGGATCTACCGCGCGCAGAACCAGCACACCGTGCAGCGCCGGCAGGCAGATCATGGCGCCACGCGCGTTGTTGGCAACGCGGATAACGTAAACCTGTTTGCCACCGTGTTGGAAAAACTGTTCGACGGCTGGACCAAGGCTGCTACGGGTCCAGATACCACCGTAGCGGCGACGAAATTCGGAAAAATTTCGCATCAGGACAGGAGTGTTGAGGGGGCCGCGAAGGGCACGTCCTACAAAAGCAGCCGTGGTTTCCCCTGATACATCGATGGGTTGATCCATCGGCGCAATTTCGGTGACCGTGATACCCCGGTCCATAGCATCTGACAAATCTATCTCCGCGATTATTGGTCAGATATCCGTGGCCGCATTCTAAAGATTCGACCGCTAAGATGCTATCGTTGCCTGAGCTTTTACCGCTGAGACTTCATGCCGCCACCTGATATCCTATTCATGCCGCCACCTGATATCCTAAAAGAGTATCTACCGAATGTTGCTGATCGGTTGCCGCGAGAGGCGCTCGCGACTCTGCCGACACCGGTTCGCCTGCATCATATCCGCTTCGCGGACACGCCAGGGCGAATCTCAATCAAGTACGACAATCTCACGGGCAACGTTTATGGCGGCAACAAGGTGCGCAAGCTCGAGTACATTTTTCCGCTTGCCCGGAAGAAACGCTGCCTGCGCATTGCGACGTTTGGCGCTGCCGGGTCCAACCACGCGCTGGCAACTGCTCTCTATGCGCGCCAGTCCGGGTTCGAGTGCACCTGCTTTCTTGCCCGCCAGGCGACCACGCCCCTGGTCGCCGCCACACTCAATCAGCACCTGCTGAACGGCACGGAACTGGTTCACTACGGCGGCGACTATCGCACACGAATAAAGACTTTGCGTGAGCACCTGTGGGGCCGACACGCCTGGGTGATTCCAATGGGGGGTTCCTCCTGGCTGGGCACCGTCGGATTCGTCGCCGCAGGACTCGAACTCGCCGCGCAAATTGCCGGCGGCGAGATACCACTGCCCGACAGGCTGTACGTCGGTGCAGGAACGATGGGCACGGCTGTCGGCATCGCATTGGGACTGTCGCTCGCCGGTCTGCATACCGAGGTGCATGCGGTGCGTGTATCCGATGTTTCGATCATGAACCAGCGCGCACTCGACACGCTGCTTAAGAAAACCGCCCGCATGCTCCGTCGCGTCGACAGTTCGGTTCCCGAGGACCTGGCCACGCGTACAAGGATCAGGATTCGGGACGAGTTTTTCGGGCCGGGCTATGCACAGGGCACGGAAGCGACCGCCAGGGCCATTGCATACGCGCGCGACGCCTTCGACCTCAATCTTGAGACAACGTATACCGGAAAGGTCATGTCAGCGCTGCTCGATGACTGGCGCGACATCACCAGCGGCAATCTGAACGTACTGTACTGGCACACCTATAATTCCGTGCTGTTCGACGTGCCTGATGACACGCCCGTCGACGCGCTAGCGATGCCGGAAGAATTTCTACGCTACTTCGGGCCCTGACTATTATCGGCATGGCCCACCGATCGACCCGGATCGCGAGCAAGACTAGCAACCGCCGTTTATAGCATCTGCCTGGCGGCCTGATCGGGCAGACCTGGCGTCACTCACTTATCCGCGACTGTTAGCTGGTTCTCGATATCGCCTGCCGCCGACACCGCATCGCTGTCAACCGGTGCGTCGAGCATTTCCCGGACCTCTTCCAGCGTCGGCAGGTTCGGGTCAGGCTCAACGGTATTTTCAACGATTCGCGCCCTGGCGAAAATATCGTCGGCGCCATTGGTCCCGATGCGTACCGGAACACCGGAAACGGATGCGGCTGTCGTTCGCAGGCTGTCAACGTCGACAACTGATTCATGGCGACTCGCCAGATCCTCCACCTGCGCAAGCGCGGCGACCAGTCGCACCTCCCTGCTGACGGTGTCGTCTTCCAGTGGTGCGTGTGCCTCGACGTAGATTGAGTCATCCAGCCAGCCGACCAGGAAAGGCTCATTAACGATATTTACCGGTTCGCCGACCGCGACGAGTTCATACAGGAGTTCGATGTTTTCCGGGTAGAGCCGAACGCAGCCGTGACTGACGCGCATGCCCACGCCATACGGCTGATTGGTGCCGTGAATCAGGTAGCCCGGAATATCCAGCTTGAGCACGTGCCTGCCCAGCGGATTGTCGGGTCCTGGCGGCACGACAGACGGCAACGGGTCGCCGCTATCGGCGTGCTCCTTACGAACCGATGCGGGCACGTACCAGTGAGGATCGCGTGCTTTCGATACGACGGCCGATGAACCGAGTGGCGTTTCCCAACCTACCCGACCTATTCCGATCGGATAGGTCATGACAATCTGCGGCTCGCCTTCCAGGGACTTTGGAAAATAGAAAAGTCGCTTTGATGCGATGTTGAGAATAATTCCTTCGCGCGGCACGTCAGGCAACACGTACTGCGTTGGCAGGACCACCGGAGTTCCATCACCGGGGATCCACGGATCAATGTCGGGATTGGCGGCCACCAGCTCGTCATATCCGAGACCGTATTCGCGGGCGATATCAGAAAACGTATTTTCTTCGCTGGTAAAAATGATCTGCGGCTCGCCGACGACCGACTGCTCCGGTGACTGCAACACGAAGTAGTTTCGGCTGATCGGCTCGAGTCGCGGTCTCTCTTCGAGTGGCACCTGTTCTGCTACCGGCGGCTCTTCATGATGCAACGGCGCCATGAAATCATTGAATGCGGTACACGCAGACAGTCCGGCAGCAACCAATGCGAGGGTCGCTGCACGACGTATAGATTCGAAATTATTCAAGGTATTGACCGGCCCAAGTCTCCTGACAGGCGAATTCTCGCAGAAAAATCCCGTCGAAACACTTTTTCCACTTTCTCCGGTTGCGCAAAATCACGGCCTAACTCTCGGCGCAACGGCTTTCTCCACTGCGCGCTCCATCCTAAGCGGCGCTTGCGGCGCACGAATGGCGCCAGGTGCGGCGATATACCGCCGCGTTGCCAAGAAGGTATGCCGTCCTGTGCGCAGCCGGTCGTTCTCGGTCGGCCGGTGCCTCTGAAAACGGAATTTCCAAACGAGTATTCTCGCTTTCGGCGCATTATCTTGCCGGACGCCAGTAAGCGTCTAACTTATGAATGAATTCAGCGCGTGCAGTTCGGTTCGCGACCCTGAGCTTTCGCCTCGTTGTACAGCACCAGCATTTCCGGTAATTGCTCGACCATCGACTCTATCCGGGTTTCGCCAGACGGGTGCGTTGACATGAATTCGGGCACCTTGGCTGTCTTTTCGCTGCTGTTCATATTCTGCCAGAGCGTAACACTTTCCCTCGGGTCGAACCCGGCCATTGCCATGTACCTCAGGCCTATCATGTCCGCTTCCGATTCCTGCATGCGACTAAAGGGGTTCATCAGGCCGAGCGTATTCAATGCTGAAGCCGCGCCGTAAGCGCCCTGTGTCTGGGTGGAATAGCCGCCGCCCAAAATCAGAGCCAGAACCTCAACACCATAACTTGTGATCTCGCCGCGGGTTGCCCGTTCGTTGGCATGATGGGCGGTAACGTGCGCGGCCTCATGTCCGAGTACCGCGGCCAGCTGATGCTGGTTTTCGGCAACCGTCAGGATACCGGATTTAACGACAATCTTGCCGCCAGGCATGACGAAAGCGTTGACGTCGGGTTGATTAACGATGGCCAGCTCCCAGTACATGGCAGCGTCTTCGCCTTCCAGCACGCCAACGATGGCGTTGGCGACACAAGCGACGTAATCAATAGTGGCCTGGTCCTGGACAAGCGGCGAACTCGATCGAATGATCGCCATTTGCCGCGTGCCTTCCTGCGCCAGCGCCGCATCAGATTTCAACGTGAGCTGTTTACGGCCGGTCGGCGTGGACGAGCAGGCCGCCACGAGGGCTGTCATTAATACCAATGAAATCAGGCGTGAAAAAGTTGCATTCATCTTCCATGGCTCCGAAGTCTGCAGTTTCGTAAAGTTTAGCAGGCAGCAAGGTTTCAGACCCGCCGGGCGCGCCCGGGTTCCCGAGCCTGCCCTATTTTAATACGCCTCTTAATGCTGCGGTTAGCGCGGTAGCCCGCCCTCGAATCGACGCCGCCAGCCCAGCGCGTCGGCGCGTTCGAGCGCCGCATCCGCACCCGCCATCAGGCGTTTTTGCAATGGCTGCTTGATCTTGTATGCCAGCCGGTAGAGTTCATGATCTTTCGCCAGCTCGGCCAGCAACTCGTCGCTGGTCTTGATTTCGTCGGCGAGTCCAAGTTCAAGCGCGCGGGTACCGTACCAGTGTTCGCCAGTCGCGATCTTGTCCATGTCCAGATCCGGCCGGTATCGTGCCACTGCGCTCATGAACAGGACGTGAACGTCTTCGAGCTCTTCCTTCAGCTTGGCCCGGTCTGCGTCGGTGTTCTTGCCGAACATCGTGACGCTTCTCTTGTATTTTCCGGCGGTTATTTGTTCGAAATCGACGCCATGACTATCAAGGAGGCGATTAAAGTTAGGTATCTGTGCGAGGACGCCAATCGAGCCCAAAATCGCGAACGGCGCCGCAAGGATCCTGTTTGCAACACAGGCCATGAGATACCCGCCACTGGCCGCCACTTTATCAACGACAACCGTCAACGGAATTTCCCGATCTCGTATGCGCACGAGCTGGGACGCGGCAAGGCCATGTTCGTGGACGACACCGCCGTGATTGTCGAGCCTGACAATCACCTGGTCGCCGGGAGTCGCCACCTCGAGTACTGCGCTCACTTCCTCGCGCAGCGACGGAACCGCGCTCGCTTTCAGGTCACCTTTAAAATCGATGAGGAACGCCCGCGGCTTGGTCGTGTTCGCCTTCGCCTCGGCCTTATTGCGTTCTTTTTCTGCCTTGGCCTCTTTCTTCCAATCGGACTTCTTCATCACGGCCTGTTTGAGCGCACTGGCCATGGTTTTGTACTTCCTGTTCAGATCCTCGACCTCAAGGCCTTCGTGCTGGGCCGCTTTCCGACCGGCCGCCGCTGCCGCGCCAATAACCGCGATAATGGCGACAACCAGCGTTATCGTCTTCAGGAGGAACAGGCCATATTCGGCAAAAAATTCGGTCATGTGATTACTTCGTCAATCGATAGGGTGAATGGCGTCAGACGGCGATGCCGACATTATTTTTTTCCAACACCTTGTCCGCGCGATAGCTGGATCTGACCAGCGGGCCGGCAACGACTTCCAGGAAACCCTTCTCCAGCCCCTCATGGCGATAGGCGTCGAATTCATCGGGCGTTACGTAACGTTCCACGGCAAGATGGTTCGGTGTCGGACGGAGGTACTGGCCGAGCGTCAGTATGTCGACGCCCGCCGCACGCAGGTCATGCATTGTCTGCAGGATCTCGTGATCCTTCTCGCCCAGGCCAAGCATAAGACTGGTCTTCGTCAAGACATCGGGGCGATGCTTTTTGGCATGCGCCAGGACCGCCAGCGTTTGTGCATAGCTTGCGCGTGGATCACGAACCGGGTGCGTCAGTCGCTGCACGGTCTCGACATTTTGTGCAAAAACTTCCAGCCCCGAATCCACAACCATTTCGACATGCGGCATTACGCCGTTGAAGTCCGGCGTCAAGGCCTCAACGGCGGTTTCCGGATTCATTTTCTTGATCTCCTGCACGCAACTCGCATAGTGCGCGGCGCCGCCATCAGCAAGATCGTCCCGATCGACCGACGTAATGACGACGTATTTAAGGCCCATCAGCTTTACCGCTCGCGCCGTATTCAACGGCTCTTCCGGATCAAGCCAGCCGTGAGGATTCCCGGTATCGACAGCACAGAAGCGACAGGCTCGGGTGCATACAGAGCCCATCACCATGATGGTGGCAGTACCGTTGTTCCAGCACTCGCCAATGTTCGGGCACATTGATTCCTCACACACCGTGCTAAGTCGATGCTCTTTGACGGTGCGCTTTACGCCCGAAAAGCCGGCGCCCGATGGCATTTTTGCGCGCAGCCAGCCGGGCTTCTTGCCACGCTCGATTGCGGGCGTATCGCGTCGCAGCTTCACGCCATTCTTGATCGCGGAAAAACCTTCGTCAGTGCGATATTTTTGGCCACTCGCGACGACGGGAATGCCGCGAAATGCAGATTTGGTTTTGTCGTCTTCGTTCATGGACGGATTTGGGGGCCAAAGAGACGCATTTTCGCACAATTCCAGGACGAGTAGCTATGCAGGTTCGGGTTGGAATACGGCAATAAACGCCGGTCCAGCCACCAGGGGCAATCCGCCCGCAATCTCACAGGAACCACCTTGGTCGGTGCGGATTGATCTTTAGTGGCCCCGGTCGGCGCAATGGCAAGATCCGGGCAAAAAAATCCCCGGACTAGCCGGGGAGAATCAGGGGGAAAAATCGATTCAGACGCCTTTAGTGCAACCTTGACCAGCTGACGAGCTGTACTTCGCTCTGTCGCAGGTCGAAATTCTTCGCCAGTACCGCCTCGATGTCCGTAACGTCGGAGTCCTGATCCATCGGTCGGGACAACTCGACCACACCGCTGAATTCATTGCCGCCGTGGTAATCCCCGTCGGTCAGCTTGAACTGTGTGTAGTACTTGGCAGACATGGGAAAAAGATTACGTCGCGGTTGCGCGGCGGTCTGTGAGCCACGCCACATTTTGAAACCAGGCCTGCACCGGCAGCCGATTTAGTGAACGGATTCACAAAGCGGACAATTTTCGTCTCTCTGTAGACCCCAAAAACGCTATCAAAGCGTAAAATACCGGCATACGACATAACGCGACGCCGATATGGTGAGACACTGCACAGATTCCGGTATCGGCGATATGTAATATTGTGGCACGCTCCAGGGCGCCTCTAACTTATTGTTTTTTCTATTATGTGGAACTATAGAATGGCTTCAAAATCCGTTTTTGCAAGATTTCTGCTGCTCGCCACGTGCATTTTTGGCGCAGGGCTCGCCGTCGCACAGGATGAACTGCGACAGACTTTTTTCAAGGAAGCGGACGCCGCCAGGAAAGCGGCCGAAACGCTGGACGCGGGGCTGCTGGCACCACGCAGCTACGGCGATGGTGTTGAGGATTACGAGGCCGCCGAAGTCGCGCTTGAGCGCGGCCGGAACATCGAACTCGTCCGTCGGAAGGCTGCTGAGGCCGAGGCGAACTTTAAAGCAGCAGCGACAGCGGCTGCCCTCGCAAAATCCGTACTCGCACAGGTCATGAAGAGTCGCCAGGATGCCGCCAACGCACAGGCACCGGAACTGGCAAGCGAAATCTGGGACAGAGCCCAAAAGGAATTCGGTGACGCGATTCGTTATCTCGAACGCGGTGACCTGAAGAACGCGACGAAAAATGAAATTCAGGCGACGACTTATTACCGCGATGCGGAACTGGTGGCGATCAAGGCTCAGTATCTCAGCGAAACCCGCCGCCTGCTGGACGACGCCAAGCGGGCAAGGGTCGAACGGTATGCGCCGATTACGCTTGGTAAAGCGCAACGGCTTCTGGCTGAAGCGGAGCGTGAGCTAAATGAAAATCGTTACGACACGGATTTGCCGCGCAGCCTCGCACGTCAGGCCAACTACGAAGCCAAACATGCAATTTACCTGTCGGAAGTGGTTCGCGATGTTCGCGACGACGATCTGTCAGTCGAACAACTTGTTTTGCAGTGGGAAGAACCACTGGCACAAATCGCAGCCACGGCGGATATCGTGCCGGCCATGTCGGCGGGACATGACGAAATTCAGCAGGACCTGGTGGCTTATATCGAAAATCAGCGCAATCTGGTTCAGAGTCTCGAGCAGGAAGTGGAAGCAAACAACCTGAGGCTTGCCGATATGGAAGACGAAATTCGGGCTCTTGATGAGCGCCTTGGAGGCGCAACCACCGAGCGCGCAGCGCTTATTCAGCGTCTTGAACAGGAAGACCGCGTAAAGGCGCAATTCGAACAGGTTGAAAAAATGTTTTCCCGAAACGAGGCCCGTGTTTTTCGCGAAGGCGACAACATTATTGTTCGCCTGGTGGGTCTGACTTTCGACAGCGGCAAGGCAGATATCAAGCAAGAAGATTTCGAATTGCTGGCAAAAGTTGAAAAAGCCATTGACGTATTCCCGCGCAGCGAGTTGATTATAGAAGGCCACACTGACTCATACGGTGGTGACGAATCCAACCAGCGTTTATCACAGGAGCGGGCTGAATCAGTGCAGAAGTACATGATTAACGCAATGCGTATCCCGAGTTACCGACTCATTGCAACCGGCTACGGCGAAACGAACCCGGTTGCAAACAACGAAACCGAGTCCGGCCGTGCCCGCAATCGCCGGATAGACATCGTCATCAAGCCGAACTTCGAGCCGGCATAAAGACTAATCGGCAGGAACCTTAGCGCGCCACCACTCGCTTATGACCCGAGCGGTTACCTCGTTGATGAGGTAACCGTATTCGACATGGACGTTCAGGGAGCCGTGCATATGATAGTAATTGAATACATCGCGATCATCGATAGTCGATACCAGTCCAAGTTCAATCATTTCGCCGAAATCATTCTTTAGCTCCCTGTCGATCGCCGTCAACTCGCCAACAGCAGCCAGATTGATCCACTCTTCAATGTTTGACGGATACTTTTCTGTTGTCCCCCGGTCCGAACCAAAAAGATGGCGCTGAATAATGTTCTGCCCAAGGGGACTGCCCGTTGTGAGGAGAAGACTGACCCGGGTATTGCTGTGCTCTTCCTGCGACAACTGCCAAAGAGAATCGTAGGCAATAACGGATCCCATGCTGTGTGCGAGCAGCAATACCGCGCGATCATCCTGCCGCGCCTTGCGCAAGACAGACTTGAGTTTCTCCCGGGCCGCCTCGGCAACTCCGTCTTCATTGCGGACGTAACGACCGAAATCGCGGAGGTGAACCTGCACTTCCTCGGTTGCGACACTGGGAATGAGAAATGGCAGGTAATCGGCGGTCTGGAAAATCCAGCGAACCAGTCGCCGCCTGAGGGATGTCGCAACCAGAATATCGTCTTCGCTTGGCCCTTCCTTCATCAGCAGCGACTCGATATCCGCCATATCCAGCTGAATATCCCGATGTTCCCCATAGAAGTCGTAAGTCCAGCTAACCAGGTGAAAAGCATCTCGCGAAAAGATTTCGTTCGCAGTTTGCTCATCGACTCGCCTTATGCCCTCGCGCAGGCAGGCGACCAACTGCGCCTTGTGCAGTGACTCCTCCGGCTTCGACTTGAGGCCGGGGATGTACACGATTAGCGGTTGTGCGCGCATGGCAGTCAATGCGCTCCATCCAGCAAGTCCCTTAACTCAGCGAGCGTCCGGATAACGAAATCCGGTGGCTCAAGGTCCTTCGGCCACTCGTCGTCGGTACGGTTGATCCAGGCAGTACGCAAACCAGCATTTCGTGCACCGACTATGTCGGTTTCCGGATGATCACCGACGTGCAGAATCTCCACGGCCGTAACACCTGCTTTTGCAATGGCCGCATCGAAGATCTGTCGTCCTGGTTTGGCAACGCCAGTGCCCACAGCGGTAACGATATCGTGGAACAAATGCCCAATGCCGATGGTTTGCAGATTGGCATTTCCGTTAGTCAGCGCAACTATCGTGAATCTTTCGTAAAGGTATTCGAGGTGGGGCAACACATCGGGGTAAAGCTCAACCGCGTTCCTGGCGGCATCAAAAACGGCGAACGCCGGTTCGACCAGCGCCTCATCATAGCCCGCGTCGATCGCCACGCGGCGGAGCACCATCTTTCGCAGGAAACGAAAATCGTGAGATTTGTGCGCGTACTTGTCGATGACGGCATTTCGCAGCGCGACAATGTCGGCGGCGTCAAATCGATCCGGGACCTGTGGATAGTTCACCGCCAGCCACTCCCAGAGTACTGCCTCCGCGTTTCGAATGACCGGGTCGACATCCCACAGGGTGTTATCAAGATCCAGTGTAATGGCGCGGATTCGGTGCACAGGATTTTCCGGTTGAAAGTCTGCAGGCATTGTCGTCTTATAACGAGTGACAGTTCAACCAACGCAATTACTGGACAGAAGCATGAAATATCTGCACACCATGGTCCGAGTTACGGATCTCGATGAATCGCTGGATTTCTATTGCAACAAGCTGGGCCTGCGTGAACTCCGGCGCAAGGAAGTACCGGCGGGACGTTTCACCCTGGTTTTCCTGGCGGCACCAGGCGATGACGACGCGCAGGTGGAGCTGACCTGGAATTGGGACCCGGAGGAATACGGGGAAGGCCGGAATTTCGGTCATCTTGCATATTTGGTCGACGATATTTACGAATCCTGCCAGCGACTGCTGGATGCCGGGGTCACCATCAATCGTCCGCCGCGTGATGGCTTCATGGCCTTTGTCAGGTCACCGGACAATATCTCTATCGAACTGCTGCAGAAAGGTGAAGCGCTGGCACCGGCGGAACCGTGGATCTCAATGGAAAACCAGGGAAGCTGGTGACACTGAATCCGGGTTCAGACCTTCAGGCAGGCGACAGCGGCGGCAGGATATCTTGCGGCTGTTCGACTTCCTCGTCCGCAAGCACAGAAAATGACCGCAGAGATTTCGCCAGCTCTGCGCCATTCCAGGAATGCCCACCCGGACCGTAACTCGCGCTGCAGAGAACCTCGAGCTGTGTCGAGAGCGGAATCGAAACCCGCCGCGCAATATCACCGACGCTGCGCGGGGAGTTGTCCGGCCACTGCAACCTGCCCCACTCGAGCAAGTTGGATTTGACACCGGCGGCGTCACCCTCAAGCGCCGCTTTGCGCGCCGACTTGAGAAAGCGTGCCTGCTGCTTATGAATCGGCGGAGCTTCCGGCTCTTTGACGGCGCGGCTTACCGGTCGTCGTGACCACCACCAGGCAATCAGCGTCATTAGCCATGCCGCACCAAGTCCAACGCTAACGTAACGCCAGAAATCGACATAGACAATTTCTGTTGGCAGCGCGGCTGCCTGCGAGTCATCCGCAGGCGCCTCGACCGGCGCGGGCGGCGGCACGGGCGCCGCAGCGGACGGCAAAATGGTGAGCGTTGAGCCTGGCAGACTTGCCACCTGCCACTCGCCAGCATCGATGTTCCACCACGGCAAGTTGACCGGCGGCAATTCAACCGTTCCGGGCGAGATACCGATCATTGCATACTGATCGCGGCGCACGGCGCGAATTCCGGATGGCTCGGCGGAATCCCTGAACTCCGGTTTGTCGGGATAGAGCTTGACCTTGTCTGATGTCGCAGGCTCGATAACAGGAATCTGCGTTGAAAGCTGTCCGACAGCGGTCACCGTAATGTGTCGCGTGATGGGTTCCCCGGCCGGCAGATTACCGTGCTCGCGCGACCAGTCTTCGTCCAGCGTGACAGACTTCGCCGCAAACCAGGCAGCATCGGGATACTCGGCCGGCGGCGGCGGTATGGGATTCACAACAACGTCGATCGCTTCCGACTCGAATATCTTGCGCCCGGTAATCCTGCCATCCCGAAGCACTCGCGCCTCGAATCGGGCCGGCGCTATCGAGATGCGGCCACTTTCCTGCGGAAACAATGCGTAGACTCGCTCGACAACGTTGTAGGCCTTGCCGTTCAGGATCGACTCATAGCTGCGTTCGTCCCCGGCGGTCTCAATCAGCACCTCGACGCCACTCATGCTCGGCTCGCTTAAGCGCGGCTGCCGGGTGGCGACTGCACGATAGACCTTCACCCGATACAACACTTGCGCCTGCACAAAGCTCTCGGTGTGATCGACTTCCGTCGTCACGAAGATATCGGCTTCCCCGGGCAGCGTCGTCGACGGCGGCGTCACCCGAATCGGCACAGATTCACTCTGTTCAGCGCCAATGCGAATCGGCGGAATTTCGAGGTCCCCTTCGCGCTTGGCCATCAGTACGTAGGTCCATGTCCGTGAACGACTGATCTGGCCATTGACGATCGTCGTATTGCTGAGCTGGCTACGCGTTCCCACGTAGAAATCTTCTTCCAGCGCCGTGGCATCCGGCTCCACATCGATCGCCGTGTCAACGGTAACCTTCAGGGTGAACGACTCGTTGAGTTCGACATTGGCCCGGTCAACGCTCGCAATTACGGCGGCCTGCAATCCCGCGACCGGCCAGGTCACAACGGCCAGCCAGAAAATTGCATGGCTGACCAGCTTCAGTCTGCCGAATGTTGTTACTACCATGGCTGTACCTCATCGTCGGGCCACAGGTTATTGCCGTCCTGGTCTCTGCCCTGACGCTGATATTGATAACGAAATTTGCGCCTTAGCAAGCCGCCGGGATCATCGGGGATCCGGCGCAACCATTGCTCCATCGCCTGTTGTTGCTCCTGGACCCGACGCATCGCTTCTGCCTGCTCCTGCGTCATGCCCTCCTGTTCCTGCGCTTCGGCAGATTGTTCAAGCGCTTCCTGCGCCGCGCGCTCGAGCTCGGCCTGCATCGCTTCCATGTCTTCCTGATTCGCCGTTTCCTCGTCGCGAACGGATGATTCGCCCTGCTCGCCCTCGGCGCCCGGATCACCGCTTTGTCCTTCCTCTCCGGACTGGTCGGACTCGCTCTGTCCTTCCGACTGCTGGGCCCCACCGCCTGACTCTGAGGAATTTTCCTGGTTGCCTTGCTCGCCACCCTCGGAATCCTGTTGCTGCTCGAGCATGTCTTTCAGCAGGTCCCGGTTGTAGAGCGCATCCTCGGACTCGGGATCGAGTTCGAGTACTTCTTCGTAGGCGCCGATCGCCGACTCGAATTCACCCAGCTTGGCGAGCGCGTTGCCGAGATTGTAAAGGCTCTCTGCATCGTCGGCGTCAGCGAAACCGGCAGCGCTGCCCCCGTAGTCGCCAGCCCGGTAATTGGCGACAGCCCGCCAACCCGGGTTCTCGAAGATGGCCGCCGCATCAACGGCATTGCCTTCCTCAAGTAGTCGCTGAGCCTGCTGGTCTTTGGTCAACCACAGGTCCTGCCAGCCAAATGCCTGTGCAGGCTCGGCGATCGGCAGCACGAAAACCAGCAGGACCAGTACCAGTCCCTTGCGGAACGCCATTGCAGCGATAGGCACCAGCAACAGCAGCAACCACGGGCCCTCTTCCTGCCACTGATCGGTCGCGAGCGACTCGTCAGTCTGGGCGCTGCTACCGGCGTCTCCTGACAACAATGTTTCGATGTCTTTGTCGTCAGCACTTAATACGGCAAAGCGACCCCCGCCGGCGTCCGCGAGGCGCCTGAGGCCCGAAACCTCCAGTCTCGGTACCACAATATTCCCCGACCTGTCCGTAACGAAACCACCGCCGGCACGCGGTATCGGTGCGCCGTCCGGCGTGCCAACGGCCAGAACCGACAGCGAAAATCCTGCTTTCCGAAGTTCCCCGGCCGCCGCTTCGGCGGCAGGTGACGAACCACCGTCAGTAATCAGCAGGACCTCGCCAAGCGCCACCCCGGCCTGTTCGAGCAACTGCTGTCCCTTGGTGATAGCCGACAGAGGATAGCTTCCCCGGCTTGGCATGATGTCGGTGCTCAGGCTGTTGACCAGCGCTGCCACGGTGTCAGCGTCGTCGGTCAACGGTGTAACGGTGAAGGCGTTCGACGAATAAACGACCAGCGCGGTTTGCCCGCTACTGCGCTTTTCGAGAATATCGAGAATCTTGAGTCGTGCGCGCGTGAGCCTGTTTGGCGTGAGGTCCTGGGCATCCATCGACCGGGACAGGTCCAACGCGATGACGATTGCCTGTTCGGAGCGAAACACCGGTTGTTCCACACGGTTCCAGCTTGGACCCGCAAGCGCAAGTGCCGCCAGCACGCCACCGACGAAAGTCAGCCACCAGCGATAGCTGAGGCCGCTGATCTGTGAGCGCGACAACACGTAAGGGGCCAGAGCTGGATCGACAACCGTTTGCCAGCTGCCCGGCGCCAGCCGCCGTCGCGCGAGGAACAGCGTAAGGCCGGCAACCACCGGCAGCGCCCATAGCCATTCGGGTCGTAGAAAGTGAAATTCAGCTGGCACTGAGCTTCACCTTTGCTGGCCGTGACAGACGCAGACCAGCGAACACATTCAACAGACCGAGCAGCAGACTGAGTGCAAATGCCCCGCCCAGCGGCCAATAGAAAAGCGATTTGACAGGCCGGAACCCGGCCTCCGGTTCCGCGACCGGCTCCATTTCGTCCAGCAGCCGATAAATTTCCTGCAACCCGGCAGTATCCTTGGCGCGAAAATATCGTCCGCCGGTAAGATCAGCAATCCTGGTTAGCGTCTCTTCATCGAGATCAGCGGACGGGTTCACCCTGCGCATACCACCAGTGATCGACGAAACCTCCATTTGTTCCGCACCGATACCGATGGTGTAAATGCGCAAACCAATCTGCTGGGCCAGTTCAGCCGCTTTGAGCGGATCAATTTCGCCCGCCGTGTTCGCGCCATCTGTCAGCAGGACTAACACCTGCTCCCCGGCTTCCGAACCCTGATCGTGAATCCGTTTTACAGCCAGCGTTATCGCGTCACCGATCGCCGTCTTCTCTCCCGCCAGGCCGATGAAGGCTTCCAGCAGCAGCGTATTGACGGTCTCGCGATCAAGGGTCAACGGAACCTGCAGGTAAGCGCGCTCGCCGAAGAGAATCAGCCCGATACGGTCGCCTTCACGGCGACCGATAAAATCGCCTGCGACGGCTTTTGTCGCTGTCAGCCTGTCTACCCGCCGGTTGCCAAGTTCAAAATCCTTGGCGTCCATACTGCCTGACAGGTCCACGGCGAGCATGAGGTTGCGGCCGGAGACAGGTACATCCAGTTCGTCGCCGATCCGCTCCGGCCGCGCCGCCGCCAGCACCAGCAGCAGCCAGGCAATAACGGCCAGCCAGAATCGCCAATTCAAAAGTTGCTCGGTCTCGGAGCGATCACTAAGGACCGCGAAGCCCCTGAAACTTGGAACTTTGAGTCCGGCATCCTGCGTTCCGATAACCGGCGGCATCAATGCACGCAAGATCAGCGGCAGAGGCAGTGCCAGCAACATCCAGGGCCAGGCCAGGGACCACATCAGCGCGTATCCCTGGCAAGGGGCGTTTTCAGACGTAGCTGAACTGCCTCCAGAAGCCCTGCAACGTCAGCATTTTCTGCGACACTCTCCGGCCTGAGATAGGGGAGCTTTTCAATCGTCTTGCCCGGACCCTCCGTGAACGGTCTCTGCTCCAGTCCCTGGTCGAGCCATTCCAGCCACCGGTCGCCCGTCAGGCCGGCGACTTCTGCACGCGGTGCATAGGCAAGCATTGCGCGGCGCAACAGTTCCGACAATTCCTTCGCCAGCGTCAATGCATCGGTACCTTTTTCGAATTCGCGCCGCACCCTGGCAAGCTCACTGAGCGCCAGTCTTCTGGCCGCATTCCAGCGCCATTTCAGCAGCTGCTTGTACGCCAGGTAGCCGAGCCCCGCCGCGACCATGGCAATAACCATCCACCAGCCAGGCGCCAGTGGCCACCAGCCAACGACGTCCGGCAGGTGCAGGTCACGCAATGGAATCTGTTCGGGGTCCATATAAACTCTTGGTTACTGGATACGCTTGCCGAGCGCTTTCTGCAGGCAAAACACGGGATCATCATCCGTCGACAGCTGCATTAAATGAATACCGTAGCGATGACAAAAAGTTTCAAGACCCTCTGCACGCTCTTCGAACGCATGTTGATAATCAGACCTGGCACTGCGTGCATAGGTATCTATCGCCATTTCGTCGTCATGACTCACCAGCCTGTATCGACCCGGCGGCGGCAACTCCCGTTCCAGTGGATCGCTCAGGAATATGGCAAGCACTTCGTTATGCCGGGCGATACCTGTCAGGTAGGATTTGGCGGCGCTCGATAGCCCGACGAAGTCGCTGATAATGATCACCAGGCTTCCCGGATGCGCGACGCGACGCAGCATCGCAACCGCCTGGGTCAGCGGCGGCTCCTCGTCCACCGGCTGGTCGCCCGCCGTCGTCCAGTCCGGATGCGTCACCAGCTCGTGCACATAGCGAAGCGCAGCCTGGCGTCCGAGGCGCGGCCGCAATTCGCGGTGCCGCGAATCACCAAAAACAAGACCGCCGAGGCGGTCCCCGCGGTGGTGTGCCGCCCACGCAAGAATCGCTGCGGCGCGCGCCGCATTGACTGACTTGAAACACCCTTTCGTCGCGAAATGCATGTTGCTGCGAAGATCGGTCATTATGAGGACCGGCCTTTCGCGTTCCTCACGAAACAGCTTCGTATACGCCTCGGAACTCCTGGCCGTTACGCGCCAGTCGATATTTCTCGGATCATCGCCCGGCTGATAAGGGCGTGATTCATCGAATTCCATGCCCCGCCCTTTGAAGTGCGACACATAGGCGCCGGTCTGCAGGGAATTGACACGCAGAACATCGAGCGCGATGGCACGCGCCGGCCCACTGAGCCGTATCAGTCCGCTTTGGCTGACGCTGATCGGTGATGCATCTGCAGGTAACTTGTCGTGGCGCATTTGGGAAGTCTGTCTCTGAAACGTCGTTTAAGGGACGCCCACTCCGTCAAGTACACCCTCGATAACCGAATCGGCGGTAACACCGTCGGCCTCCGCCTCAAAACTCATCACCAACCGGTGGCGCAATACGTCCGAAGCAACCGCCTGGATATCTTCGGGCCCAACATAGTCCCTGCCATTCAGCCAGGCATGCGCGCGCGACGCGCGATCGATGCCCATACAGGCACGCGGGCTGGCGCCATACATCACCTGGCCTTCAAGATTCTTGTTGACCGCACCAGGGTTCCGGGTCGCAACCACAACGTTAACGATGTATTGCTCCAGCTCATCCGAAAGGTGCAGGTTCAGTATCTGTTGGCGGCCCTCCATGATGACGGATTCCGGCGTGACTTCGGGGGGCGCGAACGCATCCCGCTGACCTGACTTGGCCTCATCGCGATTGAGCACCAGAATCTTGCGTTCGTCCTCGGGCGACGGGTAGCCGACCCGGACGTGCAGAAGGAAACGATCAAGCTGCGCTTCCGGCAGCGGGTAGGTGCCTTCCTGCTCGATGGGATTTTGCGTGGCCATGACCATGAACAGGCGTGGCAATTTGTAGCTGCCTTCGCCAACCGTAATCTGTCGTTCCTCCATCGCCTCGAGCAGTGCCGACTGAACCTTGGCCGGTGCGCGGTTGATTTCGTCGGCCAGGATCAGGTTGTGAAAGAGCGGGCCTTCGCGAAATTCAAACGTGCCGTCCTGCGGTCTGTAGATATCGGTGCCGGTCAGGTCAGCCGGCAGCAGGTCGGGCGTAAACTGGAGTCGGTGGAAACTGCCTTCTATGCTCTCGGACAGCACCTTGATCGCACGCGTCTTGGCCAGCCCGGGAGCTCCTTCGACCAGAAGATGACCGTCGCAAAGGAGCGCTATCAGCATCCGGTTGATCAGGTGTTCCTGGCCCACGATCAGGCTTGCCACGTGGGCTTCGAGCTTTTGGAATTGTTCTGAGACGCTCATTATTCAATAACTCCGAGGGCAAAACGGCGTGCCATTGTAGTGGTGATGTGCTGCCAGTCCAACCAGTCGCGGGACATTTGTTCCACTATGCGCCCGCGGTGCGCCCGAATCATCTTAGGATGTTGCTTAAAGAGTTGATTGTCTAAGAGATTTTCCGTGACCATGGTAAGTCGAGAATGGCGCTCGACTGACGAAAAAATTATCCACGAGCAATATCCCGCCGCCGCTGCGGCCTGAGTGGCAAGCTGCGGACTGGCCAGCGCCTGTCATTTCGCGATAATGTGCCGTCACTTTCAGGTCCGACCTTCGAAATCTCAAAACATTGCAAATAATCCCTGTCTATCGTTGTCTTGGATGCCGCCGTCGGGCGGCGACGCTTTGCGGCATCCTGTTGCTGCTTTCTGCCTGCGATTCACCGGGTTCGATCACGGCCGCCGAAACCGCCTATTCCTGCGATCCGAACGGGATGTTGAGGACAGAGCTGTACGGTGCCATTCGGGAGAACATCGAATGGCGGGCAAATCAACTGGCATGCGAAGGCATGCCCCGCCCCAATAGCGAAGGCGCAAGACTAAGGCTCTCCGGCCCGCTTGGCGACAAGACCCTCGCTATCATTCTTGGCTTGCCGGACCTCGGGAGAGGTGAGACCGGCATGGAATTTCCCACCAACGTTACCTTCATCGAAGAAGGTAGCGGCCGCTTTTTTTCCACCACGGACACCAGCGGCTGCTGGACTGACATTGACATTCACGAGCCAGCCGTCGCACAAAGCGTGTCTAATTATCGAATCGGCGGTACCCTGTACTGCGTGTCGCCGCTGCCCGAACTCAATGGAGGTTCGAGTATCAGTTTCACCAAATTAGCCTTCGTCGGTCGTCTTGACTGGGAGCCACTGCAATGACAGCCCTGCGCGTTGCCACAATATTGTGTGTTTGCCTGCTTGTGTCAGCGCAGGCCGCGGACAACAGCGACCTCGATGCGACCTTCCCCAAGGATACGCTGGTAATTTCGGCAGATGCGTATACCTGCTGGTTTTTCGAGATTTACGTTGCCACGACCAACGGGCAACGCAGTCGCGGCCTGATGCACGTCCGCCAGCTGCCGGAATTCAGCGGCATGATATTTATCTACCGCGAAGCCCGTATCCTGTCGATGTGGATGAAGAACACCTATATTCCGCTCGACATGCTGTTCATTCGCGGTGATGGCTCAGTGGCATCGATTGCGACCGACACAACCCCGATGTCGCTCGACTCGATCGCGTCTGGCGAGAATGTCAACATGGTACTTGAGCTGAACGCCGGCACTACTGAGAAACTGGGCATAGGCACGGACAGCCGGATCCTTTTCACCCACCTCGACTGACACGGCAACTATTTGACGAGGCCATGCCGCATTCGACCGCCGCGTTGAAGGTACCAGCTTGCCGATTATCAGCGCGCCAAACCCGACCGGGGGATCGTACGGGCCGCCGACTCCTTGCAGCCGCGCCGTTGAACGCAGTCGATGCTCTCCTCGGTTTCTGCACAGACCTTACTCGTCGCAATGCGACACGGGTATCGAACCGGTGATTACAGAACAGTCGAAATCGAGTCTGCGAGATAGCTGACGTTGTCTTCCGTAATGCCACAGACATTAATGCGGCCGGAATCGACGAGGTAGACGCCGTGATCCTTCTTCAGGCGTGCAACCTGCTGCGGCGAAACGCCAAGGTAACAGAACATGCCTGAAGTACGTTCGATGTGCGAAAAATCATGGCCTGGCGCCGCTTTTCCAAGCTGATCGACCAGCAAGCTGCGCATACTCTTCAGGCGACTCCGCATGTCCGCCAGCTCCTGCAACCATTCATTGTGCAGATCCGGATCGTGCAGAATCCTGGAGACAATGGCAGCGCCATGATCCGGTGGCAACGAGTACATCGTCCGCACGACCGACAGGACCTGACTATCGACAACGCCTGCGGTCGCTGCATCTTTCGCCACGAACGACAGGGCGCCAACCCGATCACGGTACAAACCGAAATTCTTCGAACACGACTGCGTAACCAGCATTTCGGGGACGCGATCGAATAAGAGGCGGGCACCATAAGCATCCTCGTCCAGGCCGTCAGCGAAACCCTGGTAGGCGAGATCGATAAAGGGGATCAGCTCGCGTTCGACGATAAGATCTGCCAGTTGTTGCCACTGTTCCCGCGACAGGTCCATGCCGGTCGGGTTGTGGCAACATCCGTGCAAGAGTATGAGTTCGCCCGCCGATGAATCCTGCAATGCATCAATCATTTGTGCGAAGCAAATACTATTGCTCGCCACGTCATAGTAAGGATAGGCACGCAGCGTTACGCCGGCTGCGCCCAGCAGCGGCACGTGATTGTTCCAGGTCGGATCGCTTACCCACATTGTGGCGCCAGGGTCTGCGCGAAGAATGAGTTCGGCAGCAACGCGCAGTGCACCGGACCCGCCAGGTGTCTGCACCGTAGAAACCCTGTCGTTGTCATCGACACCAAAAACCAGCGTCTCTATCGCATCGCAAAAAACGCTGTCGCCGCGCGATCCAAGGTACGCCTTGCTCTTCTGGCTGCCGACAAGCCAGTGCTCGGCCTTCTTCACCGTCCGCAGAATCGGGGTACGACCCTCCGCGTCACGATAGACGCCGACACCGAGGTCTACTTTTTCGGCACGGGCATCGTTTTGATGCTCTGCAATCAGCTTCAGTATGGCGTCCGCCGGCTTCGGTTCTAGCGATTCAAACAAGCAAGTGTCTCCCCGTGATTCCCGCGCGCATTGTACACGCACCGTGAATTCATACTATAAAGTGTCGAGCGGAATTTTTATGTAGGCGATAGCGTTGTCATCGGGAGGTGGAAGCTGCCCCGCCCGAATATTTACCTGGATTGCCGGGAGAAGCAGCGCCGGCAAAGACAGCGTCGCGTCGCGAGCGTCGCGCATCGCAATGAATTCCTCACGACTTGTGCCCTGTCGAACGTGAATGTTTTCGGTCTTTTGTTCGGCAATCGGCACCTTGTAGCGCAGCGCCCGCCCGTCCGACGGGTAGTCGTGACAAAGGTAGAACTCCGTATCCGCCGGCAGCGCAAATAGCTTCTGCACTGAGTCGAACAATACACCTGAATCACCGCCGGGAAAGTCACAACGCGCCGTGCCGGAGTCAGAATTAAACAAGGTGTCGCCTACGAATGCGGCATTGGCAAAGACGTAGGTAACACTGTCGCTGGTGTGACCAGGAGTCTGCAGCACCTTTCCTGTCAAGGCGCCGAGCAAGAATGTTTCGTTGTCGCCGAACAGCTGGTCGAATTGATGACCATCGGCCGCGAACGGCTTCTGCAAATTGAATATCGGGCCGAAGTGCGCCTGCACGTCGCGTATGCCCTGCCCGATTGCCACCTTGCCGCCGAGTCGGGATTTCAAAAATTGAGCCGCTGTCAGGTGATCTGCATGGGCATGCGTTTCCAGGATCCACTCGACCGTCAGCTGCTTTGCTTTTACATAGCTGATAATTGCTTCGGCGGGAGTCGTGTCCGTTCGCCCGGAGGCCGCCGAGTAACCAAGTACTGGGTCGATGATAGCCGCCGACCCGGAGGAAGGATCGCTCACAACATAAGAAAATGTGCCGCTGGCCGCGTGATAAAAATGCTGTATTTCAGGCTTCATTTTCGGCTGGCCTGTCCGCTTGCGAATACTGTCGCCACCATCGCCCTGTCAATACAAACATCGGAAAGACAAAGAACTGCTCGGTGAACCAGCGGCGCAGAAAATTAAACGGCCCGCTGAACGGGCGCGGCGGATTGTTTTCAATTTTATGGCCACGGCCCTGTAAGGCCATCGCAACCAGAGCAGCCAGCAAGGCAATGCCGGCTGACGATACATCGCCTGCGACAATGCGTTGACAGAATGCCAGAAATGACATCAGGAAAAGCGGCACCGCGACAAGGTGAATGACCAGGTTAGCCCGATCGGTATGAACCCGTAGATAGTCGGACCAGTCAATACGCATCGTCTAAGTCGCCCCGCCCGGAACCGCGGGCGGGGCTGACAATAATCAGGCTTTCGGCGCCCAGACCGAGCACCAGCCGCCAGCGTTGACGAGCTTGCCAGGGAAAATCTGGCACGGACGCCACGCGTCCCCGTCTTCACCCTGTACCAGTGCGCAATTGCTACACTTCTGGTCCGGCGCGGGATTCGCGCGCGATCCTGCATCTACGGAACTGGCGTCATGCGTGTATTTCAGCGACTGTGCAACCGGATCGCTGTCTTCGATTTTCGGCATGTCCTGGGCTTCGGCTTCGCGAGCCGGCTTGATAACCAAACCTGCTGCCGCCACGGCAGACAGCTGCATGAATTGACGTCGTGCGATCTTGCTCAAGAGATTCTCCTTACAGTTGCAAACAAATTCCTGGCCCGGCGAGCATCAGGGCGACGCATATTTTAATCGAATTCGATTGCGTCGCGTAGTGCTTTTCATTGTTGCGAATAGTTCGCATTTAAAGAAAGTCCCGAAAAACCACGCCATTTCACCAATGCCTGCAGGATACGCTATGAACCTGAACGGCGGCTAAACAAGTCGGGTGCAAAACTCACGGCGCCCGGGCATCAAATGTGAACGCATTCACAAAGTCGCACTCCAATCACGTCTATCTGCTGCTACTCCTGCATAATTGGCGCCATATCCGGCATGGACAGCTAGCAATATCGTGTTAACCAAGCAGATTGCATCCCTGAAAAATTTGATCCTGCTGCCAGCTCTTCTGTTTGGCGCTGCAGCAGCTGCCGGCGCAGAAACGCACTATTACTCCGTGACCGTCGACTACTCACTGAGGGTTCTGTGGGTCGAGGCCCGCTTCAGCCACCCGGTCGACAGCGTCACTGCGCGCGCAAGAAACGCTGGCCGCTATCTCCGCGATGTCCGTGGCTGCGGCGAGGAACCGACCATAAAAATGCGGAACCGTCGCATGATGTTGCCGCAGGACGGCATTCGTTGTCTCAATTACACCGTCGACCTGGAACAAGCCGCCCAGGAATATCGCAATAGTCGCGACCTGGCAGACAACAATATCGTGGCGTCGCCCGCATTCTGGTTGTGGCGGCCTGAACTGTTTGGCGAAACGGAACTGCAGATCGACTTTCGTCTGCCGGAAGGCGTCCGAGTGTCGGTTCCCTGGCAGGAAGTTGAGGGCGTAACAAACCGCTATCGGCTCGGCCGCTCACCCGAAAGCGCCTACGCGCCGGTATTGTTCGGCCGTTTCGATTTTCGCGAGATTGCCGTGCCTGGCGCGAAACTTCGCGTGGCCATTCTCGAGACCAATACAGAGACGAACCACGACGCAATATTCAACTTTGTGCAGACGACGGCAACGGACGTAAGCCTTGCGTACGGTCGATTTCCCAATCCGTCTCCGCAGGTGGTCGTCATGCCAGGCAACAATTCCCGTTCCGCCGACCCGGTTAGTTTTGGCCGCGTGGTCCGGGACGGCGGTGAGACCGTTGAATTGTATATTGATCCGCAGCAACCCCTTGCCAGCCTGGTCGGCGACTGGAAGGCGACGCACGAGTTCAGCCACCTGATGCTGCCATACCTGCATAGCGAATATCACTGGATATCCGAGGGCTTCGCACAGTACTACCAAAATGTACTGCTGACACGCGGGGGCGAATACGACGAGGTATTCGCGTGGCAAAAACTCTATTCGGGTTATGAACGGGGCCGCCTGTCGCAACCTGAACTCTCGCCACACCAGGCGGCAGCAAGTGATACCCAGTCGTCTCGAATGAAGGTTTACTGGAGTGGAGCCGCCATCGCATTGCTGGCCGATGTCACGCTCAGGGAACGCTCGGGCGGCAAGGAATCTCTGGACACCGTGCTTTCGAGATTCCAGCAGTGCTGCCTGCCTTCGCGCGATGTCTGGAGCGGGCCCGAGTTCTTCACGAAACTCGATATGCTTGCCGACGCGCCGGTTTTCATGCCGCTCTACCGACGTTATGCCGACACCGCGGGTTTTCCTGATACAACTGACGTGCTCGCCCGCCTCGGCCTGAAACTGAGCGATGGCGTGGTTTCAATCCGGCGCAGGGCGGAGTTGCAGGAAATTCGGGAAGCCATTATGGAAACGGCGGCGCCAATCCCGCAGTGGCGCGGAGAACTGGCCGGCAACTAATCGCTATCGCTGTCGCCGCCGCGATATACTGGCCTGCCTTAGACGAGATCGGGACTACATGACCGGTAGTAGCTGCAACGTTGCAATCCGGAAGGTCGACATCTCCCGCCAGTGGGAAACCACTGATCAGGTGGCCGCCGAGGAACCGCTTGAAATCCAGGTGAGCTCGCAGATAGCCGCGGGCGCCGCCGCCAAGTCGGTGTCGATCACGATGCGTACGCCGGGCAACGACCGTGAACTGGCTCTGGGCTTCTTGTTTACCGAGGGAATCATTCAGGCCGCTGAACAGATAATTTCAGTGGAGAACATTGGCCAGCCGGATGTCCACAGCGGGCTGCGCAATATCGTCCGGGTAGAAACGTCGCCCGACGTCGACCTGGACCTTGAGCGCCTGCAGCGGCATTTTTATACAACTTCAAGCTGCGGCGTTTGCGGCAAGGCTTCGCTCGATGCCCTGCGGGTAAGCGGCCAGGTATCACTGGCGAATCAGGTGACCGTATTTTCACCGGAAATGCTCCTCGGCTTGCCGGCCGCTATTCGCGAGTTGCAGCCTGTGTTCGCCAAAACCGGCGGTCTGCACGCGGCGGCAATTTTTGGTCCGGATGGTGAAATTGAGATCGTTCGCGAAGACGTCGGCCGGCATAATGCGACCGACAAGGTGATTGGAGCTCTGCTCGAACAAGGCCGGATTCCCGCGCACCGCAAAGGACTGTTTGTGTCCGGACGCGCAAGTTTCGAGCTGATGCAGAAAGCACTGGTTGCGGGAATCCCGTTGCTCGCAGCGGTCGGTGCGCCATCAAGCCTCGCCGTCGAGATGGCGAAAGAATTCGGCATGACCCTGGCTGGCTTCCTGCGCGAGGGTACATTTAATATTTACGCAGGGGCGGGACGCATAGGGTAGAACGATGGCAATCAAGTATGACAAATCAGTGGCCTCTGAAATCATCAACCGGTATGGTGCCAGGCCCGAGATGCTCGTGCAGGTTCTACACGCATTTGTAGAACGATACGGATTCATTAGCGAAGCAGCGATTCGGCAGATTGCCGACGAACTGAACCTGTCGCGCGCCGAAGTACATGGTGTCGTGAGTTTCTACCACGATTTCAGAACGACGAAACCCGGCAGGCACGTACTGAAGATTTGCCAGGCAGAAGCTTGCCAGGCGATGGGCAGCCGACAGCTCACGTCGCATGCAGAAAAAAGGCTCGGCGTCGGACTGCATGGGACGTCCAGCGACGGCGAGCTGACGCTGGAGCCTATTTACTGCCTCGGCAATTGCGCGTGCTCTCCGGCCGTGATGCTCGACGACAAAGTCTACGGCCGGGTCGATGCTCCGAAGCTCGACATGCTCATTAACGAGTGCGGAGGCTGAACGCGATGACGCTGCCGGTGAAAGTATTCGTGCCACGGGAAACAGCGGCTGTTTCCATGGGTGCGCACGACATCGCGGAAAAACTGGCTGCGCTCGACAACGTGGACGTCGTACGTAATGGATCGTGGGGTATGAGTTGGCTCGAGCCGCTCGTCGAAGTTG